>OMBB01000113.1_pt1 | contig 51254 bp, 39 predicted proteins | sample 1673961 | NCBI WGS metagenome assembly OMBB01 (sample SAMEA103958135, study PRJEB25191) | human gut metagenome | reverse complement strand
CGGCGGTCTCACTGGTCTTGGCTGCCTTCTCGCTGGCGGCGGACTTGGTCTCGCTCAGGGCTGCTGCGTCCTCGCTCTTTTTCGCCGCCTCTTCACTGTCCTTTGCCTTTTCCGCACTAGCCTTGGATGCACTCTCACTCTCGGCGCTTTTCTTAGCGCTGTTCTCAGATGCCTCTGCGCTCTTTGCTGCCGCTTCCTCACTTTTCTTTGCCGCAGCAGCACTGTTTGCAGCCTTTTTGGCATTTTCCCCGCTCACCCGCACGCTTTCTTCCATGCTGGCGGCAGAGTTCGCTGCTTCTTTAGCAGATTTGGCCGCTGCTTCCTCACTGGTCTTGGCCGCGTTCATGCTCTCCAGCGCCTTCTTGGCGTACTTCGTCACCTCGGCCACGAACTGTTCATAGATGCTCGGCGTAATGGTTTCGGTGGTCGTGTCGGTGTCGATGGTGTCATAGCAGGTGTACTTGCCGGGCTTGGTCATGGCAATGTAGCCGCTGTCGTTGATGGCCAGCAGCATCCAAGTGCCCTCTTTTTCCAGTGTCCACCGCCGGTCTACCAGTGCGCTGTTCTGTTCGTCCAGCAGCTGCGGGTCCGGCTTTGTGCCGCTCAGGCGCTGCACATGCAGGGTCACGGTGCAGTTCTTCCACTCTTCCGGCAGCTCAAAGCGGAGCTCGTCCACCTTGGCGCTCCGCACACCGCCCAGATACAGCGTCTCAATGTTTGCCCGGAACGTCGAACCGTTGTCCTGCAGCTTTCTGATCTTAATATCCAGTTGGCTCACAGTTTCACTCCCTTCACCAATCAGGCGCACGCCTCGATTTCGCCAGAGGGTTGATTTCAGATTTATGCGCCCTTCCTGCCCCTATCCTATCACGCCCCGCCGGGTGCAACTACCCCGGACATACAAAAGGGAGGCCGTTCACCCCGAACGGTCTCCCTTTCTTCTAAGCAGGGCTCTCCCCAAAAGAGCAGCAACGTGAACTTGGCTCCCCTACTAGGGGAGCTGTCACGCAAAGCGTGACTGAGCGGTTCACCTCACCCCTGCCCACTCATCCTCGCTGTTTTTTGCCTGTTCCTCCTTTTTTGCCGCGTCCTTCACCCACTGGGCAAAGTTCTTTTCCTCATACATGGCCGTCCCGTCCTCTTTGGTCAGGCTCGTCAGCAGCTTCTCCAGCTTCTCCCGGTCGTGGTCGTTGCCCGCCAGATACTCTTCCTTCACCGCCGCCGTGATCTTTGGCTTGATGCTGTCATCGTCCTTGCCCGCCGTCCGCAGCCGGTCGATCTCGTCCTGTACGTCCTTCCGCTTTCCGGTTTCCAGTGCGTCCGTCAGGTCGGAGTAGACCGTCCGGTCCTTGTCCCCGGCCAGCAGACTGTCGGCCTTCTGGTTGATTGCTCCCGTCACAAGGTCGATCACCCATGTCCGCTTTTCCGCGTCAGCTTTCACACCCTCCCGGATGCCCAGGGTCTCGTACATTTCCCGCACAAGCTGCTTTGTCAGCTCCTGGCGCTGGCTGTCTTTGCCCTCGTTCCGGGCCCTGGCCGCCTGCTCTACTTCCGGGCTGTATTTCTTCAACCGGTTCTTCAGCTGGCTGGCAATGGTCTTTTCGTCCTTGCCCATGGCTTCCAGCTTCGCCATAGCACCGCTGGCGTTGTCCGTGTCCCCCTCGGCAATGGCGTTGTACAGCCGATCATACTGACCGGTGGCGCTGGCGGGCAGGGAATTCAGGCTCAGCTTCTCGCCGTACTTTCCGCCCGTCACCGCATAGGTTGCATTTCTGCTCCACTTCCATGCCGCTTCCAGCAGCTTTTCCGCATTCCCGGCCGGCAGCCCCTTCAGTTCCAGTCCGTCCTCCATAAAGGTCAGGGCCGCTTTCCGCAGCTTCTCGTGGTATGCTTCCAGCTCTTCCTCGTCCATCTCGCCGGTGTCGGTGGCCAGCAGCTTGTACAGCCGCATCGCCTCAGCTCCCAGGTCATTGACAGCACTCAGGTTCGGGGCACTGACCACATCATAGTCCTTGCCCCCGGCCACGTTGCCCACAAAGCTGTACAGCTCGCTGCCGTACAGGAACGTGCCTGCTGCGCTTCCCACATACAGGTCAGCGTACCGCTTCAATAAACTCCATGCGGTAATGTCGCCGTTCTCGTCCTGTTCCCGGTCCCACCGGTGCAGCAAGAAGTCCGCGCCGATCTTCATGGCCGCAAACACTGCCGTCTGCACGATCTGGCTGGTCACCGCTCGGTTCAGGTTCTTCCCGGCCCGTTTCAGCTCTACCCGGTTCTCCTCGGTGGGGTCTGCATGGCTGCGCTCCCGCTGGGCATTGTAGGCCAGCACCGCATCTGCCAGAATGCCGTAGTTCTGGAACCGCTGGGTCGTGAACATGGTCAGGGTCCTCACCAGTTCGTTGTCGCTGCGCTGGATGCCTGCCCGCTGCATGGTGGTGTAGTTGGGCTGGGTCTCCTCAATGACCCGCTGATACATCTTGTTCACCGCTTCCCAGTAGGCTTCGCTGCCTTTCGTGGCTGCACCCTCTGCAAACTCATTGGTATGGTGCTCCACATACCGCTTGGAGCCTTCCCACAGTGCCGCTACCGTAATCTCGTCCATGCTGTTGATCCAGCCGGTCACCCACTTGGGCAGCTTGTCCATGGCCTTTTCTGCCGCGCCCTGGCTCACGCCAATGCTGGCAAGCTCACCCCGCTGGCTGCCCCGCAGTCGGTATCGCAGCAGCACATCCCCGTGCTGGGCAATTTCCTGTTCCAGCGCTGCCCGCTGCTTGCCGGAGATGTTCTTCACAAACGGCACCACCGCCGCCATGGTATCCGCACCCAGTACCGCGCCCGCCGTTGGCAGAGATGCCGCCTGCGCAATGGCCACACCAGGGTTCAGCGTCAGGATCGCGCCCGCATAGTTGCCCCGCAGCTTGCCCAGCGCCGTCATGCTGCTTTTCCGGGTTTTCCGTCCCGGGGTCTGCAGGTCGGTCAGCAGCTCATCCACATAGTTCACCGCATCGCTGCCCCACTTTTCCTCCAGAATGCCGTTCTTCAGCACCTTCAGTCCATCCTCGGTCTCGATCCGGCTGTTCAGTACCTTCTGCACATCCCGGATGGCCGGGGCCAGGCCCGCGTAGGCTGCCGTGTCCCGTAAGCTCCGCTGCACCACGTTATTGCATTCCTCCAGCAGGATGGGCTGTGGACTTTTCACACGGTTCTTCAAAAAGCCCCGTCCCTCAATGGTCGCATCCAGATGCAGCCCCTCGATCTGGGTCGCCAGTGCTTTTTTGTTCACCGCAATGGGGTAATAGTTTTTCACGGTGGCCCGCTGGTAGCCCAGCAGCTTCATGCTCGTCTCATTGATCAGGTCGGTGGTGTAGCTCCCAAAGAAGTTCTCCATGCTCCCGATCCACGCCCGGTCGTAGTCGGTCAGGTTCTTTTCAATGGCACTCACAATGGTGTCCGCCATGGGCTTGCCCTCGCTGTCGGTCAGCATCCCGATCCGCACGGTCTGCCCCTTCTGGTAGGCTTCCACGATGTTGCCTTTGTTGTACTCCACTGCATCCGGGATCGTCAGGCCACCGTTCAGCAGGTGCTCCCGGCTGTCGGCGTTCTGCAGGTGCATGTACAGGCTGCACAGCTGGGCGTGGGTCAACGGTGCAGCCCGACCCTTGCTGTCCTTCAGGCCAATGTCCACCAGCTCCGCGCCCGGACCGGCGAATTTTTCCATCTGTCTCAGGTTCGCCTTGCCCGTCACATTGTCAAAGAGCTTCGTTCCCTCCACAGTGATCCGGGTCTGTTCCCGCTGGCCGTCATTCAGCATGGTGCCCAGCTTCTCCATCTGGCTGTTCTTTGCGTAGCCGCCCAGCATCCGGAACACGCGGGCAGCTCCCAACATGTCCAGGTTGTATCTGGTCAGGGCGCTCCGCAGCTTTCCATCGTTGCCCTTGCTCTGGCGCACCTCTGCAGCCGCCTCGTTGGCGATCTTGTCCACCGCCTCGGCCTGCTGCAGGCTCAGGGTCTTGTTTGCCGTCCGGATCACATGCAGGGTGCTGGTCGTAATGGCTTTCAGCATCCGCATCTGGTCCACCGTCATGGGCAGATAGGTGCGGTTCTCGGTCTCCCGGATCCGCTTTCTCAGCCGGTCACGTAGCATCTCGGCCTTTTCGCTGTCCGGCAGTGCCTCGGCCTCTGTCAGCTGCTGGTTCAGCCGGTCAAGCTGGGCCTGCTTGCTGGCATTCAGGTCAGCCTGCAGCGCGTCGATGAGCTCCGGCACCTTGCTCAGCTTCCAGTCCTCGCTGATGCCGTTGGAGCTGTTCTCGGCTCCCATCGACTGCATGATGCTGGTGCGCAGGGCCGTCAGCCGGGCCACGGCGTGGTCGTTCAGCAGGGTCATATCCGCCAGCTTTGCCACCTCTGCCGCCTGCTGGATCAGGTGGGGCTGCACATACCGGTCCTTGCTGGGCCGCAGGATCATCTGGTTCAGCTGGGCAGCATTGGCCCGGATGCCCCGCCGCAGCTCGTCTTTCTGCCGACCGTCCCGGGCTTTCTGTACCCGCTTCTCAGCCAGCTTCTTGGCAATGGCAATGTCCTCGTCCCGCTGCTGCTGAGCTGCAGTGATGGCGATTGCGTTTCGTTCCGCCTGCTTTTCCTGCCACTCCTGAGCTTTGCGCTGGTTTTCCTGCTCCCATTCCAGCAGTTCGTTTTCCTGATGGATCAGCTGCCACTCAGCTCGGTCAGCCCGGCGCTGTTCTCCTGCCACCTGGTGCGAAAGGTTCCAGTTCTCCCGCTTCAGCTGTTTGTTTTCCAGCCGGATCTCGTCCAGCATCTGCTGGCGTTCTTCCTTCAGCCGCTTCTTTTCGGCCTTCCACTCCCGTTCGTAGGCTTCCTTCAGCACGTCCAGCTTTTCGGCCATGTCACCGTAGTTGGTGATGTCCAGCCCCAGCGTATCCAGATTCTGATCCAGCAGCTTTTCTGCTTTTTCATTCCGCTTCTGCTGTTCTGTCCACTGCCGCAGTGCTTCATCCCGGCTTCCGTTCCGGCTGTTCTCATACATCCTCCGGTTGAACTCCCGGTTCTGCTCCTTCTGCACCTTCCGCAGATCCTTCAGCGCCTGCTCCGCGTTCTCCTCGCCCACGGCAGCAGCCACAGCCTGGCGCTGCCAGCGCTGGAACCCGTCAAAGATGGCCTGTGCATCGGTCATCTCCGGCACGTTCAGGATATCACCCAGCATCCGGTCGGCCAGCTCCACTTTGGCATCCTCGTACTCGGCAGCATCTGCAAAGCGGCTCATCATCCTGGGCTTGATGGCATCGTGCACGTTCATCAGCACATCCAGCCACTCGGTGCTCTCCATGCTGGCCGCGCCGTCCACGCCTGCCGCCTGGGCCGCGCCCCGGAACAAGGCCGCTGCCCCTTCCTTGGTGCCGCCCATGGCCCGGGTGTCGTTGACGATGGCTTCATACACTTCCGCCGGGTTGCCGTCCCGCACACCTTCTGCCTGCCGCAGCTTCACACCGTGCCGCCTGGCCTCCGCCACCGCTTCGCTCCACGTCCCGTACCGCTTCACCAGCTCCGCCTTTGCCGGGCCGTCCTTGTTCACCGTGTAGCTCAGGTCATGGTATTCCGGGTACTCGTCCCACAGCTCGGTGTTCCGGTAGGTCGCCCCGCTCAGTATTTCATCTGCAATTGTCTCAGACAGCGCGCTGGCCTTGCTCATGCTGGCCCCGTCCGCCGTCATGTACTCCACCAGCGCCCGGGTCTCTCCGGCAATCTTTGTCCGGTCGGCCCTGCTGCCGTTGGCCTTTGTCCACCGCACCGCCAGCCCGTCAATGGAATCCTGGCTGATCCTCACACCGTGGGTCACACCCATCATCTGGGCCAGCGTTTCCATCGCCGCGCTGTTGTCCGCAATGGCCCGGCTTGCCTGCCGCTGGGTGTTCTTCCGCGCGTCCCGTTCCGCCTGTTCGGCCAGCTGGAAACGGACGTTCGGCACCTTGTTCAGCAGGGCCGTGCGCTGGGCATCGTCCCCGGCTTTGTAGAGCTTCACGTCAATGCCGGTCTCTTTCAGGCTGTCGATCAGGGCGCTGCTGGTGTTGTCGGGCAGGATAGCCGCCCGCACCTCATCAAAGCCCACGGCCCGCTGGGGCTTCGCTTCAAAGTACCCGGTTGGAATAGCAGCCACGTTCTTGTACAGGTTCAGGATCATCTGGGCCGTGTCCTTGCCAATGGTATACCCCTCTTTTGCAAAGGCCTTTCCAATGGCTGCCGCCGTATGTTTTCCCTGTGCGGCCCGCAAAAGGATTTCACCGAGTATCTCCCTCTCCCCATAGCCGCTGTCCGAATGTGCAGCGGTCTCCTGTCGGATGCGGCTGATGACTTCTTCGATCTGGCCGTCGGCCTGTTCCAGCAGTGCCTTGTACCCTTCCTCCGGTATCTGCTGCAAGCGGCTCTTGTCCGCCCGCACTTCATCCAGATTCTGATACTCCGCCGTCGCGGTGCTCATCAGGGTATTGGCTGAAAGGCCCCATGCGCCTTCTCCGCGTGCATTTTGCTGGTTCATGGCCTCCACCAGATTCTGCAACGTGTAGGGGTTGTGCAGTTGGGCAAAGCTTCTCCGGTTTCCGGTTCTGGTATAGGGGTCCTTCTCATTTCGGATTCCCTTTTTTCCCAGAATACCCTCCATCTTCGGCAGCAGCCAATCTTCCACATCAGCATCCGGGGCTTTCTGCTGTAACTCCTTCTGCATCGCTTCCGTATCCTGCACGGTTTTCCCGGCCATATCTTTGGTCGTCACATATTCATATGCGTTTTCCAGTCTGGCCCGCAGCATCGGTGCGATCAGCCGGTCGGCTTTGGTCTGCGCCTTTTCTTCGCTCCAGCCAAATTCTTCCATAGCCCATCTTTTTTCTGCTTCCCGCACTTCATTCAGCACGGCATTGGATTTATCGTGATTTCCGTTCACCACGTCGGACTCCACGATGTCCCGCAGGGCAGCTTCTCCGCCAAGGGCCTCTATGATTTTCTCATACCGCTTTTTCTGGCTTTCGGTAAAACGCACCTCCTGCTTTGTCACCACCTGCACGGTTTCGCCTTTGTCTGCCAGATAGGCCGCCTTGACCGCATCATTCCGGGAAAGGCTCTCTGCCAGTTGCTTCGGGTTCTTCCCGGACGCTTCCATGTCCAGCGTTCCGCTGATCACATTTCCCCGCGCAAATGCGCCGCCAGCGGTTTGTCGGCTCAATTGTGCAAGTTCGCTGTTCAGCTTCACTGCCTTGTCCGCGTGCACTTCGTATTCCACATTGGGCCGGGTGGGTGTCCAGGCATCCGAACCATAGATACGGTTTGCCCGGTTTACCATGGGGTCAATGGTATCGGAGTTGAACACCAGCGAGATGGGGCCATACTTGGTGTGACCTTCCTGGGCTTTCACCACCGCAATAGACGGCGAGGGCATCCCGCCCAGCTCCAGCGCTTCCTGCAGGTTTTCGGCGGTCAGGTTGTGCACGGCCACAAGGTCTTTGTTCTGGTCCACCTCCACCGGAGCACTCAGCTGGAACCGCACCGATTTCTTCACAGGTTCGCTGTTTCCCTTGCTTTCGGCATTTTCTTGTGCTATACTGTTTTTAGAAAGTAGCTTAGGGGCTTCATCGCCCTGCTCGGTTTTGAGTACCGTGGTAAGGCTGCTTTCTCTGGAAGCTTCCGGCAATCTGCTGGCATCGGAATTTTTTGTTTCGGTGACGGTTCCACCGGGGGCTTCCATAAAACTCTCCGGCAGACTACTCCCCGAATCTTCGGATTCCATGTGGGTACCACCGGAGAGTTTTATTTTTGTTGGTTCGATGTTTACGATATCATAAAAAATTTCTCGGTTCTCCGGCTTGATAGCTGTCACAACATCAGCCTCATAAGTATTCGGCCCAACCATGACTTTGATCTTTCCACGGTTGAATGCTTCCGCATTCTTATGATTTGCAGGTTCTCTGTAGACTTCATCTGCGGTTTGAATGATTTCATCCAAATTCGATGCCATCCGCATTTTGTCTGCATACATCTCGGAGCTTTCCCATTGCAGTGCTTTTGTATACTTCGACCAGACAAATTCTTTTCGGCTTTCTTTTGTGTTTTCAATCGTCCAGCCGTTCCGCTCAAAGCCATTCGGATACCGTTCTTTGATGGCCTGCTTCACTACGGTTTTCCAATCTTCCTGTGGAACACCGTTCAGGATATCTTCATCAATTTTGATGTAGCTCTCTCCGTCGGCATCCTTCTGGATCGAAAAACGAATATTGCGTCCTTCCGCCGCGCTCTCTGTCTTGGGGGCAGCGGCGTTTTCTTTTGCACTGCGCAGGTTGTCCATCGCTTTTTCAGCGTGGGCAAAGTATTCGTCCTGCAAAATTTTGCGCTCGTTCTCGGCCAGGCGCTGGGCCTTCAGGGCAGCCCGGTTGTCGGGGTCAAGGGTCAGCACTTCCTTGGCCCGGCTGATGATGCCGCCCAGCATCTCCTTCACCCGGTTCATCACGGTGCGGATGGTTCCGGCCCTGCCGCTGTTCTTCTCGGCCTGCCCGCGCTGGAACTCTACCCAGCGCTTGAAATCGGATTCATTGGAGAAGATGCCCCGCCAGGCATCGCCCACCAGCTCCTCGGCAGCTTCCTCATAGGTCAGATTCTGCTGGGCATAGTCGGTCATCTTCTCCCGGATCATCTCGTCCACGGTCTCAAAGCCGCTGCTCCTGGCCAGATACAGCAGGGCATGGTCCTGCAAAGTCTTTGCTCCCTCGCTGTCCAGTGCGTTGTACCAGTGGTAGTCCTCGTGCAGCACCGTGCCGAACGTATCCTGTGTACTGTCCCCAAAGAAGATCCGGGCCGTCTCCGTGTCCACATAGGCCCGCACCCGGCTGTCTGCCTGTCCTGCACCGTTCTGCAGCACGTTTTTCAGAACCGCCGTGGTGCCGGTTGCCGCCGCGTTCAGCTCGATCACCTGGCTGCCAGCGTCGTTCGCGTTGCGCAGGGTTCCCTTGTAGATGGTCTCACCCCGGCCCGTCAGGCTCTGTTCCGTCAGAGTGCCGCCCAGCTGGCTCTTGGCCCACCGGGTCTCTGCCGCATCCCTGCCGTAGGTGTAGGCGATCTCCAGCGCGTTCCGGCCCTTGAGGTTGCCCAGCACATAGTTCACGTTGGCCGCCATGCCGCTGCCGGTGCCCGCCAGCTCCAGCGCCTGGTCAAAGGTCTTCACGTCCTCCATCTGGCCCAGCCGGTACAGAGTGGATGCTGCCGCCGCATATCGGTCGCTGTCCACGCCTTCCGGCTGTTTCCGGCTGATCTCCTGTGCCGCCTTTTCGCCCACCTTCCAGCTCCGCAGCACCTGCTCCGTCCGGGCCTGCTTCTGGCCCTCCGTCCTCGGTGCTTCCATGCCGTAGGTCTCCCGCATCGGGCTGTTGCTGCTGTCCATCCCGTCAAGGGTGCTTTCTTCCACAGGGACCGACTGCATCACAGCCTGCTGAGGAACATTTACAATGCCGTCGTCCTCCGCCGCCTTCCGTCCAGTACGGCCTTCAGCGTCCAGCTCAGAGCTGCCCAACATGCCAAGGGCTCGCCCTTCGGGAGAGCTGGCGGCGCTCTGCGCCGACTGAGAGGGTGAGCCCGCTTCTCTCGAACTTTCCACCATTTCCCCAGCGTTCTCAACAGCATTCTGCTGGCTGCGCTGTGCCGCCACTTCCCGCAGCATCCGCCGGGTAGCCGCAGCCGTGCTCGGCAACTTCACCCCATAGGCTTCCTCAAAAGCCGCGCGGTTTGCCTCGTTTCCGGCCTCCGGGGTGAACAGCCTGATGGTCTTGCCTGTCAGGCTGTCACCGGCCGCCGCTTCTGCAAACGTCTGCACAGCCAAGTTGTCCGATATGGCAGCAGTTTCCGCACTGTTGCCCTCAGCCGCATGGCCCTGCTGTACACGCTCAGATGAGCCCTGTTCTATCAGATCAGAGTTTTCCGTTCTGCCAAGGGCTAACGGGTTGCGGCTCCCAGCGTCCCCTTCGGGCAAAGCATTGCCCTCGTGTCCTGCTGGCCGCTGCCCCAACAACTCCTCCCTGTTTCCGCCACTGGCGGCGGTCGTCGTCGTTGCCCTATTAGGGGGGCTGTCAGCGCTCACGCGCTGACTGAGGGGTTCCGGTTCCCGCGCCAGCTCCTCCCGGCGCTGGTGTTCCTTCAGCGCCTGCTCGTATTCGTCCTGAGCGGCATACCGCTCCACGTTGCCCCGCAGGCTGGAATCTCCCGCGTTCATCCTGGAAAGCCCTGTACCCACAGCGCCGCCCAGTGCACCGGACGCGCCGCCGGTCAGCCCCGCTTCCAGCGCCTGAACCAGCGTGTCCGTGGTAAACATGGTCTGGGCAGCTTCGCTGTCTCCCAGGACCGCATCAATGGCCTTGTCGGCGTAGGTCTCCACAAAGGCCTGCATGGCGTTGTCAATGCCGCCGGAAATGGCGTTGGCAACTGCCGGATGTGCCGCCGCAAAGGCCGAATCCCCAGCCAGCGCCCGGATCTTGTCTGCCACAGCTCCCGCCACGGAATTTCTGGCGTAGTCCGCGCCCATGGTTCTTGCCAGATCAGCCGCACCCACGCTGTTGATGGCCCATCCTGCGCCAAACTTGGCCACGCCGCCCACCAGCGCCTTGCCTGCGCTTTCGCCCTTGGCCGCGCTCTTGCCCATGGCATCCGCAGCGCCCTGGGCACTCAGCACCGGCAGCACCGCCGCCGGGTTGATGGCAGCCACGGCAAGGTTCTCTGCCGCGCTGGTCGCCACGCCCTGCACGGTCCGCTGCACATCGGTCAGGCCGCTCTGGGCCGCGCCCGTCAGCTGCTGGCCCCGGTTGTACAGCTGGTAGCCCACGCTCTTCTCCGTGTCGATGCCACCCTTTGCTTCCGTTCCGGCAATGCGGCTGCGCATGTCCTCGATCTCCTGCCGGGTAAATCCCTGCTGCAACAGGTCGCCGGTGCTGTACTTGGGCTGGTAGTCCATGTCAGTTTCCATCAGCTGGTCATACAGGTTCTTCTCGCGGGGGTTCCGGGCAAGCTCTGCTTCCATTGCTTTCCGGTTCTCGCTGCTCTGCCGGATGTTCTTTCCGGCCTGCACCAGGTACTCCGCACCCATCAGCGGGGCAGCGGCCACGGTGTCCGCAACGCCGCCCACGGTGTTTGCCGTCCGCCGGGCCAGCTGCTTCCACTCCGGGATTTCTTCCATGGTGTCCAGATACTCCCTGGCCTGCCGGATCTCCGTGTCCGTGTACCCCAGCTTTTTCAGGTCCGCCGTGCTGTATGTGTTGCCCACCTTCCCCTTGATTCCCGTGGTGCGGAAGGGGTCGATGCTACCATCCCCGGCGCTGGCCCCGTTTCTGCTGGTGCCGGTCTCGGCATAGCTGGTATAATTGCTCTTCTTTTCCAGCAGCTTGTTCACAAGCTCCTGATTCCGAGGCTGGTCAAACCACTGGTTGGCCTGGTCAAAGGCCTCCGGCTGGCTGTACTCCGCATAGCTGTTCTTCAGCTTCTGGGCCTGCTGTCCGTACCACGTTCCCAGAGTATTCCCCGCCGGGCTCACTGTCACCTTCTGCCGGTTCAGCTCGTCGCTCCGGCTGTCCATGGCATCCGCAAAGCCCAGGTTGTTCCTTGTCCGGTAATCCTCCAGCGCCGTGGAATACAGGTCGGTGCCCGTCTGTCGGCTCGTTGCTTCCTGCTGTTTTTGTGCACGCAGGGCAGCAGCGTTGCCCTTTGCCCAGCTTGTTCCCGTACTGCCAAGGGCTAACGGGTTGCGACTGTCAGCGCTCTTGCGCTGACTGAGGGGTTCTGCCCCGCCCGCTGCTGTTGCCATCACAGTCTTTTCCTGCCGCTCTTTTTCATTGCGGTTCCGCAGCGCAGCAGCACTTCCCGATTTCCATGCCATCCTGTTTCCTCCTTAAAATCCAGCGTTCTGCATTGCCCTGTCGATCACATCGTCCGATGCACCCAGATTCATCAGCCGACTGGCGATGGTATTTGCATCCATTCCCTGTTCCTTCCACCCCTTTGCATAGCTCAGGGCGTTGCTGTACGGCATTCCGGTACTCTTACCCGTGCTCCCTCCCGTGGTTCCCCCGGGCAGGGCCCACTTGTTCGGATTCGCCAGCGGGGCGATCAGCCCGCTGTCGGTTTCTTTGCTCTTTTCTGTGTTCTTCGTCTCCGGCACCGGATAACCAGCATCTGCAAGGATACCGTCATACCACGTCGTATCCCCACCCTTTGCAGCAACACTTTCGCGGTCTTTCATCAGGTTGCGCAGTTCGCTTTTCGACCACTCGCTGCTCTGGCGGTAATAGCCTCTCGACCCGCCGGAACCGGTCGCTGCTCTCTTTGCCAGCGCCGCCGAGAGTGCTCTCTGGGTCAGGGTGTTGTAGTCGCCCGCCACATTGGTGTCCATGCCGTACATCTTCAGCAGGTTGGCCGCCGCTTCCTGATTTCCGCTTGCCACCAGAGAAGCCGCGGTGCTCAGAACACCGGCCTGATCGTCCCGGGTCACCGGTGCGCCGTTGTAGTTGGCAAAAGCGTTTGCGTTCAGGCCGTACCGGTTCAGCACGTCGCTGGCCGCATCCCCGGCTCCCTGGGTGTACAGGTTGAACGCCTGCTGGTAAGCATTCAGGGCATCGCTCTGGTCGGTGCGGTTCTTGTTGTACTCCCACTGTTCCCGGGCAAAGTCATTTTCCCACTGCTGCTGGGTGTACCCCTTGTACCCATCGTAGGCTGTCAGGGCCGCCGAGCCGATGTTCTTTACCGTGTTCCAGAGGTTGTTCCAGTAATTGTCGTTCTCGTTCCGGGCCTGTTCGCTCTGGTTGGCAAGGAAATTCTGCCACGCCGTGTAGTTGGCAAAGTTGCTGCCGTAGGCACTGCGGTCCAGCGCCTCGGTGTTGGCCATGCCGGAAAGGGCACTCAGCAGGTCGTTCTGCTGGTTCTGGTATTCGCTCAGTGCCTGGCCTCTCAGGCCGGGTACCGCATTGTCAATGCCGCTCAGCGCCTGCTGCTGGCCCTGCTTTGCCACGCTGTCGGCGTAGCTGCTGCCATACCCGCCCGCCAGCATCGCCGCGTTGGCCTGGGCGTTCTCCGCGCTGGCGGCAGCATTGGCCTGGGCCTGGGCGCGGTACTGCTGGTAGGCTTTGCTGCCGGTGTCCCAGTCGAACCCGCTTCCGATCTGCCCGGTCAGGCTGTCCATTGCGTCCTTGTTCCGGCTCACATAGTCCGCCGGGCGGTTGGCATTCCATTCCCGCTCTTCCTGTTCCGCCTGGTTCTTTCTCCGTAAGGTATCAAATAACATGTCGTTCTCCTTTTCTTCTGCCACACACCGGTCTTCAGATCACGGCAAACGCTTTCAGCACCCACGGCAGCATACTTGCGCCGATTTGCAAAGCGTTCCCCCAGAAGTTGGTGTTGTTCGCATCCTTCTGCTGGCTGGCCCCCACCGCGTTGGCATATTCGGTCTGAGCACTGTTCAGCTGGCCATAGTAATTGTTCAGGCGGGTGTTGTAAGCATCCTGCGCCAGCTTTTCCTGCTGCTGCAAAGAGCTCAGCCGACTGCTCAGATCACTCTTCTTGGTGGCATATTCGTTGTAAGCCTGGTTGTATAAGCTGTCTGCCACGTCCGAAAGCCCGTTCATGGTGCTCTGGTAGGCCGTCTGCCCGCTGGAAGTGCCCCAGCTGTTGCCGTAGCCGCCGCTGCGGGCCGAAGCGTTGGCGGCAGCGTTCTCGCTGGCCAGCTCCGCACCCCGGGTGTACTGGTTCTTGTACTGCTGGTAAGCCGCGTCCTTGGTGTAATCGTAGGAAAAGCCATCCCGGTTCATCTTGTCCAGCTGGCTCTGCGTGCCGCTGATCTGGCTGTCATACTGGCCCGTCGTGTCCTCCGGCTGCTGTCCCTTCCAGTAATCCAGATTGTTCTTTGCCGTGGTCACCCGGTCGTTGCTCTGGGCGTACTGGTAGCTGTTGGAACCGTTCTTTCTGGTTCCAAACACGCCGGTGCCCGCATTCTTTTCGCTGTTGCCGGTAATGCCGTCATACACATCACCTACCATCAGCCCCACATTGTGGCCCGGAATCAGGTACTCCCACCACTTTCCTCTTGCCATCTTCTCACTGTCTCCTTTCGTCTTCGCATTCCTCTAAGCAGGGCTCCACCTTCGGGGGAGCTGCAAGCAACTGCACCGCAGGTGCATTGCGCGCTGAGAGGGTCATCGTTTCGGCTCCCCTCCGGCCACCCGGTTGCCCCGGCTCTCTGCCATGCTGAACGCAATGCTCCGCACCGCGATCTGCCCGGTGCCCTTGATCCGCAGCCGCATGGTGTCGTGCCGCTCCGGCACAAAGGGCAGGTTGACCCGGGTGTATTTGTTCAGAACGGCTGCCTGGCCCAGTGTCTCCCAGGCCCCGCCCTCATAGCTGGCCTGCAGCTCCACAACGCTGTACGTCAGGGCATCCACCCGCAGAAACACCCGGTTGATGTACTTGTCCGCCGGGATGTTCAACCCAATGTCGCCGCTCACAGCCTCAAAGCCCACCTTCTGTTCCAGATTCGCCTTTGCCGTGTCGGTGTCCCGGTCGGCCTCCCGTTCCGGTTCGGTGGCCCACAGGTTTACGCCGTCCCACTGGTAGAGCTGCCGCCCCGTGGAGCACATCGCCCAGCCGGAAGCATTCTCTTCTGCCGCCGTGTCCTCCTCGTGCCAGAGCCGCCGTTCGGTGTCGTAGACCAGCAGCCGGGTCTCGTTCCGGCCCGGCACCCGCAGATGCAGGTAATACCGGGTGTCCAGCACACCGCCCACCGCCCCGCGCACGTTCATCAGCCAGGTGTTGTCCAGTCCGCCGCTGATCTTCACCGGCAGGCTGCCGTCCCAGGCCATCACGCCGTCAGGGGAAAGGTAGTACAACACTTCCGCCAGCACGCACATGCTCTTGCTAGCCTGCTTGGCCACGCCCCGGCACTGTACGCTCACCAGCTGATAGTCCGCCGGGCGGCTGCCGTAGAGCTTGTGCAGGCAGTTCTCCTTGAAGAACAGCACATAGCCCATGCAGGTGGCCGCACCGGTAAAGGGGCCGTCACTGCCCACGTTCACGGCGTAACTGTCCGAAGCAATGCCCCGGTAGCTGTACCAGTTGGTGGGATCGCCCAGCTTGCAGCTGTAGATCACGTTCTCCTCGCTGTTGCAGCCCCATACCCGGTTGGCGTTCTCGGTCACATATTCCAGTCGGGGCACCCGCCGCCGTGCGGTAATGGCTGCACCGCCCGCTGTGGCGTTCTCGCTGCCGTTCATGCTCTTCCAGGTGGTACCGCCCGCCGTCACGGTAAAGCTGCCGTAATAGCGTGCGCTCTCGGTCTTTGGGCTGCCGGTCAGCACAATGCTGTCCCCGTCCATCTGCTCAATGGTCACCTCGCCGTTCACACCCTCGGCCAGATACTCTTCCACCAGCCCGGGCACCTGCTCCACCGTGATGGTATCCCCCTTCTTGAAGCCCGCAGCGGCCAGCCCGGGCAGGGTCATCTTCACGCTGTTCAAAAGGATCTCCGCCCACTTGCCGCTCTTGGCATCGTACTGTTCCAGCACGTTCACATAGGCCCACTTGCTGGAAGAGGAGTTCTGTTTCAGAAACAGCGTCCCGTCCGCCGGGCCGGAAGGTTCCGTGGTGCCCACGCTGCTCACGGTGTAGGTCTTGCCGCCCGCGTCGCAGGGGGCAATGGTCACCGTGCCGGTCTGGCTCCATGCAACGCTCAGAGCTTCCAGCTTTCCGGTGGCCGTGTCAAAGCTCTTGGCATCCGGCCAGATCAGGATCTTTGTGCCCATGCCGATCATAATTTTCTCGCTGTCCGTCACGGCGTTTTCCAGCACGATCTCCCCGCCCGCAGCCGCGGTGGCCACGTCGTCCTCGCTGTCCTCGGTGTAGCGCAGGGTGGTGCCCTCGCACAGCAGCAGACCGTTCAGGTGGTACATCCCGTTGCAGCGGCCCATGGCCCGCATGGTGCGCCGGGGTGTCCGGGTCTGCAGTGCGGGGTATCCCCGGCTGGAAAAGTTCTTCATCTCGGTAAATTCTTCCGAGGAGCATGCATAGCTTTCATTCAGGCCGCCAAAGGCCGTCTGGATGCTCTTCCCCGTCGAGATGCTGTATAAACTCGGCAGTGCCATCTCAGTACCTCCACTTCGTGGCCATCCTGGGCAGGTAGGTGTGCCTGCACCAGGCTGCAAACTCCTGCTGGTTCTCGTTGGCCAGCTGCATCTCGTTGGCATAGCGGTCGGTCTCGCCCAGGGCCGCGTCCATCTGGGCCGCCAGATAGTGGGTATAGTAGCTGTCGTAGGGCTCCGGCAGCAGCAGCTCCGCGTCCTGCCGCAAAAGTTCCTGCTCCCGGTCGTATAAGATGTCCGCACCCACGGCATCAAAATCGGTGGTGTCGCTCTTGTCCACCACGCTCTTTCTCAGCCCCGCATCCGCCTGCCGCAGCCATAAGATCTTCAGCTCGCGGTCAAACCCGTTGTTGGGCCGCAGCTTGTCAGCCGTTTCGATTGCTTTTCCTACTGTCACGCTTATCCCATCCTTTCACATCTGCAACCCGGGTTGCGGCTCCCAGCGTCCACTTCGCACAAAGCTTTGTGCTCGTGCTCTGCTGGCCGCGGCCCCAACAACTCCTCCCTGTTTCCGCCACTGGCGGCGGTCGTCGTCGTTGCAATTGCCTTTCCTACTGTCATAAAAGACCTCCAAACAAATAACCCCCGGCACAGCGTGTGCCGCCGGGCCGGGGGGATACATCTAAGCAGCTCCGACCATGCCGGACTGCGCACTGAGAGGGTTAAAATTACGCCTTATTCGCCAGCTCTTCCATGCGGGCAGCGGTCTGGTCGTCCTGTTCCTGGCTGTGGCGGATGACCTCCGCCACCTCCGGGGGCACCTCAATGTTCTTGCCGCGCTGCAACTGGTAGTTCACACCGTTCACGCTCACGAACAGGTCGCCCTTGTACTTCCCGCCGTCCGAAAACAGCCGGATCGTCTCAGTCTTTTTCTTTGCTTCTGCCATTTTATCGGCTCCTTTCTATTTCCTCTAAGCAGGGCTATCGGGTTGCGGCTCCCAGCATCCACTTCGCACAAAGTATTGTGCTTGTGTCTTGCTGGCCGCGGCCCCAACAGCTCCTCCCTCAATCCACCACTGGCGGCGGTCGTCGCCGTTGCCCTTCGGGGGAGCTCCACGACATGCCGCCATAGGCGGATGGAGTGATGAGATGGTTAGTTCGCCTCAGCCGTTGCGCTGTACCGTGCGCTGCAGCTCTCAATGCGCACCATGTACTGCTCCACCAGGCGCTCAGCGGTCTTGTGTGCCTTCCAGCCCACAGACGCGCGCTGGTTCAGGGGGTCGTCACCATAGCCCAGCTGCTTCACGATGTGCTCCAGGCCGCCACCCTCGATCTCGGTGGAACCGTAGGCGTGGGCACCCAGGATCAGGGTGCTGAACACAGCCAGACCCGTCGGGCAGCCGGTGCCCTTCCAGATCTTTGCCTCGCTGGTCTCCACAAAGCGCACACCGTGCAGCGTGCCGATCTCGCCGTTGTAGATCTCGTCCGGCTGGGCGTACTTGTGTACATCGATCCAGTCCGGGTCGCGGCGCAGTTCATAGGCCACATAAGGGTGGATGATGCCCACGAAGCTGGTGCCGATGGGATCAGCGTTCATGGCCTTCAGCTGGGTGGCCGCACGGGCGATCAGGTCGCTGGTCAGCTGGCAGGTCGCGTCCAGGGTGGCGCGGCTGGTCACAGCGGTCTCCGCGCCGCCTTCGCCGATCTTGGGCGCATAGATCACATTGGTGCCGCCCGCCAGCACATCACGCACGATGGTGTCCAGGGTGCGGCCCGCCTGGCTGGCAATGATCTTGGTTGCCTGCAGGATGTTGTTGTCAATGGAGGTCAGCTGCAGCGTGTCGGTAATGGGTACCCATCCGCCGTACTGCTTGACTTCAGCGGTAACGGTGGAAACGTTCATGGTCTGTCCGTCCGGGGTCACACCCTCGGTCAGCGGAGTGGTGGCCTTGGGCAGGCTGTCATACTTGCGGAACTCAATGTTCTTGCCGCCGTTGGCCGGAATGGGATACGGGTCGCCGAACTGGTCATGCACCAGGGCAGGCTCTGCCTGGTCGATCAGGCGCTTCTCGTAAAAGGTTTTCATCTCGGCACTCATGCCGGATGCGCCGGTGGTATTCTGGTTCTGGGTGCTGGCCGTTGCAAACATCTGCAGATCCAGCTTCATGGTCTTGTCTTTCATAGCTTCCTCCTGTTAAAGTGTAATAACTTCACCCCGCATGACCCGCTTCTCCATCTCTTCCATTTCCTTGCGGCTCATGTGGGATACGTCGATCTTGGTCTGCACCGCGCCGCCGGGGCGGGTGCCATTCTCGCCGGGCCGGGCGTTGCGCTGCTGCATCCGGTTCACCACGCCCTGCTCCACCTGCCGGGCCGTGGCGGCCTGCTGCTGTTTCAGGATGTGATCAAAGTAGGCGCTGCGGTAGGCGTTCGTCATAGAAACGCCCGACCGCATCATCTTCTCCACCTCCGGGTTCGCCAGCACCTCAGCCATGTTGAAGTCGGGATACTGGGCTTTCAGCTGCTCCGCTTCCCGGTCCCATCCGGCCTGCAGCTCGGCAATGCGGGCCTGCTGGGCACGCTGACGCTCCATCTGCTGGATCATCTGCTGCTGTTCGGTCAAGTGCTTGTTCTGGCTTTCCAGCTTGTCCAGCTCCCGGGCCGTCCTGGTGGAAACTCCCTTCTCCATGGCCAGCTTCTCGTAGTAGGCATCGTCCTTCACCGCGCCGGACCGCACAGCCTCGGTCAGGGCCACCAGGTCGTTGGCATCCGTGCCGTACTTTTCCTGCAGCGCCTGCATCAGACCCTTCATGGCCGGGCTTGCTTCCAGCCGCCGGGTCGCTTCGGTCACGGCGTTCTGCATCAGCTCCTCGGTCAGGTCGGCATACTCTCCGCGCAGCAGCTCACCAAAGGCTTTCCGCCGCTCCTCCGGGCTCTTGGTCTTGCCTTCGCCCTTCTCCTCGCCGTCCTTGCCCTCGACTTCGTTCTGGTTCTCTGCCGCTTCCTCGTCCAGCTCAGACTTTTCCTCACTGCCAAGGGCTCCCCCCTCGGGGGAGCTGGCGGCGCTCTGCGCCGACTGAGAGGGTGAGCCCTCTTCCCGGCTGCTCCGCTTCAGCACCCCGCTCCGCCGGGCCAGCCGCTCTTCTGCCGGCCGCAGGGCAGGCAGCTCAATGGCATTGCCTTCCCCGTTCGCTGCCCCTGCCCCTGCAGATGCGTTGGCTCTCCCGTTGGGAGAGCTGTCCGCGCCAGCGGACTGAGAGGTTCCGTCCCCGCCCGCAGCACCACCGTCTGCAAACATCTGCAGATCAATGGCATCTGCCTTGTCTGCGTGCAGGTTGATGTACCGCACATGCTCCGGGTAGGCATCCGCCAGCAGGATCAGACCGTCCGTCACCAGTTCAAATTTTGCCAGGCTGTCAGTGCCCTGCTTTGCCTGTACCACCATCAGGTTACTGTCATCGGCACAGGTCACGGTCCCGCTGTCCAGACTGTATGCCAGCGTCTGCATCAGCGCGCTCACGGCAGCACATACAATGTCCTGCCCCTTGGGTGCAAACTCCGCGTGCCCCTCGGCCCGCAGGAACATCATGTCTCCCATCTCGTTGTAAGTGATCTGGATCATTCTATCGCTCCTTCCAAAATTTCCTCTAAGCAGAGCTATCGGGTTGCGGCTCCCAGCATCCACTTCGCACAAAGTATTGTGCTTGTGTCTTGCTGGCCGCGGCCCCAACAGCTCCTCCCTCAATCCGCCACTGGCGGCGGTCGTCGCCGTTGCTCTTCGGGGGAGCTGCAAGCAACTGCGTCGTCAGACGCATTGCGCGCTGAGAGGGTCATTTATTCGGATTATTCACGTTCATGGCCCGCTTTGCCGCCTGGGTGGCCAGGCTGTTGCCTCCGCCGCCCACCACAGCCCCCAGGCCGTTGGTCGCCGTCTTTGCGGTGGTCTGTCCGCCGCTGCCGCCGCCCGTGGTTCCGGCCGCCTGTGCAGCGGCCCCGGCCATGGCGCTCATGTTGGTGCCGTTCTGCTGGTCAATGATGGCGCTCAGCTTCTGCAGCTGCTCCATGGCCTGCTGCAGCTGGGTGTACAGGGTACCGTTCTGCTGCACCCGTTCCCGCACCTTTTCGATGCCCTCAAAGTCCATCATGTCCAGCACCGCCAGCGCCGCGTCAGCGTTGGCCGGGGCAAACAGCCCCATCTGGTAGCACTCCTTTGCCGTCTCGTTCTGGGAAAGGCGGCTGAAGGTGCTCTTCTTGGCAGCCGATACCGTGATGTCGAACACCGGCTCGTGGCTGCCCAGCTCCACCCCGCCGATCATGCCACCCGGCTGGGGCTGCAGCATTGCCCCGGAGAACTGCACATACTCCGGCTGGCCGCTGTCGCCGGTAATGCGGTAGACCCGGCTCTCGTCGTAGAACTGCCGCATCAGGTCGATGATGAAATAGCACTCCTTTGCAAAGGCCCGGTAAGCGCTTTTCAGCATATCACGGGAGAGCTTCGAGCCAGCCTCCTGCAGCGCCGCAATGGCAGAAGCCGCAGTCAGGCCGCTGGTGGTGCCGCCCTGGGAAACATCCCGGTTGCCGCTGATCTCCTTCAGCTCCGCCACTCTCGCGTCCCGGTAGGTGATCAGGTTGCCCGCCAGCCCCGCTGTCTGTAAGGGCCGCAGGGTCTCGTCCGTCACCCGCCCCGCCGCGTGGACGATGTCCTTGCCGAAATCGGCCAGCTCCTTCTCGTTGATGCCCGCCCCGTCCTGGATGATATACCGCGCCTTGGCCGAAAGCTTCACGTTCTCGTCCATGGCTGCGTTCATCTCGTCAATGGCGGTCTGGGTGTCCTTCATCACGTCGATGTACCCAAAGCCCGCCGGGCTGTCCTCTTCCACGAACAGGGTGTCGAACACAAAGGGGTACTTGCCGTGGTCGTAGAATCCCCGGTCAGCAAGGGCCGGGTCGTTCTCGCTGGCGTAGAGCACCACACCGTTGCAGAACTTGCAGTAGTGCAGCAGAGGCGGGCCGTTCTCCCGGGCCTTTTTGTAGTACCAGTCCACCACCACGCTCTTGTCCGAGGTGTCAATGCTCTGGTCGTGGATGTACTTTGCCACTTCCAGCGTGCTGCCGGTGTGGCCTTCCAGCTGTGGGTACTGGGCCTTCAGCTGTTCGTTGTCGGCCACCGCCAGGCTGAACAGGTGGGGGCTGTCCTGGATGTCCATCACACCGGGCTCCCAGTACATCATCAGCAGATCCATGCTCTTGATGGAGATGTCTCCCACGCCGTTCCGTAACCCCGGGTCCCAGAAGATGCCCTTCACGCCGGTGCCCTGCTTGAGCTTGCGCCACCAGGTGTCGCTGTACACCTGCTCGTATTCTGCCTGTTCCAGCAGCACCGGCAGGATCTTGGAAAGCACCTTGGCGGTCTGCTCGTCGTCCGCTGCCCGGGGCAGCACGTTGGGTTCCGGGTAGTTGTCCATGGCATCCGCGTGCTTGTTGGCAATGCTGTTGAACAGCCACCCGCTGGAAGGTTTGGGCTTGCCCTCCATCATCTCGTTTTTGTAGTTGGCCCAGTGCTGCATCCGGAACCACAGCTCGTTATCCACGATCCGCTTGTCCAGCGCCGCCTTGCCGGTCTTGTATCTCTGTAACAGCGCCGTGGCCTTCGCCACCTGCTCTGTGCCGATCACGTCGGTCATACTCTAAAAAATCTCGCTTTCTTCCCCAGCTCCAGCGGGTCATCCGGCATGGGTTGCACCGGCTCTGTCCGGGGCGGGCTGAGGGGATTCTCCATCAGCACATACCGGCACTCGTCGTAGATGTGATCCTCCTGGTCGGTGTCAATGTCCTCCACGTTGCTCTCGCTGTATACCAGGTTCGGGATGGTGCGGATAAAGTGCCTGCAGGTGTTGAACACCTGCAGCATGGGCCGCCCGTCCGCCTGGAACGCCAGCCGGTAGTGGAACTGCATCTTGCCCGCCAGCCGGGTGTGGTCGCCGGGGGCCCAGTGCAGAAAGTTCGGGCTCTTTTCCTGCATGGCAGCAATGCTCTCGCCCTGGCTCTCGTTGAAGATGGCCGGATCGGCCACGCCCAGAATGGTGCGGCCCCGGAGCATGGGGTCGTTCTCTTCTGCTTCCCGGATCATCCTCGCCTGCTTCACAGGGTCAGCTTTGATGCCCTCGTTGGGGGTCCCGGTGCAGCCGTACAGCTCCCGGATGCGGTAAAGCCTGCCCTCTTCGTCCGCCGCATACCACCCCACGGAAAAGGGCTTCGAGTAGCCGAAATCGTACCCCCGCCAGATCTTCCAGTGTCCCGGGATGCGGAACGGGCGGATCACATGTGTCCACCGCTGGTCGTCGTAGTGGGCCGGGTCGTTCTTCCACTCGGTGAACACCTGCCCGGTAAAGCTGTCCCAGTCGCCGTAGAGCAGGGCTTTCTTCTCCGCTTCCGGCAGCGCAGCCAGCGTGCCCAAGTAGCCCGGGTCATTTTCCAGCAGAGCCGCGTTGTCAAACACGGTGCTGGGGATAAAGATGCGGGTCCGCCGCTGCACGATCTCCCGTCCGTCCGGAGCCCTGGCCTTTACCATCTGCACCATCCGGGTGCCGGGCGGGGCCGGGCTGACGAACCTTGCCTTCACCCATCCGTGGCCGATGCCGCCGGGGTTGGCCGTGGCCCGGGTGTAGACCCGGGTATCGGGGCCGTTGGGTCGGTTTCGGCTCAGCAGGTAGCTGTACTCTTCCCAGGTGAAATGGGTCAGCTCGTCAAAGCCGATAAAGTCGTAGGCCTGGCCCTGGTAGTTGTACTTGTCCTGGGCGTGGTTCAGGCTGCCAAAATAGATCTTTGCCCCGCTGGGAAAGGTCCAGCAGTGGGTGCTGCTGTTGTACCGGGCTTTTGGGAAAACCGGCTTGTAATACCGCATGGTCTTGTCAATGAGCTCCCGCAGCTGGGGAAACGTCTTTCGGATGATGAGCCCCCGATAGTGTGGGATCTCCACCTGCCGCAGGGCCTCGATCACCAGCGCGTCGCTTTTTCCGCCGCCTGCGGCCCCGCCATACAGCACTTCGTTCTCGGTGCGCTGCATGAACCGTGCCTGGGCAGGCTGCGGCGACCAGATCACCGGTCTGCCGTCACGCATTCTCTGTGCCGCCATCCACTTCTACCTCCTGCTGGCCGTCCGTCTCACTGGCTGCCGCGATTTCCACCATCGGCGGGCCGCTCTCGCTGTCGGTGTTTTCCGCCGGGGCCATGGCAGCAGCCTTTTCGGCCACTTCCATCAGCACCTTTGCCACACCGGCCGCGTTCTTGTCGCTCATCACCCGGCCCTCGTACCGCTCCAGTTCGGCGTTCAGCCGCCTGCGTTCCGTGTCATCCAGCTGCCTGTCGTAGCTGCCCGGGCTGGCATACACCACAAGGCCGGTCTCGGTGGCATCCGCCAGCTCCTCCGGGTCATCCTTCAGCAGGGTGCCCACGGCAAAGTCCCGGGCCCGGGTGTCCTCGTCCAAACGCCGGTGCAGCCTCTCCGTGATCTGCGCCGCCCGCTGGCTCTCAGCGGCCCGGCCCTGCAAAAAGGTCACCTGTGCCCGTACCCCCAGGCTTGCCCGGATGGCGATCTCCCGCGCGGCTTCCTGCCGGGCCTTTGCAAAGGCATCACTGCGGCCTGCCTCCTCGCTCATCCAGCTGCGAATGGTCGATTCCGGCACGCCGTACTTCTTCGCCACAGCGCAGACGGAGTTGGAGCCCAGCATGGCCATCACCACCTCGGCCCGGAACGCCGCCGGGTATTTTTTTCCCCGTTGCTTCCCGGCCACCGTGTTCTTGCAGTACGCCCGCTTCTTCGCCAACTCTCTCACCTGCCTTTGCAAATATCCTATCACGCCCCGCCGGGTGCAACTACCCCGGACATTTGCCCGCCGGGCAGCAGCCCTGCATCCGCTGCACACACTGCCACGGTGCTCAGGGCTTCCAGCTCTTTGGTGTAGTAGGTCGTCCGCCCCACATACAGCCGGGCGATCACCTTTTCCTCGGGCAGACCTTGCAGGTAGCGCAGCCGCAGCAGCTGGGCGCATACCGGGTCATTGCGGTCGTACCAGGCCAGCACCGCCCCGATTACCTGCGCCCAGGCAGCACAAACAGACCCCTCGCCATATCGGCGCAGAGCCTGCCGGGTCGCTTTCTTCTGCTCTTTTGTCACCGCCCCACCTTCTTTTCGCATGGGTATAACGCGCAAAATACCGGTGTTTTATCTGTCAGGTGCGAGGTTTCGCAAAGGCATGTCCCACCTTCTGCTTCACCATCACCACATAGCACCGCAGGTTATCCGCATCCCAGCCCTCTTTCTCGCATCCGGGGCTCTCCGGTTCCGGTACCACGCAGCGCACGAATTTCCAGCCCGGGTATTTCTGCTCCCACCAGTAGGCACTATCCTTGCAGTCCGTGCACCCTTTGCGTAGCTGCTTCCGGCTCCATCTGGTGTCATTGGGTACCAGCTCCACCGGCTGGATCAGGCTTCTGCTCTCGTACCAGCGCAGCTGCCCGTGCTTCTCGAAGTAGGTGATCAGGTCATCCAGCCGGTTCTGCAGGTTCAGCCGATCAGCGTTAGCTGTACCCAAAAGCTCATAGCTGCCGTCCGGTTGGCGTGCGGACCATTTGTCCTCAAGCAGCTGCCGAAAGTCTGCATTCTGTCGCATGGTCAGCCCTGGGCACTCGATCAGCAGATGATGGTGGTAGCGTTCGCTTTTTCGTCCGCAGCCGGTCAACCCCATGTATCGCAGGGCAAAGCCCGGGCCAAAGGCAGCTAAAATTGCCGTTTTTAGTCGGCGTATGTAGTTCCGTAGGTCTTTTTCGGCTTGTTCCATGCTTTCCGGCAGGTATTCTTCCGCATAGGTCAGGGTCAGGTAGAATCCCAGCACCGTGAAATTGGCGTTTGCTTTCTGCACCCTCCGCCGGTGGGCGTGCTGGGCATTCCGCCGCTTCTGCCGTTCACTGCTGGGCCTGCACTTCTTCCTGCGCTTGGCCTGGTGTTCCTCCGGGGTAATGGCATACAGGTCTACCTCCATGTAGCTCTCCCCACACAGGGTTCTCTTCTCTCTGGTGTAGGTATTCCGCATCCCGGTGCCCTCCTGCTGGCTTTCACTTTCTGCTGATAGTCTCTTTCCCGTGACCCCACCGTCACAGAAATAACGGGTATACTAGCTCCCCAAAGAGGGCCCTTCCCCCTCTTTCTTTATAAAGGTATTATGAAACGTAACGGATACGGTGGACGTGTCAGTCCATCGTATCCGTTGCTCTTCATAATAGATTAAGGTGTTTAAGGCGTGGCGGGCTTTCCTTTTTCCGCCCAGTATCCGTAGGTCAGTTCCGGCTTTCCAATTTTCCTGGCCTTCTCGTTGTAGATCATCAGGTCGTGCACGTCGTAGGCCAGGGCGCTGGGGTCGATCACGCCGCCAATGGGCTTGCGCTTCACCTTTGCTGGCTGATCCGGCAGCTTCATGGGGTGCCGGATCCGTTTCTGGCACAGCTCCATCTCCATCCGCGTAACGCCGCCGGGCTTGTACACGCCGCCCCGCTTGCGGTAGCACTCGTGCACCGTGCCCTCGCTGCCAAACAATCCCTTGTCCTTCAGCTCTGCCGCCGTGCCCTTGCCCAGCAGGGTGCCGTCCGCACCGTAGCAGCTGTACACCCGCACCATCCGGGTCTCGGCCCGCTCGTCCGCACTCAGGCCTTCTGCCCGGGCCCTCTCCACCCGGTCGTCCTTGGTGCTCTTCCGCTCCATCTTCCACCGGTAGTTCTTCGGGCTGGGGTTCTTGCACTTTTCCAGATTATTCCAAACACTGCTCAGCTTGTTCACATCGGGAAAATATCCCTGCTCCACCAGCTCCACGCTGGTGCCCTTGGCCACCACCTCGCCGGTGTCCCAGTCCATCAGGGTGTATACCCATCTGCATCCACTCTGCATCTTATCGTCCTCCTTGATCCTTGGCTCCCATATCAGGGGAGCTCTGCAAGGCGCTGGCATAGCCAGAACGCAGCGGTGAGAGGTTGCTTCCGGTAGCCGCTGCCATGGCATCCGCACATTTCTGCCGAACACTCTCTTCGTTCAGCACATTCAGGCTCTGGCGGCAGGCCTTACGGCCCGCTGCCATCATCACGGCCCGCTTCAGAAACTCCGCTTCCTGCTCCTTGTAGCTTCGGCTCAGGGTCTGCACTGTCTTTTCATCGTCCACGTTCTCCACCACGATGTCCTCAGTCTGCAAGGCATCGCAGGCGCAGCGCCGCAGCTTTTCCATGGCCACATCCAGCCCGTCCGTCTTGCCCCACTCATTCAGCTGCTCGTAGTTGTGGCGCATCTCTGCATACAGCCGGTTCAGTCGGTCTGCTCCAAACCCCAGCTCCTGCACACAGGCCAGCGCCATCAGCTGCCAGGCCATGGTCGCTGCCCGGTCGCCCACCATTTTCAGCTGCTGCTCCCGCCGGGTGCGGGGTGTCCGCAACGCAGGCACCCGGAATTCCGTCGGCACGCCCTTGGGGATTGCCTCCGCCCGCATCCGCCGGGCCTTCTCCGTCTGGGGCATCCCGTTCTTGTCTGGCTGCATCACCACAGCCAGGCTCTGGCTTCCCAGCAGCTCCTTCCGTCTGGTGATCCGGTCAAGCCGGGTGCGGCCCAGCCCCCACAGCTCATGTAAGGCGATCTGCCCGCACCAGCAGGTCAGCTGCACCACGCTGTCCTGGGTCAAGTCCATCTCCGCCGAAAGGCTCATCTTTGTTTTCATGGTAACTTCTCCGTTCTTCATATTCCCCGCACGCCCGGTTCCGGCCCCCACAGCTCAGGCACCGGCTCCGGGTGATCTCAAACACATGTACACACTGGGTGCCGTCCATCTCACGGCTCCCCGGTCTCGGCCATCATGGCGGTCAGGCCGCCCAGCATCCCGCTCACCGTGCGGGAAAGAACGTTGATCGCATCCTCCTGCAGGTCGCCGGGCAGGGCACACACGGCAAAGCCCGCGTTCACCATCTCGTCCTTCAACCGGTTGTTGATCCGGCTCACCTCGGCCCAGAGCTTTGCCTCGTCCGGGGTCATCTTCCGCCGCCCGGGCCGCACAACGCCCTTGATCATGGCCGTCAGCTCGTGGAACTCCTCGTCGGTCAGGCTCCTGTCGTTCCCGGCCTCGGCAATGGCCCGCGCCCGGTCGCTCGGTGTCCCGGTAATCAAAATGTTCTTGTACTCTTCCAGCGTCATTTCTGCTTGGCCTCCATCGCCCGTTTCATCAGCTCTTCCATAAAAGCAGCTTCTTTATCCTCAAAGCGGCCTGTCACCGGGTTACGGCTCAGTGCCAACCGCATTTCCAGTTCAGCGGCCTTTGCAAAGTTCCGAACAATCTCCTCTTTCTGGGTGTTGTTCAGGTCACTGGGCACGCTGCTGACAACAAAACTTACTGCCGACTGCATTATCACCCGTGTAACATCCGCTTCACTCTCACCATCCTCAATGCTCAGACCGCCATCGTTTCCATTTCTGTAAATCGTGATTTTCATCCTTACCCCACCTTTCTGCCGCAGACGGCTTTCTTCACCGTGTTCTCCGGTACCTTGTGGATCTTCTGCGGCTCCTTCCGCTGCTCTGCTACCAGGCCCAGCCCGGCCAGCGCCAGGGCTGCACAGCCCAGCACAATGGCCAGCAGCGTGTAGCCCAGCATTGCCCAGCCGTTGGCCGCGTTCTCAATGGCCCCGCCGCAGCCTGCGGCAGCCAGTCCCAGCACAATGGCACCGGCGCTCAGCACGCTGCCCGTGATCTTCTTTTTCATTTGCAAATCCTCCCACTCTGTGTTAAACTTCTGGTGATGTGTTGTCAGACCATCACCCTGGTTGGCTCGTCGGTGTTCCAGCACCGGCGGGCCTTTTTGCTTTTCTCGCATCTCTGGCCGCCTTCCATTCCTGAAATGCAGCCTCATTCTCCGGTTTTGAGTAAAAATCCTGTGTGATGTGCAGCAATTCAATAATTTGCCAGTGCTCAAAGGGCAGTTTCTGCTTTTTCCTTCGGCCCATGGCAGCACCTCACAGCCACTCGGCGCAGATGGTCTCCACCACAGGCTTTGCAAAGCCAATCAGCTCATCGCCGCGCTTTGCGGCCACAACTGCCGGGCCCACCAGCTCTGCCGCCGTCATCTCACTGGCGCGCTGGTTCGTCAGGGGGCGCTCCTTCATCAGCCCTTCCTCGTTCACCAGCAGCAGAATGCCGTCCACTTCCTTCTCCCGCGCCCACTCGGCGCTCAGCAAGGCGGGCACCGGCTCGATCGGCCCGCCCACCAGCTTCTGCAGGGTCTCCAGCTTCATGCTGTCACCATCATCACACTTCATGTTGAATGCCCGGTTCTTCGCCGGGATCACGATCATATAACGGTCCATCGTTCGTTGCTCCTTTCATGTGCTCTTGTCCGGTTCTCCCCCTGGTGGTACAATCCAACCAGAAAGGATGTGTTTTACATGACATTCGTTGAAAGACTTACCCTTATTTCCTCACTTGCTGCTCTCGTTTCTGCCCTTGCTGCGCTTTTCACTGCAATTGCTCAGGTGATCATAGCTAAAGCTACAAATTTATCTGCCTACAAGCTGGAATCTGAAAAAATGTTCTTCCATGCTCAGGTAGAAGCCTACGAATCTTTCTTTGAAGCCGCTCAATCCTTTATGAGCCGCTCTCCAGATGCCGACGCTGGCAGGCTTACTGCCTGCTGCGCCCGTGCCATTTTGTTTTCCAGCCGGGATACCTGTGCAAAATTAAGCGGTTTTTCTTCGCAGTTGATGGAATTTCAATCAAATCCGACACCTGAATCACAAAAAGCATTCAATGCTTCTGCCTATGAAGCGTTTGAAGCTATGCGTCAGGAACTATTACAGATGCACCACCCACTCGTAGAGCGTAAGCACCGCACATAAGTAACTCAGCATAATGGAAAAAAGAATGTAGCCCTGAATCTCGCCGCCCAACCATCGCTTCGCAATCCATACTGTCGCTAAATCAATTAGCCATGCAGCAATCACCAGCTGCACACTCACCTCTTCACCCTCCTTTCATCTCTCTGTCCCCGGCTCCCCGCCGGGGCTTTTTCATGCGCTCTTTTTCGGGTCGGTGGGGTCAAGCCGCCGGTCCATTAGAATCTTTTTGAGATACCAATGAAGCAAAAAATATCTCGTTCACTTCCTCGGCGGTCAAACCGTAATGCTCCTGAATGGCTGCAATCTCATTCTGCCGAAACTGCGCTCCACGGTATTCATTGATTTTGGCATTCAACCGTGAGAGGCTCATTTCGAGGAAATCCGCCAGATTTTGTTGCGATTCCCCATGCAACTGCATAACAGCATTGAGTTTTCTCTTATTCACCCTTTTTCACCTCCGTTCATCCATCCCCTTAAATATTGTTCTATATTTAAGTATCTTTTTAGGATACTTAAATATTAGCATGTTGTATGAATCTTGTCAAGATATTTTTTCTTGCTTTTTAGATTATCTGTGTTATTATTAAGATACAACGTATGAAAGGGTGATGTCCTATGACCACCGGCGAACGGATACGCCAGCTTCGCATTGAGCATCAGATGACGCAGGAAGAACTCGGTGCCAAAGTTGGTGTGCAAAAAGCGGCCATCTACAAATACGAAAACGGCCTTGTTGTCAACCTGAAACGTTCTATTCTTGAAAAACTTGCATTGGTATTAGATACCACTCCCACTTATTTAATGGGAATGGAAGATGCCGAACCAGCACAGGCCTCCCTCACCAAGGCCAAGACCTCTTTGCTCTCGGTTTTCGATAAACTGAATGAAGAAGGTCAGGCTAAGGTCATTGAGTATGCAGAGGACTTGCATCGTACAGGATACTATAAAAAACCTGCTGCGGATGGATTGGTTACGAAAGAAGCGTAAGTAAGGGAGGAATTATGGTGGCTGATCCAAAATCACATAAATATCGCTTTTTATTTCTTATCACTATTCTAATGATTGTTTTTCTTCTTGTTGGCTTGTACTTCGGTATCCGTATTGGTGCCGGATATTATGATTTCTATCGTCCTGATTCTCCGTATTATCAAAATGCCGTTTCTCAGATGTCCCATGATAGCTATAATAATGGTTGGGACGATGGATTCGATGATGGCTATGCTCAGAATCAGGAAGCATCATATAACAAAGGCTATAAGGCGGGATACGAAGCTTGCCGGGTGGAAAACGAAAGTATTCGCAATGAATATGATGCTGGCTATTCGGTAGGTTATGATGAAGGCTGGGATCATGGTTATGACGCTGGTTACCCGGACGGCGCAGCAGATAATTATCAAGAAGCCTATGACGAAGGCTATGAACATGGCTATGATGACTGTTTTGACGCTGTAAACTAAGTTTTCATTGCAGAAAGGATATACCCATTATGATTCACCGTACAACTTGCAATAATTGTGGTTCACTTTTGGAGTATGATAGCACATCTACTCATGAAGGACTTCGGGATCTTGAAGATATTTTATGCCCGGTTTGCGGGAAAAAAGTTGCTACCGTTTTTACAAATCTTATTCCTATCGCAACGTTAGTTAAGGCGGAGGACATTAAATGAAAAGAACACTTATTTCCCTTGCACTAATTGTTCTGCTAATGGTTTCTATCCCTGTTTCTGCATTTGCATCTGCTGAATTTAATCGCAGCATTTTTAATGGGAGAGATGATCTCAGCCTTACTGCAGATGATATGACTGGAATAACCTATGTTCGTTCCTCAGGATGGGCAGATGGTAAAACTATTGTCACATCCTCCGCAAGTGCTGTTATCTTAGTCAGCCCCTTTATCAGTCTAACAGATCCCGCCGATTTTTACGTTTTGGAATTTGATTATCATGGATACCATTGGGCAGACCTCAACTCGATTCTCATTAAAATCGGTGATAACCGCTACATATTCTCTAACTGTAATCATTCCTATTCGCTCGGAAGCGATGGGACCGTCTTTGAAAACATCAGTTTTGATTTGACAAATCAAATGCTTTCTTTCATGGATGATTTGATTCAGCATCAAAATGATGAGATTAAAATAAGGCTCCAGGGAACAACGCAAAGCTTCGACTTTACTCTCACTGATGAAATGAAAAACGAAATTCTCACTTTGTACGATGTTTATGTCAATGGTGGCGGTATACGCAAATCCAACCTTGACGGCATAAGCCTTGTTGAAAAAACAGTTGTTACCAAAAACGGCTATCCGCTCAAATGAACTGTTTTCATTTTGGAATCAGTCCCACAAACAAAAATAACCCCGCCAGTGCGACAACACCAGCAGGGCAAAACAACACCCCCGCCGGGCTGGCCGGTGGGGTATTATGAATAAAGTTTGTATTTCAGATACTTGTCAATAGGTTTTTTAAACTTTTTTTGTGATGTTCGCAACAGTTCACAAAAATTTTGTGTACAACAGGCCCTGGGCGGAGTATAATATAGCCATGATACAGACCCCGCCACGCCTCTCAACGATGCGTACCATGGCGGGGTCGCTTTTTTATTATCCGGAGATATTTCTATGAAAGAATTAAAGAAACATCTTTCCCTTACAGAGCAAGTCGCCCTTCTGGAATCCCGCGGGCTTGTTATTGCCGACAAGCAAGCGGCAGAAGAATTGCTCTATCATGTAAATTATTATCGGCTTTCCGGTTATCTCCATGGGTTCAAGCAGGAAGATAAAGCACATTATCTTTCCGGTACTACGCTGGAGCAGATCAAAGCTCTGTACGACTTTGACCGCAAATTAACTCGTATTCTGATGTTTGCCCTGGAAGATATTGAGGAAACCTTAAAAACAAGGCTTTCCTATTCTCTTACATCCGCTTTCCCTGAAAATCCTCTGATTTATCTTGATAGCTCACTCTACCGCAATCAATCAGATTTCTTGAAATTTTCCAGCCTATTCTACCATAAACTCAGAAACAATCGAAATCTCCCCTTTATCAAGCATCACATCGAAGAATATGACGGAAATCTTCCCATGTGGGTTGCCGTTGAGATCCTGACGATGGGGAATCTTTCAGCCATTTACAAAAATCTGAAAGGTCCTTATCAGAAAGTATTGGCCCGCAGCTATCATACTGGCCCGGTTCAGCTGGAAAATTGGATTGAGAATCTAACCTTTACCCGAAACCACCTTGCCCATTATATGCGGATCTATGATTTCAACTTCGGCCGTACTCCGACCCAATGCAAACATCATCACCAGTATAAGGAAACCAGCGGACGGATTTTCGATCAGATCTATATCATGTCCTTCCTATACTCGACCCCGGATGAATGGAATAACTATGTCATCCCTGAAATCAAAGGATTGCTGGAAGAATATTCCGAGTATGTAAAGCTTCCTGCAATGGGATTTCCCGAGGATTGGGCCAATATTTTGAAGCGTACATAATTCCAGTCATAAAGAATCCCCGGCAGCTCTGTACGATAGAGCCGCCGGGGCCAGATGGGGAATCTGTCTGTCGGAGAATAATCATAGAATAAGAAAACACGCCTGCTGAGCAATTTCATTGTACCATGATCCTGCTCAGCGCACAAGGAGCAATCATGGCAAGAAAAAAGAAAGTATCTCCCGGGAACCGTCTGGTTGCCTACTACCGTTACAGCGGCGGTTCCCAGCAGACCGAGCAGAGCATCGAGGGCCAGCGCCGGGACTGCGAAGCCTACGCCCGGCAGCATGGCTTGACAATCGTGCATGAATACATTGACCGGCACATTTCGGGCCGTGGTGTTGAATCCAGGCTGGCTTTTCAGCAGATGATCGCAGATAGCAGCAAGCATCTGTTCGATCTCGTGATCTGCTGGAAAACCGACCGCTTCGCCCGCAATCGCTATGATAGCGCGGTCTACAAAAAGAAACTGCGGGATAACGGAGTTCGCATTCTTTATGCAGCCGAAAGCTCTGTGGAAGGGCCCGAGGGCATTATTCTGGAAGGTCTGATGGAATCTCTGGCTGAATACTATTCCGCAGAACTGGCTCAAAAGATGCGGCGTGGTATGCGGGAATCCGCATTGAAAGGAAGAGCCATCAATCCCAGCCGCCCCCTGGGGCTTACTACGGATGAACACAAGCGATTTATTATCGACGAGAAAAACGCCCCGACCATTCGATTCATCTTTGAGCACTATGTGGCCGGAGAAAGCAGCGCTTTCATCGTGGAGCAGCTGAACGCTGCCGGGCTCCGTACCAGTAAGGGCAACGCCTTTAACAAATGCAGCATTCCTCGTATCATCCAGAATGAAGCCTATCATGGTGTCTATATCTGCAAGGCCTACGATGTCCGCATTGATGGTGCAATTCCCGCCATCATCGACGATGATCTATGGAAGAGGGCTCAGAAAATGCTCACACTCAATAAGCAGCACCGCGCACCACACAGTTCCCATGCCGACTATCTGCTCTCTGGCAAGCTTTTCTGCGGCTGCTGCCACAGCCTGATGCGGGGTATCTCCGGCCACAACTGCCGCAACGATGTTTACTATTACTATGCTTGCGGGAATAAAGCTGATGGCGGTACCTGCAAAAAGAAAAACATCCCAAAAGATGTTGCCGAGAATCTTGTGGTCAATGCCATCTGTGAAAATGTTCTTCGTCCAGATACCCTCGAAGATTTGGCCGACGCTATTGCTGCTGCACAGCAGGCAGATGTCAACCAGCCCGATCCAGAGCGTGCAATGCTAGAGCAAAACCTGGCTGATGTGCACCGAAAAATCAACAATATCATTGAATCCATTGAAAACGGTACTGCCAGCTCTCGTCTGTCCGCCCGCCTTGCTGACTTGGAGCAGCAGGAAAGCACCCTCAACTATCAATTAGAATCCCTGAAAGAAGTTCATCCACCCGTTCTGGATCGTGAGCGCATCCTCTTCCTATTGGAGCAGTTCCTTATCTCTCCCAATGAACGTACCGAGGATTATAACCGCAGGATCATTGATACCTTTGTAAATCGCATCGAGATCACAGACACGGAAATGCTTATTTATTTTAATCTTTCCGAAGCGTCTGCTTCCGAAAAACAAAAAAATTCCCAGCCGAACAGTTGTTCGACTGGGAATCATCTGGTCCGAGTGGCGAGAATCGAACTCACGGCCTCTTGAACCCCATTCAAGCGCGCTACCAAAACTGCGCTACACCCGGATATCGTCCTCTGCCTCCCTACCGAAGCATTGGCGACAAAAGATATTATACGCATCTTTCCGGGTTTTGTCAACACTTTTCTGCATCTTTTTCTGATTTTTTCAAGAAAAGTATGATTTTCGTCGTATGAGCGCCGCTTTACTTTTTTGCTTTTGCACCAGTTTCCGCTTCCGCGGCCCGCAGCTGCCTGTCCTTTTCCAGCAGGGGCTTGAGGTACTGGCCGGTAAAGCTGCCGGGCACCTCGGCCACCTGCTCGGGCGTACCCTCGGCAATCACCAGGCCGCCGGCGCTGCCGCCTTCAGGGCCAAGGTCAATGATGTGGTCCGCACACTTGATGAGATCCAGATTGTGCTCGATGACAATGACCGTGTTGCCCGCATCCACCAGCTTCTGCAGCACCTCGATCAGGCGATGCACGTCCGCAATGTGCAGGCCTGTGGTAGGCTCATCGAGGATATACACCGTCTTGCCGGTGCCGCGGCGGGCAAGTTCGTTGGCCAGCTTCACACGCTGGGCTTCGCCGCCGGACAGGGTGGTGGCGCTCTGACCCAGGGTCACATAGCCAAGGCCCACATCCAGCAGGGTCTGCAGCTTGCGGGCGATCTTGGGCTGGTTGGCAAAGAACACCACCGCCTCCTCCACAGTCATGTTCAGCACGTCGGAGATGGTCTTTTCCTTATACTTTACCTCCAGCGTCTCGCGGTTATAGCGCGCGCCCTTGCACACCTCGCAGGGGACATAGACATCCGGCAGGAAGTGCATCTCGATCTGCAGGATGCCGTTGCCCTCACAAGCCTCACAGCGGCCGCCCTTGACGTTGAAGCTGAACCGGCCCGGGCCATAGCCGCGCATCTTTGCATCCTGGGTCTCGGCAAAGACAGCGCGGATATCGTTGAACACGCCGGTATAGGTGGCCGGGTTGGAGCGGGGCGTGCGGCCGATGGGCTGCTGGTCGATGCCAATGACCTTATCCACAAACTCCAGACCCTCCACCCCGTCGCACTTGCCCGCACGGCTGCGGGCACCGTTCAGCTCACAGGCCAGCGTCTTGTACAGGATCTCGTTGATCAGGCTGGACTTGCCGGAACCGGAAATGCCGGTCACACAGACGAACTCCCCCAGCGGGAACCGGACATCAATGTTGCGCAGGTTGTTTTCCCGGGCACCTTTCACGGTCAGGAAGTTTCCATTGCCGGTGCGGCGGGTCTGGGGCACGGCAATGCGCTTGCGGCCGGAAAGATAATCGCCGGTGATGCTCCGCTTGGCCTTACAGATATCCTTCACGGAACCCGCCGCCACGATCTCGCCGCCGTGAACGCCCGCGCCGGGGCCCACATCCACGATATAGTCCGCGCTGCGCATGGTATCCTCGTCGTGCTCGACCACGATGACGGTATTACCGAGGTCCCGCAGGTTCTTCAGGGTCGCAATGAGCTTGTCGTTGTCACGCTGGTGCAGGCCAATGCTGGGCTCGTCCAACACATAGAGCACGCCGGACAGCGCACTGCCGATCTGGGTGGTGAGGCGGATGCGCTGGCTTTCGCCGCCGGACAGGGTGCCAGCCGCGCGGGCCAGGGTCAGGTAATCCAGACCCACGCTCTGCAAAAACTGCAGGCGGTTCCGGATCTCCTTCATGATCTGACCGCCGATCTGCCTCTGCTTCTCGGTCAGGTTCGGCTCATTTTCGGCAATAAATTTCAGCTCATCCCGGATGGACATTTCGCAGAACTCGCTGATGTTCTTATCCCCAACGGTCACTGCCAGCACCACCGGCTTCAGGCGCTTGCCGTGGCAGTCCGGGCACTCCACGCCGGACATGAAGCTGCCGATCTCTTCCTTCATCCACTCGCTGTTGGTCTCCCGGAAGCGGCGCTCCAGGTTCTCCACGATGCCCTCAAACGTATTATAGTAGACCCCGCTGCCGAACTCGTTGGTTCGGTGCATCTCGATCTTTTCGCCGTTGGTGCCGTAGAGCAGGGCGTTCACTGCCTCGGTGCTCATATCCTTGATGGGCGTGTCCAGCGTAAATCCGTATTTTTTACCCAGACCAAGGTAGTACATTTCGCTGACAGAGCCCTCGGCGTAGTACCAGCCGCTGGCCTTGATGGCCCCCTGCCGGATGGACAGGTTTTTATTGGGCAGGATGCGCTCCTCGTCCACCCGCATAAACGTACCAAGGCCCGTGCACTTCTCACAGGCACCCTGGGGGTTGTTGAAGGAGAAGAGCCGGGGCGACAGATCCCCGATGGAGATGCCGTGCTCCGGGCAGGCAAAGTTCTGGCTGAAGGTCATGCACTCCCCACCGATGACATCGATCTCAGCGATGCCGCCGGTCAGAGCCAGCGCAGTTTCCAGCGAATCTGCCAGACGGCCCCGGATGCCCTTGCGCATGGCAAGGCGGTCCACCACGATCTCCACCGTGTGCTTGATGTTCTTTTCCAGCGTGATCTCTTCGTCCAAGTCATACAGGTTACCGTCGATCCTCACACGGGAGTAGCCGCCCCGCCGGGCGGCATCCAGCTCCTTCTGCTGTGTGCCCTTGCGCTGGCGTACCACAGGAGCCAGCACCTGGAATTTGGTGCCGTCCTCCAGCTTGAGCACGGCATCCACCATCTCATCCACGGTCTGCTGGCTGATGACACGGCCGCACACCGGGCAGTGGGGCACGCCCACCCGGGCATACAACAGACGCAGGTAATCATAGATCTCGGTCACGGTGCCCACGGTAGAGCGGGGGTTGTGGCTGGTGGTCTTCTGGTCAATGGAAATGGCCGGCGACAGGCCGGTGATCTCATCCACATCGGGCTTGTCCATCCGGCCCAGGAACATCCGGGCGTAACTGGAAAGGCTCTCCACATAGCGGCGCTGGCCGTCGGCATAAATGGTATCGAAGGCAAGGCTCGACTTGCCGGAACCGGACAGGCCGGTCATAACAATGAATTTTTCGCGCGGGAGGGTCAGATCAATATTCTTCAGGTTGTGCTCCCGTGCGCCTTTGATGACGATCTTATCGTTTGCCAAGGTACTTTCTCCCTCTTCTCTGTGTCTGTGCATGGTTCTGCCTGCGCTCGGTCTCGGCATCCGAGTCCACGGTGGGGTTCTCCCCCCGGCGCAGGCGGTCGATCTGGTCACGCAGGAAGGCCGCATGCTCAAATTCCAGCAGCTTGGCAGCCTCCTTCATCTCCCGGGTCAGGCGCTCGATGGCAGCTTCCCGCTCCAGTTTGCCCATGCGGCGGGTATTCCGCTTTGCGTTCTCCGCCTTATCGCTGATCTCAATGCTGTCCGCAATGGCCTTGACGATGGTCTTAGGCACGATGCCGTGTTCTTCATTGTAGGCCATCTGGATGGCACGGCGGCGCTCGGTCTCGGTGATGGCGCGTTCCATGCTGTCCGTCACCTCATCGGCGTACATAATGACCAGACCCTCGGCGTTGCGGGCCGCGCGGCCAATGGTCTGGATGAGGCTGGTCTCACTGCGCAGGAAGCCTTCCTTGTCGGCATCCAGGATCGCCACAAGGCTGACCTCGGGCAGATCCAGGCCCTCGCGCAGGAGGTTGATGCCCACCACCACATCGATGGAGCCCAGGCGCAGATCTTTGATGATCTCCATCCGTTCAAAGGTATCCACCTCGTGGTGCATATATTTGACCTTGATGCCCTGCTCGGTCAAAAAGTCGGTCAGGTCCTCGGCCATCTTCTTGGTCAGGGTGGTCACAAGAACACGCTCGTTCTTCGCCGTGCGGGCGTTGATCTCGCCCAGCAGGTCAGTCACCTGCCCCTCCACAGGGCGCACCGAGATCAGCGGGTCCAGCAGGCCGGTGGGCCGGATGACCTGCTGCGCGATCCGGGTACTGTTCCGGCGCTCGTACTCGCCCGGCGTAGCCGAGACGAACACCATCTGGTTCAGTTTGCTTTCCACCTCCTCAAACTTGAGGGGGCGGTTGTCAAAGGCCGACGGCAGACGGAAACCGTATTCCACCAGCGTCTTTTTGCGGGCGTAGTCGCCGCCGTACATAGCGCGCACCTGCGGCAGGGTCACATGGCTCTCATCCACAAAAAGCAGAAAATCCTCCGGGAAATAATCCAGCAGGGTGGTGGGCATGCTGCCCGGCGCACGGCCCGACAGCACCGCCGAGTAGTTCTCGATGCCCTTGCAGATTCCCACTTCGGTCAGCATCTCGATGTCGTAGTTCGTTCGCTGCTGGATGCGCTGGGCCTCAATGAGCTTGCCCTCTGCGGTAAACTTCTTCACCTGCTCGTCACACTCGGCGCGGATCTTTTCAATGGCCGCTGCCTTTTTATCGGCGCTGACGATGTAGTGGCTGGCCGGGAAGATGGCCACATGCTTCACCACGTTCTGCCGGGTGCCGGTAACGGGGTTGAACTCCGTGATTCGGTCGATCTCATCCCCAAAGAACTCCACCCGGATGGCAAGGTCGCTCATGTAGGCCAGATAGATATCCACCGTGTCGCCGTGAACGCGGAACTTATTGCGGATAAAATTGATGTCGTTCCGCTCATATTGCAGGGTGACCAGCTTTTTGCACAGGTCATCCCGCTCCATCTGCATCCCGGGCCGCAGGCTGATGACCATGCTGCGGTAATCGATGGGGTCGCCCAGAGAGTAGATACAGGACACCGATGCCACAATGATGACATCCCGCCGCTCCGAAAGCGCCGCCGTGGCCGAATGGCGCAGGCGGTCGATCTCATCGTTGATGGCGCTGTCCTTTTCAATGTAGGTATCGGTGCTGGGGATGTAGGCTTCGGGCTGGTAGTAATCGTAGTAGGAAACAAAATACTCCACCGCATTGTCCGGGAAGAACGAGCGGAACTCGGTGCAGAGCTGGGCCGCCAGCGTCTTATTATGGGCCAGCACCAGCGTGGGGCGGTTGCACCGGGCGATCACGTTGGCCATGGTAAAGGTCTTGCCGCTGCCGGTCACACCCAGCAGGGTCTGGCAGCGGTCGCCCCGCTCAACGCCCTCTACCAGCTGCTCAATGGCCTGGGGCTGGTCGCCCGTGGGGGCATAGTTGGAGACGAGATGGAACTGTTCATCGGCCATGTCTCGGTTCTCCTTTCTGTTCTCAGATAGAACTACAAATAGTTGTGCTTTTCATGTTGATTATAACACAATTATTTTATAATATCAATACGGCCTGAGCATCTCCCCGGTCTGGAAATCGTAGAACGGCAGGCGGTTGGCCTCCCGCATGGAGAAATATTCGCTCTCGGTCAGAATGATGTGATCCCGCAGATGCACCTTGACCAGCCCCAGTGCCCGGACGATATTCTCGGTGGCCATCAGATCCTCCCGCGAGGGCAGGGCCACGCCGTTGGGGTGGTTATGGCAGAGCACCACACTGTCGGTACCGCCCTTGAGGGCTGCCGCCACCACATCCTTGATCTCCAGACTCACCCGGTCGCTGGTGCCGTCCCGCAGCCAGAACAGCCCCTTGATGCGGCTGCGGCCATCCAGCGCAGCCAGCAGGGCGCGTTCCTGCACAGTCCCGGCAAACTGTGCCATCAGGTATTCGACCAGCTGGTCGGTGGTCTTCATGCACTTTTTGCCGTTGACCGCACACTGGGTATAGTATCTGCCGACCTGCGGCAAAAGATGCAGCATCCGGGCGGTGGAGGGGCCTACGCCCTCCACCGTCAGCAGATCCTCCTCGGAGGCATCCAGCACCCCGGCAAAGTCTCCGAACCGGTCCATGAGGACATGGGCAAGGCCGTTGGTGTCCTTGCGGGTGTTGGTGATATAAAGGACATATTCCAGCGCTTCGTGGGGTTCCAGACTTTCCAGTCCGTACTGCTCTACCCGGGCGCGCATCCGCTGGCGGTGCCCCTTATGCTGGCTGCTTTCCTTCGCCATGGTCATTCTCCTTTTGCGTTATTACTCTAATAGTACCGTTTTTTCAGCAAAACACAAGGGGGCACAGGAAATATTCTGCGTTGACTTCAAAGAAAGGGTGGTTTATTATAGAGAAAAGGCTTTTTTATGCATCAATATGCCCTCTCAGTCAAAGCCTGCGGCTTTGCCAGCTCTCCCAAAGGGAGAGCCCCTTGTGGCTCTCGGTCAGCATGTACTGAACCCGGGAGATGCATTGCCTCTCCCTTTGGGAGAGGTGGATTTGCGAAGCAAAGACGGAGAGGGCTTGTCTTTCATCCAATAAAAGGAACGATTTTATGAAACAATTTACTGCCACCGCAAACGACGAGGGCGTGCGGCTTTCCCGCTTTGTCCAGAGCGTGACGCGCGATCTCCCCACCAGCCTGCTGTACAAGAGCTTCCGCAACAAGCGGGTCAAGGTCAACGGCAAAAAGGGAGCCCCCGAGGATCGGCTCAAGGCGGGCGACCTCATTGAGCTGTACATCAACGATGAATTCTTCCCGCCCGAGGGCGCAAAGCCTGCAGCCCGCAAGCCTGCCCCCAAAAAGCAGCAGAACCAGCCCAAGGTGACCGTCATCTATGAGGACGAGAACATTGCCGTGCTGTACAAGCCCACCCATCTGCTCTGCCACAGCGACCGCACCGGCGACGCCAACCTTGTGGACGCATTCACCCAGTATCTGGCCCAGAAGGGCGAGTACGATGCGGGCGGTGAGAACCGCTTCAAGCCCGGCATCTGCAACCGGCTGGACCGTGGCACCGAGGGGCTGGTGATCGCGGCCAAGAGCTACGCCGCCCTGCGGGATATGAACGAGATCATCCGCACCGACCTGCTCAAAAAGGAATACTACACCATCACCGTGGGCATCCCCCAGAGCGGGCGCTTCACGGCCTGGTGGGAGCACGACGAGAAGAACAACAAGGTCAGCATCCACGCCCACCAATCTCAGGATGAGCGCCGCAAGCAGATCATCACCGATGTGGATGTTCTGCGCACCGCCGGGCCCTTTGCCCTGTGCAAGATCGGCCTGGTCACGGGCCGCACCCACCAGATCCGCGCGCATCTGGCCTACCTGGGCAGGCCGGTGCTGGGAGATATCAAATACGGCAACCGCAAGATGAACGAGCGCACCGGCACCCGGACGCAGGCTCTCTGCGCCGTCCGCATCAGCTTCCTGGATATCCCGGAGGAGAACACCCTGCACTACCTCACCGGCAAGGTCATCAAGCTGAAAGACCCCCAGATCCTCAAACAGTTCGACGCGCTGGATAAGAATAAAGAAGGAGCAACATCATGGCAGACCTGAACGCCTATTTCAAAAGCATCATCGACCAGGACCGCGAGGCCGTGGTTATCTGCGACCTGGATCACACCATCCTCTATATGAACCCTGCCGCTGTGGTGGATTACAAAAAATACGGCGGAGCCGCCCTGCTGGGCAAAAGCCTTCTGGCCTGCCACAACCCCCATTCGGTGGAAGCCATCCGCAAGGTGGTCGAGTGGTTCGCGGCGGATGCCAGCCACAACATCGTCTATACCTATCACAACGCAAAGCACGACCGCGACGTCTACATGGTTGCCCTGCGGGACGAGGACGGTACCCTGATCGGCTACTACGAAAAGCACGACTCCCGCAAAGCCGAGACGATGGAGCAGTACGATTTGTTCTGACAAAGAAAGGCGAACTCCACACAAAAAAGACTTTGCCGCCTACCCCCGTGCGAAGATGCTACTCTGCTATACCTCCCGCATAGACAAAACGAACGCCTGCCGGGCTTTTCTCACTCGGCAGGCGTTCGTTCTTTTTATGGGGTCGATTCGTTACTTTGCCAGCAGCTCGTCAGCCAGCACATCCATCTGTGCCTCAGCGGCGGCATTGGCGGCAGAGCGGATGGTCACAACGGCATCACAGACGGTGATGTTCTTCATGCCGTCCAGCTCGGCACGCATCAGCTTTGCAGCCATGGGGGCCCAGGTGCCGTTCTCCATCAGGCCAACGGTGCGGCCCTGGAAGTTCTTGGTCTTGAGGTGTGCCAGCAGATTCTCCATCGGCGGGAAGAGGAAGCCATCGTAGGTGGCGCAGGCCAGCACGATCCGGCCGCAGCGGAAGGCCTCAGTGACGGCATAGGAGACATCGGTGCGGGTCAGATCCATCTCCACCACCTTGGCACCCTTGGCGCGCAGCTTCTCAGCCATGGTGTGGGCGGCGGCTCTGGTGTGGCCGTGGATGGAAGCGCTGGCCACCAGGATCTTCTCCGGCTCTTCGGCCTTGTAGCTGGACCACAGGTCATAGTAGTTCAGGTACTTGCTCAGATCGCCGGTCAGCACGGGGCCGTGCAGGGGGCAGATGGTGGCAATATCCAGCGCAGCGGCCTTTTTCAGCAGCGCCTGCACCTGCGGGCCGTACTTGCCCACGATGTTCAGGTAGTAGCGGCGGGCCTCGCTGGCCCAGTCGGCGTTTTCGTCAAACCTGGCCACAGCGCCAAACCGGCCAAAGCCGTCTGCAGAGAAGAGCACCTTTTCACTGCTCTCATAGCTCACCATGACCTCGGGCCAGTGCACCATGGGGGCAAATACAAAGGTCAGGGTGTGGGTGCCCAGGCTCAGGCTCTCGCCGTCCTTCACCACCACGCGGCGCTCCTTGGCAACGGCATCCGCCCCAAAGAACTGATCCATATACAGGAAAGTCTTGGCGTTGCCCACCACCTGCATTTCCGGGTAGAGGGCGGCCAGTCTGGCGATATTGGCACCATGGTCAGGCTCCATGTGGCTGACCACCAGGTAATCCGGCTTGCGTCCGGCCAGTGCCTCGGTCAGGTTGGCAAGCCAGGGCTCCGTGGCACGGTTATCCACCGTATCCAGAATGGCGGTCTTTTCGTCCAGAATGACATAGGAATTGTAGCTCACGCCGGTGGGCACCGGGTACTGGCTCTCGAACAGGTCAATGGTGGTATCGTCCACACCCACGCCCAGAATGGCTTCGCTGATCTTTTTCACGCTCATAGCAGACATCCTCTCTATCCATATTGCTGTGCCGAAAAAGCGGCAGTATAATACTAATAACAGTTCCTAGTATAGCACATTGTTAAGGATTATTCAAGCTCCTCCGGCAGTCTTGCTGCCACCGGCCGGCCGGGCTCGTTGTCCAGCTCCAGCAGGGCTGCTGCGCTGGCATCATCCAGGCTCTGGACACTGCGGAGCTTGCGGCTGATGGCCCGGCTGCGGACACCAATGAGGTTGTCCAGCTCTTCATCGGTCTGACGCAGGCGCTGCTGCATCTTGGAGAGCCCCTGCCCGAACTTGTCGAACTCCGTCTTAACGGCACCCAGCAGCTGCCACACCTCGCCGGAGCGCTTCTGGATGGCAAGGGTCTTGAAGCCCATCTGCAGGCTGTTGAGCAGAGCTGCCATGGTGCTGGGGCCTGCAATGTTCACCTGATAATCCCGCTGCAGCACCTCCAGCAGACCGGCGTTCACCACCTCGGCGTACAACCCTTCAAAAGGCAGGAAGAGGATGCCAAAGGTCGTGGTGTAGGGTGGCTCCACATACTTTTCCCGGATGTCCTTTGCCTCGCTCCGCAGCACCAGCTCCAGCGCATGGCGGGCATTCTCCACCGCCTGCGCATCGCCGGAGGCCTGGGCATCCTGCAAGTGCGCGTAGGTGTCGCCGGGGAATTTGGAGTCGATGGGCAGCCAGACCGTGCCGCCGTCCGTGCCCGGCATCTTGATGGCATATTCCACCCGCTGGGTGCTGCCCGGGATGGTGGCCACATTGGTCTCGTACTGCTCCGGGGCCAGGATCTCTTCCAGAATAGCCCCCAGCTGGATCTCACCCAGAATGCCGCGGGTCTTAACGCCCGAGAGCACCTGCTTCAGCCCGCCCACATCGGCGGCAAGGTTCTGCATCTCACCCAGCCCCTTGTACACCTGTTCCAGCTGGTCGTTCACAGCCTTGAAGCTCTCGGTCACCCGCTTCTGCAGGGTATCCTGCAGTTGCTCGTCCACAGTGTGGCGGATCTCATCCAGCTTTTTGGCGTTCTCGGCCTGCAGGGCGGTCATGTTTTCCGCAAGGGTCTTGCGCAGCTCTTCCAGCTTCTGGGTGTTGGCGGCCTCCAGACTCTGGAGCCGCTGGGTCAGGATCTGCTGCTGGCCGCTCTGGCCCTGTGCCAGCGTGGTGCTCATGCTCTGCACTGAGGTCTGCAGCGTCTCACTGACGCTGCGGATGGCGGTGTAATTCTGCTCCGCCATTGCCGCCTGTCTGGCAGCAAAGTCTTTTGCCTGTGCATCGAGCTGCTGCTGCATCCAGCGCTTGAGCTCCTCGTAGTCTCCCCCGTTCCGGGGCTTGTTCAGTTTCCAGAGCACCACTGCCAGCAGCAGGCAGATGATGACCAGCAGCAGGGTGTACAATCCAGCTAAAAATTCCATTGATTATAAGTCCTCGAAATCGACCAATTCTTTCCGGGTATCCAGCGCATCGCCATAAAGGCCCACGCCGTCCACCTCGCACTCGCCCGACTGGTTATCATAGGGGTCGGAGCGGAACCCGTACATCGGCGGGTCAAAGGGTGCCTCAAAGGCGCGGTTTGCCACCATGCGCCCGGTGTCCAGATTGCCGAAGTAGTGGCGGCGCAGCTCTTCCTCGCCCTGCCGTGCCATGGAGGCACCAAACGAGCAATCGGCATACATCCAGCCCTTGGGGGCAATGTAGAACATGGCCCAGTCGTGGCAGCCCACGCCGGTGGGCGACACCGACAGGCCGCTCTGCCAGCGGGCCGGAATGCCCACCAGACGGCAGAGGGTGATGAAGGTCAGGGCCATAATGCCGCAGTCACCGCGCCGGTCCCGTGCGCAGCGGTCGGGCAGGCAGTCCTGCACAAAGTAGGCGGGCTGATAGTGATACCGCACGTTCAGGGTAACGTAATCATAGATGCGCTTTGCCTTTTCCGCCGGGTCGGTGATCCCTTCGGTCAGCTGTGAGGCCAGCGCCCGCAGATAGGGTGTGAACACGATATGCGGGGCCTGCTCCTCGGTATCAAAGGTCGGCTGTTCCGGTGCAGGCACAAAGTCCAGCGGGTCAGCATAGACTGCCGTTGTCTTGTAACGGTACTGCACCCCGAAGCGGCGGTTTTCGGTCAGGTCAGCCTCCCAGCAGACCGTGCGCTGGGGAGCGTTTACATCGGCGATGCGGGCCGGCTGCTCGGTAAAGCTCTGCAGCTCGATCTCGCTCTGGGCCAGGCATTCCGCCGGGATGGGCAGCCAGGCGCGGACGTGTACGCTCTCCCGGCCCTCTGCCTTTGCCTTGGCCAGAGCGGCGGCAAAGGCCTCATCCGACATTCCCACGCTGGTCTTCAGCGTGATGCGGGCACTGGCCTGCCTTTCCCGCTCCATCTGGTCATGGATGCGGCGGCGGCGCTCCCGGGCCAGCGTAGCCGGGGCGGGCGGGTCGAGCTGACGGGCGGCAAGGTCGGCGTGGGTGGCGATCAGCGTCTCGGCAAAGCGGTCAAGGTAGTGCTTCTCCCCTTCCACGAACCGCCAGTCCACCCGGCCCTCATGCACCAGCTGGCGGAACTCCTCCACCGTGAAATCCCGCACAAGGCCCTGCATCCGGGCCACGGCCTGTGCCTCGTTCCAGCAGTATTCCTGCGGCAGACGGCACATGATCTCCTTCTGCACCAGCAGGGCATCCCGCAGCGCGTCCACGCCGTGGGGCACAGGGTTGGCGGGCTGCTCGTACTCCGGCATTTCCAACCCCTGACTGCGGGGGCTGTTCTGGGTCTCCGTCCAGTCCTCGGCCAGATATTCATCGATCCGCGCCACGGCTTCTTTGTAATAGCCCGCGGCCTTCAGCCGCTCCACATCATCGGGCAGACCGACGTTCAGATGCACAAATGCTTCGTTCAGATCTTTCATCCTGTTTCATCCTTTCTCTCAGGCGCACTGCTCTTCCCAGAAAGCAGTGGCTTCCACCAGCCAGTTTTCGGCATCTGTTCCTGTGCCGATGCCGCAGACGTGAGGTGCATTGTTGAACACCCGATAAACATGCTTGACGTGATTGGCCTGCAGGGCAGCTTCCAGCTGCGGTCCCTGCCGCCAGTAGACCAGCTCCTTCAGCAGCGTGTCGTTCACGCCGTGCCAGTGATAGGTGGCGGGGTAGTCCGGCGTGATCTCATCCGAAAGATTCCGGGTATAGTATTTGGGGCCGTACGCACCGATATCCTGAATGACATGGTAGATGGGCTTGATGTAGGTCATATCGTTGATGGGGTAGCCCAGCAGCAGGGCGGCAGGCTTGGGCACATTGTAATGCTTATACCCCACCGATTCCGTGCCGAACAGGCCCGTCAGGTGGCCGCCCATGGAATATCCCACGATGGCGTACTGCTCTGGCTGGATGCCAAACTCCGCAGCGTGTTCCTCAATGTACTGCATGGCCCGGCCGATGTCCTCCAGCGGAGCGTCATCGGAAGCATCCGTCCAGACGCGATACCGCAGAATAAAGGCGGCATAGCCCAGCTCATGCAGCTGCCAGGCCGTACAGGCTCCCTCCTCCAGCTCGGCGCTCTCATTGGCACCGCTGCCAGCCAGGATCAGCGCAAACTTGGCATTTTCAGCCTTGGCCGGGAAATAGAACAGGCCGGTGTTGTTTTTGGTGCGGTCCGCCGCCTTTTCCGCATCCGTGTAGAACGAGTGGGTGACCTGAACGCCATTGTTGTAGTTCTCAATGACCAGATTCAGCCCCTTGGCACAGCCTTCGGCCACATACTCGTTGGTGTAGCCCTCCACAGTGGTCATCTCCCACAGGGCCTGACCCGGCGGGCAGTCCTTATCCTGCGAGTAGGTGTAGAAGCCGGAGTTCTTGATGCCCGGGTTGTTGCGCACTTCCTTCATGGTGGTCTGGGCCGTGATGTTGGGCTCTCCCTTTTCCATTACGGCACCGGCAGGCAGGGCCAGCAGTGCCAGCAGACACAGCACCATCGCGACGATTCGTTTTGCCTGTTTCATGTTCCGTTCCTTTCTCCCGGCACCGCCCTGATTGCATTTTCCCATACAGAGGACTATAATATGAGACTGCACAGGCGACACCGGTTGTTTTTTGTTCTATTGTATCACACCCGCCGGTATTGTCAAAACAAATCTGTCCGCAAAATCCATGCGTTGTGATCTCCACGCTTCCGGGGGGCCGGGTATTCAGATTCTAGACACTCTGCCCGGCCTGAGGTGAACAGGTTTCCATTGTGATTTGCGGCAGATTCTGCTATACTGAAAAAAGATATTGCACACGCAATGAGGGGAAACCGGAGCATTGCGGCTCCGGTCAGGATAGGAATATGAGTGAGATCACAGTCCGGCCCATGATGCCGGAGGATTGGACTGCTGTGTCCAAAATATATCTAGAGGGCATTGCCACCGAGCACGCCACCTTCCAGACCAACTGCCCGCCCTACACCGCCTGGGACGCATCCCATACCCGGGAATGCCGCCTGGTGGTGCTGGACGATGGGGTCGTGGCCGGCTGGGCAGCCCTGCATCGGGTAGATTCCCGCTGGTGCTACCGCGGCGTGGCCGAGGTGAGCATCTATGTCGGGGAGAAATTCCGGGGCAAGGGGCTGGGCTATCACCTGCTCACGGCGCTCTGCCGTGAGGCCGAACAGGCCGGGTACTGGACGCTGCAGTCCACGGTGCTGCAGGACAACGCCCCCTCCCGGGGCCTGCACCTGAAATGCGGCTTCCGCGTGGTGGGCCGCCGGGAGCGCATTGCCCGGGATTGCCACGGCCGCTGGCTGGACACCTACCTGATGGAGCGGCGGTGTACAGCGGACGAACCGTCGGGCTATAAAAAGCTGTAAGGTACTTTTTGCGGGAAAGATTTACAGTTTCTTCAAAAAGTGACCTTGAAAATCCACAAAAATATGATATACTAACGTAACGATACCAAAGCGAGAGAAAGGAGGCGCGCGGAATGGCACCGACCAAAGAGCGTCCGGCAACCAAGACGATTGCCACAAACCGGGAAGCGCGCCACGAGTATTTCGTTCTGGAAGCGCTGGAGACCGGCGTTGAGCTGAAAGGTACCGAGGTCAAGAGCCTGCGTGCCGGCGGCGTGAACCTGAAAGACAGCTGGGTCGATATTGAAGACGGCGAGCTGCTGGTCAAGGGAATGCACATCACCCCCTATGACCACGGCAACATCTTCAATCAGGACCCCATGCGGGTGCGGCGGCTGCTGGCCCACAAGAACGAGATCCGGCGGCTGCACCAGCAGTGCAAGCTGCAGGGCTACACTCTTGTGCCGCTTTCGCTCTACTTCAAGCATGGCCGCGTCAAAATGGAGCTGGGCCTGTGCAAGGGCAAAAAGCTCTACGACAAGCGCGCAGATGCCGCCAAGCGTGATGCCAAGCGCTCCATCGACCGGGCCGTTAAATCCAACGGCGTTTACTATTGATTTCAGGCAGCATTCCTGCCCGGAAACTTCAAAGCTTACCCACACCGCAAGGTGTGTTTTATGGGGGCGTAAAGGTTTCGACGGGGGGAGCGAGGCCTGGGCAGCGGGTAGCAGTGGGGGACCTGCTCTAAACTCCTCCAAAAAATTAACTGACAACAATAATTATCAGTTGCTCGCAGCCTGAGTGCTGCGCGTTCCGCCCACTCTTGTGTCGTGTGGGGCCGGGGCGTCCTTTAGACACAGCACCTGAACGGACCTAAGCTTTGCGGACCGGCAGGAACTCATGAAGCTACCAATGCGTTAGCCTGGCGACCGGCGTGACGCGGAGGGAATGTTGTTGATCGCCTGCACCCGGAGACACCTACGCTGAACTCTTTTCGGACATGGGTTCGACTCCCATCGCCTCCACCAAACAAGAAAAATCCGAACCTCTTCCCATCGGGAAAAGGTTCGGATTTTTTCGTTTGCCGTATTTCTTACCGCGTCATTTTCATTTCCAGTCTCAGCAGCGCGGCTTTTTTATCGATGCCGCCTGCATATCCGGTCAGGCTGCCGTTTGTTCCGACAACGCGGTGGCATGGAATGATGATGGAGATCACATTGTGTCCGACAGCCCCGCCCACAGCCTGCGCAGACATCCGGGAAAGGCCGCGCTCTGCGGCAAGCTGCCTTGCCAGTGCACCATAGGTCGTGGTCTGGCCGCAGGGGATGCGGCGCAGCAGCGCCCACACCTCCTGCTGAAAGGCAGAGCCAGCAGGATGGAGCGGCGGGGTAAAGTCCGGCTCCTGCCCGCCGAAATAAACATCCAGCCAGCGACTGGCCTCGGAGAGCACAGCGGTCTCCTGCTCCTGATGCACCGCATCCAGGGTGCGGGCAAAGTATTTCTGCCCTTCGAACCAGAGGCCGGTCAGGCCTGTGTCGTCAGCGGCCAGCAGGATGCCGCCCAGAGGAGACTCATAGTGCTGTGTAAAGATCACCGTTTACCGGATCTCAATGCCCAGCTTGAACTTCAGGTTGCCCAGCACCTTCTTGACGGTGCGCTCGACCTGCTCAGCGGAGATCTCCGCGCTGGGGTCAGACAGGGTCAGGGAGAAGGCCATGCTCTTCTTGCCCTCGCCCAGGTTTGCGCCGCGGTAGATATCGAACAGCTTGACCTCGGTGATGAGGGAGCTTGCCTTCTTGATGGTGTCCTCGATCTCGCCGCAGGTGACCTTTTCCTCGCAGACAAGGGCCAGGTCACGCTTGACGGCAGCGTAGGGGCTCAGCGGCTTATAGCGCAGCTCACCGTCCACACAGGACATCAGAGCCTCATAGTCCAGCTCACCCAGATAGATGTTCTGGCTGTCCTTCTGGTCCTTTGCGATCTCCAGCTCGCCGTTGATCTCATTGGAGAGCTTACCGAACACGCCCAGACGCTTGCCGTTGCAGTAGACAGCGGCGCTGATGCCGGGGTGAAGCCACGGGGTGGTCTCGCGCTCGTAGGTGAAGGTCAGGTCAAAGCCTGCGGCCAGCGCCTCCATTGCACCCTTGACGGTGAAGAAGTCCTCCTCGGGGCCAAAGGCACCAATGCAGAGGGTCTGACGTTCATGGGGATGCTCGCTGATGGGCAGCTCCTTGGCCAGATAGACGGGAGCCATCTCGAACAGGCGGCCCTCGGCATTGCCCTTCTTGAGGTTGTCCACGATGACATTCAGCATGGACGGGGTCAGCAGGGTGCGCATGATGGACAGGTTCTCGCTGATGGGGTTCAGGATGCGGATGGCCTTGCGGGCAGCATCCTCAGCGGGGATGTGCAGCATATCCAGCTCCGTGTTGGAGTAGAAGGCCAGGGTGGAGGCCTCATAGAAGCCCTGTGCAGCCAGCAGGCGCTTGGTCTTGAGCTGCTGCTTCTGCGCGTAGTTCAGGCCGCCGTTGGTGACAGAGGCGGTGTTCAGGAAGGTGGGGTTGATGTGGTCATAGCCGTACTCACGGATGACCTCCTCCGCCAGATCGGGGAAGCTCTCCACATCCTCACGGTAGAGAGGAGCAGACACATCCCAGCTGCCGTCGGCCTGCACATCCACAGTAAACTCCAGGCGCTGCAGGATATCGATCATGGTCTGCTCGGGCACAGTGATACCCAGCACGCCGCAGATCTTGGCAGGGGTGGTCACGATGTGCTTGCGCTCCAGCGGGCGGCCATCGGTCAGGTCATACTCGAGGGTGGTGATATCGCCGCAGTCCAGCTCCTGGATCAGGTGCAGGGCACGGGCCAGGCCCAGCTCGGGAGAGTTGCGATCCACACCCTTTTCATAGCGGGCAGAGGAATCACTGTTCTGGCCCAGGGAACGGCTGGTCTTGCGGACGCAGTCACGAGCGAAGGTGGCGCACTCGAACAGCAGGCTGGTGGTGTTCTCATCCATGCCGGAGTTGGCACCGCCCATGATGCCGGCCAGAGCCACAGGCTTCTCGGCATCACAGATGACCAGATTGTTGGGGTTCAGGGTGAACTCCTTTTCATCGAGGGTCACGATCTTCTCGCCCTCGTGGGCACGGCGCACATCAATGGTGCGGCCGGCGACCTTGTTCAGGTCAAAGGCGTGCATGGGCTGGCCCATTTCCAGCAGGGTGTGGTTGGTGATATCCACCACATTGCTGATGGAGCGCAGGCCGC
>OMBB01000090.1_pt1 | contig 56616 bp, 24 predicted proteins | sample 1673961 | NCBI WGS metagenome assembly OMBB01 (sample SAMEA103958135, study PRJEB25191) | human gut metagenome | reverse complement strand
GTTGACCTTACCGACAGGAATTAGTTATAGTTTATTGGTGATTCAGCGTAATAATGATATGCCCTTGCATGTGTTGCGTCATATAGCTGGTTTAGTTAAAGGAGGTGTCATCGTTTGTGGGCCACGTCCGGATGGTTCCGATTCCTTGAAAGATAAAGCGGAATCGGAAGAATATCGAGCATTGGTTGATGAGTTGTGGGGAGAGTTGACTACTGTATCACAGATCCGTAAAGTCGGTAAGGGGAAAATTTATGAAAATATTCCATTGTCGGAGGTTTTGAAATATGAAAATATTCGTCCTGATATAGCAATAAAAAGTGGTAATACAGCGAAGGATAAAGTTTATTTTGTTCATCGTCGTTTATCGGATGCCGATGTGTATTTTTTGAATAATCATAGTGACAGAGCTTTTCATGATACTATCCGGTTGCGTACGGATGCCCGACAGGCGGAATATTGGGATGCTGTGACTGGGCAACGTTATATGATACCTGTAAAAGCATCCGGAGAAAAAGGTATGTTGTTGAACTTGACTTTGGCTCCTCGTGAGTCTGGATTTATAGTGACTTCAAATAATCAGGCAACCGGTTTATTGCCGAGAATAGCGGATGTACAAGAAACAATTACTCCGATTGAGGGTAGTTGGAATGTTTATTTTGATCCTCGCTGGGGTGGTCCCGGGAAAGTCGTTTTTGACGAATTGATAGATTGGACAGTGCATGCCGATACAGGTATCCGTTATTATTCAGGCACGGTGGTTTATCATAAAGAATTAAATCTGGCGATGCCTGCTCAAAATGAACGGTTACTGCTTCGTTTTCCTCGCTTAGGTTCCTTAGCGCGTGTCTGGGTAAATGGAAAAGAAGTCGTTACTGTATGGTGCTCTCCTTGGGAGGCTGATATAACCTCTTATGTCCATGAGGGTAAAAATAATCTAAAAATAGAGGTGGTTAATTCATTGATGAACCGTATGATTGGGGATGCCTCACTTCCTGAATCCGAGAGGTTTACTTATGCTTATCCTCAAATAGCTACTCCGACTGATAAACTTGTGCCTTCGGGTATTATGGAGCAATTGAATTTGGTGTACCGACAGTGTCAGTAACAGGAAAATGCGTTTACATATCAATCAGGAACAAAACACTAAAATATTATACTTTATGAATTTACGTACTATTTTTATTTCATCGTTTCTGTCATTGAGCAGCTTGGGGGTGCTGGCTCAGGAACAGATTAATTTAAGCGGTACATGGCAGTTTGCATTTGCCGCCAATCAAAAGGAGGCGGACCGTTTGGAAAGGTTTTATACGCCTGATTTTGCTAAAAGCAAATTTAAGTCAACTCCTGTTCCATCCAATTGGGCCTTGTTGGGATATGAAGAACCGGTTTATCGAGGATTCAAGGATAATCAAGCCGGTGAGGGATTTTATGTGCGGGAGTTTACAATTCCTCAGGATTGGAAAGACAAACGTATCTTGTTACATTTCGGTGGGGTATGGTCATCGGCCGAAGTTTGGCTTAACGGGAACGAACTGGGGCGTCATGATTGCGGATATACTTCTTTTGCTTTTGATGTGACGAATAAACTGAAAGTGGATGAGCCTAACAAACTGGCTGTCAGGGTAAGGCAGATCACCCGTGAGTATAAGTTTGATGTTTGTGATGACTGGACTTGGGGAGGTATTTACAGGGATGTAACTTTGGAGGCTATGCCGGCCAAACGATGGATTGATGATGTGGTGGTGCAGACAACTTTTGACCATCTCTTTCAAGACGCGAATCTGGACATACGGGTGATGATCAGTGATAAGCATAAGAATACATTGCCTGGAAACTATCCCAGTCCCGGCGAGCCTTATAAGCTATGTTTCACACTTACTGACAAAGAAGGTAAAGAGGTGGCACAAAGGCAAATGGCTGTACCTGCCCACGTTTCGACGGATCGGGAGATTTGTCTGAGCCTGCCGGTTGAGGCTCCGCACCAGTGGACTGCCGAAACTCCTTATTTGTATAGTCTGAAAGTGGAACTTTTAGAAAAAGAGGTAGTAACACATACACGTATGGAACGTGTCGGTTTCCGTCAGATCTCCACTGATGGAGGAGTTTTCAGAATTAACGGACAGGCAGTTAAACTTCGTGGGGTGAACAGGCATGATGAACATCCGGATGTAGGTCGTGCCACTACCCGTAAGCAGTGGTTGGAGGACCTCACACTGATGAAGGCTGCCAATATCAATTATCTTCGTCTCTCGCATTACACACCTGCCGAAGGGTTTATTGAACTATGTGATTCAATGGGAATGTACGTGGGCAATGAAGTGACGCTAGGGGGAGCTGGAGACCTGATGTACGATCCTTCTTTTTCGGGGGCGGTTCTGCAACGTTCGTATGAAACGATTGTCCGGGATATAAATAAGCCGTCTATTATTTATTGGTCAATAGGTAACGAAGATCCTTTGACTTCCCTGCACATGGTTTCTGTAAAATTAGTCAAGGCACTTGATCCCACTCGTCCGGTATTGTTGCCTTGGCGTCCGGAAGAATGGCTTCCTAAAGAAGTGGATATTCTTGCTCCTCATTATTGGAACCCACAGGAATATGACCGGCTTGCCGGACATTCCGGACGTCCTGTTATTTCGACTGAATACACACATGCTTATGGCAATGATGCGTTTGGAGGATTGGAAGCACGTTGGAAAGCATTGACTAAACATCCAGCCGGAGCCGGGGCAGCTGTATGGATGTGGGCGGATCAAGGGGTTAAGACTCCTGTCCGAAAGAAAGAGAAAGATTTGAGTGAAGATGAATATTTAAGAATTAATACAGCCGGTTGGGATGGTATTGTGGATTCTTATCGTAATTTCACTCGTGACTATTGGGAGACGAAGGCCGTCTATGCTCCGGTTTACCCTGTTGTGGACAGGATTTCATTTGTACCCGGTCAGGATTCGGTACGTATTCCTATCCAGAATGATTTTGATTTTACGAATCTTAGTTCTGTAAAAATGGCCTGGTCTGTACGGGAAGATGAGAATGTATTATATTCGGGCACTGATTCCATGTATGGTTATCCCCATACAGTGTCGGACTTTAAATTGCCGGTAGAAAAACTAGTGACTGTTCGTCCGGGAAAAACGTATTATGTGTGGTTTGTATTTACAAATGAAAAAGGAACAGAGATTACTCGTAGGGCTGTTGAACTTTGTCCTCAGACAGAACAACCGGTGTCTGTTCCTGTTTGTCGTGAACTTTTGGTTACTGAAACGGATAAGGTTACCATTGAGGCTGGTGATATCCGCTATGTGTTTAGTCCGAAGAATGGACAATTGGTGTCTGCGGAGCTAAAGGGAAAGCAGTTGATAAAAGACTTGTATCCGGCTATCTGGCGTAAATTAAATCAAGGTGAGACTTCCGGATTTGGTAAGGAAAATCTTCGTAAGGCTGTCGATCTTACTCATTATACGTCATCGGTAACAGCATGGAAGGTGGAGAAGACACCGACCAATGCGGTTATCCGTACTACTGTGGATTATAGGGTGGATCAGGAGAATCATTTTACAGTGACTTATCGTTATTCAATAGGAGTGGATGGACGCTTGAACGTTTATTATCAGATTCTTACTAAAGTGGCTGTACCTTGGTTGCCTATTGTCGGTATGTCCATGCAGTCTGTATCCGGACTTGATCAGGTACATTGGCTGGGATTGGGCCCGTATGATGCTTATCCTAATAAGCAAGCTGCTCCCATATTGGGCGTATGGGGAGGAACAGCGGGAAGTTCGGATGTGACGGGAATAAAAGCGATGCGTTGGATGGAACGTGCCGGAGCTGAAGGAACCATACATGTTTCAAACTCCGGTTATATGGAGAATGACGCAATGTGCCCGGAAAGAACTTATATTTTATCAGGAGTATTCGGCCGTCCGGAGAAAGGACGTCGTGCTGAGGAATCTGTTCCCCAACTTCGTACAGATACAGGAAAGCCGTTTGTTGGCGAGTTCAGTATTATGTTGAAGGCAGTTCGCTAGATTGTTTTTTGATGGGTGGAAGATTTTCCATGTAATTCATCAATTTATAGTTTTCAATAGGTATCTCTGATATAAAGTTAAACAAAAGTGAGAAAGTATGTGATAACGGTTGTCTGTGATAGATAGCCGTTATTGTTATACCTAAAAATAATCAAATAAAGCAGTTTCATACATATTTATCGATTCATAAAAGAATAGAAACTTGTTTCTAGATAAAGTATTGAATTTGATAAATGCATAAATTAATTGGTATGGATGGAAAATACTCCATATAAAAAGGAAAAAATCCATGTTTTACTCTTGTGTGTCAATGGATTTGATATTGTATAAATGTCATAGCCTCCCTATTTTTGCATATCTCAAAATTTGTAATATACAAAGTTTAGAGAGATGTAATAAAAGTGATACTAGAATAAATGTGTGATTTTAGAATTATAAATTTATTATTGAACTTTAATTTATTAACAATGAAAAACAACAAAATGTTGGGAGGTACTATTAATAAGGTGCCTGTGAAGATGGTATTTTTATTAGCTATCTTTTTAGTAGTTGCTGTTACTGGGTTTGCACAGAGTAGAACAGTATCAGGTACGGTAATTGATAAAACAGGGGAAGCTGTTATTGGTGCAAGTGTAGTGGTCAGAGGGACCACAAACGGTACTATTACTGATTTCGATGGTAATTTTACTCTTCAGAATGTTCCTGTCAATGGAACGATTCAAGTCAGTTTTGTGGGATACAAAACCGTTGATATTCCAATACAAAACCAATCAATAATTAAGGTGACTTTGGAAGAAGATACCGAAACTTTGGACGAAGTTGTTGTTGTGGGATATGGTGTTCAAAAAAAATCGGACGTAACTGGGGCAATGAGTAGTGTAGGTGCGGAAGAATTAACTTCACGTCCGGTTAATAATGCGTTTGAAGCTTTGCAGGGTAAAGCAGCAGGTGTAGATATCACTACCAGTGAACGCCCGGGTAAACTAGGGGATATTCGTATTCGTGGTAATCGTTCTCTATCTGCTAGTAATTCCCCTTTGTATGTAGTAGATGGCGTACCTTTATTATCCGCTTCTGCTATTGAAACATTAAATCCTCGTGATATTGAGGCTATTGATGTATTGAAAGATGCTTCTGCTACAGCTATTTACGGATCTAGAGGAGCAAATGGTGTTGTTTTGGTAACCACGAAACAAGGCAAAGCTGGTCAGTTCTCTTTAAACTATTCGGGAACATTGACTATATCAAATCTAGTTGATAAATCTCCAGCTATGAGTGCGGCTGATTTTATTGAATTTCGTCGTTGGGCTGCTTATAATTTAGATCCTGCGACTTATGCAGATCCAAGAAATCCGACTTATGAAAGCGATAAACTATTATTTGATAGTGCTCTTGATGGTCAAACATCACGTGATAATGTTTTGAAAGGTTGGGTTAATGGTACTTGGGATCCTTCATTGGTTACTAATACTGACTGGACAGATTATGTTACTCAAACTAGCGTTTCTCATGAGCATACAGTAAGTGCTAGTGGGGGTACTGAACAAATCAATGCTTATGGTTCTTTTGGCTATTTGAGTAATAAAGGAACTCAGAAGGGGCAATGGTATGATCGTTATACAGCGAAAATAAGCGTTAATATAAAACCTGTAAAATGGTTTACATTAAATGCTTCAATGAATGCTACATGGAGTGAGCAAGATTATGGTATGTCCACTTTGGGAGGTAGTAGTAGTCATGTAGCTGATGCTATTTATGGGGCAGCGAAAGGTATTTACAGAATGGCTGTCCCGTATGATGCAGATGGTAAGCTGATTATTAATCCAGGTGGTGAAAGTGGTATGTATAATATCATTGGTGAGTGGAATAAGAGTACTCAATTGTCACAAACCATGCGTACATTAGCAAATTTTTCAGCTACATTAGGTTTAGGAGAAATATGGAAGCCACTGGAAGGGTTAAGTTATAAAATAAATTTTGGTCCAGACTATCGTAATTGGAGAGAAGGCTCTTATGTAGATGGTTCTTCTATACGTAGAATAAATGCGGATAGTAGTGAAGGCTTGAATTATGCCCGTTTAAAGAATCGTCGTGATTTTTCATGGACATTGGATAATATGATAACTTTTGATAGAACATTTGCGGAAAAGCATAAAGTGGGGGTAACTTTACTTCAAACGGTATCAGCGTGGAATATTGAAACATCGGAAATGAGTGCACAGAATATTGCTAATCGTGATTTCTTGTGGAATGCATTTAATACAGTAGATATTCAAAATCCTGACAATAAAGCGGCTATGGGATCTGGATTAACAGAACGCCAATTGGCTTCTTATATGGTTCGTCTGAATTATGGATTTAATGAACGGTATTTACTTACTGTCTCAGGTCGCTGGGATGGTGCTTCCCAATTAGCTCCAGGACATAAATGGGATTTTTTCCCTTCTGCTGCCTTGGCTTGGCGTGTTAATCAAGAAGATTTTCTGAAAGATATAGTATGGTTAGACAATTTAAAATTTCGTGTAGGTTTTGGTACTACAGGCAATTCTAGTGTCGACCCGTATGCTACAAAGGGGGATATTACTGGAGTTTATCTTCCGTTCAATGGTATGAGTAATCAGATAGGTTATGTCACCAATGAGCCGTATTATATAAAAGATGGTAAACCTATGGCAAATGAAGAACTGGGTTGGGAGAAAACAACTCAAGTGAATTTTGGTCTTGATTTTGGTGTGTTGAATAATCGTATCAGTGCCAGCATTGATGCTTATTTTTCACGTACAAATGATTTGTTGATGAGAACTAACATTCCTACTTTGACAGGCTATCCTAATACCTATGCTAATATTGGTAAAACTAAAAACCATGGTGTGGAAATAGCCTTAAATGCTGTTCCTGTACAAACAAGAAGCGGATTTATTTGGGAAACTAGTCTTAATGCAGCTTATCAGAAGGACGAGATTGTTGAATTGGCTTATGGTAAAAACGATATGGTTTCAAATTCTTGGTTTATTGGCGAATCTATTGGTGTATATTATGGCTACCAAAATGATGGACTATGGCAAGATACTCCAGAAGATCATGCTGAAATGGAAAAATGGAATGCCAATGGATATCATTTTACTCCAGGCAATGTGAAACCTAAAGATCAAGATGGTGATTATAAGATGGGAGATAATGATCGAGTTGTATTGGGAAATAAAAATCCTCGTTGGACGATGGGATGGACGAATAATTTTTCTTGGAAAGGAATTGAATTGGGGATAACATTAAATGGTCGTATGGGATATATGGTAGATGGCAAAGAAGAAGCCCTGACAGCTCATACTAATCAGCGGGAAGTTGATTATTGGACTCCTGATAACCCTAACGCTGAGTTTCAGAAACCTATTTTGGCTCAGGCTACCTCTGGTTCATTAGATGATTTTTCAGGAACATTAGGATATAGAAATGCAGCATTCTTGAAAATACGTAATATTTCTTTGGGATATAATTTCCCTAAAAATAAGATAACCAAATTGGGGATAAGTCATTTAAAGGTTTATGGGCAAGCGGTGAATCCTGGAAGTTTGTATCAATCAATTGAAGGATATGATTTGGATACAGGAAGTACTAATTTTAATCGTAGTTTTGTATTTGGACTGGAGCTTGGCTTCTAATAAAATAAATGTTTAATCTATAAAGAAATAGTAATATGAATTGTTTAAAAAATATAGGATTGGGTCTCTTTGTCGTTGCAGGAATTTCTTTTACTTCATGTAAGGATTTCTTGGATGAAGATTTAACAACTAAATATTCAACGGATTATTTTAATACAGAACAAGGGCTTGTTGATTTAACAACTTCTTTATATGCTAATATCCGTTGGCATTTTGGTTATGAACATGCATATGGTTTGACTCTGTATGGTACGGATGAATTTACTAATGCAAATGATTTGACAAATGAACCATGGAATACTTATGATCATCGGTTAAGTCCTATAGATTGTAAACCGGAAACAGGGGCAGCTAATGGTAATTGTACAAAACCGGGAGAATTATGGGATCAGATGTATTATGGTATTGCATCTTGTAATACAATTATCGCTAAGGCGGATCAAGTTATAACGAATGAAGAAGTGCGTAACCGCTGTTTGGCCCATGCTTATTTTTTACGTGGGTATAATTATTATCGTTTGGCTGCACAATATGGTGGTGTGGTTTTACAGACAGAACCAGCGAAAGGAATTGTACGTACTTTAATCCGTTCTTCAGAAGAGGCTGTTTGGGAGCAAGTCGTTGCTGATTTACGCAAGGCATACGAATTGTTTGCGGGTGAAAATTATACTTATGGAAAAGGTATTACTTGGACCAAGGCTACAGCTGCTCATTTTTTGGCTAAAGCTCTATTGTTTCGTTGTTCAGAACGTTGTCAAAAACAATTTGCTAAAGATGGAACTTCACGTACAGATGCAGATATTAAGGCAGATCTTCAAGAAGCGATTGAAGCGTGTAATTATGCAATCTCAGCACGTGGCAATAAATTGACTCCTGATTATGCAAACCTTTATGCGAACTGGACTGGAGTAGATTGTGACATAGAACAATTGGATGAAATATTGATGGCTGTAGGTCATAATGCTGATGCGACTACAGTTGGTCGTTTGGGGAATCGTACCTATAATTATTTTACTCCTCAGTTTGCCAGTTTTTCGGGAGGATGGGTAAAACGTGGAATTTGGATTGGAGGTATGGATTTCCAACGTTGCCGACCTACAGAATATGCTTATGCTGTTTTTGATCATGTGAATGATGCCCGTATGTGGAAAACTTTTAAAACTGTATATGGAGCTACTAATGTTGTGGCTTCAGAGGATAATAGAGGTGAAGTAAATACAGGTGACCCGGCTATTGTTATGATTTTAAATACTCAGGATAACCATACGTATGATGGCTATACTTTTGGATGTTATTCTCAAAAACCAACATGGAAAGATGATGCAGGACGTTTGCCAGAATGGAAAATGGGACTTCGTCAAACTCCTATTAAAGGAAACTTGACTTCAGAAAAAGGGCAATGGGTTCCTAATTCTTTGGTCCTTTATCAGGGAGGTCAATATGTGGCACCTACTTTTAAGAATCAACCGATTTGTAATTTTTTTGCAGGAATCAATAAAACGGATGATGGTTCTCGTACTGCTGAGAAGGGAGATGCTCATAGAGATGTTACGATGGCTCGTCTGGCCGAAACTTTTTTACTTCGTGCTGAGTGCTATGTGCGTTTGGGAGATTATTCCAGTGCAATGAATGATCTTAATGTTGTGCGTAAACGTGCTCAGTGGAAGGATGGTGAGAACAGGTCTTACTATATTGACGGATCTGTAGCATTTGAAAATAACACTTTAAATACAGGAAGTGCTGCGGAAAATTATAAAAATACTAATTTGAATATGAATACTTACTATTTGTCTAATCCTGATATTGAAGTGACAACGGCTGCTTCTGATTTGATACTGAAATCATTTCCTAATAATTTACCGAAAGAGGATGAAGCTGTTTTAGCAAAAATAGGCGTTTCGGGTAATTATGAACGTGCTTTACATTTTATATTGAATGAGCGTACTCGTGAATTATTAGGTGAATGGGATCGTTGGGAAACGTTGTCGCGTACAGAAACCTTGATTAAACGTACTAAGGCATTTAATCCTGAAGCTAAGGCCATTACAGCTAATAAACATGAACTCCGTCCTATTTCACAAAACTTTATTGACGGATTGCTGAATGAAGATGGTTCTAATTTGACTAATGAACAAAAGGCAACATGGCAAAACCCCGGATATTAAAAATATGCTGTGATAGATTTAAATAATATATTAAGTTAAATAAAAGTTGGGCAACAGTGGTCTGTGGAGATAGCTGTTGCTGTTTAATGTTTTATAGAGAAATAGAATGATGAATAAACGATTTATAGAAATATTGACTTTAGTTTTTATCATAGTCAGTTGTACAGGTTCTCCTTCTCGTCCGATAGTAACAGATTCAACAACCATCAAAGAAGCGTGGAATGAATTTTCCAATCCGTCGGATTCTGCACGTACTAAGGTTTGGTGGTTTCATGGTGAGACAGAGACTACTCGTGAAGGAATTACTGCAGATTTGGAGGCATATAAGCGTGCTGGTGTAGGAGGAGTGGTTTATTACGATCAGGTGCATGGAAAAGGCGAGCATGCATTACCTGCTTTTTCTGCTGAATGGTGGGAAATGTTGAAGTTTGCAGCATCTGAGGCAAAGCGTGTCGGACTTTCTTTTGAAATAAATCTTTCGAATGGATATGTGGCGGGAGGACCTTGGATTACAAAAGCTTTAAGTATGCAACGTCTGACAGCGAGTGATACTATTATTAGAGGAAAACAACAGTTTGCAGCGGTATTACCAGCACCGGGGGATGATGAGTTTTGGGATATTGCAGTATTGGCGTTTCCTGTCTCTCAAAATCAATGGATGACAAATAATAGTCAGCGTCCAAAGGTTACATGTAATTTGCCGGGAGTTTCTGCTGAAGATTTCTTTCGTAAAAAAAGCAGATTGACGACTATACCTCCCCAGCAGTCTGGTAAGTCTGTTTATATAAATCTGGATTTTGAAACTTCTTTCACAGCTCGTTCTATTACTTATCGGGTAAGTAAGCGGAGCAAGGCATCTACCGGTGCCATGAATGTTCCGGGAGCTCCTGCTGATGAATTTTATGGATCGAGTTATGTAAAACAGCCACCTTTGGGGCAGTTAGAGGTTTCGGATGATGGCATAAATTACAGTAAGGTGTGCGATTTAAAACCCATTTATCAAGCTGCTGCTTCTCGATGGGATCAGAAAACAGTTTCTTTTCCGGCAGTGACCGGACGGTACTTTCGTTTGAATTTACATGATTGGTGTCTTGCCGGAGATCAACGTCCTGAAATGGCTTTGGGCAATGTCACATTATCGTCTCGTGCCCGTATAGACCAGTGGGAAGAGCGTGCGGGCTTTTACTCCGAATATATTTTGAAAAACCTGACTCCGGCTTATACGGATGAGGAGATTATTGATTCGAAAACTATTGTTGACTTAACTTCAAAGATGGGAACGGATGGAAGATTGGAATGGGATGTTCCTGAAGGTGATTGGGTGATTATGCGCTTTGCACATGAGTCAACAGGCGGACCGTCTAAGCATGGTCGTGCGAACTTGAAAGGCTTGGAGTGTGATAAAATGTCTGTGGAAGCAGTGACTACACAATGGAATAATTATGCTGCGAGGATGATTGATACGCTTTCCACTATCAATTTGAAGCCTGATGGAGTAATTATGGATAGCCATGAAGCGGGGGCTCAGAATTGGACTCCGGGATTTGAACAAGAATTCCTGCGTCGTAAGGGGTATGATCTTTTTTCATATTTACCTGCCATGATGGGATATATTGTGGGCTCGGTTGCTGAGACTGATGCTTTCCTTTATGATTTACGTCGTACTGTTGCTGATGTCATTTCTGATAATTATTTTGGAACTCTCCAGACCTTATGTAATAAGGCTGATGTGGATTTTACAGCACAGGCAACTGGTAACGGGCTAAGTCTTGTAGCTGATAATCTGCAAGCGAAAGGACGTGTTCAGAAACCGCAAGGAGAATTTTGGGCAAAGCATATACATGGCAGTTATGATATAAAGGAGGCTTCTTCGGCAGCGCATATTTATGGAAAACGTATTGCTTCGGCTGAGGCATATACTGATGCTAAGTTCAGCCAGTCTTTGGCAGAATTAAAGAATCTTGCTGATTTTGCTTATGCGGCTCAGGTTAATGAATTTGTAGTGTGTGCTTCTGCTTATCAGCCTTGGTTGGATAAATATCCTGGCAGTACAGGAGGAGGACGCCATTATTGTCTGAATCGGAATAATACTTATTGGGAGTATAGCCGTCCCTTTTGGGATTATCAGGCGCGTTGTGCCGGATTGATGCGGAAAGGAATGCCTGTGGTGGATCTTTGTATTTATGTAGGACAAAATCCACCGGTGAAATTGCTGACTTATCGCCTTCCCGAAATACCGGAAGGTTATGATTGGGATGTGTGCACATCAGAAGCTTTGACAACTCGTATGTCTGCTCATGGAAGCGAGATTGCATTACCTGATGGCATGTGCTATAAAATGTTGGTTGTGCAGCGTAATAATGATATGCCTTTACACGTGTTGCGTCATATTGCTCAGTTAATTGAACAAGGAGGAGTGGTTTATGCTCCCCGTCCCGATAGCTCTGCTTCTCTTAAAGATAAGGTAGACTCTGTTGAGTATAAAAAGATTGTGGATCAATTGTGGGGGAAGGAAGACGTTGTTTCGGGTAAACGGTCTGTAGGAAAAGGAACGTTGTATTGGGGGATGCCATTGGCGGAGGCTTTGCATCAAGCTGGTATTCGTCCGGATATGGGTATTGTAAGCGGGAATACTCCGACAGATAAGGTCTATTTTGCTCATAGGCGCTTGAGGGATGCTGATATCTATTTCATTAATAACCATAGTAAACGAACTTTTAAAGATAGAGTATGTCTTCGTACGATGTTAGGTAAAGCATATTTCTGGGATCCGATTGATGGAAAGCGATATACATTATCTGCAGAACAAACAGCAAAAGGATTGAATGTTTTTTTATCATTAATCCCTGGTGAATCGGGTTTTATTGTTGCTACTGATTGTAATTTTAATGGACTGGCATCAAAGCCGGTTACAGATAAAGATATAGTAGAACCTATCACTGGTGAATGGAATGTTTATTTTGATCCCAAATGGGGAGGGCCTGGTGAGATTAGATTTACAGAATTGACAGACTGGACAAAGCATGCAAATCAAGGTATTCGTTATTATTCAGGAACGGCTGTTTATCGTAAGACTTTGAACTTGTCCACTCCTGCTTCTGGAGAACAATGGCTATTACGTTTTCCTCATTTGGGCTCTATGGCTCGGATTCGTTTAAATGGTCATGAAATAAATACTGTTTGGTGCTCTCCATGGGAATCGGATTTGACGCCTTATATAAAGGAAGGGGAAAATACGTTGGAAATAGAGGTTGTTAATTCGCTGATGAATCGTATGATTGGAGATGTGGTCCTTTCACAGGATAAGCGTTATACTTATGCTTTCCCGGAAATAGTGGCTGCAAAAGACAAATTAGTACCTTCTGGAATCATTGATGAGATTGTGTTGGTAAAAAGATTGGTGAAAGAATAATCTTTGAGTATTATTTAAAATTAACTTGTATGAAAGTTAGAACATTGATATTTGTACTATTATTTGTTCCTCATTATTTGGGGGCAACTTCTCTTACTGAAGAAGGACGAGTAAATATGGTAAATGTAGAGAAGAAGTATATCCCTTTATCACAAGAAGAATTGCTGGAACCTCTGAGGAAAAAAGAAGTATTGGCGTATGCAACATTAGTTAATGACTATTTTATGAAAAAATATCCGGATGTTGGAGCCTATTCTAATGTAGGGAATCGTAAAAGAGATAGTAAAATTTGGACACGAGGGGTTTATTATGAGGGATTACTTGCTATGTATGTACAAAGCCCGAAACCTGAATGGCTAAAATATGCTGTGGATTGGGCTAATTTTCACCATTGGAAAATTGGTGAGGGAAAAGCAGCCCGACATGCTGATTATCAGTGTTGTGGACAGGCTTATCTTGACTTATATATGTTGGATACTACAAAAGTGTATCGTAAGGTCCACGTGAAAGAGATGATTGATGAAATGTTGGCTACTGATAAAATTGATGATTGGCATTGGGTGGATGCGTTACAGATGGCTATGCCTATATTTGCGCAACTTGGAACGATTGAAAAAGACACCCGTTATTTTGATCGGATGTATGAAATGTATATGTATACTCGGAATAAACAGGGAGGAGAAAAACGTTGTGGAGGTAAGCCTTTATTTAATGAACAAGATGGCTTATGGTATAGGGATTATCGTTATGATCCTCCGTATACAGATATGATTCAGAATGATAAGCCCTGTTATTGGTCGAGGGGAAATGGATGGGCGTATGTTGCTTTAGCTCGAGTCCTTCATTATTTGCCAGATGATATATCTTATACAGCACAATATATTGATGATTTTGTATTAATGTCCAAAGCATTACTTAAATGCCAGCGTCCTGATGGTTTCTGGAGTGTAAGTTTGGCCGCTCCTTTTAATACGGGTGACGTTCGGTCTCCTGGACCGGAAGTTTCAGGTACAGCTTTATTTATAGCGGGAATGGCGTATGGCGTTAAAAAGGGAATACTAGAGAAAGAAGTTTATTTGCCTGCTGTTATTAAAGCTTGGAATTCTCTGACTAAGATAGCTGTACGTCAGGAAGATGGTTTGTTGGGATATGTACAAGGAGCAGGATCTCAGCCTGAACATGGGCAACCTACTCTTAAGAACTGTGTCCCGGACTTTGAGGATTTTGGCATTGGATGTTTTTTGTTGGCGGCAGCAGAAATCTATAATCTTGCTACAGAATAATATTACTGATTGATGATAAGTTGAAAAAATGAGAATTTATATAGTATTATGAAATTGTTATTAGTGAATATTGCTCTTTGTATGGGAGTGGCTTTTTCCGCTTGCGATAAGAAAGAAACATTATCAGAAGTGGTGGAAAGAGGATTGAATGTTTCCAGCCAACAAACTATGTTTTTGGCAGAAGAATTGGAAAATCAGAAAATGAAATTACCTAGAACGTATGAAAATAATGAATTGAAGACTGTTGATTATAAATCATGGGTTTCAGGTTTTTTCCCTGGAGTGTTATGGTATTTGTATGAAAACGATCCAACGGAAGAATTAAAGAGATATGCCGAACTATATACTTCACGTGTGGAACCGGCCAAGAATATGACTTCTACGCACGATTTGGGATTTATGTTGTATTGTAGTTTTGGTAATGGGTATAGATTGACACATGATTCTACTTATTTGGAAGTGTTGAAAACCGGTTCAAAATCATTGGCAACACGTTTTGACAGTAAAATCGGTGCTATAAATTCTTGGGGACCTAGAGGTAAATGGCAATATCCGGTAATTATAGATAATATGATGAATCTTGAGATGTTGTCATTTGTAGCTAAAAAAACGGGAAAGGAGTCATATATGGATATGATTAACGCTCATGCACAAACTACTTTGAAACATCATTTCCGACCGGATAACAGTTGTTTTCATGTCGTTTCTTATGATACGATTACAGGGTTGCCCCATGCTAAAAATACACATCAAGGCTATGCGGATGAGTCTGCATGGGCCAGGGGCCAGGCATGGGCATTGTATGGTTATACAATGATGTATAGAGAAACAGGAAAACCGGAGTATTTGGAACAGGCCCGTAAAGTGGCGGGATTTATTAAGAATCATCCCAACTTGCCTTCAGACAAAGTACCGTATTGGGATTTCGATGCACCGGATATTCCAAATGCACCTCGTGATGCATCAGCGGCGGCAGTCATGGCTTCTGCATTGATTGAATTGAGTCAGTTGGATAAAAGTGAAGAGGCTTCAGCATGGTTTGATTTGGCGGAAGCGCAGATTCGTTCATTGTCCTCATCGGATTACTTGGCGGAGCCTGGGACTAATGGAGGTTTTATTTTGAAACATAGTGTAGGAAATTTGAATAAGAATTCGGAAGTGGATGTACCTTTGAGTTATGCAGATTATTATTATGTGGAAGCTTTATTACGTTTAAGGAAAATTCAAAATGAAAAATAGAATAGGAATATGGGTAGCTTTTAGTCTTCTTCTTTTCTGTTTACAATCTTATGCCCAACCGACAGGAAGTGAAGACAGATGGTATTGGGTGAATACTATGATAAAAATAGCCAATCCGGTATTGGATAATCTTAGTCAAGGAACACTGAAAAAGAATATGCCCTTTGAATCTTTGTCAACTGAACCGTTGAGAAGAGAGGTTTCGTATTTGGAGGCTGTAGGGAGAACAATTTGTGGAATTGCTCCTTGGTTGGAATTAGGACCGGATCAGACAGAAGAAGGCAAATTGCGAGCTAAATATATACAAATGACATTGAAAGGTCTTGAGAATGCAGTTAATCCAGACTCACCGGATTATTTAATGTTTGATAATCGGCATTTTCAACCACTGGTAGATGCTGCTCATCTTGTACAGGGAATTTTAAGAGCTCCTAAACAAATTTGGGGGAATTTGGATAAAGAAACGCAGGTTCGTTTGATTAAGGAACTGAAAAGAACTAGGGGCATTAAACCCAAGGAAAGTAACTGGTTGCTTTTTGCATCTATGGTGGAGGCTGCTTTGTTGGAATTTACAGGCGAGTGTGATACCTATAGGTTGAATTATGGAATTCACCGTTTTTGGGCAGATGGCTGGTATAAAGGAGATGCTTGGTATGGTGATGGTCAGGAATTTCACCTGGATTTTTATAATAGCATTGTTATCCATCCCATGTTGACAGATATCCTCGCTATAATGAAAAAGCATAATTTGGAAGGAGGAAAAAACTTTGAGAAGCAGATAACTCGTCAACAACGGTTGTCGGAGCAATTGGAAAGATTGATCTCACCGGAAGGAACCTATCCTGTCGTAGGGCGTTCTATTGTATATCGTTTTGGTATTTTTCACGCTCTTTCTCAAATAAGTTTAATGAGAAAACTCTCGGAAAAGCTTCCCGAAGCACAAGTGCGTTGTGCGCTAACTGCTGTTTTGCATAGACAATTTGCAACTCCTGATAACTTTGATAAAGACGGATGGTTAAAAATAGGCTTATCCGGAAGCCAGATAAATATGTCAGAGTCATATATAAATACGGGTAGTTTATATATGTGTACTACTATATTTTTAGCATTGGGACTTCCGGCAGAGGACTCGTTTTGGACAGAAACTTATATGGAATGGACTAATAAGAAAGCATGGAAAGGAATAGATGTCGGGGCTGATAAAGCATTGCGAAAGGGATAGTTGATATATGAGGGCTTGGAATATATTAAAAGAAAATTTCAATTAGACAAGAATTAGATGTATCGAATAAATTATTAATTAAATAATTAAGTTTATGTCATTAACAAATATTATTTGTGGCATAGCGTTGCTGACCATAGGTGAAGTTGGGCCTCAGAACATGCCCGATACCATAGAACCTGTTGAATCACCGTTTGTTATGCCTTTGTTTGAACGGCCTGTTTTTCCCGAATCTACCATATTGGTAAGAATGGAACAGGAAGGTATATCCACTAAACCGATTCAGGAAGCTATTGATAGTATGAGTTGCCGGGGGGGTGGAACGGTAGTAGTTCCTCCCGGTGTATGGCGGACAGGACGTCTTATCTTGAAGAGTCATGTAAATTTGCATCTTTCGGAAGGAGCGGAATTACGTTTCAGTGGTAATATAATAGATTATCTTCCGGCTGTTTTTACACGGGATGAGGGGGTGGAGCTTTACTCTCTTGGAGCTTGTCTGTATGCTGATGGGCAGGAGAATATTGCATTGACCGGAAAGGGAAAAGTGGTTGGACCGCCTACCAGTTGTGAGATATATAAACGTAATGAGAGTATGTCTAGTGACAAGGGGATAAGGAAACCGCTTGCCGACCGTATTTATGATGGAAAGAATGGTGAAGGAGTCTTTTTACCTAAGACATTTGCCCCTATCAATTGTAAGAATGTCTTTGTAGAAGGTGTTACATTTGAACGGGGACTGTATTGGAATATTGTACCACAATATTGTGAACACATTGTGATCCGGGGGATTACAGTGAACAGTTTCGGGCATGGACGTACGGATGGTATTGATATTGATTCAAGTAATGATGTACTGATAGAATACTGTTCGCTCGATTGCCAGGACGATTGCTATACCATGAAGTCCGGGCGGGGTGAGGACGGATTGAAAGTGAATCGTCCCACTAGTAATGTCGTTATACGTAAAAGTATAGCACTGAGGGGAGCAGGCGGTATTGTGTGTGGTACTGAGATTGCCGGTGGAGTGAGAAATGTATATATGTACGATTGTGTTTTTGAGGGAACAGACCAGGCTTTCCGTTTTAAAACTCGTCGTCCACGAGGAGGTTTTGTGGAGAATATATATGTGGAACGGGTGCGGGCGAATGTGAAAAGACAGGCTTTGTATTGCGATATGCTTGGTTCTGCCCGTTGGGTAGGTGAGTTGGCACAGCGTTATCCAGCCCGTGAGATAACTCCGCTTACGCCGTGGTTTGCTAATATTTCCATTCACGATGTGGAGATTACCGGATGTAGCACATTGGTGGATGTGGCTGCATTACCGGAGAAACCGGTGAAGAACTTTTTTTTCGGTAATGTCAAAGCACATTGTGATCGGATTGGCAAAATATGCGATGCTACAAAATTCTCAATGAAAGATGTAAGAATAGAGAGTTGTGATACAGTAATGCGTATTGATAATTGTGATTACGCCTCTTTCTTTGGGTTCAGCAATGTAACTACAGGTAGTTCGGTGAAGATAGAAAAAACGGGAGGAGAATGTCGTTATTTAAATGTGCAGACATATCCTCTTGCCCCAGTCAATTATCAGTCCATTCGTCCTGGTGAAGTGTGGCTTGATACCGAAGGAAAGCCTATTCAGGCCCATGGGTTTCAAGTGACTTTTCGTGAAGGCAAATACTATTGGTATGGTGAGGATAAAACTCATACTCTGTTTGGTACCAATCGGATGTTTGGCGGAGTACGTTGTTACTCATCTACCGATTTTTACAATTGGAAAGATGAAGGAAGGATCATTGAACCTGCTGCTGATCCACATTCACCTTTGCATCATTGTCAGAAATTGGAACGCCCACATATTCTTTATTGTGCCAAAACAGGCAGGTATGTATGCTGGCTGAAATCACAAAGTAATGATGGGCATTTTGTTATTCTAGAAGCTGAACATTTTATGGGACCTTATCATTTTGTCCGCAATCTGAAACCTAATGGCTTTGCTGTGGGGGATTTTGACATGTATGCTGATTCAGATACAGGAAAAGGTTATGTTTGGTTTGAGCGCCCTCATTGGGAGCAGATATGTGCTGAACTTTCTGATGATTATACAAATGTAAATGGTCGGTATTCAGAACATTTTGTTGGAAAGGTTCCACCGTTTACACGTGAGGCGGCAGCACATTTTGTAATGGATGGTAAACATTATATTTATACATCAGGGACAACTAGTTATACTCCCAATCCTTCGGAAGTGGCGATATTCGATGATTATCATGGTGAATATAGGGTGTTAGGAAATCCACACATAGGTGATGAGTATGCACATTCTTTTTGCTCGCAGATTACAAGTGTAATAAAGATTCCGGGAAAGGATCTTTATGTAGCTATGGCCGATCGTTGGCTACCGCATACTAATAAAACGGATATACCAAAGAAAGACTGGCAGTCTTTTTTGACTCGGTACAAGGATCACCGTCCTTATCCTAAAGATTTTGCAACTCCCAAAGTGGCTGACAGATTTTATACGCTTGTTAATCCTAATCAAGATGTATATAAAGCTACTTATGTATTTCTGCCAATTGTGGTGAAGGATGGCATACCGATGATAGAGTGGAAAGATGAATGGAAACTGGAAGACTATGAATAGATGATTTTTCTTTTGTTGATAGGGCACATCCGTTTATTTTTTGTATCTTTGCTAATATGGCGTATGTCGGGAAAATGATGTACGTCATATATTTTAATGCCTGGTATGAATCTGATTGAAATTGTATGAAAACATATATTTGTCTGTTATGGGTTGTTTTTTTGTGTATAGGTTGGGAAATGCATGCATCGGTAGATGTACATCCTGCTTTTATCACGACTAGTGACGGATTGGCGAATAATTCGGTACGTTATCTGTTTCAAGACAGCAAAGGGTTTATTTGGATGGGTACATTAGATGGGCTGAGCCGCTATGATGGCCATTCATTTGTGACATTCCGTCCGGAATCAGGCGATAAAATTTCTTTGGCAAATCATCATGTAAAGAAGATACAAGAAGATCGAAATGGTTTCTTATGGTTTATCACTGCTCCGGAATTAATGAGTTGTTACGATTTGAAACATGATTGTTTTGTTGATTTTACGGGATGTGGGGAATATAGACAGCCTTACAATAAAATATTGGAAACAGCTGGCGGGGATATTTGGCTGTGGCATCATCAGAGCGGATGTCGTAAAATAATCTGTAAAGATGGGATTCATTCTTCTGTATCTTATACAAAAGAGAATGGGAAATTATCAACTAATGCAGTGAATTCCGTTTATGAGGATGAACAGGGAGTGATTTGGATTTGTACTCAGCTAGGGTTGTTTCAGGTGACAGAAGAGGGACAGACCCGGGCTATTCAAGATAGTTTGTCTTTTGTGGGGGCGATGTCTTTTCGTCACAAGATTTTTTTTGTAACCTCTGATGGAGGTATTTATGAAAAGTCTTCAGGTAAGAATTTGTTTTTGACAGCCCGGTTGCCGTGGAAACTTTCTGATTTTAATACCTATGAATTCTGTCGTTTACAGAACGATTGGGTGTTTTTTACTCCTGAGGGTGGAGAGGTGTTTAGTATGTCTGAGAAAAGACTGATTCATGATTCATCGCTTGATATCCGTTTAGGAAAATGTGAGAAGGATAATTTGAATAATCTGTGGATTTCCAATGGGACCGGTCTTGTGCATTATATTGATGTCCGGACACGTGCCGTCCAGACTTTTAGATTAATGTCTGATGAAAAAGTTAAGTTGATAGGGGATGAACGTTATCATATCATACAGGATGTTCCACGTGGACTGATATGGATATCCACTTATGGTAATGGTTTGTTTGTTTATGATTCTCAAAAGGAGGAGATGACTCATTACTCTTATCATGTGGATGAGTTCAATCGGGTGAATTCTGATTTTCTTTTATATGCTATGGGCGACAGAACCGGTAATATCTGGTTGGGATCAGAATATTCCGGCATCGCTTTATTGTCAGTGCTAAATGATGGGGCAACTTATATTTATCCTGAAAATGAGAAATTGGTGGATCGTTCCAATACCATCCGTATGGTTACGTGTATGGAGAATGGAGACGTGCGGGTAGGAAATCGTCGGGGGGGATTGTTTGCTTATGACTGTCACTTGGATTTATTGCAAAGAAATTATTATCATCTTAGTGTTTTTGCTCTCGAAGAGGATGACAAAGGGCAAGTATGGATGGGAACCCGTGGGGATGGATTGTGTATAGGCGATAGATGGTATGTGCATCGGGCTGATGATGTGAATTCACTTGCACATAATCATATTTATGATATCTATAGGGACTACCGGGATAGAATGTGGATTGGAACGTTCGGGGGAGGACTCGATTTGGCTGTTTATCAGAAAAACGATTTCGTGTTTCATCATTTTTTGAAGGGGAGTTTTGGAGAGCAAGAGGTTCGTACTATTACTGCTGATCGGAATCATTGGATGTGGGTAGGAACCAATAATGGTATTTATGTATTCCATCCGGATTCTTTGTTGAATGATTCGCGGCAATATTACGTTTATAACTTGGATAATGGGAAAATACGTAGCAATGAAATTCGTAACATTTTTTGTGACAGCAAAGGACGTATGTGGATTGGAACTACCGGTAGGGGCTTTTCTGTCTGCCAATCAGGACAAAACTATGACCACTTGGAATTCATGCACTATGATGAAGATGACGGGTTGGTAAATAATGTGGTCCAATCTATAGTAGAAGATAGAGATGGAAAAATCTGGTTGGGTACCGAATATGGGATGTCCCGATTTGATCCAGATGCGAAGACGTTTGATAATTTCTTTTTCTCAGCCGCAATGCCCGGCAATGTATATTTGGAGAGTAGTGCTTGCATTATGAAAAACGGACATTTACTGTTTGGAACGAATCATGGCTTGGTGGTGATCGATCCTGAAAAAGTCATGCCACAGCATGTTGTTTCTCCGGTGGTTCTCACTGATTTAAAAATAAATGGAATTTCTGTTCGTCCCGGTGATATTGATTCTCCTTTGACAGAGGCATTAAGTTATACAAATAGAGTAGAATTGAAATATTATCAGAATTCATTCAGTATAGATTTCTCTACTTTTGACTATTCTATGGCAAATGATGCCAAGTATATTTATAAGTTAATTCCATACGATAAAGATTGGGGAGTTCCTTCCTCCTTGAATTTTGCAGCTTATAAAAATTTGTTGCCGGGTACTTATCAGTTACATGTAAAAGCATCCGGTGCTTCAGGCGTATGGGGGGAAGATGAAACCGTATTGCAGATTGTTATTACTCCGCCTTTTTGGAAAACAGGTTGGGCCTTTGCCATTTATATAATGTTGATTTGTATGGCAATGTATATGACATTCAGATTAATCCATAAGTTTGCTATCTTGCGGAATCGTATTCAACTGGAAAAACAGTTGACAGAATATAAATTGGTCTTTTTTACCAATATCTCTCATGAGTTTCGTACCCCGTTGACGTTGATCCAGGGAGCCTTGGAAAAAATAGAGGCTATGGGCAGGGTTTCTAAGGAATTGGCTTATCCTATAAAAGTGATGGATAGAAGTACGCAGCGAATGCTCAGATTAATCAATCAATTGCTGGAATTCAGAAAAATGCAGAATAATAAACTGGTTCTTTCATTAGAAGAAACAGATGTCATCGTTTTCCTTTATGATATCTTTCTGAGTTTTAGGGAAACGGCGGAATCTAAAGAAATGGAATTTAAATTTATTCCTTCTGTCAGTTCTTATCCTATGTTTGTTGATAAAGGTAAACTGGATAAGATAGTCTATAATCTTCTGTCCAATGCATTTAAGTACACACCAGAGGGCGGGAAAATAGTTTGTTCGGTAGATGTGGAAGAGGAAACAAAAAAAATGATTATTTCCGTGTCAGACACTGGTATTGGTATTCCTTTGGAGAAACGCGGGCAACTTTTTTCTCGATTTATGCAAAGTAGTTTCTCTGGTGATAGTATGGGAATCGGGTTGCATTTGACTCACGAACTTGTAAATGTGCATAAAGGAAGCATTGAATATGCGGAGAATGAAGGACAGGGTTCTGTTTTTACAGTTACTTTGCCATTGGATAGTTCTGTATATGAGTCAAAAGATTTTTTGATCTCTACAGCCTTAATGGAAGAAACGGATCATACAGACGAAGGCATTCCGTGCCGTTTCGTAAAAGAAGAACAGATGGTGGCTCCTTTAAACAAGAAAAAGATATTGATCATTGAAGACGATACTGACATTCGTGAATTTTTGAAGAAAGAAATATCTGTTTATTTTGAGGTGGTAGCCGAGGCTGATGGTGTGGCGGGTTTTGAACGTGCACGAACTTATGATGCTGATCTGATAATATGTGATGTCCTGATGCCGGGAATGAATGGGTATGAAGTAACCCGTAAGTTAAAAAATGAATTCAGTACCAGTCATATTCCGATCATTCTGCTGACAGCTATGGGAACTACCGAAAATAAATTGGAAGGGGTGGAAAGTGGGGCGGATGCGTATGTAACCAAACCGTTCAGCTTAAAATTGCTTTTGGCACGGATGGTTCAATTGATTGACCAGCGTGAAAAGTTACGTGAGAAATATGTGAATGATCCCAGTATAGAGCGACCGACTATTTATACTTCTGATAAAGATAAACAGTTCCTTGATAAATTGCAGGCTATTATAGAGCAGGAGTTGGGGAATCCGGAATTTACGATGGAAGACTTTGCTGCCCGGATGAAATTGGGGCGTACTGTATTCTCTAAAAAAGTTCGTGGTTTGACAGGGCATACTCCTAATGAATATTTCCGTATTATTCGTCTGAAGAAAGCGGCGGAATTATTGTTGGAAGGTAATTATAATGTGAGCGAAGTATCTTATAAAGTAGGTATCAGTGATCCGCTTTATTTTAGCCGTTGTTTCAAAACACACTATGGCGTGTCTCCTTCTGTTTATCTGCGTGGAAAAGAGAAAGAAATATAGAGTGGGAAACCTTTATTGTATAATCGGGCGGTAAATATCAGTTCGTTTCTTAAAAGGCTTAAAGTGTATAAATTTCCATGTTAATGAACAAAAATACATTTTGGGGCTTTATAAATAACGATATATTTGTAAAATGCTGCTTGAATATTTCAGATTGAAAGAAATAAGGTACTCATTTTACATTTAAGACCATGAAAGAACTAAAGATGTACATCGATGGGCGATTCATCGAAAACCAATCCGATAAGTGGATTGATGTATTGAACCCTTCTACGGAAGAAGTGATATCTAAAATGCCTGATGGCACACCGGAAGATGCACGTGCTGCTATAAATGCTGCCGTGAAGGCACAGCTTTCTTGGGAGAGTCTTACCTCTATTGAACGTGCCGGCTATTTAACTCGGATTGCACAAGGTATCCGCAAGCGGGAACAGGAATTGACTGATATTATCATCCGGGAGGGTGGAAAAACAAGAGGATTAGCTAATGTAGAGGTGTTATTTACGGCTGATTACCTTGATTATATGGCCGGATGGGCTCGTCGCTATGAAGGGGAAATCATTCCTAGTGACCGTCCTCACGAAAATATATTTGTCTTTAAGAAACCTATTGGGGTGACAACAGGCATCCTGCCTTGGAATTTTCCTTTTTTCTTGATTGCCCGTAAGGCCGCTCCTGCTCTGTTGACGGGGAATACAATTGTGGTAAAGCCGAGTCAGCTGACACCGGAAAACGCGTATGTTTTCGCACAGATTGTAGATGAAATTGGGTTGCCTAAAGGTGTATTCAATCTGGTGAACGGTCGTGGTTCGGTGATTGGACATGAATTGGCTGCTAACCCCAAAGTAGGTATGGTTAGTCTGACCGGAAGTGTGGAGGCTGGAATACAGACTATGGCAGCCGCTTCTACCAATGTGACAAAGGTTTCTTTGGAATTGGGAGGGAAGGCTCCCGGTATTGTAATGCCGGATGCAGATTTGGATTTAGCTGTAAAATCCATTATTGCTTCGCGTGTTATTAATACAGGACAGGTATGTAATTGCTGTGAGCGCGTGTATGTACATTCTAATATAAAAGAGGCTTTCCTTGAGAAACTGTTGGCAGGATTCAAGCAGGTGAAAGTGGGTGATCCGAATCAGTATACAGACCTCGATATGGGTCCGTTGATTGATGCCAATGCACTGAAATCAGTAGAAGAGAAAGTGAAAAAAGCTATTGAGCAGGGAGCCGAGTTGCTATGCGGTGGTCATCGTATCGGTACTAAAGGATATTTCTTTGAACCGACGATTTTGGTCAATTGTACCCAAAAGATGGATATTATTCAGGAAGAAACTTTTGGACCAGTACTTCCGGTTGTTGAGTTTACAGAGGTGGAAGATGCCATTGCCTGGGCTAATGATTGTGAATATGGGCTGACTTCTTCTATTTATACCCAGAATCTGGATATGACATTCAAATTGATTCGTGCGTTGAAATTTGGTGAAACTTATGTGAATCGTGAGAATTTTGAGGCGATGCAGGGATTCCATGCTGGATGGCGTAAATCTGGTATCGGCGGCGCGGATGGTAAACATGGGCTGGAAGAGTATTTACAGACGCAGTTGGTTTATTTGGAAACTAAAGAGTGATTTATATGCTTTTCTGAATAGTTAGGAGGGATAAACTGAAAATCCGATTGATTGATCATATAGTTTGTCATTCTAAAAAATGCAGTGAAGAATCGGTCAACACAAAACGGATGTGTGCAGATTCTTCACTGCTGTTTTAATGTGAGTGGCAAATTGACGGTTTACTACACTTCTTTTATCAACTTCTTATTTTGTAACCAATACCTTTAAAATTCTTGTCCGTCCACTCCAAATATAGGTCTTAATGCATTTTGCTTTGTGATATAAAATTGTACGGCACTATCGTTCATTTTGGGGTAATATTTATTTAGTAAATTAATCATTTCAGCTCCTGCCAACAAAACTGGTCCATATCCATGTGCTGCATATACATTTACCGGACGATGATAGTAAAATGCTGGGTCAAAAGCCATGCCGGTACCGACACAGGTATTTTCAACTTGTCCTTTTTCATTGATTTGAGTGGATATGGCACTCCATCCCAATTGTGCTACAGGACCGTATGATACTGCATCCAGCCAGCCATTGTTGATACCACGTGCAATGCAATATACGTAAATGGCTGTAGCAGATGTTTCCAAATATGAGTCGTTTCTATCTAGTAATTGATGCCAGAATCCATTGCCCGACTGGCAGGCGGCAATTCCTGCTACATGTGCTTTATAAAGTTTTAGGATATTTTTCCATTCGGTATGTTCTTGAGGAAGTGCTTCAAGTACCTCGGTCAATGTTAGTAATGCCCATCCATTGGCACGTCCCCAATGGAAAGTCGGATGAGTGCTTGCGCCTTCTACCCATCCGTGCATGTAGAGTCCTTTCTCTTCTACAAACATACGTTTGGAAAACTGAAGAATCTGACGGACCGCTTCATCGAAGTAATGCTTTTCCCCGGTGTAAATCCCCATTTGTGCAAGTGCGGGAATTCCCATATACATATCGTCTAGCCAAAGTGTATTGGCTTGTGGACGCATCCGGGCGAAAGTTCCGTCTTGCAGTCTGTATTCTTTATGTTCTATAAAATCCATGTAGTTATTAATTATGGATTTACAGTTTAAATCGGGAAGGATACGTTGCATCTTTATCATGGCTGTACACATAGCTCCGGCATCGTCCAAGGTACTGGGTTGTATGATTTGTCGCATCTGTCCGTCTACTACATTATATTCTTGAGTGAGACGGGTGAAGTAAGGAACCATTTCTGATAAGAAACGAAATCGTTTTGATACATATTCTTGATATTTGGAGTCACTTGTAGCATGTGCCACTTCCATCATACCTGAATAGGTAACTCCCCATTCATAACTAGCCAGTCGAAAGTTTCCTCTTTCCAGTTGTGAATATTGGTTGATTTGTGTATAGTCTGTTATTTCTTTTCCGGATTTTCGGTCAATAACGCGAGGTGGAGTTGTCTGGTCAAGATAAGAGAATATACGATCAAGGCATTGTTTGATTTCAGTTATATTCCATTCTTTGTAGGGGATGGAATAGTCTGGAGTTAGTAAATGTAACGGGGTGTTGGTATCGTTTGCCGAAGCAACTGATTGTGAAGCTTGTTGACATGAAGATACTCCTAGTACGGTTATTATTCCTAGTGTTAAATAGATTCTTTTCATAAGCTGGATAAAGTAACGGAAACTCACCTTTGGTTACTTCAGATGAGTTTCCGTTGATTTTATAATTAATAGCCAGGATTCTGCATAGCACTCTTTTCTTCAGTTGTCAGCGCATGACCATCTTTTTGGATGATATCAAGGAAAGTTTGTGGTATCGGACGCAGATAATGCTTGTTTGGATTAAAGTTTGGAGCTGCATTCTTGTTGTAGGCCTTTACACGAGCTTCCAATGTTTTTGTGCGTGCCAAGTCTTCCCAACGGACAAATTCACCCATCATTTCACGACTTTTTTCGTTTAAGAGAAAGCACATGGCCACATCATAAGCACTACTGTAACCCAACTTCTCACAGATAGCCTGATCTTCTGCTGGTAAAGAAGCAATGGAAGTGATATCTGTTACTTCTAGATTGGATGGAATAGCATCCAGTGAGCCTGGTTGCAGATTGTTTGATTCATAATAGGAACTGCGATTACAGTAAGTAGAAATTTCAGCATCAGCACCCCAAATACCCCATCCCAAAGAACCTTCATGGAAGGCGGCCCCACCATCTACGTGTTCCTGGCGGTCTTCACCTGCTTTCCATTCAGCACGGCGACGAATGACATTCAGATATTCTGCCGCTTTAGAGTAGTCTCCTTGGCGGATATAGGCTTCAGCAAGGAAGAAATAGTCTTCTGCTGATCGCGCCAAAATACCATCGCGATTACCTTGTTCTTCGGAAATGGATTTACGTGAGCCATCGGCATATTTGCTGCAAGTGGCATAGTATTTAATGTAAGCATCGTCTTCCAGAACTTTATCTGTAGCAGTAGTTCCAGCTGGATAGAGTGCGAAGACAGTGGAAACGGGTTTCTTTGTTTCAGCATCAGCCAAGGTGGCATTGCTTTGGGGGGCGGTAACACGACTGTCACCGGGTTTGTTCAGTAAGAACATGACAGAGCGGTCGCCGGCTACATAGTCCACGCCTCCGGCATTCCAAGCAGAACGGTTACCGTTTTGTTTGGTACGGAAGGTTTTCCAAAGGCGGGAATCGTTCAGATGGTTATATACATTATAAGAATAGTATGTGGTACGCAGACGGTTGTATTCACGCCCACCGGCAATATCACGGGCCATACCTGGTAAGTCGCGGTATTGGCTGCAAAAATAAAGGTGTTGCTCATTACCGTACTGCCCTTTGGTGGCATCGGCAGAAGTGCGTTGGGCTGCTAGTATGATTTCATTCAGTTGCTCATTAGGACCATCGACTTCTGTATAATTCCATAAATCTTTGAAGTTGGGAGCTAGCGGGTGTTTACTGATGACTTCTGTCGCATACTTGACAACATTGGTCAAATCACTGCTTTTTGTACTGGAATTCCAATTGTCATTGAGTTCACTGGCACGCCATAGATATGCTTTGGCAAGGAAATGGGCAGCTGCGTACTTGGTAAGACGGCCTTCTTCTGCTTCATTTTCAGGAAGTTCACCATAAGCGGCTGTCAGGTCACTGAATACCTGTTCCATAACTTCCTGCACTGAGGCGCGGGAAAATTCGCGTTCCACTGTATTGGAAGAAGCCAGTTTGATAGGTACACCACCGTATTGGCTGACTAGCTTAAAGTAGTTGAATCCACGGATAAAGTGGGCTACGCCGGACAGTTCGTTCTTATTGCTTCCCGAATAATTCTCCAGTTTCTCTAGCAAAAGATTGGCGGAAGAGATGCCGGAATACATATTATCCCATACATCGTAGGCATGTGTGGTGTTGATATTTACTGTGGCGATGTCTGAACTGAGATTGGCTATATAACTATCCCACATGGCGTTGCTGCCATCGTTTCCTACTATGAACTCGTCTGTTCCATAATTTGTAGTAGAGAATGCCCATTCGAAAGAATGATGGAAACGAAGGTTATAGTAAATAGCGGTTGCCAGTGACTGTACGCCTTCATTGGTGTCAAAAAAATCGGTATTGCGTTCAGTTGTTAGATTTTCATCTAAGAAATCTGAACAGGAAGTGAGGGCTGGTGTGGCTAGTGCGCCTACCAATACACTTGCTAATATGTGTTTATTTAATTTCATAATAATTTTTTTTATTAGTTTGATTTAGAAACTCAAGTTTAAGCCAAAAGTAAAGCCGCTGTTGTAGGTATTACTATATGTGTCCAGATCTAATGTCTTGCAGCCGCTGAAAATATACCCCGGATTCTTAATCTGAGCATACATGCGTAAAGCGCTAAGACCTGTATGGGTTAACAGTCTGTTCGGGAAAGTATAACCTAACGAAATGTTACGAATCTTTAGATAAGAACCGTTTTTTAAATAAGTTTCGTTGTAGTACGCATCTTTTCCGCCTTCATCGTAAATAGGTTTAGGATGAGCTGCATTTTTGTTGTTTTCATTATAATAGTCATAGTCACGAACATTATAGCGTCCGCCTACCCATACGGAGGAATCATAATATTTGAATCCCATACGCCCGTAGAGCTGTATGCCTAAATCCCATCCTTTATAAGTGAAGTTCGTATTTAAGCCAAGTGTCCATCGAGGATCGTAATGGCCTACAATAGTACGGTCATTGTTGGCGTCGATTTTGTAATCGCCATTTTGGTCTACAGGGCGTGCCATACCAATTTGGAAGTCATGTCCATTGGCATTGAATTTTTCCATATCTGCACGATCTTCTTCTTTCCATAGACCTGCGGATTCATATGTATAGATACTGTTAGTACTTTCACCGATAAACCAGCCATTAGCCGGATCATCTTCTTTGCCATTAGCTAGTGAAACGATTTCATTGCGGGAGTAAGCGGCATTTACTCCGATATTCCATTCAAAATCTTTGGTGCGGACAGGAACAAAATTAAACGTCAGATCGTAACCAAAGTTTTTGGTTTTGCCCACGTTAGCATAAGTGCGGGCATAACCTGTCAGGGTAGGAATACTTTGAGCCATTAACAAGTCAGTGGTTTTAGACGTATAAACATCTACGATACCATTAATGCGACCGTTAAAGAAATTAAAATCCACACCAATGTTCCATTGGGCCGTTTTTTCCCAACCTAAATTTTGGTTAGCTAATGTGTTGGTAATACCTGCTTCGTTTTCGTATGCTATATAACCTTGTGTAGGATTTGGGCCAAAAGGATAATATAAACTAGAGATGCCTCCTTTGGTTTGATAAGGAGTGATAGCTGAATTACCTGTAACACCATAACCCAGACGAAGTTTCAATTGGCTGATCCAAGAAATTTCTTTCAGAAATTCTTCTTGATCTATGCGCCATCCAAGAGCTACAGAAGGGAAAGTAGCCCATTTATGACCATCTGCTAATTGAGAAGCACCGTCACGACGGACAGAAGCTGTTAGCATATAGCGCCCTTTATAGGTGTAATTCATACGAGCCATGTAGGAAAGCAATTGCTTTTCAGTCAGTGAGGATTCCCAACTTTTTAATGAACTTAGTGATTTGAAAGCATTCCATAAGGAACTTTCCAAAGGAATACCTTCACCACTCATATTATTGGCTTCATATTCATATTTTGTAGCAGTTTGTAAGAAGGTAAAGCCGAAGTCATGTTTGCCAATGGTACGGTTGTAGTATATAAGATTATCCAGTGTCCATGAGAAGTCTGTGCTTTTGGTCAGTGAAGCATAGTTTAAACCTTCACGGTTTGTACTTTCTGCAGAATTGAACATTCCACGGCGATAGTAACGGAAATCCGGACCAAAATTAAGTTTATAAGAAAGACCTTCTAAAGGTTTCCATATTTTGCCGAAATTTAACTGTGCATAGAAGCTTCCTAATGCACGGAATACTTTACGTTCATCGGTTGAATAATTCCATTCATCTATTACAGTTTTAATTTTTGAGTCAGCACCTGGATAGTCAATTCGTTTTCCTTCATCGTCATAAGCTACGGCATAAGGTAGGTTACGCATGGCGGCTGCATATGCACTTCTCGGTCCACTGGTAGTACCACCGTCATTCGACATACCATAATTTTGTACGCTGTAAGTGGCATTTATGCTGGCAGCCAAGGTTAGCCATTCTGTCAGTTTCATGTCATTATTTATTTTAGCGGTGTAACGGGTATAATCTTGACCTTTGATTGTTCCTTCGTTTTTCAACCAGCCAAAAGATACATACGAATGATTTTTTTCGCTACCGCCTGAGCCACTGATAGTATGTTCGGTGGTAATACCTGTTTGAGTTACATAATCGGCCCAGTCTGTGGTTTGTACTTTTGAACCGTCCCAAGTATTGCCAGACCATCCACGTTCAATATTTGCCCAGGCATATGGATCACTGGCTGCGTTGAATATTTGTTTGTCATTTTCAATGGTCGGTTCATCGCCACGCGGATATTTGTTTGGATCGGAATAATAATAGGCCCAACGACGCCAAGTCAGATAATCACCGGCGCTCATCCAAGTAGTACGGTCTTTGATGTTATCTGTGGAAACAGAGCCTGCATAACTGAAAGTAAATTTACCTTCCTTGCCTCTTTTGGTGGTAATTAAAATGACACCATTGGCACCACGTGAACCATAGATAGCTGTAGCAGAAGCATCTTTCAGCACTTCGACGGATTCAATATCAGAAGGATTCAAACTTTCCAGTGTACCACCACGGGGGCTTACGTTGTCTAAATTTTCTTCATGAGTTTTTCCTACGGTACCATTTAGAGGTACACCGTCTACAACATAGAGAGGCTGACTGGAAGCAGACAGAGAGCGGGAACCACGGATAAATATATCTCCAACTTCTCCCGGACGGTCACTGGTGCGTATATCCACACCAGCGGCTTTACCTTGCATGGCTTCAAATACATTGGCTGTTGGGCGGGATTTCAGTTCTTTGGCTCCTACGCTGACCATTGACCCTGTTACATCACTTTTTTTCTGTGTGCCATAGCCTACTACCACTACTTCATCCAGTGTTTCTGTATCTTCTGCCAAAGTTACTTTCAATGTACTTTTTCCAGCTACTGGAATGTCTTGTCCTTTATATCCTATATAAGTTATAGTGATAATCCCTTTTTCGGGAACATTAGAGAGGGTGAACTTTCCATCAAAATCTGTTATAGTACCATTGGTTGTACCTTTTACAACAACACTGGCACCGATAATAGGTTCACCATTTGGATCGGTAACCATGCCCTGTACATTTTTTTGTTGAGCATTCGCTACATACATAAAGGAGGATAAGACCAGCATGAACAGCCAAATCGTTCCTTTAAATGAATAATTAGAACTTAATGTTTTGTCTTTCATAACGATTAGAGATTTATGTTACACAAAAGTGATTTTTCACAAAAGTAAACCGAAGCATTGTCGTAAAAAATGCAAACGAGTCCAAAAAACAGTAATTACGTACGTGAACGCAATTCCATGTTTTTATAACCTGTTGTAAAATAGATTATTGTGGCGAAAATGTGTTGCAGGGAACACAAAGCTTCGAGGGATAATATTGTATTATTTTCCTGTTTATATTACCTTTGTATCCTAATACTATAAAAACATATTGTATGAAAAAGGCTATATCATTGCTTTTGCTTAGTTTGTGCCTGTCTGTTCTTCATGCACGCGATATTAACTTTTCTCAAATAAGTTCGAAGAACGGATTGTCACAAAACACAGTACGGGCTATTGCCGAAGATAAGAATGGTTTTATTTGGGCGGGGACTCTTGATGGACTTAACAGATATGACGGTTATAATATCCGATCTTATCAATTGCGAACCGGTGATCAGCATATATTGCATGACCATAGAATTAGAAATCTATATGCCACGCGTGATGGTAACCTTTGGGTACAGACCTATCAGCAGGAATACAGTTGTTATAATCCGATTAGTGATCAGTTTGTTCACATAAGAGATAAGAATGGCAAATTGCTTGCTCATGAAAATTTCTATGAATCCTCCGGTGGTGATGTATGGTTGTGGGGAAAAGGAACTGGGACAATTCGTTTGCACAAAAAAGAAGATGGAAATTTTGATCAGCAGAGTTATTTACAGGCAGAGGATGCCTGTAATTTTTTGCTAGAAGATAGTTCAGGGAAAATATGGATAGGTGGAAAGAATGGGTTGAAAAGTATTTCTGAGCAAGGAGAGGTTAAAGAGTTTTATACCTATGAATATTATTTCACTCATGCAATAGAGGTAGAGGGAATGATTTATTTCTCCACAATGGAATCTGAATTGTTGATCTATGATATGAAGCGTGGTATTTTTGAGGAGGTAACTCCGGCTTTTAATGATGCCATGACTCATTTGTTCCGTCTGTCATCTCACGAACTGCTTGTTTTCTTTGACTCCAAAGGTGTATGGATATATGATATCTCATATGGCACTTTTCATCAGTCTGGACTAAATTGTGAAAAAGAACATCTCACTTCGGACGTGGAGATTATTTATGATAAGAAGAAAGGTGTATGGTTTTATTCTAAATCGGGTAGATTATGGTATTGCAATGGAGAGGATTCCAGAATCCGAAGGATAAATATAGACTTGAATAAGGATCTTGCGATGATGGGTACAGGGCAGACCGCGTTATCCATAGATGCTGTTCTAGCCGGTTCTGACGGGCTTTACTGGATAGTGACCTACGGGTTTGGCTTATTTTGTTATAATCCGGTCGATGAGACGTTGGTGAATTACACTAACCAGCCGGATCCTAGCAGTCTTGCTTCCAACTATCTATTGTCTATAACTGAAGACCGCTTGGGAAATATATGGATTGGAAGTGAGTATGCCGGAATTATACGGGTGGTGAAAAGTCCTGAATATGTACATGTGGTACATCCGGAGGCAGGGACTATTATCGGCAAGACGAATAATGTACGTTCCATTTATGAGGATTCAAAGGAAAATATCTGGGTCGGTTTGAAAAATGGGGAACTGTATGTCTATGATTCTGCTATGAACTTGAAAAAACATATTGATTGGGTTATAAACCCTTATGCACTGGTGGAAGATAATCAAAGGCGTATGTGGGTAGGTACCAAGGGGTATGGTATTTATTTATTTGATATTGAGAATTATAACGAATTGGCTCATCTGACACATAAAAAAAATAAGCCAGAGTCGTTGTGCAGTGATGCTGTCTTTCATATTTTGAAGGATAATAAGAATAGAATTTGGGTTGCCTCCTTTGAGAACGGGGGGATAGGATTGGCACAAGAAACAAAAGAAGGTATTACTTTTAAAAATTTTATCACAGGTAAAGGAAATAAGAGTATGATTCGATATCTTTATCAAGATAATAAAGAGCGTATTTGGGGTGGAACTTCTGACGGACTTGTTAGGTTTAATCCGGGAGAACTGATACGGAATCCAAATGCTTATGTCTTTTATAATATGGATTTAACTTCACCTTATTCGTTAAGCAGCAATGATATCAAGACTATTTATCAGGATACGAATGGAGATATTTGGATTGGAACTGCCGGAGGTGGACTGGACAAGTATATAGAAGCGCGTGAAGGGACTTCTGATCAGTTTCTCTCTTTTACAATTGGCGAAGGAATGCCGGATAATTATGTCTTGGGTATTTTGGAACATGGGGATTATCTTTGGCTAAGCAGTGAGAATGGTTTGTCGCGTTTTTGTAAGAATGATTATTCGGTAATCAGCTATCAGTTTGCCCAGAAAGCTTATGCGAATATCTTTAATGAGGGGGCACGTTTTAAATGTAAGAATGGTATTATGTTATGGGGAACTTTGGATGGGCTGATGATATTTGATCCTGAAAAATTTGAACCGAATACGAACCCTTTTCCAGTACTGGTTACTAGCTTGCAGATTGACGGAGTAGATTGGAATGAAGTCGAGTCTTCCGTAGAAAAGAAATCTATTACCTATACTGAAGAAATTCAACTTACTTATGAACAAAATGTATTCACAATAGAATTTGCGACATTGGACTTGCAGAATCCCGAACAGAATCAATACACTTATATTTTAGAAAACTATGATAAGTCATGGAGTATTCCTGCTTCTTTGAATACGGTTACATATAAAAATCTGCCACCTGGAAAATATACTTTTAAAGTAAAGGGAGCCAATTCCTATGGGATCTGGAATGATGAAGTGACTTCTTTGAAAATTACAATCACTCCACCATTTTGGAAGTCCAATATGGCTTATACAGTGTATGTATCGCTGTTTATTTTCATATTGTTTGTCTTTTATCGGTTGATTGCAAAATTCAACCGATTAAATAATGCTGTAGAGATTGAGAAACAATTGACGAATCACAAACTGCGTTTTTTTACAAATATTTCGCATGAGTTTCGTACACCGCTTACTTTGATTCAGGGTGCGGTGGAGAGATTGAATGAACTGGGGGACCTTCCTGTCCCTGCTTATAAGCAATTAAGCGTGTTGAATCGGAATTCTATGAATCTCAGACGACTGATAGATCAGTTGTTAGAGTTTAGAAAACTTCAAAATGATGTATTGAAGCTAGATCTTGAAGAAATAGATATGGTAAGTTTTACGCAGGATATTTATGGTGGCTTTCAAGAGATAGCTGTACAGAAAAACATAAATTATCAGTTTGATTGTTCGATGAAGTCACTTATTTTGTTTATTGATAGAAAGAAGATTGATAAAGTTTTGTATAATTTGCTTTCCAATGCGTTTAAGTTCACACCTAAAGGAGGTTGTATAATTTTGTCCTTGGCGGAAGATGAAAAAAGACGGAAATGTATCCTGTCGGTAAAAGACAGTGGAATTGGAATACCTAAGGAGAAACAACATTTATTGTTCAGCAGATTCAGTCAGATTCACTTTTCTAAATCTGGTACCGGAGTCGGGCTTTCTTTAGTGAAAGAATTTGTGGATGTTCATAAAGGGAAAATTTATTTTGAAGATAACCCCAGTGGGGGGGCTATTTTCAAGGTGGAATTATCTACTTCAAAAGAAACTTATGTAGGGGAGAATTTTGTTACTGTACGTCCACATATGGATATCATAGAGGATAGTCCGGTTGTAAAATCTGTACAGGTAGAACAAGAGAAAGTCTTTCCTTCTGTAGAAAGCAATATTTTGGCAGAATATAGGCTTTTGGTAATAGACGATAATGATGATATACGTGATTTTTTAATGGATGGTTTCAGCGGCAGTATGATTGTAGATACTGCTGCTGATGGTAAGGAAGGTCTTCAAAAGGCAATTGATACAAATCCGGATATTATAATTTGTGATGTTATGATGCCAGAAATGAACGGGTTTGAAGTGACGCGTCAGTTGAAGAAGGATTTTCAAACTTGTCATATTCCTATTATTTTGCTTACAGCACACTCTTCTCTTGAGCATGAGTTGGAAGGTATAGACAGTGGAGCGGATGCATATATCATAAAGCCTTTCAGTTTGAAATACGTCCAAAAACGTGTGATGAAGTTGGTGGAACAGCGGGAGTTGTTGAAAAAACTTTTCTCCAAAGAGTTTACTATTGACGAAAGAGTGACTAATACAACTGATAAAGAGTTTTTTGATAAAATAGAGAAAATTTTGGATGATAATTATGAAGATAGTACGTTTACCATCGATAGGTTTATTGAATTATCGGGTATCCGCCGAACTATTTTTTTTAAGAAGGTAAAAGGTATAACAGGTTTTTCGCCGAATGAATTGATAAAGATGAAACGATTGAATAAGGCTGCTGTTTTACTAAGGCAGGGTGAATTTACGGTTTCCGAGGTTTCTTATAAGGTGGGATTTGAAGATCCTTTTTATTTCAGTAAATGTTTTAAGGCTCATTTTGACTGTACGCCTAAAAATTACAAAAAATCAATATAGTTCCTTTTTTCTTGATTCAGTATGTTTTATTGTGATTTTTTTGAGGGATAGAGTACAGTTAGTTCTTTTTTCCGTCTTATTTTAAAATATTGAATCATCATAAAACAGCATGCTATGAAATTGTTTTTTTCCTTCGTTTTTGCCTTATTGGCTTTTACAGCTTGTACAAAACCCGAAAAGGAAGTCTATATCTTCACTTCTCATCGTGAGCCGGCATTGGACGGGTTACATTATCTTTACAGCTATGACGGCTATCATTGGGATAGTATCGCAGGTTCATGGTTGAAACCGGAAATAGGAAATAAGACTCCTTATTATAATTATTTCACTAAACAGACCGAAGAACAGAAATATGCTCCCAATTCGATGATGCGTGATCCGTCCATGACCCAAGGCCCGGATGGAACTTTCCATTTAGTGTGGACAATCAGTTGGAATGGAGAACAGGGATTTGGTTATGCCAGTTCTAAAGACTTGATTCATTGGAGTGAACAACGCGAAATCAAAGTGATGAAAGACTCTTTGACTAACAATGTGTGGGCACCGGAAGTTTTCTATGATGATGAAAAGGAACAGTTCATCGTTGCCTGGTCTTCTGCCATTCCTGTAGAAAGATATACGGCAGCCGATAGTTTGGGAGCTAATAAAAGTCACCGTGCCTATTATACCACGACCAAGGATTTCCAAACGTTTACTCCTGCAAAGGCGTTTTATGATCCGGGATTTAATTCTATTGACGGATTTATAGTAAAGCGTGATAAAAACGACTATGTATTAATTATAAAAGACAATCGCAAGCCTGGTTACAGTGATTTGTTCTGTGTATCCGGGCCATCGGCAGAAGGACCTTATGCTGATCCGTCAGTAAAATTTGCACCGACTTACTCTGAAGGTCCGTGTGCCGTGAAAGTAGGTGATGAATGGTTGATTTATTTTGATGTTTATCGGGAAGGACGGTTTGGAGCCGTGTCTACAAAAGACTTCAAGAACTTTACTCCCATTGACGATCAGATTTCTATTCCGCAAGGACATAAGCATGGTACTATCATAAAAGTTCCCGAATCAGTTTTGCTCAACCTGAAAGCGGAGGAAGCTAAAAGATTCCCTCAAAAAGACTAGTTATTACCCAGAATTGTCTGCTTGAATAAGTTACTTTGGGCTTTTGAAATTTATAAGATGAATGCACAAATGAAAAACAAGAATCTAGTATTATTATTCCTTCTTCTGATGGTGGAAGGAGGGCTGCTTTCGGCAGCAGCACAGAGCAAATCGTCGGTTTATAAGCCTTGGAGTCATGGACAACTGAAAGTAAGTAAAGAGAACCGTTATCTGATGAATGCGGACGGAACTCCCTTTTTCTGGTTGGGAGATACGGGATGGCTGTTGCCCGAGAAACTGAATAGAGATGAGGCTGCTTATTATCTGGAACATTGTCGTCAGGCAGGTTTCAATGTGGTGCAGGTACAGACTATAAATGGAGTTCCTGCCATGAATTTCTATGGCCAGTATTCCATGATAGATGGTTTCAATTTTAAGAATATAGACAGAAAAGGAGTTTACGGGTATTGGGACCACATGGATTATATTATTCAGAAAGCTGAGCAGAACGGCATTTACATAGCGATGGTATGTATCTGGGGAGGGCTTGTGCGCTCCGGAAAGATGAATGTTGAAGAGGCCAAAGCGTATGGTAGATTTTTAGGTGAACGATATAAAGATGCTCCTAATATCATTTGGGTAATCGGTGGAGATACTTATGCTGACCGGAATACTGAGATTTGGGAGGCGTTGGCGAATAGTATTCTTGCTGTGGACGAGAATCATATCATGACCTTTCATCCGTTTGGCCGTACATCCAGTGCTACCCATCTGAATAATAAGGAGTGGATGGATATGAATATGTTCCAAAGTGGACACAGGCGTTATGGCCAGAAAAAAGGAGATGGTGATACTTCTGTTACGGGATTGGAGGAAGACAATTGGCGTTATGTAGAAGAGGCTTTGTCCATGACTCCACTGAAGCCTGTTCTGGATGCAGAACCCAGTTATGAAGGTATTCCTCAGGGATTGCATGATCCTGCCCAGCCACGCTGGCGTGACTGTGATGTGAGACGCTATGGATATTGGTCTGTTTTTGCGGGCTCTTGCGGACATACATACGGACATAATAATATCATGCAGTTCTTGAAACCGGGTACACCCGGTGGGTATGGAGCTGATGGAATAGAGAAACCTTGGTATAAAGCAATGCAGGATCCCGGCTTCAATCAGATGAAATATCTGAAGAATCTGATGTTAACTTTCCCTTATTTTGAACGTGTACCGGATCAAAGTGTAATTGCCGGTACGAATGGGAGTCGTTATGACAGAGCCATTGCGACTCGCGGAAAGGATTATTTGTTAGTATACAATTACTCCGGAAATCCGATGTCTGTTGACTTGACTAAAATCAGTGGCGCAAAAAAGAAAGTATGGTGGTATAGTCCTAAAGATGGAAAACTTTCTTTTATAGGAGAATTTGATAGTAAAATTACTCCTTTTACCTATGACGGCAGTTATAATCGGGATAATGACCAGGTATTAATTGCTATAGATTCAAGTAAGAATTATATTTCTACCGAATGGCTGGAACTTCCTATGGTAAATCAATAGCATTTTTGAGGAATACAGCCAAAAAGTCTTATTAAGTCTTAATGAAACGGGAAAAGTCAATGCGGAAATTGTAATTTTGAAAAAACACATTTACAAATGAAACGCATTGGCTTGTTCTTATTCTTTTGTATTCTTTCCTTGCATGGCATAGCTCAGGTTGAAAATGACAAGGATACGCTCATCATCCGGCAAGATAAAATCAATGAGTTTATCAATGAGATGAATGAGGCTGATAAAAGTATGGATTTTATAAACGAACCTCCTACGTTGACACCTCCCGTTTTATCTGATACGTTGCGGATGCCAAAATTTGATTTTACTCTCCGTGAAGAAATGCCTAAGATATCCCCTTATACTTTTTCCGGAAATCCTTTCGGACATGATTATATAGATGGACGTGCTTATCAGATTAATAGTACAGGGATTCTGAGTGGTTATCATTCCTTTCAAGGGTTGCCTTCTATAGGTGAGGCACGTAATGCCGGAGTGATGTACACACAGCATCTCAATGATTTTATAACCGTGACGGGGGGAGTATATGCTGCTAAATACAATGTATATGGAGTCCGCTTTAATGATTTAGGTGCTAAGGGAAAGTTGTCTTTTCGCATTAATGACAGAATGAAGATCAATATGTTCGGCACATACTCGGTGTATAACGGATATGGTATGACTCCCGCTTCACAGCTTTTTATGAACCAGAATTCATACGGAGGCACTTTGGAATTTAAAATATCGGATAGTTTCGGAATTGAAGCGGGAGCAGAGAGGGAATTTAATCCGATGACCCGTAAATGGGAAACCCATCCTATTATTATGCCGGTATTCTATAAATAATAATTTGTGTATCTTTACGGCATGAATGAAGAGATAGAAGAGTATTACGAAGAGTTATACAGGCTTTGTATAGATGAAAACCAGCCATTGGAACGCCGTTACAGGCAATTGCGTGAATCATTGGAGCGTGTGGTGCGTGAAAAGATACAAGGGAATAGTTTGCAGACCACTGATTTGGCCGCCCGTATTAATTATGTAGCCACTCAATATGGGCTGGATTTGAAAGAACAGAATCAGTTACATACCTTTCGTCTGACTTCCAATGATATTTTGAACCATCGTAAGTCTCCTGTAAAAGAAGAGTTCCTGTGTGATTTGCGTGCAGTGGCATACGCATATAGGAAGATGTTTGCACAGGATATTCCATTGAAGTTGTTCTCAGTTCTTCCCAAGCAGGAAATAGCATCTTCAGGGAAAAAAGAAAAGATGGAATACATCCGCCGCATCCGTGTATGCTTTGATTATGCCGATGATACCTATTTGTATGTACATCCTGTAGATGTAACAGCCGATGAACCTATACGGGTGGTTTATAATAAACCCGGTATAAATCATGAATTTGAAGAAACCATAAAGGAACTTTGGCGATATGCCCAGCTTAATCTGCTGGATGTTTCTGTAGATAGGGATGGAATTTATACCCCTTCTTTTATCGTATTGGAACCGGATTATTTGATAGATATCAGTTCACTGGCGGAATGTTACAAGGATTATGGCAGCCATCCGGCAAACTATTTTTTGAGCCGGCTGGTGCCGATTGATAATGCCCGCCCTTTGCTATTGGGAAATATAGCCAATCTGTTCCTGGATGAATGGATACATGCAGGTGAGGAGGAGCCGGACTATATAGACTGTATGAAGAAGGCATTCCGGCAGTATCCCATTGAACTGGCTGCTTGTGCCGAACTTCGTGACCCGTCCAAAGAGAAAGAGTTTGCCAAGGATTGCCGGATGCATTTTGAGCATATACGGGACGTTGTACAACACACTTTTTTGGAGCCGGGGTATAATCTGGATAAAAAGGAGGCTGTGCTGGAACCGTCCTATATTTGCGAGGCGTTGGGCATTCAGGGACGTCTGGACTATATGCAGCGGGATATGAGCAGCTTTATAGAAATGAAATCGGGCAAAGCGGATGAATTCTCCATGCAGGGAAAAGTGGAACCCAAGGAAAATAATAAGGTTCAGATGCTGCTATATATGGCAGTGTTGGAATATAGCATGGGACAGGACCGGCGGCGTATGCATCCCTATTTGCTTTATACCCGTTATCCTTTATTGTATCCGGCCAGAGCATCGTGGGCTCAGGTAAGGCGGGTTATCAATTTGCGTAACCGTATTGTTGCTGCCGAGTATGGGGTACAATTCCATAATCATCCTGATTTTACACGCAACTTGTTGGCACAAATCAATCCGGAGGTGGTGAATGAAAGAAAACTGAGCGGCAGATTCTGGGAACAGTATTTGAAGCCCTCTATCTCGCGTTTCCGGGAGAAGCTGTCGGCGTTGGAACCTTTGGAACAGGCCTATTTTTATACGCTTTATAATTTCATTACAAAAGAACTTTATACCTCCAAATCGGGAGATGTGGATTATGAAGGACGTGCAGGGGCTTCAGCTCTTTGGCTGAGTACACTGGATGAGAAACGTGAGGCGGGAGAGATATTATATGATTTGCAGATAATGGAAAATAGGGCATCACAGGCTCATAAGGCTTATATACTTTTGTCTATTCCGCAATATGATGAAATGTTTCTTCCCAATTTCCGTACAGGAGATGTAGTTGTGTTGTATGAGCGTAATAATGACTTGGATAATGCGACCAATAAAATGGTTTTTAAGGGTAATATTGAGCAGATTACAGATACAGAATTGCGTATTCGTTTACGTGCTACCCAACGTAATGCTTCCGTTTTTTCTCCGGACAGTCGTTATGCTGTAGAACATGATACGATGGATACTACATTTCGCAGTATGTATTTGGGACTCTCCGCTTTTCTGGATGCGAATACGGAAAGACGGGAATTATTGCTGGGACAACGGCCTCCCCGCTTTGATTCGTCTTTTGATGAAGCTATAGCGCTGACCGGTGATGATTTTGAGAGGGTGGCGTTGAAAGCTGAGTCGGCCCGTGATTATTTTCTTCTGGTGGGACCTCCCGGAACAGGAAAGACTTCGAGGGCGTTGCGTAGAATGGTGGAACATTTCTATGCAGCATCATCTATGCAGATATTGTTACTGGCTTATACCAACCGGGCTGTTGATGAAATTTGTCAGTCACTGTCCTCTATCACCCCCTGTATAGATTATATACGGGTGGGAAGTGAGCTTTCCTGTGATGTACGTTTTAGAGGACATCTGTTGGAGAATATATTGGCGGAATGTAACAGTAGGAGAGAGGTGAATATCCGTATGGCAGATTGCAGAGTATATGTTGGAACCGTGGCCTCTATTGCGGCTAAAGCTGAACTTTTTAAATTAAAACGTTTTGATGTAGCCATAGTGGATGAAGCCACCCAAATATTAGAACCCCAATTGTTGGGTATTCTGTGTGCCAAGTTTGCCGATGAAAGAAATGCAGTGGGTAAATTTATCCTGATAGGTGATCATAAACAGTTGCCTGCCGTTATTTTGCAGAATAGCGGACATTCTGAAGTGCATGATGAGGGACTTAGGGAAGCCGGACTTTTTAATTTAAAAGATTCTCTGTTTGAGCGGCTTTATCGTTTTCATTTAAAAGAAGAATCTCCTAAAGCGATAGATATGCTTTGCCGTCAGGGGCGTATGCATCCGGGAGTGGCTTTTTTTCCCAATAAAGCATTTTATGCCGGAAAATTGGAGGCTTTGGGATTACCTCATCAGTTGGAGCACATAGAGGCTCCGGTACGTTTTATCCCTTCGAAGCAAGATTTGGAGAGCGTTTCCGGAAAAACAAACAGATATGAGGCACAGATTGTCGCCGGTTTAGCCAAAGAGGTGTATCTGGCTCATGAAGAGGAATTTGATCCGAATCGAACGTTAGGGGTCATTACTCCTTATCGAAGTCAGATTGCTTTGATACGTAAAGAGCTTCAGGCATTGGCTATTCCTGCTTTGAGTAGGATTTCCATTGACACTGTGGAACGGTATCAGGGCAGCGAACGTGATGTCATTATTTATTCTTTTTGTGTGAATCACCTCTATCAATTAAGGTTTCTGCCCAACCTGACAGAAGAGGACGGTGTACAGATTGACCGTAAGCTGAATGTCGCTTTAACGCGTGCACGCAAGCAGCTTTTTATCACAGGAGTCCCTGAAATATTAAGTCATAATTCTATCTATCAATATCTTCTGAAAACTATTTATTAGGGAAAAAAATACCACAGGCTACTTAGGTGTGTAGTCTGTGGTGAATTCTTTAATTAGGCATCAACCGGTTTGTATTTGGGGACCAATGCTTTCATGATAATCCAACCAACCAAATAAGCTACGGCACATACACAGAATATGATGAAGTAGCCGGCAGGTTTTCCTTCGAATCCCATAAAAGTCATATTCGTTTCTGCTGCATAGTCAAACAGTCTGCCAGATCCCATATTAATACAGAATGAACCTATACCACCTGCCATACCACCAATACCTACGATAGTAGCGATGGTGCTTTTGGGGAACATATCACCTACTACAGAATAAATATTAGCAGACCATGATTGGTGTGCCGCACCTGCAATACCGATAATAATGATAGGATACCAATATGAATAATTGCCTAAAGGTTGGGCAAACAATGCCAGCAGTGGGAACAAGGCAAAGATAAGCATAGCCTGCATACGGGCTGCATATGGATTCTTACCTGTTTTATTAATGATAATAGTAGGTAACTTACCACCATAAATAGATAACATGGTAATAGCATATAATACGAAAATCAACATTTGTGCGGTACCCGTATCTGAAGCGAAACCGTATACATCCGAAATATATGCCGGAGTCCAGAACAGGAAGAACCACCATACGCCATCAGTCATGAACTTACCGACAAATACAGCCCATGTTTGGGGAAATTTGAAACATTGCAAGAATGAAATCTTCTTGTTGTCGAAGTCGTTGGCAGCAGCTTGTTGTTCTGCTGATTCTTCAGGATTGTTGTTGTCTTGTTCAATATATTCCAGTTCGGCAGCATTCACGCGAGGGTTGACATTGGGTTTCTTATAGAGGAACATCCAAAGTCCCATCCAAATGAATCCTAAACCACCGATAACGATGAAAGCCATTTCCCATCCGTTGCCCACACCAATACTTTGGAAATAACGTGCCAAAGGAGGGATAGTGATCGGAGCGGCTAAAGCACCTACTGTAGAACCTGCATTAAAGATGGAAGTGGAATATGCACGGTCCTTTTTCGGAAAATATTCGGCTGTTACCTTAATAGCTGCTGGGAAGTTTCCTGCCTCACCTACACCTAATACGATTCGGGCAGCGATAAAGTAATAAACGCTGGTAATGGCGATAGTTGAAGCGACGGCTCCTGTTGCAGAAAGCATCTCTTCTGCGTTATGAATACCTAATGTTTCTTCGGTTGCCCAACCGCACAATGCATGAAGACAAGCTCCTAAGGACCAGACAAAGATAGCCCAGAGATAACCTTTTTTAGTTCCCATCCAGTCAATGAAACGACCGGCGAACAGGTTGGCAATGGCATACACTATAGAGAAAATAGCTGTGATATCTCCGTAATTCGAATCCGTCCAGTGAAATTCCGGAGCAATGAAGTCTTTCCAGGTTAGTGAAAGCACCTGACGGTCGAGGTAATTGACTGTAGTGGCAAAGAATAGCAGACCACAGATTATCCATCTGAAGTTTGTCATCTTCTCACCTACTTTTTGAAATGTACTCATGATAATAGATTTAATTATGTTTTTCTTATTAGACGCAAAAATAACCATTCTGTACCTATTCTCTATGCAAAAATTGGTGGAAAGCCTGTATAAATCGGTACAATGGTAAGATTTCTAAAAAAATCATTCTGAATGTCGCAAAAAAAACTGAAAACGAGTTGATTTCTTGCAACATTCAGAATGACAAGAGTTAATGAGTAATGGTGTGTACCATTCTACTTATCTCATATCTGTGTATTTTATTTCATCCTTGTCACTGTATTTCAGGTTTTCACCTCCCATACCCCAAATAAAGGTATAGTTGCTGGTACCTGCAGCGGCGTGGATAGACCATTCCGGAGAAGTAATGGCTTGTTCATTATGTAACCATACCAGACGTTCTTCTTGCGGTTCGCCCATCAGGTGGCAAATGGCATTTCCTTCAGGCAGGTTGAAATAGAAGTAGGCTTCCATACGACGGGTATGTGTATGGGCCGGCATGGTGTTCCATACAGAACCCGGAGCCAGTTCGGTAAGTCCCATCTGTAATTGGTTTGTACCGCCGTTTTTCACTCTTTCCAATACATCTTTTACAATTAACTGGTTTACAATACGGTCGTTGCTATCTTCCATTTTTCCATAATGATCTGAGATAGCTAAAGCATACTGTTTAGGATTTGCTTTTTGAAGCTTGGCGTCGGTAGTGATCAATTGAGTAACGTATGGCTTGTAAGCCGGTGCCGAATTGATATAGAATTTAGCCGGTTTGGCAGCGTCATTACTTTTAAAAGTAACTTCTTTATTCCCGCAACCTACATAGAGGGCTTCCTTGTATTTCATAGGATATTCTTTACCGTCTACAGTAACTACGCCATCACCGCCTACATTGATGACTCCTAGTTCACGCCGTTCAAGGAAGTAAGTGATTTCCGGACCCAGTTCACGGAAAGTTTCCAGCTTCAAAATTTTGTTTACCGGCATAGCTCCTCCGTAAATAAGACGGTCGTAAAGGGTGTATGTAACATTGATCTCATCCGGCGCCATCACCTTTTCCATCATAAATGAACTACGCAGACGTTCTGTATCATAGTGTTTCACATCTTGCGGATGGCAAGCGGTCTGTACTTTGTAATTTACTTGAGCTGAAGCTGCCAAGGCAGAAACACTCAGCATCATTGCAATCGCTAATTTTTTCATAATCATTATCTTTAAATTTTAATTTTTCATTGTTTTCTGGTATTTAATGATGGAACGACGGTTCAGCACCATTAAGAATAGTGTTATCAGTACTAAAATTCCGGAACCAATCCATTTGAATGAATAAGTCAAATGGAAAATAGCCCATGAGAAAGGACTTGAAGCAAAATCCAACGCACCACCTTCAAAACCAGACGGGATGTTTACGGCAGCATCTTGTGTCTTGGCGTATACATCATGTGCAGCTTTGGTGAAATAAGGAGCCAGATCTGTTACAAAATACAGACCGATGGCCAGCACAACAAAACCAATGATGAAAGTCTTTACTACATTTCCTTTTGTGATAGGTAATATCAATGGGAATACATAGAACATGCCAGCTAATGAAGCCAATGGTAAGAATTCATTGCCCGGAAGCACCACTGCCAATAAGATAGTAACAGGGATTAATAGTAATGATACAACCAACGTGGCCGGATGTCCGATCACCAAGGCAGGACTCATACCGATATTTAAGCCTACAGCACCCTTAAACTTCTTGGCGATCAGTTCGCGGGTAGCGTCCGAAATGGGTTTCAACCCTTCGATGAACAGGCTGGTAATACGGGGAATCAACTCCATTACCGCTCCCATCTTGATACCTAAACCTAGAATATAAGGAATCTTGTCTACTATTTCTTGTCCGTTCTTGCAAGATAATGCACCGATGCCACATCCTACCAGGATACCCAAGAAGAGAGGTTCGCCTAATAAACCGAATTTCTTTTTCATACCTTCCGCATCAATGTTCAGCTTTTCAAATCCGGGAATTTTGTCCAATACCTTATTTATAATGAGAGCGAATGGTACGAAACCTGCACAGAAGGGCTGCGGAATAGAAATACCTTCCATTTTATCATAGAAACCTTGAAATTTGTCTGCTGTGTAATCTGCTAAGATTAATGTGATGATATAACAGATAACAGCAGCGAAGAATCCCCACAAAATACTATCTGTTGCAAAATAAACTACGGCTCCGATAAAAGCGAAATGCCAATAGTTCCATAAATCAATATTAACCGTACGGGTGGTTTTAGTCAATAACATTAAGATGTTAACGGCCAGACATACCGGAATGATGAATGCCCCTACGGAAGTGTTATAAGCTACGGCTGCAGCAGCAGGCCATCCCATATCGAATACTTTCAGTTGCAGGCCATATATTTCGACCACTTTGCTTAAGGCCGGACCCAGACTGCTGGTCAGAAGTGCGGTAACCACTGATAGACCAACGAAACCAACACCTACCAACAAACCGCTTTTTAATGCTTTGCTGAATTTGATTCCGATACAAACGCCTAAGATTGTAAAAATTATAGGCATCATCACCGCTGCTCCTAAACCGATGATATAACTAAAAACTTGTTCCATTCTCTTGTGAATTAATAGTAAATGACTGTGTTTTCTACAATAGTATAAATTAAAAACTGCCCCAAAAATAAAACCTTTTCTCAACTTATCAAACCTGAAAGACATAATAATTAGTAAAAAGACAATTTTTGAACGATTTTTATCGTTATCGTGCACAAAAATAACCGTTTTCGCACACGAATACCAAATAATACACTTAGTAGGTTGAAAAGTGCACACTGCTTTTCGAGGAAAATACTACTTTTGTTTCATAAAATAAATAGGTCTAATACTAAAAATAAATGTCTTCATGAAAAAGAATTCTATTTGTAAAATTATTGTGTCCGGTTTGCTTGCGGCTGTTCCTTTGATGGGCATGGCTCAGCAGGTTTGTGGTAATAAGCCTTGGTCTGTACGTATGGCGGAATCAGAAATGGTGCGTTGTCCCGAATCTTGGCAATTGGATTTTCAGACCCGTTTGAAGTGGGATTACTGTCATGGCCTGGAACTTCAAGCTATGCTGGATGTATATGATGCATACGGTGATAAAAAGTTTTTTGATTATGCTGTGGCTTATGCTGATACAATGATTCATCAGGATGGCTCTATCGAAACTTATAAACTGGAGGAATATAATATTGACCGTCTGAATTCCGGCAAGATGCTTTTCCGTATTTATGAGCAGACTAAGGACGAGAAATACAAGAAAGCATTGGATTTGTTGCGCAGTCAGTTGGATACGCATCCTCGTAATGCCGATGGCGGTTTCTGGCACAAGAAGATTTATGAGAATCAGATGTGGCTGGATGGGCTTTATATGGGGCAACCATTTTATGCGGAGTATGCTTACCGTAACAACCGTGTGAATGATTATGCTGATATTATCAATCAGTTTGTCACAGTGGCCCGCCATAATTATGATCCGAAGACTGATCTATACCGTCATGCATGTGATGTGAGCAAGCGTGAAAAGTGGGCGGATAAAACTACCGGGTGGTCACAACACTGTTGGGGACGCGCCATGGGATGGTATGCAATGGCTTGTGTGGATGTACTCGATTTTATACCGGAACACGAAGCCGGACGTGAATCTGTTATCGAAATATTGAATAAACTGGCTGCCCAGATTAAACGTACTCAAGATCCAGCAACAGGGGTATGGTATCAGGTGATTGACAGAAGCGGGGATGAGGGGAATTATCTGGAATCCTCTTGTTCTACCATGTTTGTATATACTCTGTTGAAAGCGTTACGTAAGGGATATATTTGTCCTTCGTACATGGATGTGGCTAAAAAGGGATATGAAGGGCTTTTGACCCAATTTATAGAAGTGGATGATAGAGGTGTGGTTTCTATTACTAAAGGTTGTGCTGTTGCAGGTTTGGGAGGCAAGCCAGTGTATCGTACCGGAGATTATAATTATTATATAACTGAAAAAATACGTTCTAATGATGCGAAGGCAGTAGGTCCGTTTATTATGGCCAGTCTGGAATGGGAACGTTTGTTTCAGAAAAACAGTTGTGGAACTGCATGTGAATAATAGGAGGTGATACGATGAGGAAAGTTTTAGGATTATTGTTGCTATTGTCTGTTGTAAGCGCAGCATGGGCTCAGGAACGTCAGGATACAATTGTAGTCTCACGTGATGGAACGGGGAATTTTCGTACTTTGCAGGAGGCTATAGAGAGTGCGCGGGCTTTCATGGATTATACTGTTACGATCTATGTGAAGAACGGAGTATACAAGGAGAAAGTGATTGTTCCTTCATGGGTGGAAAATATAGATATTATAGGTGAAGATCGTGATAAGACGATTATTACTTATGATGATCATGCGAATATAAATAAAATGGGTACTTTCCGCACTTATACGGTGAAGGTAGAGGGCAGTGATATCACTTTTAAAAATTTGACTATTGAGAACAATGCGGCTCAGTTGGGACAGGCGGTAGCTTTACATACGGAAGGTGACCGTTTGAAATTTATCAATTGTCGTATCTTGGGCAATCAGGACACTATTTATACCGGTGCTAAATTTACCCGTCTTTATTTCAAGGATTGTTATATTGATGGTACTACCGACTTTATTTTCGGTCCTTCCACCGCTTTATTTGAAGATTGTATTATTCACAGTAAACGCAATTCGTATGTAACGGCTGCTTCCACTCCGAAAGAGGCTAAATATGGATATGTCTTTAAGCACTGTAAGCTGACGGCAGAACCGGGAGTGGATAAAGTGTATTTAGGTCGTCCTTGGCGTCCATATGCTTATACTTTATTTATAGAATGTGAATTGGGGAAACATATTGTTCTTGCCGGATGGCACAATTGGGGTAAGCAGTCTAATGAAGAAACCGCCCGTTATATGGAATATAAAAATACCGGTGAGGGTGCAAATGCTTCGGAAAGGGTGGCGTGGAGCAAACAATTAACAAAGAAAGAAGCTGAGACGGTGACGGTCGATGCTATTTTTCGTACTCAAAGTGATTGGAACCCAATAGACTAGATTGATTTTGTAATTGCTTGAAAAGGAGACTTCTACATTGGTGGAGGTTTCCTTTTTTTGTTGTGTTGAATAATTGGAACCCGTAAAAAACACCTAATAAATCCACATAAAAAGATAAAAACTACACATCAAGGTAATGTTATATCCATAATTTTGCAACAGTGAAACTAAGGTCAAAACCTTAAAAAACATTTTAATAACTATAAAAACACATCTTATGAATCTAAAAGAATTAGCTAGAAAAGCTGTCTCAACTCTCTTTTTGAGTATGCTTTGTTTGGTTGCTTTTGCTCAAACCGCAACAGGTTTGGTGAAAGACAAAACAGGCGAACCTATGATTGGTGTGAATGTACTGGTAAAAGGAACAACCAATGGTACAATCACGGATTTCGATGGTAAGTTTTCAATTCCGGATGTTCCGAGTAATGCTACTTTGGTGGTTTCTTATATTGGGTATCTTACCAAAGAGGTAAAATCTGGAAAAGATTTGATAATTGTATTGGAAGAAGATAACAAGACTTTGGATGAAGTCGTTGTTATTGGTTATGGCACGGTGAAAAGACGTGATTTGACTGGTTCTGTCGCTTCTGTTACTGGAGAAAAATTAGCGGCTAATCCAGTTGCCAATGTCGCACAGGCTTTACAAGGACAATTGCCTGGTGTAAGTGTGACTTCTCAAGACGGTCGTCCGGGTGCAGGTATGTCTATTCGTATTCGTGGTGGTGGCTCTATCACCCAGTCTAATGATCCTTTATTCATTGTAGATGGTGTTCAAGTTAGTGGCATTGATGATATTCCTGCTGACAATATCGAAAGTATTGATGTGTTAAAGGATGCTGCTTCTACGGCTATTTATGGTGCCCGTGGTGCTAACGGTGTAATATTGGTTACTACTAAGGGAGGCAAGGATGGCCGGGTTTCCGTCAAGTATAATATGTATTATCAGATGAAGGAGAATCCAAAATTATTGGAAACTATGGATCCTTATGATTATGTATATAATACATGGGCATATATGAAGAGTCTGGGGGATTCTTATGGGGATGGAGTTGCCAGATATTTTGGATTAGGATCCAAGTATGGAAATCATTTGAATGAATATAAAAATATGACTACTCATAATTATATAAATGATTTGATGCAGACTGCGTCTTCTTGGAATCATGATGTATCTTTATCTGGTGGCACAGACAAAACTAAGTTTTATTCATCAGTTAACTATATGGATGATGAAGGTATCCGTGTGAAGTCTGGTTTCCAACGTTGGAATGCGAATTTCAAATTGACGCAAAAGATTAATAAAAAGTTAACTGCGGACTTTGATTTACGTTATAGTGAAATAGAAATTAATGGTTCTGGTTTTGGTAATGCAACCTCTGCTTACACTTATCGTCCTGTGGATAATCCTTTGGGGGATGCTTCTTTTACCGCTGGATTTGGTCAAGGTGATACAAATATGGAAGAAACTAGTAATCCTTTGTATTACTTGAATACTGTAGATTATATAAAAAACATGTACCGTATCCGTGCAAAAGGTGCTTTAACTTGGAATGTTATTAAAGGTTTGACGGCAAAGACGGAGCTATCGTTAAATCGTAATTGGAACCAGGAAAAGACATGGAATGCAGGACAGACAGAAAAAGATAATAGTTCTGCTAAATTGAAGAAAAGTGATGGTTACGGTGTGCGTTGGGCAACTACTTTGAATTATGAAGTACAGGGGCTTGGAGATGATCATAATTTGTCTTTTTTGGTTGGTAATGAAGTCTTGGCTTCAAAGTCAGATTACACTGAAATATATGGTGTAGGGTATCCTGAAGGATTTACAATGGATGATGCGTTTGGTATGATTAATATGACTACTCCTTCATTGGGACAAGATTATTTTAAAGGTGAGATAGGTACTCCTAATCATACTTTATCTTGGTTTGGTCGTGCTAATTATTCTTATAAAGGTAAGTATCTTTTGACAGCTACATTCCGTGCTGATGGTTCTTCTAAATTTGCACCTAGTCATCAGTGGGGGTATTTCCCGGCAGCAGCTGCAGCATGGAGAATTTCAGATGAAGCTTTCATGGAAAATACAAGAGATTGGTTGGATAATCTGAAACTTCGTGTATCGTATGGTACTTCTGGTTCTGATAATATTGATGCTTCTTTATGGAGAGAAACATGGAAAACAGAACAAATTACAGTGGATGGTGAAAAGGTTACCACTTATGTGCCTGGTGATATGAAAGGAAATCCTGATTTGAAATGGGAAACTACTATTAGTCGTAATTTAGGTGTTGATTTTGGTTTCTTTAATAATTGGGTTCGTGGTAGTTTGGACTATTATTGGAATACGACAAAGAATATTTTAATGAAAGTGCCTATTGATGCAGCGTCTGGTTATAGCTATCAGTTCCAAAATGTAGGTAAAACCTCAAATAAGGGAGTTGAATTGGCTTTAGGCTTTGACATTGTTCGTGGTAAAGATTTTAATTTAGGTGTAAACTTGACTTATAATTATAATAAGAATAATATTGACGAACTGATGGATGGGGTCTTGGCAGATACGAGAGCTATGAATGATTGGGGTTCATCTATGGCTAAGCCTGCTTATGATTATATTATCCGTGAGGGGCGTCCTGTAGGTACGATCCAAGGTTTTAAATCTGAAGGATATTATACGATTGATGATTTTACTTATGCGGATGGTAAATACACATTGAAACCAGGCATTCCGGATATTCAAGGTATTGTGAATTATCCGGATGGAGTTAAAGTACTGGCAGCAGATGGACAAACCGCCGTACCGGGTATGCCTAAATTTGCAGATACAACAGGTAATGGTGTTGTGGACGAGGATGACAAAACGATTATCGGCGAAGCTATGCCACAACATACAGGTGGTTTTACAATTAACGGTAATTGGAAGGCAATCGATTTTTCTGTAGGCTTTACTTATCAGATTGGTGGTGATGTGTATAATGCCAATGCAATGCATTCCTTGATGGGAAATAAAGACAATTCCGCTGGTCAGAATCGTTTGAAGTTCGTTTCTGAAACTTTCAAATATTATGATGTTGATACAAACGGTGACTTGATGCTGGTGAAAGATCCTACAGCTTTGGCGGCTCTTAACGCGAATACAAACTACAGTTCTTTCTTTTCTGAATATGGAATCGTAAGTTCTAAATTTATTGAAGATGCGTCTTATTTGCGTTTGAATACATTGACAGTAGGTTATACTTTCCCGAAAAATTGGATGAATAAGATTGGATTACAGAATGCACGTGTGTACTTTACAGGAAGTAATTTGTTCTGTATTGATGGATATTCTGGTATAGATCCGGATGTAAACACGAAGACTGATGGTAAGGATGGTTTCCCTACACCTTATTTTGATTACCAGTCTTATCCTAAGGCTAGAACTTATACCTTTGGTGTTAATTTAACTTTCTAATTAATGGAGATGAATCGTATGAAAAAAATAGTATATTCGACCCTTTTCTTTGCTGGAATGTTTTTGACTACAGCATGTAGTGATTATTTGGAGGTTGGCTCTCCTTCTATTGTAGATTCGGATTTTGTCTTTTCTAATCCGACAACAGCACGTGCCGCATTAGACGGTGCTTATGAACAGTGGAGGGATTGTGCGCAGAATAAGGTTTTTGGCGATGGATTGTTTTATGCTGCTGATATTGCCGGGTCTGATATAGAACGGCATCCGGAGTCTTTCTCTAATCAGTTGGGACGCCATTATCCGGAATGTCTTTATCAAAACGGTACATATGCAAGTAGTTATGGATTGACTTCGTATTTGAAGGAGAATGATATTTATGCTAGCTTGTATGCGGTTGTAAGCAAGGCCAATGCGGTGATAACATCCATGGAAAATGCGGAAAATTTTGAATCGATCATCAATGGTGGACAATCAGAGATGGGGCAAATGTATGGTGAGGCGGTAGCTATGCGTGCTACGGCTTACCGTGAACTGTGTAAAAATTTTGGAGATGTTCCTTACGTTGGCGTTTATGGTGTTGTGCCTAAAGGTTTGGTTTCCCGTGATTCTATTTATGATGTATGCATTGAAGATTTGCAGAAAGTGGAGCCTTTGATGTACACCATCGGTTCCATTCCTGGCATTGCTGCTGCTAATAAAAATTATTTTTCTAAAACCTATGTGCAGGCTTTGATTGGAAGAATGTGTTTGGAAGCAGCTGGATATCAGACTCGTCGTGGCGATATCAAACGTGTGAACGGAAAAGGGGAAAGCATGACATTTGAAACCAAAGGGAAAGAAAATAATGGAGCTACTTATGGACGTCGTTCTGACTGGCAAGACTTGTACTCAATAGCTAAAAAATACTACGAGGCTTTGTTGGTTGATCCGGGTAATGCACTGTTTCATTTGACTGATCCACGGGGTGCCTCGGATAAATCCGGACGTACTTTTAATAATCCGTACCAGTATTTCTTTGAACAGATGCATATGGATGATGCTATTTATGCGGATGAGTCTATTTATGAATATCCCATGCAGCAAGGTGGTGGAAATGATGGTCGCCCCTATTCTTTCGGTCGTCCTTCGTCTGGTGGCTCAAAGGCTGCGTATCCATGTAAGAGCTATGGACAGGGACGTATAAATCCTGCTTATTTTTATGGAGTCTTTGATCCGAATGATATGCGTCGTGATGTGAGCATTACTATGACCGGCAGTAATGGTAAAGGGGTTGAGAAGTTAATTCCTTTTGTCCCCAACTCAAAAGCTGAAGGCGGTGGCTTGACATTGAATAAATGGGATGAGAATCGTCAGGCTAATCCATGGGTGGCAGCACAACGTAAATCAGGTATCAATGGTCCGTATATGCGTATGTCTGAAGTTTATTTGGGCTATGCGGAAGTATGTGCGGCATTAGGTGATGTAGTTACAGGTAAACAATATTTAAAAACGGTTCGTGAACGTTCGTTCCCGCAAGGTTTGGCTAACACAGATGCTTTTATTGCATCTTTTGGTAATGACTTAGTTCGTGCGATTATTGAAGAACGGGGGTTTGAATATGCAGGTGAAGGTGATCGTCGTTGGACATTGATTCGTTCTGGTTATCTTCCGGAAGATATAAAAAGAATCAAAGATATGACTAAAGCTATGATGGATGGTTTGGCAACTAAAGGTTATTATGAGTTTGAAAATGGTAATATCATTTCTGCTTATATATGGACAAAGTTAGTTGATGCAAAAACTATATATGGTCATCGTTTGACAGCACAGTGTCCGACAGACAAGGTCAATGATCCGGTGCTTTATCCGGGATGGCGCGGACAAAAGGATAATTGGGAAGAAATGGGATTGAATTATGGAAGTTCGACTCCTGCTACCAATTTAGCAATAAAAGGGTTGTTTGAAATAGTGTCTGAAGAAGAGGCAGCATCTCTTGAAAGCCAAGGATATACCAAAGTTAATTGGGGTATTGATTTGGTTGATAATAGGGATGAATATGATAAGTATCTGTTTTGGGATTATGATTACGTTTCGGCTCCTATCTATTTGTGGCCGTTTACTCCTAATGTAATGGCTGCCGGTGGCTTTACGAATGGTTATGGCTTTAAACAGGAATAATAATTCATTCGTTAAACGAAAATAAATGTATGGGGAGAGGGCGTATTGTAAATGCTCTCTCCTTTTTTGTGTTTCTTAAGAATGTATTTCTAAACAGGCATTCCTGTTATTATCGCATTGACAATTTGAACTTAAGGTTTGCTTTCTTAAAGCTTGTAATTTCTGCTACCATAGCTGTCACCATTTTACCGAATCACCTATGGATAGGTAGATATAGAGGGCAGCAGTTTGTTGTAGGAAGTTACAATAAGAAAGGTAGAAATCTTTTTTGTGATAGGTTTGTTCGCCTGTTGCAAAATTGTGCACATAAAAGACCAATTTTTACTTTGTTCTTTTTTGATAGCCTGTTACTTTTGTATCAAGACATATTTTAATCAGATACGAAATGAAATTAAAGGTTTTAGTAAGTACAATAGTTAGCATCATGATATGGCCGGCAAGTATTGCGGCACAAGGTGAATTGATTCCAATGATAGAAATACCCGCAGGAAATTTCTATATGGGAACTTT
>OMBB01000065.1_pt1 | contig 67638 bp, 58 predicted proteins | sample 1673961 | NCBI WGS metagenome assembly OMBB01 (sample SAMEA103958135, study PRJEB25191) | human gut metagenome | reverse complement strand
ACGGGAAACCGCCATAGAGCGCCTCTGTATGGAGACTGCCTCTATGGCGGTTTTTTACACCCAGGATGCATGGAGTTATAGTTATTTTATTTCCAACTATAAATCCTCCTTTTTACTCAAAAATTATTTTTCTTGTGACAGATAAATACAGAATTGCTGAATATTTACAACATTCACTTTGGGAAAATCTATATCTTTCAGCACATCATAATGATGGTCGTTGGTAACAATGTAGTGCGCATTGGCCGAAATGGCACAATCCACAAACTTATTGTCATCAGGATCGACTGTAATCAGATTAAAGTGATAGAATGGAGTTATCAATTCAACAAACGGACTGTTCAATATGGTTTTCACCACATATTCCGCCGTTTCATTGTCGGTAAGTCTTTGCAGAATTTCTATATATTCCTCCAATATTTCATTGGATACACAGAGCTTGTTCTTTCCGTCCACAAAGGATTGCCACAAGACATGGTAACGACTCCTTTGAGGAACGCTTTGAATAAGACAATTCGTATCAAGAACCAGCTTAGCCCTTGACGTTATTTTAATGAATGGATATCCATTTCAGCTATTTCATCCAGCTTTTTCTGGTCAAGAATTCCCTTATCCCAAAGTTCATCCAACTTTGTATTCATCCGTTTGGAATAATATTGAAAGAGCACCTCTTTCAATTCTTCCAGACCTTCCTGAGATTTATCGTAAGAAAACATTTCCAACAAATGCCTCTGTATGGGGTTGAATACTGTAGTTTCCATAATTATATCGGTTATAAATTCTATGCGAATATAGGATTTATAATGATAATATCCAAAATGTTTCTCATTGATTAACGCCTATGAAATATGACTCGATAAATCTTGCAACAATATCTCCCTTACATCCGATGTTCAAAGTGTTGTAGAGTAAAATCTATTCCGAAGATCCTAATCGGATAATCTTTTTTATCATTTCAGATGGATTTTGAAGTAAATGCCACCGGAGAAATATTTCCCGTTGTTCAATTCGGCAATCAGGTTGATGTGGTCTTTCCAAAGCTGATAGTGCGCCCCGATGTTCACTGTGCGGGCGTCATATTCGGCCATCAGATCCAAGCCGTTCAAAGCTTTCACCGCCAGGTTGTCTTCCGGCAATAGATTGAATTTGAAATTCACACCCGCGGCAGGCCTTCTGTAATGAGGAAACCAGCAGGCACGGTAATCCACGTATGCAGCGTGAACACCCAGCGTCCCTACCCCGGCGAAACTGAAATGCTTGGTTGCCGCCAGATAATATCGTGTAAAATGATTGTTCTGCATACCGTCCTCATCGAACTTAATGGCCCCACCACCGTATGCTTCATGCGAGGTGGGATCGTCCAGACCAAGGACTATCTGCGGAGTCCAGGGCTTCCACCAGCCTTCTTTCCACAACCGCAGGCGAGCATTGAAGGCACGGTCCTGATTGGTGTACTTTCCCCAAGACTGTTCCGGAAAATAAGTGGAACCATGCTCTGCATAATTGATGGTACAGGTATATCCCACTTCAAGCCAAGGAAAGATGGTTATGTTCAGATAATAATTGAATGTGTATTTTATCTCATTGCTATTGAAATACTGCAATGGAACAAGATGCAACACATTCCCTCCCGCCATAAATGTCTTGTCTTTTTGCATCTCGGCAGTGGGGGCATGAAGAAGTCCCGTTGTACCGTATAGTGCCTGTGAAGAGACATATAGAATACTGTCTATAAGAAAAAGGATGATTAAAAGAAGCCTTTTCTGCACGTTCTTCCTTCTTCTAATCATAATCTATTCCTATAATAAGCCCATAGAAACTGTAAATACACAATTTGGCGCTTATAACGACTAGGATGAGTTATGAAACGATAGAACCATTCCATCCCCATATTTTGTATCCATTTAGGAGCTCGGCTTACTTTACCCGTAAATACATCAAAACTTCCACCTAAGTTCAAATAAGTTGCCGCATGAACCTTATACAGTTCATCCATCAATAATTCCTGCATCGGAAAGCCCATAGCTACAAAAACGAAATCAGGTTTCTTGCTTTTCATGTCATCCAACAAGGCATTTTTTTCCGAGGCTTGTCTGATAAAACCATTACGATATCCCACAATCTGAATATCCGGATATTGCTCCTTCAATTTCTTTACTGTCGCACATATTGTACCTTCCGTACTTCCTATCAAATAAAAAGTTTTCGATGAATGATATCTCTTTATCAGTTCAAGCCACAATTCACAACCGGGAATCCGCTTTAATTCTTTTCCACCCTTGCGACACATCGCTTTTATAGCTCCATAACCATCCGCATATCCTATATTGGAATTAATTATATCAGCCACTTCCCCTTCTGCTTTCATTATAATTTCTGCATTCAGAGACAATAACAGTTTCTTGTCATTGGCTGTATAATCCATCAGTTCCTGCATATCCCGAAACGGAAATACATTGACATTACCCACTTTTATCGCTCTCATTTCATTTATCCTTTAAGAAATCTACAATACGTTCACAGGCTTTACCATCGCCGTAAGGATTAACCGCCTTGCTCATTTGGCTGTAATAAACATTATTAGATAACAATGATGAAACTTCGGTTACTATTCTGTCATAATCAGTACCCACCAGTTTCACAGTTCCTGCCTCCAATGCTTCCGGACGCTCCGTTGTATTACGCATCACTAAAACAGGCTTTCCAAGACCCGGAGCTTCTTCCTGAATACCACCACTATCAGTAAGAACAATTGTGGACTTTTCCATCAAATAGACGAATGAAAGATACTCCAATGGTTCTATAAAGAACATATTTCCCAACCCTGTCAGATTCTTGCCAAAAACCTCATGAATCGGTTTACGGACATTGGGATTCAGATGCATGGGATAAACAAAGTCCACATCCGGGTATTTTATCGTTAATGCTTTTATTGCCTGACACATTGAAATAAAACCATCACCAAAATTCTCGCGCCGATGTCCTGTTATAAGAACCAACTTTTTGCCATTGACTAGACGCCCTACATCATAACCGCTTCTTTTTAAAACATCTTCCAAAGAGGCATCCAGTTCTCCATCATTCTTTATTTTATCCACTACTATATGAAGTGCATCAATCACGGTATTACCTGTAATTGCTATTTTGTCTTCTGAAACACCTTCATCCAATAAATTCTGTTTACTCAATGAAGTCGGAGAGAAATTATAGCTGGCAATACGTCCGGTAATCAAACGATTCATTTCTTCCGGCCATGGACTGTAAATATTATGTGTACGCAGACCTGCCTCCACATGCCCTACTGGAATCTGTTGATAGAAAGCAGCTAAAGCTGCGGCTGTAGAAGTTGTTGTATCTCCATGCACCAAAACCACATCAGGTTGAACTATTTTAAGAATGTCACGCATACCTATCAAAACACGAGCCGTCACATCATATAAGTCTTGTCCTTGCTTCATTATATTCAAATCATAATCCGGCTGAATTTCAAATATTTGAAGAACCTGATCCAACATTTCACGATGTTGTCCTGTTACACATACAATGGTTTCAAATTCATTAGCATGTAACTGAAACTCCTTGACTAAGGGTGCCATTTTTATAGCTTCCGGACGTGTGCCGAAAACTAACATTACTTTTTTCATAAAAAAACAGTTTTATTTAAATGAGAGATTTATAATAGCTCTTTAAAATTTCTATATTTTTATCAAGAGAAAATGATTTAGTTATTAGTTGATAGGATTTTTGACTAAACTCTTCTCTCAAAGAACTATTCTCTATAATTTTTTTCAGAACTTCGGCTAAAGCATCAATATCACCAGGTTTTACCAAAAAACCGTTGTCATTATTATGTAATACTTCTGGAATAGAAGCTATGCTTGTACTAATATTAGGAATTCCATAAGCCATTGTTTCAAGAATGGTCATGGGTAATCCTTCATTATAAGAAGGTAGGACATTAACCATTGCATTGGCCATAAAAAGTTTTTTCTGTTCCCCCACAATCCAGCCTAAATGTGCGATGCGATGGCTAATACCCAATTCTTTTATCATTTGCTTTACTTTCTCCATTTCTCCATCTCCGCATAAATATAACTTTATAGTTTTATCTATTTGAGGATCTAGTAGCTTTATAGCTTGTAGCAAATTATATACCCCTTTACGTTCACAGAGCACCCCAAGAAAAAGAATGTTCCTCGCATCCTTATTATATGGATTATAAGAATAGGTGCCAACTGCATTATATAAAACTTTTACTTTAGCTTTGGAAGCTTTATTTCTCAATAACTGGGCAAATTCTTCACCCAATACTATGTTTAAATCAGTCAATTCAAGGATATGTCTAACATATTTCTTTCTTCTTTCAGAAAGGCTTGTATAAAACAGTTCAAACTCTGCTGCATGATGATGCATCACTGTTTTAATACCTAAAATATTAAATGTTTGAACTAAGAATGCTTTTCTGAAAAAACTACCACGTTCTGCCGTATGTAAATGCACTATATCAACCTTACCTATTAAAGCCAAACATAATATCTTAATATATGCCCACATAAAATATAATACCAAAACATATTTATTTGCATTAATATGAGTAGGAATATATCTTATATCCACATCTTCCCAGTCTTTATAATTAAGATAGTTTTTGACTACTGACACCATCCCTCCCTTCACAGACAGAACAGAGCCACACATTAAAACATTTATCATTTTTCCTCCATTTTATATATTCTCTTCTTAATTAACTTAGCAGGATTTCTACCAATTATAGAATACTCGTCAAAATCTTTAGTCAGAACAGAACCTGTTGCTATAATGGAACCTTTTTTTATATGTCTACCTGGAGTCATGATCACCCTTCTTCCAATCCAACAATCATCCTCTATTATTGTAATTCCATTTTCAGAAGCACCTTGAAAACACATAGGAGTAGCAGTTTTGTCAAATCGATGATTATTCTTTGCTATAAACACTTCAGGAGCCATCATAACATACTTACCTATTTTAATATTATTAGGTAAAAAACAATTTGCACCGATACCACTATAATCGCCAATTTCAACATCAAATCCATTCCCCAAATATGCGCACCTATCTATTGTGGAAATTTTGCCACACTTTTTGAAAATCCCTTTCACGCACAATATTCTAATTAAATTAAACAGTCTTCCTATTAGAGGTAAATAGGAACTGGGAAGATATTGGGCAAAACCATAATAGACAAACAACAGTATATATTTTTCACCAACCCTAAAAGCATTTTAACCATCATACAATATCCCCTTCATTATTTCCATAGAACTAATTATTGAATATTTTTTGCAATATAAATTCCGTGATGCAACATTAAATCTACAAACTCCTTCATTTGAGATTCGGTTTATACCCTTCACAAAATCATCTTCGGTATGACATATCAAGCCAATAGAGTCATCAATGGCAAAACCACAAAAAGACTCATTAGTACCTATAATGTATTTACCCCACATTAATGCCTCAGTTGTCTTGGTCTTCATTCCACTTCCCTCAAAGATTGGAGCAATCACAACATCACAATTACGATAATATTCACCTAAATCGTCAACAAATCCATGTATTTCCAATTTTTCATTGTTCTTGAATGACAACTTATCCATATTCGCACCCACCACAATTAATTTTGCATTCACTTGAGGAAGTATTCTTTCTATAAACCATGACAATCCATTTACATTGGCATAAAAATAACTGCCAACGAAAAGTAATTGAGGACATTTTACCTTTACAAGTAAAGTCTGTGCCACATATCCATTCACATTTTCCATTTTGTCTTCCATAGATGATGGTAAAATTGTAACCTTCGACCTATTATTGACTCTTTTAACATAAGCAGCATCCCTTTCTGTTAATGTCACAATATCATCGGAATACATAATAGCATTCGTTTCCGACCGTATCAATGGTCCATTATAAACAGGATATAAAAGACGCTTCACAAAAGAGCGCTTACAAAAAAATTTTTCTACATTATGAAAAAATGTCACTATATGCCCCTTATAATTTTTTTGTTTTAATTCTTTAGCTATAGTACCATAACATGAACCATCAATCCATACCAAATCCATATTCTCGGCTTTTCGTAAAATAGAATTGACATTTTCACCATTCATCCCTACTACATAAGCGAAAGCACATCGTTCTATAACAGACTTTAAGGATTCCTGTCTCCTCTGAACTTTAAATATTTCTACATTTGTTTTGCCCAACAATTGATATAGCAATTGTTTATTGCGATTAGCAATAACACATCCTCCACCATTATCATTAATGGTTCCTGTTATAAATAATGCTTTCATCTTGTATGTTGATATTTTTAAATAGTAAACCTAATAAGATATAATGTAATGCAAAAGCAGAAGGATTACTTAAAGAATCTCCGAATAAAGATAAAGCCAACCCCGTAATCATCAATACTGTAATGACTAAGAAGTAAGGATTCTCAGTTCTTTTCCTAAAGAAAGCTATCATCATCTTCCAATAAAATATCAGATAAATAACTGACCCACCAAATCCAAGATACGCCAACATTGTACCATAAGCAATATCTGGACTTCTCAATTGTTGAACCATATTCGATTCATAAAAGATAATATTTACAACAAAATCATACATTTTCTTCGATAGTTCCGAACTGTCTGATATCAATCCCAATCCAAAGAACTGTTCTCCAAAAGGACGATTTACCAAATAGATCCATCTTTCGAGCACCCAACTTATACGATATGTGAATGTTCCTTCTTTTTCTGATGTATAGTCAACCATTTCTATATTTCCACTTACTACCGACTGAATATCCCCCATTGTGTTTGAATCTCCAGAAAAACGATCTATAACTATTGATAAAAATGGCAATGTGAAAAATGAAATAATTAAAATATACCTGACTATTTTAGTAGTTTTTCCTAAGAAGTACAGAGTTAGAACAACTGATATCAACGTTATCAACATCAAAGAACGTCCTAGAGTCCCTAAAAGGCATACAACAAGCATTACCATCACATATTTGGTGTATTTCCCATAATAACGTGGACAAATAATACAAATCAGCAGGAAAAATTCTGTAAACTTGGGATAATTAAAAAAACGATAAAGACCTGTAGAGGAATCAAACATTAAATCATAAGTAGGAAGAATAGGGATTTGAAATATTATCTGTATCAAATCCACTATTCCTATGACTATAGTCATTATTGCAAATATACGAATAAGTTTTTTCGCATTAACCGTACTTATATTAATTAATATCGGCAAACTCAATATCAACAAATAGAGTCTGCCTCCTTGAATTATGTAGAATAAAGGAATATCATAATGAAAATAAGAAAAGACTGCACTGCACATTAAAAAAGCAAGAAATATACCAAACCAACAAGTCGTGGCATTGAAAGGCAGGTGATATCTACCTTTCAATACCATTAATATTGATATCAAAACAGTGTAGACTAATGCCAAATCTCCATTTTTTGTACCTCCCAATAAAGGATCAATCAAAATACCATATCCGTCTAGAAGAAAACCTACATACAGGAAATAGGACATTAACCTACCTTTCTTTGAAAAATATAGTAACAAAGACAATACCAATAATGCTACTCCCAACATCGTATATTTATAATTTCAGGCTAAATCTACAATCTTACCAAACACCGTCATTCCACCAGTATTCTTATCATACATATCATATCTCAACTTCCAACTCAATTTATGGATAGTATCCATAGACAAAATGGTATTCCACAATGTATCATTATATGCATCATTCAATTTACTTGCCATTTCCAATATATTTTCATTATAATATGGGCATTTATCCATCATCTCTCTGCAGGTCCCACTTTGGGAATAAATTAGATTCAAAAAATAATCCACTAATAGATAGTCTACAAAGCGATTTTCCTTCTCCAAATATTCAAAAAAGAGGTTGCGTTCATTCACAAAAATCTGATTAGACATGCCTCCCATCAAATAACTAGCCCATCGATAACGAGATATATAAGTAGCGTCATCGTGCTTTCTCTGTTTGCTAGTATAATACGGAATGTTATTTAAGTCTGGAAGGTTAGCTGTTGTATAACAAGTTGAATCTATCCAAAGTCCCCCATATTTTGTCAATAAAGCATATCGAAGTACATCTGAAAAATTTGTTATCGATATCTTACCCTTATTTAGTTTTTCAATAACATACGAAGGTAAATCGACATAGTCTCTATAATTTTTCTCGGAAAGAACAACTATTCGCTGACTGTTATTCACATTTTTTTTCAACTGCTTCAAACATAATTTGGGAACTAAAGGCATCATCTGCTCTCCTTGCCACCAACAAACCCAAATAGGATAAAAACCCAAACCTCCCTTCTCTATTTCAGAGGCTTTATCAATATATCCATGGTATTTCCGACTCATATATCTTGCTATCGAGTTCTGTGTCATTATTTTACCACATCTAATACCGAATAGACATAATAATTGACCAATAACAGGAACTATGCCATCTATTCCCATCACATTGAAATATCCTCCTGCCGTTTTCATCTTTTTCATTATCTCGGCAGTCTTTATAATTTTCTTCATCTTGCTTTGAATGCGGAGCCATAATTTTGCAACCATATTCGTTGCGACAGTCCTGTCATAACCCATCCTTACCGCCACAGGCAGCAATTCTTCGAGTACTTGCAAACGTTCCTTTTTGCCTAATCCGTATGAATTAAAAGTCGCCCCGTCATGATTGAATATAGATATGTCCACATCAATAGAACGATAACTTTTTCCACCCAACACGATTGTCTTTAACCAAAATTTCCAGTCGCTCACTAGCCGCAAGTCCTCATCGTACGGACATTCCAACAACAACGACCTCTTTATAAATGAAGACTGGTGACTGATACTTGTCTTATAAAAATGGCTTAATGTGGCTTCAGTCGGTGGCACAACATAACCTATAACCTTTCCACTCTTTGTCGATATTTCCCTACCTGTAACAACATCGAAATCATCATCAAGAAATAAAGAAGCTGCTTTCATAGCCAAAGGAGTAGCAAACATATCGCCGGCATTCATAAATATACAATATTCTCCACAAGCCATTCTCACGGCTTTGTTCATGGCATTATATATACCACAGTCGGGTTCACTCATCCATTTCGTTATATTATCGGTATTGCGTTTTATTACATCAACGGTTCCATCGTTGCTATTCCCATCAACGATAATGTATTCATAGTCGTCATACCGTTGCCTTGCAACGGACTGTATCGTGCGTTCTATTACATCGACAGCGTTATATGATACAGTTATTACTGAAATCTTCATTACTTATTATTTTCGTATTCTTCTATAATTCCTCGGAAACGCCTACTCCATGCACTCCAACTGAGGTTGTCCGCATATAACTGTAAAGCATTTCCACTTAGCTTCGTTAATTTGCCATCGAAAAGTGTTTCCTTTATCTTCACCGAGAAATCATTTGCCGATGCTCCAAGTCTTAATCTGTAGCCATTGTATCCGTCGATTACATAATTGCCGATACCACCTGTATCATAAGTGAACACTGGCAAACCATAAGCGGCTGCCTCTGAGAATACAATAGCAGAACATTCCGCCGATGTGGGCAACAACAGTAGGTGAGATCTTTTTATAGCATCGACATAACGCTGATACTGCTCTGGCATGTTCTTGTTCATAAACCCAAAATATTCAACCCAAGGCAAATTCCTATAATTGGCAGGAATGTCATCGAGCTTAATACCTACCAACAACAGTTTTGCGTTTATGCCAGTATTTATGAGTTTCTTCACCGTGTCAATGGCAATGGCTGCGCCTTTGCGCTCCCAGTTTACACCGGAAAACAACACATTCAGCACATCTCCTTTCTCATATTTGTCTGATTTCACAGATGATTGGTTAAGCACTTATTTTCACGTATAAGTTGTGCAAGAGGCTCAATCGTACGGATATCCAAAACATATTGAACCCTGCGTTCTCTATTCTTCACGTACTTTATAAATTGTTCCGCTCCATGCTTTACGGTCATGAAACTGATGGGCCGCTGTCACATAGCCTATTGTTTTCATAATTAAATTATTTTTTATAATTTATTCTTTATATGTTTTCTTTCAAAAAAATCTCATCCTTTATTTCTTTTATGCCTGAGTCTTTATGAAAGAACCTATACAGCATCTTAAAATAAGACACAAAATCACCGCAATAACCACAGAAAATAAAATACAAAGAAAATTACTTATCCTACCATCATAGAATGGGAATAACGGTTCCCTATTGTGGTATATAAATAATTTCTGAATCAAATAAATTTCCAAACTGAATTGTCCTATCCATGATAATGATTTCAATAAAAATTTAGGAAGTATCGGTATAAGCATATTGGTTATACCAAATAAAAGCACAACGGACAAAAGACTTTTTAGCAGAGTATATGACATGATATTTTCGATGGGCCATTGGCTATTTGCCCAATACATAACTAATACCGTAACCAGCGAACATACGCATATGATTTTTGCATATTTTACTTGACGTATGGCATCATATGTGTTTGCAATTGCCAATCCTATGCCGATAAAAGATATAGGTATTCTTGAAATGTATAATGTTTGATCTGCATTTATTTCAAAACACAAGAGTAATAAGAAGGACAAGAATGCTGTTACGAAACACATTGCAATCAAAATCCTTATCCGTTTTTTTATAAAGTTTAACAGGATGGGGTAAAACAAATAAAAAAGTAAAATAAAAGGAACAAACCAATCATAGTTTACCCCACCATAAAATCCAATAGTTGAAAAATAAAGGATAAAATCCATCATACTATCCCCTTTAAGAACTGTATATACAACACATATAAAGAAATAGAATGGCATAATTCTATATAGTCTTTTAAAATAAAATTTCTTGATATCATTATTTTTTTGAAAAGAATAGTATAGCCCAAAGCCTGATAACATTATGAATATCTCTACTCCCAAAAACAAATTACCTTGTATGTTTTCAAGCAAAGTATCATTGAATAAAGGAAAATGCAGCAATAGAATCATCCATGTTGAGATTCCCATCAATTCGGTACGATATGTCCCGATATTAGATATCTTAAAAAAGTTCGTTAACATAAAATGTATTACTATTTATTACTTTCCAGCTGTAAAAGGGATCGAGTTCAACGGGATTTAATGTGTAACCGACATACCCATCGCTTCCTTTAGAAAACAGATTTGTGTCAACATCATGTTTGAAAAAAGATAAATAAAATAAGTCAAACTTCCGTATTAATAATTCTACCTTTCAATGTTAACTCACCATTATCTGTAATCTCACTGTATTTTGAGGATCCTTTATAACTAAACTTATATAATACTGTATCATCTCGGTGAACCATTGCCATATATTCAGAAGCAGAACATGGCAAACCAAGATCTTCTAAGGAATAAATAGAAGGGTTAGTGTATGGAACATCGTCCAACATACTCTTCACTTGCGGCAATTTGTTTGCACATGCAATCCACAAATAGTCAACTAACAAATTATATCGTTCCCAATAACGCAGCATCATTTTTCGGGTAGTCTCAATCAGTAGGTTACCTTTCTTGCAGGCAAAAAAGAAAGAGCTAAGTTTTCCTTCGGAAACAACCATCCATGGTTTTTCTATCCTTGCCTTCACTGTATAGAAGTCGCTATCAAGATACCCCATCGGTATCTCTCCCGTCTGAAGCAGCGTAGCATCCATATAGATACCCCCATATTTCGACATTAACGTCATTCTTACTATATCCGAGAAATGGGTATAGGTAATTATTTCCTTTCCGTATTTGTCCCTGATATGTTCGGGTAGAGAGAAATAACGTTCGTGGTTTTGTTCCGTTACCAGACGTACAGTCCTGCCTGCTGCATATTTCTCTATCTAACCGATACATCGCTGAACTATAGGATGTACATTTTGAGCATCATTCCACCACACCCAAATGCTCCCTTCATATTCACTGCCCTCTTCATTCACCTTTTTTGCATAAATAGGTTCGTTCTCAACTTCGCGGCACAAATCAATGCAGATGGTGTCCAAGAAGCGAAGTACAACTTGATGTTTCTTTAAATTTACTTTCCTTTTGAAGAAAGTAATCTTATTCAAGGGAAAATAGAAAAACACGAAAAAAAGACCTAACTTAACATCGCATTTCCGGGTTATCCGAATATAATAAATAAGTTCATCTTTCCATCGCCTTAATCTACTTTCGTGATTACGGCGATTTACAGGAACTTTGGATGACCACCGTGAAACTCGTAGCGAAGCCCTCTTGGGCGCGTTCCTATCTGTTTTGCCGGTACCCCCCCTACAAGGGTGTAAGGGAGTACATCTTTCGTCACAACAGCGCCTGCTGCAATCACAGCCCCCTCTCCAACAGTTACGTCATGGAGAATGATAGTATGCGGCCCAATCCACGCACGGTCGCAAATTTTCACAGGTCCGTAGTGTTCAGGATTACAAGCAAAATCTAGGTCACGATAATCATGTTGAAGTGTCCAAATGCGCACATTGCTTGAGAAATTCACATTGTTGCCTATTTCAAGCCCAGCCCTTCCGTCAAGAATCGCATTCTCACCAATAATAGTTCCCTTGCCTATCTTGATTCCCGACGGATTACGAATTTCAATATTGTAATACATAGTTACTTCACCGGCTATGTCCATCAAATAAACGTACTTATAGAAAAACATTCTTATGCGGTGTGAATGCATATTACCTATCCAATAGAGTAATAGGCGATCAAACATATACGAAAATTTGTTGGCAATACGAAATACAATATCCCCCTGTTGTAGGTTTCCTGTCTGGTATTTCCTTACCACATACTGTGCCCACCTTATCATTGGCACAGACAATATTAATAGAATAATACGATGAAAATATAAAGTTAAAACAACAGCCAGACAAACTAATAATTGCCAAACTGTGACAAACTGTGACATATTGATTAATAATTAGAATTTTATTTTAAGACTTTACAATTCCAAATGTTATCAGCACCAAGATATCCTCAATGTAATAATCTACCAAGAATGCTCAAGACAATGAATCAAAGCTGATGATTTTACAGAATCTAATTTACGACAGAATAAAAAATCTCCTTTCTTGATAATGGGAAAATCATCTTCTGCCAATGTCTTAGGCGGACTTTGAACACTCCAATCTATATACCGAAGACTATCGTTGCATAGTTTATCTCTCAAATAAGAATTCATAAGAACCGTTTGAAAGAATATTTCTTCTCCACATATAGAATTTCTCAATCTCTAATACAAGTCCTTTGCTATTTCGCTTGTCAATACTTCATTTACTGCTTCAAATGTCAAACTACAATAAACACTTCCACCATAGATCTGATAAGATGGTAAATTCCTTGTTCTCAATAAAATCAGTTGAAAGAAACAATATGTCCAATTCATTATTTTATTGAATGGCTTTCGGATATCACAAAACGATGCCAATGTACGATATTTAAGTATTTTATAGTTCCACCAACCTCGTTTTGGTATATCAAATATCTCAATATAACTATTACCGGACTTTCCCAATATCTCATCAAACCTATTTGGAGAAACAACAAAAAAATCAGATCCTGTAACTAAATGGTAATAATCATATTTCTTATCACTTAACATTGTTTGCTTCAGTAAATAAAGAAAGGCTTCTAGATGTTCTCTTCCCCCCCAGTAGATATTTTTCATCTTATATACATTTCCCCTATGTATTTGAGAGACGTCAATATTTGATTTCATATCAATATGAATATAAATTCCCCAATCACTAGGAATATGCTCAACAAACTTATTTATCATTGACAAATCCCTATAAACTGTCATAATCACGCAATGATTCATATACAAAATATTTAAATTTATATTATAAAATCACCCTTCAAAAACATCAATTAAAGAAACTCCTAAAAGCACTCATATACTTTAAATTGAAAAATTCATCCACTATAGGATTTCTCAAAATCAATTTCTGTATAAAAACAAAGGATACAATTACTATAACGATCCCCACTGTCATATTAACAAGATAATTCAAATCAAGAATTCTATAAATGCCCCAAAGTATCGGAGTTAGCACGACTCCATAAGATACATTCTTAAACAGTATAGATACAGGAAAAAGAATCTGAGTTCTTCTACGAATAAAATATAAAGCCGAAAGCATAACCATCACCTCTGACATAACCCATGATATGGAAGCACCTATACTTAAATACTGAGGAGTCAAAAGGAAGTTTAAAACAAGCCCTGTAATAGCCCCCCACACCGTATTTACCAATATCAATTTATCCAATTTTAAAGGTGTCATAATCTGTATTATTAATATTTGATTTATACCTACTATCAAAATCAATGGCATAATAAGACGCATAGGCCATACAGCCCCCTCATACCCATCACCCGCTATTAATTTTATAACATCAGGTGCATATATGACAGAAAAGACAACGAGAGGAACAGTCAATGAAATAATTAAATTAAAACTTTTATCTATCAAAACTTGAAATGCAGCAATATCTTTCTTGCCGATCAAACTACTTAAACGAGGTAACATAACTCCTGCAAAAGCAGAAAACAGAGATAATAATATTACATACAACTTAGCTGCTGTTGTAAAATATCCCACCTCTTTATCACTACTAATAAAACCGAGATAAGTAGTACAAAAAGAATTATATAACCAAGCTAAAATAGAATAGATGCCTAAATAAGTTATTGGTCGAACCATTTTTTTTATCACATCTAAATCAAAAGAAAAATGTATATAGTTAAAAGAATAAGCTACATTAACAGATGCATTTACTATAACTGAAATCGATAATAGCCAGTAATATATATCATAATCATTTTCATTCTTCACAAACAAAAAAACAGAAATAACATACAATATTCTAATAATCAGAGTTCTTACAGTTATAAATCGAAACTCTTCAATACCTTTATAGAACCAATCAATCATCAAATAAGTACCGAATAACTTAAAACTTCCTATAAATAGAAGTTCTTTATATCCTGCAAACTTTTCGATTGAATGAATAGAAATAAATAGAAAACAAAGGGCTAATAATGTAGTAAAACTATTTATTATAAAAAGCCCTGTAAACACTTTGCTTAAAGCTACCTTGTCTTCTTTATTTTTTGCAATCTCCCTAATGCCAACCGTTGCTATTCCTAACATTGAAATCAATACAAAACATTGAATAATATTATCTATGAAATTACATTTCCCAATATTTGTAACACCTAAGACTCTAGATACGTATGGATATGTTATCAAAGGGAAAACATAGCCTGCCATAGTCAAGAAACCACTGTAAGCAAAATTTCTTTTTATACTCATAGATTAAAGTAAACAACTAATGAGCGTAACCACTGAATAACAGCGGTAAGTACTCAATTTATGGTATTCGTTTGAAAGGATACATAAGTGTGCCCTAAACAGAACTTCGTTAATTAACCAGTTTTAAATTTAACATATATTTATAGACCCGTACACCGGACAGATGGAGCAACAGACCTTGCACAAGCACTCAATTTAGGGCATCCCCCTTTGAAAGGGCAATTTTCAGTGCCCCAATCCGAGTTTTGTTAATTTATTAGTTTTGAATTCAACATTGGCTTGTAGCCGAAGTGATTTTGTCAGGAATCATATTAGCATCATCCCTACATCCGTTAAAGATATTTTTGAAAAAAGTTCCGATGAAGTTCCAGATAGAGCCACCATGAAGCTTTACCGTACCAATCACACTATAATATATGGCAGCCGTTTCAACTCTAACTTCACTACCATAATGAAAGAAATTATTTCGTTGAGTAATAAGCTTTCAAATAGTTTGCTCGGCAAGATTGTTATCTATCGATAGTTCTCCATCATCCCAAAAAGCAAATATTTTTTCCAGAATCAGAACCTTTGTTAAATCAGAAAGATGTTCAACCGGATCTCCAACCACACCCATCGTTTTATGCTCATCAGGACAATCGGATAAATCACGTTCTTTCTTAGAAGGCTCTTTTACTTCTTGAGATTGATTATTAACTGAGTCCGTACAAAAAGCATCATCGATACCATCATAATCATCTTTCTCTTTTTTTCAATCAGAATCCACTTTCTCAAGCCCACCATCAGTCATTTTCGGCTTTAACTTCCACCGTCTATCCCCGAAGAGCTGCAAGTTAGCATATTCTAATTCTTCTGCATCGATTTTAACTGACGTTCCAGAAACTTGCATAATTTGCTTTTTTCAACAGTTCTTTTCGCAAACCTGCTTTAAATTAGACATCTTTCTCTCAAGCTTTGTCTTTAAACTATAAAATCTTCTAGGACAAGCTTCATAACCTCTCCTGTCAACCTAAGATCCTTGTTCTGCTCAATAATATTCAATGCCTCAACCACCGATCATAATCATCCAACCGGTTGATCAGCTGCTGCTTACTCTTTTTCGGCTTTTCCTCTTTCTTCCACGGATCAACCGCCTCGTGCGCCAAATGATAATAGATACTGCTATCCGTACAACCATAAAGTGTAACCACAGCAAGTGCACGCGACTGCTCCGCCTTGACGAGAGGAAGCATAGTCTGCATAACGCCAACCAGCTTTGCCGCCTCTTCTTCCATACCCAATATAGTATAAGCCGGCAGCAAAATGGCATAAAGCTTGCAACGCATCACATCCGTATCCATCCGGAGATTGCCATATTCTTTCAACGCCCTGGCAGCCAGGGAACGATCTTCCTCACTCACCCCCTCCGCACTGTGATAACGCTGAAGAGCACTGTGCAAACCATTCAACATACAGTCATTGTCCAGACGGGTATATACATGCTTGTCCTCATCATTCAGGGCAATTACCTCGTACTCACCCGGCATCACACGCAGCAGCGGAACCCACATCCAGTTCTCCACACATACCATCACATCCTTTCGCCCGGCTCCCGGCTGAATGACAACAGTCGCCTCCACCCCCTTAAACCGTCCCTCGGTAATGCGTATCCGGTCGCCCTTGCGCAAACCATCCGGCTGGGGTATATAAACAGGAAGTGTATTGGAATAAGAACGGGCCACCCACTGCAAATTCTCCATTGCGGCATCGGAAAGGTAGGGAAAATACTCCCGCTTCCGTTCCCTCACCCGAGGCAGGAAACTGAGTACAGGAAAACGTTGCATCAGTTGGAAAACATCACGCTCGGAGGCACGGACAAATACATAGTTGAAGAGTAAGGGACGCTGGGTATTGACGAATTTGCCGTCTATACGCCTCACTTCCTGATAGGAAGGAGCAAAAAAGCCGAATGAGGGCTCGCCTGCCTGTATGCGCCGGTCCTGTTCCCGTTGCAAACCGCGCACTCCTCCCCGATGACAGTCGGGAAGCGACAACACATACCAACGCACGGCATTGTTATTCCGCAAAGCCTCCAACGCTTCGGGAGATGCCACAGAACGCTTCGGTTTATCAAACTGATGGGATAGCTTTTTCATGAGGTTTATCGTCAGAAATCCACGCTGACCGATACTGGAAGACCATATCAGCGCAGTGCTTATAACTGGCTGATAAATAGCTTTTTATACAGATTTCATTTTGTATTTCTGAAATCTTTTATTTGTTGTTTCTTTCGTCCGAAGACGTCTTTTCTGTCTGCTTTTTATAGACATGTTTATACCCTCAAAAAAGGTTCTTTACCCTTTATATAAAAGGAATTTAGAAACTTTTTGAGGGCACAAAGATACACTATAATTGTGTATTACACAATAAAAGCGCTTAAAAAATAGGAAAACTTACTTTTGATAAGAAAATAAGAGATGGGTATATTTCGTAATCACAATAAAAGATTCAAGTTTTACAAATATTTATTCAATAGGACTGTAATAACCTTATCCAATTCTATAAGGTCATTCTTTATAGTAGTAAATACTATCTGCTCGTCTACATTACTATATTCATGCGAAATAAGATTGCGCATATCATAAATAGCCAACCAAGGAATTTCCTTATATTCAGAAAGCGGTGATGGTTGTAAAAACAACAACTTTCCTACCTGTTCACCTATTACTTGAAGGCGCATAACACATGCATTGAACACCATCACTTTATCCATGGAGGCTAAAAAATCATCAGCACAATTTATTTCTTTACTCCATTGCTGTATATAGTAAATGGATTCTTTTATCTGGGTTAACCTGTCGCAAATGGTTAGTCGTCCTCCTTTATACATAAATGGCTTCTTTTTCAATATTCTGTTTCAAAAATGGAGACAGTGAGGAACGGAAACGCACTAAATCAATTTCACAATGAAACATTTCCGTCAAAACAGTCTTCAAAGTGTACATAGTGGATAAAGTAGGATTATCAATATCTACAACAATATCCAAATCACTATCTTCCCTGTTCTCTTGACGTGCAACCGAACCGAAGATACCAATTGATTTAATTCCAAACTCATGCCCAAAACATTGTTTGAAACTAACTAACTTTGCCTTACATTCATCTAAGCATAACATACTTTTCACCAACTTTAGGTACTGGAACAAAGATAAACCTTTTATTTGAACGATACAAGTTCTTACCTCGGTTTCTTCATTTCACACACCATCAGAGCTCTCCTTGCATCAGAACGTCATCATCACCATAAACCGCACGCCCCATTTGTTCGCATCGGGATGATCCAGATAATTCAGACGGCGGACATAGTCTATGTGCAATATCTTGAAAATATTGTGAATACCCACAGAGCATTCCATGTACGGGGTCTTCGGGTCCATCACAAAGCTGGTAGGACGTCCGTCACGGGTCGGGAACAGGAAGAGCTCGCTGTCACCCGGATGCTTCATCGGATTGTTCTTGTCGGTTAAATGACCATACAGCATCTTGAAGCCGATAGCCTCACGCCACTTCAGTTTTTTCAGCAAAGGAATACGGTTGAAAATCTTACCGTTCAAATCCCACGATACATCCAGAGAGGCGTAACGGTCGTTCAGGAACTCCATATTATTAATCAAGTTGAAAGTCTCGCGCTGCAGGATATAGGACAAGTTGGCCGCCGGCATGATCAGCAACGGGAACGGAACTTTGTTCCACTGCGCACCGCCTTTCACGAACATGTCGATCTTACCCCATGACGAGAACCAGAAACGCTTGTACAGCCCGATCTCTGTCAAGTTATAGTTATACTCTCCGCCCAGCACGCCCTTGAAACCGGCCGTGTGCGACAGCGTAAATACCGGAGCGTCAAAAGAAACCGGAATACGGCGTTGCTTGGTATTGACAAATGTCTCACCCGGAGCGTAACGGAAGGCCAGGGAGGCTTCCATGGTCTGAATCTCAGGAACCAACGTTTTCTGGTCATCATTGGTTATATAGGCCAGGCCGCCGGTAGGCTCGTCTGTGCTGTGTTTCACTTCCACCGTGGTCTTCAGGCCAAACTGTGTCTCGTTCTCGTACTTCAAGGCGATATTCCGCACGTAGGACATCTGGTCTACCGTAGAAGTCTTGAAAGATACGAACACGTTGTCTTTATCTGTCTTCAGGAACTTATCCGTGGGAGACATCACATCATACTGATAGCTGAACGTGATAGAGTTCTTCGGGAACTCGCGCGGCAGGTATTCCTTCTTGTTGAAAGAGTATTCCACCTCACCCATATACTTGGAACGATGGTCCTTGAACCCGTAAGCGTAATATCCCTTGAAGAACAGATGCGGATTCAGGTTGGCCGTGGTCTGCGCGCTCATACGCAGACGCAATCCGTCGATATAGTTATTGGAGATCATGGTGTTTACCGGACCGATATCCACCTTGCTGGGATGCTCCTTGGTCCCGGTTTCCACAAAGTTCTCGATAAACGCCTTCAATACAAAAATCACATATTTGAATCCCGGCATCTGCTCCAGACGCTTTACCAGCATATCCATAGAACTCTCGGTCTGCGTAAGCGGAACCGGCCGGTATTGATTCCAGAAATCGTCTCCGCGCATCATGGCGTCCGCCTCTTTGATCTCGGCTCCCTTACGCTTGAAAAGTTGCTGCGGAAGCTCATCGAAGGCATAATCAGAGTAACGGGTAGTCCTTCGTATCTGGAATCCTTGCATGATCTTCATCAAGGTCATCTCCACAATCATGTCATCGGTTTTCAACACCCACTCCCCATTGGGCAATTGCTCGAACTCCTGAATAATATCCATATTGTCTACAAAGTTCACCCCCGATTTCTTGGGCAGGTTCATTGTACATTTCTTCACCGTATAAGACGAGTCGGCCAATACGTAAAGATGCCCCGTAAAACCGAAGTCCTGCGAGTTATTGGGAACGAAGGTGAGATGGAAGCACTTGTCCTTGTCCACGAATGTGGTGTCCATAATGTAAAACTTATAAAAAGAGATGGCATCACTGGACGAAATAGGGCTGATGAAAGGATACTGCAACAGACGGATATCATTGTCGTAAATATTCACATCCGTAAATACATCCTTCAGCACCGTGCTCAGCATATCTCCCGTTGCAAACAGCTCGTTCACACCCGTAGAGCTCATTCCTTTGATAATGGTCTTCTCACTCTTGGGATGTTTACGGTAAATTTTCTGCGAAGCGGTCTCGTCCACCGAGATAGGAAGGATGAATTTATTGGTTTCCTCACAAAGTTCGATCTGGTCTTTCAGGAAAGGCATCTTTTTATACATACCTTTTTCCAGCATTTCGGGAGTCACATCATTCAGTGACATCGTGATCTTCTGATACTTATTGTACTGATAGTAATCGTTCTCGCTCAGCTTATTATTCTTTTTATGAGCGATCACCTTCTTCATCAGTTCCACTGCCGGATTATTCTTACGGGAGTATTTCTCTCGTTTGGGCTTCACCACCACTTCGTCCAGCATGATATCATCCGGTCTCATCCTCACATTCAGGTTCTTGGTGACGCCGGGAATTATATTCACCACTTTTGTTACATATCCCACCGCCGAAAAGGTGAGTTTATTCCAGCCTTTACGGGTTTCGACCTTATAATTTCCATCATTATCGGTAATACTTCCTACGCCTTTTCCTTCATAAAAGACTGACAAGTAGGGTATGGGTTCATTCGTCAATGAGTCTGTTACAACGCCTTGTATATTTTGGGCTGACACCGAAATGCAGCATCCTAATAACAAAAATAGTAGAAACGACTTGATATATTTTGTCTTCATTCTTTTCACCGCTATTTTTATGAGGGAACAAAGTTAAGCATTAACTTAAAAGAAAGTTGCTAATATAAGCTAATAAATACAGAAATCTTACATATTGACCAATAAATAGGTGAAATTTAACACCGGCAGAACCATTATGCAGCAAATAAAAAAGGGGTCTTTTCACAAAGCCCCCTTTTTAAGTTTTCAATAGGTATTAGTTTTTTTTTAAGGTAAAAAGATTGTTTTCAGGATAACGATGCAAATATCGAGCCTTTTTTTAAACCAGCCAAATAAAAAACTATGCCATACAACATGTTTTTAGATTTTTCTGTCTTTTTTGGCAGATTATTATTCAAAATGCTCTTTATCGGCCTCATTATATATACAAAGGTAGCAAAAATATAGACTAAAACAGCATTTTAATGAGTTTTTTCTTTTCCCAAGAAATGTCCATCTACCTTATCGCGATGTTTCAGCACCTTTGCATCGATGAAGAAAACAATTTCTTCGGCGATATTGGTTATATGGTCTCCGGCACGTTCCAGCTTACGGATAACGGTGCCGAGTTCCAGGCAAGTCAGGAAATTATCGGGGTGTGTTTCCAGATATTTTGTAAGGACGGCAGGAGCAGCCGCATTGATTTCGTCCAGCAAATTATCTTTACTGAATACATTGAGGGCTAACTCCAGATTTTCTTCATTCAACGCGTTCTTGGTCATTTCGAGCATACCGAGCACTTGTCTCAGCATCTCTTCTATACGCAGGCTGTGGAGCAGTTCACTATCCAGCACGGTTTCCTCGCTTCTCACCACAAAACGGGCTATGCCTTCGGCAAAATCTCCCAAACGCTCCAAATCACTGTTTATTTTGAACATGGCCAGCACAAAACGCAGGTCAATGGCTACCGGATTGTATAGAGCGATAGTGTCCTCTACATCACTGTCTATTTTCAACTCGAACGCATTCACCCTTTTCTCACGGACAATGACTTGCTGTGCCTGGTCACGGTTAAAGGTCAGCACAGCCTCTCCTGCCCTGTCCAGCTGATTGTAAACCAATGTCCACATCTCGTTCACTTCCTTCTTCAGTGATACAAGTTCTGATTCTATAAATTTCACCATATTCTTAATTCTTGTTTTGTTTATCATTATTTCTTTCACCGCAGATTGCGCAGATTCACACTGATTTTAATTTTCCGGACAGAAGAATAAAAAGACAAATCCGCACCATTAGATCTGAAAAGCAAGCAAGCCCGCATCGGGTTGTGGCACATCAGTTCCAGTTTTATCTTATCTCCCATCTGTGCAACGCTGTGATGAATGCTTTACCCGAAACGCCCTGTAATATAATTCTGGGTCGCTTCCTTGCCCGGATTCGTAAATATTTTCTTCGTATCATCATATTCCACCATATTGCCCATATAGAAGAAGGCTGTCTTGTCACTGACACGCGCGGCCTGCTGCATGTTGTGGGTGACAATAACGATGGTATATTCTTTCTTCAGCTCATGAATCAACTCTTCTACCTTGGCTGTAGAGATAGGGTCCAGTGCCGAAGCCGGTTCATCCATAAGCAGAACCGAAGGAGATACGGCCATGGCACGGGCTATGCACAACCGCTGCTGCTGACCACCGGACAGGGCAAACGCAGACTCTTTCAACTTATTCTTCACCTCATCCCACAATGCGGCTCCTTTCAAGGTTTCCTCCACCCTGTGGCGGATAAACTCATTATCTTTCACCCCATTTACCCGAAGCCCGTAGGCCACATTCTCGAAAATGCTTTTCGGAAACGGGTTGGGACGCTGAAAGACCATCCCTACGCTCTTGCGCAACTCGTCCACCTGCACGGACTTGTCGTATATATTTCTCCCGTCAATCAAAATCTCCCCCTCCAGACGAGAGCCGGGAATGAGGTCGTTCATGCGGTTGAACAGACGGAGGAAGGTGGACTTGCCACAACCGGACGGGCCTATGAAAGCCACCACCGATTTCTCTTCAATCGTCATGCTTATATCTTTCAGTGCCTGAAAATCACCATAGAAAAAATTTACATGTTTTGCATCTATCTTATTCATATTCTTAATGTTTTAATAATTTGCTGATTTGTCTATGTGCTAATGTACCAATGTCCGTGCGGTACACAGCGCAACCCATCGGCACACCGACAAATTATTAATTCGTTTTTACTTTGTTGGAAAAATACCGGCGGAGTGCATTTGCCAACAGGTTTATAATTAAAATAATAAGGATCAGTACCAACGCCGTACCGTATGCCAAAGGAAGCTGTGACTCCATATCCGTTCCGCTGGTAGAAATCACATAAAGGTGATAAGGCAATGCCATGCATTGGTCCAGAATGCTATGCGGCAGTTGCGGCAGGAAGTAAGCGGCACACGTAAACAAGATGGGCGCCGTTTCACCCGATACACGTCCCAAAGCCAGAATCAGTCCGGTAATGATGTTGGGCATCCCCATAGGCAGAATCACATGCCAGATGGTTTGCAGCTTGGTCGCGCCCAAAGCCAGACTCCCTTCACGGAAGCTGTCGGGAATCGCCTTCAAGGCTTCTTCGGTGGTGCGTATCACCAAAGGTACACAAAGCAATCCCAACGTCAAAGAACCGGCCAGGATGCTGTCGCCGAACCCCATGTATTTCACAAACAGTGCCATACCAAACAAACCGAACACAATGGACGGAATACCGCTCAAGTTATTGGTCATCATCCGGATAAAGCGGACCAGCTTGCCTTTCGGCGCATACTCGTTCATATAAATGCCACTCATCACTCCCACCGGAAAAGCGAACAGCGCACTGCCCGCCATCAGATAAAAAGTACCTACAATGGCCGGCCATATACCGCCACCCGTCATGCCGTCACTGGGCGCCGTGGTCAGAAACTCCCAGCTGATTACTCCTATACCTTTATATATAATAAAACCGAGAATGGCGAACAGAATGAGGACAATGCTATAACTCAACAGTTTGAAAATGCCGAATGCCAGCCATTGCGAACGTCTTTTACGCACCCCTTGCCCGACAGGGAAAACATCTTGCTTCATATTTTAAATACTTAATTAATCATTTGTCAATCTATCCATATACCCATTGGCTACGCTGTGTGCCGCATGATCATTAGCACACCGGCAAATCAGTACATTATTTATTTGTTCTTGATGAAATATATTCTACACTAAAGTTGATAAGCATCGTGATGAAAAACAACACTACTCCCAACAGGAACAGGGCTTCATAGTGCGCGCCACCGGCAGGAGCCTCTCCCAGTTCCGCTGCAATAGTCGCCGGAATGGTACGGAGCGGCTCCAGAATAGTGGTGGGTATCACGGCCGCATTTCCTGTAACCATCAGCACCGCCATCGTCTCGCCTATGGCGCGTCCGATGCCCAGGACAACGCCCGAAGTGATTCCCGAAACAGAGAAAGGTATCACCACCTTATATATAGTCTGCCAACGGGTAGCGCCCAATGCCAGACTGGCTTCGCGCATGGCACGGGGACAATTCCGCATCGCATCCTCGCTTACGGTAATGATAGTGGGGAGTGCCATGATCGCCAAAACAATACTTCCGGCCAATCCGGTCTCGCCCACAGGCAGATTAAAGACTTTCTGAATAAGCGGTACGATGACTATCAACCCAAAGAAACCGTAGACCACGGACGGAATACCACTGAGCAGCTCAATAACCGGCTTCAGAAAACTACGGGTCCGATGGTCGGCCACCTCGGACATATACACCGCCACCGACAAGCCGAAAGGCAAAGCGAACAGGATGGCAAAGAAACTCACCCAAAGCGTACCCGTAATCAAAGGAAGAAATCCGAACTGAGGGGCGGGAGTAGCCGTAGGGAACCATTCCTTTCCGGCAAAAACCTCGTCAAAAGAAATAGACTCGTCTTTCAGCAGGTGGCCCGGAAAATCCTTCTCTATAAACTTGGAGGGAACAAAAGCGATGATGCCTGGATTACCGGCAACGATCTCGCCGATGCACCGGGGGGCTTTCTCGTACCCGGCTCCCAACTCTTCCTCCGAGAAATAGGAGGTGATATCCTCCAACCGGAAAACTTTAACCTCCGCATCCGGTCCTCCCAGCTCTTTCCAGTTGGTAATCTCTTCGTCAAAAACGTCTTTTATTTGTGCCGCACTCAGTTCCTGCACCGGATTGGCTTTATTCACCGCCAGCACATATCCCTCTTCTATGACTTTTTTATTAAAAAGTCCCAAAGCTTCCGCAAACAAGAATACGACAATCAGCAAAATAGTAATGCTCGTTACAAAACCGCTGCAAGTCAATATCCCTTCTACAATCTTTTCCCAAACTCGTTTCATACAGTTTTAGTCTTCTATTTTAATAACCGATGCAAAAAAAGCCTCTTTATATTAAGGTGATATGAAAGAAGCTTGAAGTATTTGCTACAATTATATTACAAACTTGTTACAAGCAAAGACAATCCTGATCTTATTGCCATTTTCCCGCAAGGACGGATTCAATCCACCCTTGCCGGCGAATATTGCCCGTAACAGAATCGTAACACACCAGTAAAACAAATGACACAAGAAAACGTTTCTTTTGCACACGAATTAATATAAGAACTTATGAATCAATTAAAAGCTCTATTTCTTTTTATTCTATTGGCTTGTAGTCTGAATATTACCGCACAACGCATAAAAGGCAGTGACACGGTGTTGCCTGTGTCACAGGAAACAGCCGAGATTTTCATGAAAGATGATCCCGACCGGCGGGTAACCGTCACCGGCGGGGGAACCGGAGTAGGGATTTCCGCCCTGATGGACAACACGACAGATATCGCTATGGCTTCCCGTCCCATCAAATTCAGCGAAAAGATGAAACTGAAAGCCGCCAAACAGGAAGTGGAGGAGGTAATCATAGCGTATGATGCCCTGGCCGTCATTGTAAACCCGTCCAACCCTGTCAGCCAACTGACACGCCAGCAACTGGAAGCCATATTCCGCGGCAAGATAACCAATTGGAAGCAACTGGGAGGACCCGATATGAAAATTATTGTCTATTCCCGCGAAACCTCTTCGGGAACTTACGAATTTTTCAAAGAAAGCGCCCTGAAGAACAAGAACTACATGAGCAGCAGCTTGTCCATGCCCGCCACCGGAGCCGTGATCCAGTCTGTAAGCCAGACCAAAGGCGCTATCGGCTATGTGGGACTGGCCTACTTGTCCCCCCGGGTGAAAGCCATCGCCGTTTCCTACGACGACGGCAAGCACTATGTACTGCCCAGCCTTGAAAACGGAAAGAAGAAACTTTACCCCGTAGTACGCCCTCTTTACTACTATTACAACGTAGCCAATAAGGAAAAAGTAACCCCGTTCATCGACTATATCCTGTCGCCCCAGGGGCAAAATATTATAAAAAACGGTGGATATATTCCTGTGAAATAAAGGATATCCCAAAAAGAATGCGTACTTTTGCAGCAAAAGTGTAAAATTGATATCACAATGACTGAAATGAACGCTACAGAAGCTACAGAGAAGAAAAGTCTGAACTTCATTGAACAGGCAGTTGAGAACGACCTGAGAGAAGGTAAAAACGGAGGGAAAGTACAAACCCGCTTTCCGCCCGAGCCGAACGGCTACCTGCACATCGGTCATGCCAAAGCCATCTGTCTGGATTTCGGGATAGCTGCACGCTATGGTGGCGTATGTAACCTGCGTTTTGACGACACCAACCCGACCAAAGAAGATATGGAATACGTGGAAGCCATCAAGGAGGACATCCAATGGCTCGGATTCCAGTGGGGAAACGAATATTATGCATCCGACTACTTCCAGCAATTATGGGATTTCGCCGTCAATCTGATAAAGGAAGGAAAGGCTTATATAGACGAACAGAACTCAGAACAAATCGCGGCACAAAAAGGCACTCCCACCCAACCCGGAACCGAGAGCCCTTACCGCAACCGTCCCATCGAGGAAAGCCTGGAACTGTTCAACAAAATGAACAGCGGTGAAATAGAAGAAGGCAAAATGGTGCTCCGTGCCAAAATAGACATGGCAAGCCCCAACATGCACTTCCGCGACCCTATTATTTATCGTGTGGTAAAGACTCCGCACCACCGTACAGGCGAAACCTGGAAAGCATACCCCATGTATGACTTCGCACACGGACAGAGCGACTATTTTGAAGGAGTGACCCATTCGCTGTGTACCCTGGAGTTCGTACCCCACCGTCCGTTGTACGACCTGTTCGTGGACTGGGTAAAAGAAGGTAAAGATCTGGACGACAACCGTCCTCATCAGTATGAGTTCAACAAACTGAACCTGAACTACACCTTGATGAGCAAGCGTAACCTGCTGATTCTGGTAAAAGAACATCTGGTAAACGGTTGGGACGACCCCCGTATGCCGACTCTCTGCGGTTTCCGCCGTCGCGGCTACTCGCCTGAGTCCATCCGCAAATTTGTAGACAAGATAGGTTATACCACTTACGATGCCCTGAATGACTTCGCCCTGCTGGAAAGCGCTGTCCGCGAAGACTTGAACAGCCGTGCCACCCGTGTATCGGCAGTCATCAATCCGGTGAAACTGATCATTACCAACTATCCCGAAGGACAGGTGGAGGAAATGGAAGCTGTCAACAACCCGGAAGATCCGTCGGCAGGCACACACACCATCGAATTCAGCCGCGAACTGTGGATAGAACGCGACGACTTCATGGAAGACGCCCCGAAGAAATATTTCCGTATGACTCCGGGACAGGAAGTGCGTCTGAAAAGCGGATACATCGTGAAATGCACAGGCTGCAAGAAAGACGACAACGGCAACGTGGTGGAGGTATACTGCGAATACGATCCCGACAGCAAAACAGGTATGCCGGGCAGCAACCGCAAAATCAAAGGTACCATCCACTGGGTAAGCTGCGCACACTGTCTGCCTGCCGAAGTACGCCTGTACGACCGCCTGTGGAAAGTGGAGAACCCGCGTGATGAGATGGCCGCCATCCGCGAAGCAAAGAACTGCGACGCACTGGAAGCCATGAAAGAAATGATCAACCCCGATTCGTTGAATGTATTAACCAACTGCTATGTAGAGAAATATCTGGCCGATGCCAAACCGCTGGATTACTTGCAGTTCCAGCGCATCGGTTATTTCAATGTAGACAAAGACTCTACACCGGAACATCTGGTGTTCAACCGCACCGTATCTTTAAAAGATACCTGGAGCAAAATTAATAAATAAAAACAAGCTTATGAACTACGACATGTCTTCTTACTTTGAAGACCCGGAATTTAAAGAAGCATTGGCAAAATACGAGGGTATGGTGGAGAACCATACCCCCGCTTATTTTGAAGCTGATGAACTGATCGATATCGCCGAATACTACACTTTAAAAGGAAGACATAAAGATGCAGACAAGGCCATAGACCTCACTCTCCAATTACATCCCGAAAACACAGACGCCCTGGTTTTCCGGATACGCTCCCTGATGCTGCAAAACAAAAAGGAAGAAGCCAAAGTGGCAGCGCAACTCATCGCCAACAGCACCGACCGTGAATGCAGGTTCCTGCAAGCTGACATGCTGATGGAGGAGGACCGCATAGAAGAGGCCGAGGAGATATTCAAACAACTGGTCATGGACGAGGAGTACGAAGTGGACACGCTGCTGGATATCATCCAGGACTATACCAACGCCAATCAGGAAGAATATGCCGGACAATGGGTAGACTGCCTGTTTGCTCATTCCGACATGCAAACCCTGCCCAAAACCAACCAACGCCTCCGCGATGTGCTGTGCGATTATTACAGCACGTTCAACAAGCCCGACTTGGCCATCCCCTACCTGAACATGACCCTGAACGAGTATCCCTATTCCATCGAGCATTGGAACGAACTGGGGAAATGCCATCTGCAACAATGCCAATACGAAGAGGCGAACGAAGCCTTGGATTTCGCATTAGCCATTGATGATGAAAATACAGATTCATTGACTTTGAAAGCATTTGGTTACCACCAGGCAGGCAATTTAAAGGAATCCTGCGACTACTATCTCCGTCTGGCCAATGTGAGCAAGAACAAGACGAAAGCCTATCTGGCACTGGCACAAATCTATCTGGAGATGCGGGATCATGCTTCAGCCATCAGCTATATAGAAAAGCTGATAAACCGGAAATCGGGTCTGACCGACTACGAATTGGCCGAGTTATATTCTGACACGGCGCTCTGTCATGCCTATCTGGGGCATACCGAAAACGGATACAAATATATCAACCAAGCATTGGAGCTGAACGAACATGATGCCGAAATACGTATCGCAGCCGGACGCTTCTTTACAATAGAAGCTCAAAAAAGCGATATCAGCGAAGAGGAACAAGAAAACAACCTCCGCAATGCGGAACATCAATTCACACGTGCATTGGAGTTTACTCCGAAGGAGGAACGGTTTGATGTGCTGTTCAAAATCGGCTCTCTATATTTTGACGAACATAATTTTGAATATGCCAACCAGTACTTCGAACTAATAAACAAAGAATTTCCGGAGGATGCCGATGCCACTTACTTTTTTCTGGCTTACGGTTATTACCACCAGCAGGAATCCGCTTCGTTCATGCACTATCTGGCTAAAATCAGAAAAGAAATTCCGGATATGTACGCCACCATGGGAACCGGCGATACCATACTGATGACCGACACCTACTTCAATGAAGCGCTGCGTGCCATTAAAGAAGATGTCAGCACAGGCAAGATTAACTTAAACAAATATTTATAATAATTTTATGGAATCAGTTGCATTTATCCAGTGGTGTCTGGACCACTTGAATTATTGGACAATAACGTTATTAATGGCCATCGAAAGCTCTTTTATCCCTTTCCCCTCGGAAGTGGTAGTGCCGCCCGCCGCCTATAAGGCTGCCGGAGGAAACAGTGACCTGAATGTATTTCTGGTAGTTATATTTGCGACCATCGGAGCCAATATAGGAGCCATCATCAATTATTATATAGCCTATTTCGTAGGCCGTCCGCTGGTTTATAAATTTGCGAACAGCCGCTTCGGACACATGTGCCTGATTGATGAAGCCAAGGTTCAGAACGCAGAACACTACTTTGACAAGCATGGGGCACTTTCCACCTTTATCGGACGTCTTATTCCTGCCGTCCGCCAGCTTATCTCCATTCCTGCCGGTCTGGCCAAGATGAAATTATCCACTTTCCTGCTGTACACAACGCTGGGAGCAGGTATCTGGAATGCCATCCTGGCAGCCATCGGTTACTATCTGCAATCAGTGGTTCCCGAAGAGCAGTTATTGAGTACCGTCACCGAATACAGCCACGAGTTAGGATATTGCTTTATAGCTATCGGCGTTTTAATAGTAGGTTTCCTGATTTATAAAGGAAGAAAATAAAAAAGAATGAACTTTTTTCCATTTAAATTTGTTATCATTACAGTATCGAACTAAAATATAATAAAATTATGGCAAAAACAGCATTTAAAGGAACACCGGTAACACTAGCCGGAGAATTTGTGAAAGCAGGAACCTCAGCTCCGGAATTTACATTGGTAAAAGGAGATTTGAGCAATTATACATTAAAAGACGGGAAGGGCAAATATCTGATTCTGAACATTTTCCCCAGTATGGATACCGGCGTGTGCGCTACTTCCGTACGCAAGTTCAACCAGCTGGCTGCAAACCAGCCCAATACGGTGGTGTTGGCAATCTCTAAAGACCTGCCATTCGCCCAGGGACGCTTCTGCACTACTGAAGGCATCACCAACGTTATTCCTTTGTCTGATTATCGCTATACTTCCGATTTCGCTGAAAAGTATGGTGTATTGATGACTGATGGTCCTTTGGCTGGATTATTGGCACGCTCGGTTGTAGTGATTGACCCGGAAGGAAAAGTGGTTTATACCGAACTTGTTCCCGAAATAACCCAGGAACCGAATTATGAGGCCGCACTGAAAGCGGTAAAATAAAAAGTGCTTCCCGAAAGAATAAAGAAAACGGCAGAAGATTTTTACAATCTATCCACATAGTTTTTAGGGCAGTTTCCGGCATAGCTTCTTGAAAGTTATGCCGGAAATTTTTATATGTCATGCTTGAAAGATCTATAATCTTGCATGTGAAAGATTTATAATCTTATGCCCGCAAGATCTATAATCTTACATCTTCATCCTTTAGACAAGTACCATTGGTACATTCTGTGTACCCCTTCTTCTATATCAATCTTATGCTGCCAGCCCAGCCGGTGCAATTTGCTTACATCCGTCAGCTTACGCATAGTGCCGTCCGGTTTCGTAGCGTCAAAAGTCAGTTTGCCCTGATAACCCACTTCCTTGACAATCTTGTCCGCCAGTTGGGCAATGGTGATTTCTTTCCCCGTACCGATATTGATATGACAGTTGCGGATATCCTTGGAGCCGGCAGCATAGGTATCCTTAAAATCCACATGCTCCATGATATAGACACTGGCATCAGCCATCTCCTCACTCCATAAGAACTCACGCAACGGCTTGCCTGTTCCCCACAAAGTTACTTCCTGCCCGGTTATACCATACTTTTTCAGAATGGAGAGAATCTCCTCATCCGTATGCGAACCGTCTATCCCCTCTACGGGACGAAGATTCATATCTTTACGCACCGCGTCCCAGTCCCCTTCATTCAGGCATTTTCCCAAATGAATCTTACGAATCATGGCAGGCAGCACATGGCTGTTCTCCAAATGGAAATTATCATTGGGACCGTAAAGGTTCGTAGGCATCACGGCTATGTAATTGGTTCCATATTGCAAGTTAAAGCTTTCGCACATCTTCAACCCGGCAATCTTCGCAATAGCATACGGTTCGTTGGTATATTCCAAGGGAGAAGTCAGTAACACATCTTCCTTCATGGGTTGTACGGCATCACGAGGATAAATGCAAGTGCTTCCCAAAAACAAGAGTTTCTTTACATCATGGCGGAAACTCTCCCCTATCACATTCTGCTGAATCTGCAAGTTCTGATAAATAAAATCGGCACGGTAAAGACTGTTCGCCATGATGCCGCCCACATGTGCCGCTGCCAGAATGACATACTGGGGCTGCTCTTCATCAAAAAACTTCTTCACAGCCTGCCCGTCCAGCAAATCCAGTTCTTTGTGAGAACGGCCTACCAGATTGGTATATCCCTTTTGCTGCAAATTATTCCATATAGCAGACCCCACCAGTCCGTGGTGGCCTGCTACATATATCTTGGCTGTTTTTTCCATTATTCTGCTATTTGAGCCTTTAAATACAGTTTCTTCACGAACTTCATATCATGCTTCACCATGATTTTCACCAGTTCGGGGAAAGAAGTCTTACGGGGATTCCAGCCCAGCAACGTTTTGGCTTTAGTGGGATCACCCAACAACTGCTCCACTTCGGCGGGACGGAAATACTTAGGATCGACGGCAACCAGTTCCTTGCCCGTCGCCACATCGATACCTCTTTCATCCACCCCTTTGCCTTCCCAGCGCAATTCAATGCCCACTTCCTTGAAGGCCAAGGTACAGAACTCGCGCACCGTATGGTATTCGCCGGTCGCAATGACAAAATCTTCGGGAGTATCGTGCTGAAGAATCATCCACATACACTCCACATAATCCTTGGCATAGCCCCAGTCGCGCAAAGAATCCAGATTTCCCAGATACAGTTTGTCCTGATATCCCTGGGCTATACGTGCGGCAGCCAAAGTAATCTTGCGTGTTACGAAATTTTCACCACGGCGTTCACTCTCATGGTTGAACAGGATGCCGTTCACGGCAAACATACCGTAACTTTCACGATAGTTCTTGGTAATCCAGAAACCATACTGCTTGGCCACCCCATACGGAGAACGGGGATAGAAGGGAGTCGTTTCCTTCTGAGGCACTTCCTGTACCAGTCCGAACAATTCGGAAGTCGATGCCTGATAAATCTTGGTCTTCTTTTCCAGGCCCAGAATACGGACCGCTTCCAACATACGCAGCGTGCCTACCGCATCCGCTTCCGCTGTGTACTCGGGTACATCGAAACTTACTTTCACATGGCTCTGAGCAGCCAGATTATAGATTTCATCGGGCTGTACAGCCTGAATGATACGTATCAGCGAACTACTGTCGGTCATATCCCCCCAATGCAGATTCACCAGACGGGTCTTTTGCATATCACGAACCCACTCGTCCAGATAAAGATGTTCGATACGACCGGTATTGAATGAAGAAGAACGGCGCAGAATACCGTGAACCTCATATCCCTTTTCAATCAAAAACTCTGCCAGGAATGAACCGTCCTGACCTGTAATACCTGAAATTAAAGCTACTTTTTTCATTTCGTTTATTGTAAATGGCCTTATGCAAGCCCTCTTGGTTATTTCATATCACATAGCTATCTACTGCTATCTGCCTTTCGGCATGGCAAAGGGTGGAATGACCCAACAGAACGGCAGATGACAGACAGCATACACTCCATGTATGCAGAAATAAAATATATACAAGAAAGAATATTTACTCCGCCGAAAATTCTTTGATGCGCTGTTCCTCGCTCAACCGGCAGATCAGCAATGTGTTATTCTTCTCAGCAACGATATATCCGTCCAGTCCCTGTACCACCACCCTCTTTTCCTGTGTAGTGTGAATCACACAGTTACGGGTTTCATACAACTTTATATTCTCACCTATCTGCGTATTATTATGGGCATCTTTCGGCAAATTCTCGTGCAATGATCCCCAAGTACCCAGATCACTCCACCCAAAGCTGGCAGGAAGGACAAAAATCTCATCCGCCTTCTCCATAATGGCATAATCCACCGAAATGTTCTCGCACAAAGGGAAATTCTGGTTAATCATTTCCTGCTCCTTGTCCGTATAATAATAAGGAAGCAAACGCTCGAACACCTTCGAAATGGCAGGCTGATATACGCGCAGGGCGTTCACCACCGTATTTACATTCCACACAAAAATACCGGCATTCCAGAAGAAATTATTTTTTTGAATATAGCGCCGGGCTGTTTCCAGATCGGGTTTCTCTTTAAAAGAATACACCCGGAATACCTCCTTATTGGCGGTAGAAGGTACACTGAGATCAGCTTCAATGTAACCGTAGCCCGTCTCAGGACGGGTAGGTTTCATGCCCAGGGTAAGGATAGCGTCCGAATCGGCCGTAAAATTCATCGCCGAATTAATCACCCGCTGAAACTCCGCGATATTCATCACAATGTGGTCGCTGGGGGTCACCACCATATTGGCCTTAGGATTACGTGCCTTTATTTTCCAACTGACGTATGCTATACAAGGAGCCGTATTGCGACGGCAAGGCTCACGCAGGATATGATCATCAGCAATATCGGGCAACTGCTCCTTTACAGTGTCCGCATACTTCTCTGATGTCACCACCCAAATATTTTCCGGAGGACAGATCCCCTGAAAACGGTCAGCCGTAAGTTGGATCAATGTACGGCCGCAACCCAGTACATCAATAAATTGCTTAGGATAATCAGGAGTACTCATCGGCCAGAAACGGCTTCCAACACCTCCGGCCATTATAACGAGGTGATTATTCTTGATGTTCATATGATTCATTTTTTACGTTGTATGACCGCAAAGATAAGTATTATTTTTTAAAAAAAGTATTGCGTTTTAATTTATATGTCCTATATTTGCATACGACTAACATTTTTTTTGTCATGAAACAACCGACAACTGAAAACTCTGATATAATTAAACTAGTAGCGATATTAGGTGATTTTGCCTTGTTGAACCTTTCTATGATACTTGTGTTTTTTATTCTGAAAGGAATAGATTCACAGGCCATAGCCCATATTTCATTGAAAACCTACCTGCTGACTTCCAACCTGTGCTATATTCCCTGCATATCCATTTTTGGGGTCATACTGCACAACCGCATAGTGCGTCCGGAACAGATTGTAGGCCGCCTGTTAGGAACAATCAGCTTGCATGTAGTCATCTTCCTCACGGTGCTGGCCATTATTAAGGTAGATAACTTCTCACGCATCTATCTGCTTGCTTTCTATCTGTCTTTCATACCTTTAGCTATAGGATGGCGACTGACATTGCGGTTCTTTGTGAAAATGTTCCGCCGCAGTGGCAGGAACCTGCACACCACTGTACTGATAGGCGACGGGGACAATATGGTGGAGCTGTACCATACGTTGAACGATTTGACTTACGGATACAGGGTTTTAGGCATTTTCTATGATGAGAAGGACTCTAATTACCCCGAAGGAATTCCCTTTAAAGGTCCTGTAAACCAATTATTTGAATGGTTGTCTCATAACACCGTGCACGAACTGTACTGCGGTCTGCCATCCAGCAGAAAGGATGATATTCTGGCCATCATGAACTATTGCGAGAACAATCTGATCCGCTTCTATAGCGTACCTCATGTACGTAATTACATAAAGCGTCAGCTGCAACTGGAATTATTGGGTGAAGTTCCTGTATTGTCCATCCGTACCGAGCCGTTGCAGAACCCGGTAAACAGACTGGCAAAACGGTTATTTGATTTGACATTTTCCTCTCTGTTTTTACTTACAATTTTTCCATTTATGTACCTGATTGTAGGTCTTATTATTAAAATTACCTCACCTGGTCCCATATTCTTCAAACAGGAGAGAAACGGGGAAAACGGGAAAATCTTTAAATGCTATAAGTTCCGTTCCATGAAAGTGAACGCATTGTCCGATTCATTGCAGGCTACCAAGAATGATCCCCGCAAGACCAAGTTCGGCAACTTCCTGCGTAAAAGCAATCTGGACGAACTGCCGCAATTCATTAATGTATTCAAAGGAGAGATGTCCATTGTAGGTCCCAGACCCCATATGCTGAAACATACAGAGGAATATTCCCAACTGATTAACAAATACATGATGCGCCACCTTGTCAAACCCGGAATTACCGGATGGGCGCAAGTCACCGGCTACCGGGGAGAAACCAAAGAACTTTCCCAAATGGAAGGCAGGGTGAGAAGAGACTTGTGGTATATTGAGAACTGGACTTTCCTGCTCGACATCCGCATCATGATAAAAACAGTAACCAACATGTTCCGGGGCGAGAAAAACGCCTATTAATCCAAATCGTAGGGACATATAAAAAATAAAAAGATATGAAAGGTATTGTACTAGCCGGAGGTTCGGGCACGCGCCTCTATCCTATTACCAAAGGAGTATCCAAACAGTTGCTCCCTGTCTTCGACAAACCCATGATTTATTATCCTATATCGGTACTTATGCTGGCCGGCATACGGGAAATACTCATTATCTCCACCCCATACGACTTACCGAGCTTCAAAAGACTGTTAGGAGACGGAAGCGATTTCGGAGTACGCTTTGAATATGCGGAACAGCCTTCGCCCGACGGACTGGCTCAGGCTTTCATCATCGGCGAGAAATTCATCGGAAATGATTCCGTCTGCCTTGTACTGGGTGATAACATATTCCACGGCAACGGCCTGTCCGCCATGTTGAGAGAATCCGTACGTGCTGCCGAAGAGGACAAGAAAGCAACGGTATTCGGCTATTGGGTCAGTGACCCCGAAAGATATGGCGTAGCGGAATTTGACAAGGAAGGCAACTGCCTCTCTATTGAAGAAAAACCTGCCCAACCTAAGTCCAACTATGCCGTGGTGGGACTCTATTTCTATCCCAACAAGGTGGTGGAAGTAGCCAAGAATATCAAGCCTTCGGCACGGGGAGAACTGGAAATCACCACCGTAAACCAGCAATTTCTTCAGGACAAGGAATTGAAAGTACAGACATTGGGCAGAGGTTTCGCATGGCTGGATACCGGTACTCACGACTCGCTGGCCGAGGCAAGTACCTACATCGAAGTCATTGAAAAGCGCCAGGGGCTGAAAGTGGCGTGCCTTGAGGGCATAGCTTTGAGAAAAGGCTGGATTACTCCGGAAAAGATGCAGGAACTGGCCCAGCCGATGTTTAAAAACCAATACGGACAATATTTACTGAAAGTTATAAAAGAACTGGGATTAGAATAATGGAAGTTATAAAAACAGCAATAGACGGGGTTTTCATTTTGGAACCCCGTATTTTTAATGATGCAAGAGGGTATTTCTTTGAAAGCTTCTCGGGACGTGAATTTGAAGAAAAAGTATGCAGGACTACATTTGTACAGGATAATGAGAGTTTCTCCACTTACGGTGTATTACGCGGCCTGCATTTCCAGAAACCTCCTTTCACACAAAGCAAACTGGTGCGTGTGATCAAGGGAGCGGTACTGGATGTGGCTGTAGATATCCGGAAAGGTTCTCCTACTTTCGGAAAGCATGTGGCTGTAGAATTGACCGGAGAGAATCACCGGCAGTTTTTTATCCCCCGCGGATTCGCACACGGCTTTGCGGTACTAAGTGACGAGGTGTTGTTCCAATACAAGTGTGACCATTATTATGCTCCGCAAAGCGAAGGAGGAATCGCATGGGACGACCCCGATCTAGGCATAGACTGGCGACTTCCGGCCGACAAGGTTATTTTGTCCGACAAGGACAAGAAACATCCGAGATTGAAAGACTATCAAACGGATTTCGACTTTAATCAAAGTTTATATTAAAGGCTGTTTTGATTCTGCGTTTGTCCGGTTTTTGCCAGTGAAATTAAAGAAGCCGAAAACTGCACACCGGACTATCGTAACGTTCAGGACAACATTTCCGAAGATTGAACCTATAAAAACAGGGTGCACCTCCTACGAAAGAGATGCACCCTGTTTTTATAGGTCAATATCTTTATATCACTTCTTCTCCATCCCCTCCTGAGGAGCATTAAGTCCTGCCTTCAGATTTTCAAAGAATTCACGTCCGAACAAGATCCATGCGGAAGCACCCGCCACTGCTAGGAAAATAAATCCGACAAGAATCACCTTCTTGCTGGTTCCCGAAGGCAGCAACGGCACACTGGCAGGTTCCACAACGGCAAATACAGGTTTGGCCTCCTGTACTTTGGCCCGTGCCACCTGCAATTGGGTAGCCACCTGGCTATACACCTGATATGCCAGATTCATATCATTCTGCAACCGTTCTCTCTCCGTCAAAGCACTTTGAAGGACAACCCCCTTGTTGGCATCCATGTAATTGGCATAATTCTGCTGGGCTACATAATACTCCTGCTGGCGTTCCTTATACAATTGTTCCAGATAAGCACAATCCTGCTGGGCTTTGGAGACCCTGTACGCTGTGATATACTCCTGAAGCTTCACCACTACCGTGTCTGTAATGGCGGCCGTAACCATCGGGTCCTGCAAAGTCACCGTCACTGTGGTGATGCCGGTTTTCTTATCCACATCAGCAGTAATCGCCTTACGCATGGCTTCCACTTTCTTCGCCTGATCTTCTGTCAGGTGGAAAGGATCCAGCCTGTTCCCTTCTTCCTCTTCCTTATCGGAGAAGAGAGATTTCACCCCGCCTATAGCCGCCCCGGGCAATCCCATAACAGCACCCCACCACGGAGCTTTCTGCTCATCGAGATAAGCTACAAAAGTAGTATCCACCTCACCGTCCAACGTAGTGACATGTGCATTAAACAGTTCCAGAATGAAAGGAGTAGATGCTACTATATCCGGGAAAAGAGATACGTTCAACGCATCCGCCTCACTGCCCAGACTCATGCCTCCGATCCCTAGCATGGCAGCCATTCCCGACAAACTCCCCCCTCCGCTTTTACCGGATTCGGGAGACAATGTCACTTCCACCGTATATTGCTTGGGAATACTCAGAGCGATAATCACCCCTACAATAGCACCTATTCCGGCAACCTTCAGCAGCATCTTTCGGGCAGCCCACAACTTACGGACATACTCCATCAAATCAATTTCCAATTCCTCGTCTTCCCGTGGTCTTTCCGTATTATTCGTATAATTCTTATCTTCCGCCATACTGTTTCTATTTTAAGATATTAGCAATAGATGCAATCATAGTAGCCAACGACGCACTGGTGGTTGCTATGGACAAGGTGTTCTGCAAAGACCAGTTGCTCTTTTCCTTCACCGGAACAATCACCTCACAGCCCGGCTGGATCAGCTCACGGCTACCTTTCTTCGCTCTCTTCACCTGACCGTTCATATATACAATATACGCCTTGCTCTTCTTCGCACGGAAACCGTAACCTCCGGCCTGCTCTATATAATATTTCAACGTCTTGCCATCTTCAAATGAAACGGTATTGGGATACATCACAGCCCCGCTGATACGTACCGTGTTGTTGTATTCGGGAATTTCAATCACATCCCCCTCACGCAATACGATATCCGCACTGGAGCCGGGTTTAAGCATCGCTTTTTCCAAATCGATGCCCACATAATAGATATCTCCCAAATCCAGCCGGTTGACATCAATGGAGTCCTTTCCAGTCTTGGCCATGTCCAGAACCGTTTCCATACGTTTGCGTTCATCGGCATTGATACGACGGCTTAAACGGGCCCCTTTGATATAAGCAAACGGAGTCACTCCACCTGCCTTCTTGATCAAATCGGAAAGACGTTCGCTCTTCTCTGTCAGCGCATAATCACCTTCATACAAAACCTCACCGGTCACCTGCACATTCACCTGTTCCTGATAAGCAGGGCTCTTACGCACATATACCTGATCGTATGGCTGCAACACAAAACCCGGTTCTCCGTCTATCACAAAACCGTCTTTCAGAGAAAACGAGTACATTTGTCCTATGGTGGAAACCGCTTCCGTACCTTTGCTATCCTTGATACGGCGGGAAACATCCACACGGACGGTAGAAGCCGATTCCATCAATCCGCCAGCCTGGATTATAATATCCTCCAAAGTCGTATTGTCGGCAAAAGCGAACTCACCCGGACGGGCAACCTCACCATACACCATGATGCTTCCCACATCCTCCAAGTCATGAATACTGGGAATATAAAGCACATCATTACGCTGCAAAGGTACATCGGGTGCAGTACCGTCCATGATGCCTTTTATATCTACTTGAATAACCTCTTTCTTCAGATTCTCGCGCTCGCGATGCAACACCGCACGTCCTGTAAAGGCATCACCCATAAGGCCTTCAGCCTTTTCCACCAGTTGGCGGACTGTATTCAAGGTTCCTCCGAACTGATAAATGCCCGGACGATAGACAGCCCCCTTGATTTCAAGCTTGTTCTCAAAACGGTCCAGAATAGCTTCAGCAGTCAGCGCATCACCATCTTTTACCTGGAATACGGAATAATCAATATCATCAATCGTATAAATCTGATACTCCTTTCCGTTTTGACGAATCATGCGGAGAGAACGGGTATAGGCATCCCCCGAAAATCCACCGGCATACTTCAACAACGTGGCAACACTTTCGTTGTTTTTCATCTCGTATTTCATGGGGCGTTTCACATTACCCTCTATGCTAACCAACGCCTCGTATGGAGGAACGATGATCACATCGCCTTCCTGCAAGCGGATATCATCATTGATTTTACCTTTCATAATAAAATCGTACACATCTACGGTAGCGATTTTCTGTCCTCCGCGCACTACTTGTATATTGCGCAAGCTACCGATATCGCTCACGCCACCGGCACGGTACAGTGCATGAAACACGGTAGAGAAAGAAGACAATGCATAAGTTCCCGGTTGGAACACTTCCCCCATCACGTTCACCTGGATCGTCCGGCTGTTTCCCAAAGTAACCTTGATTTGTGAGGACGGGTTCTGTTCATTATCAAGCCCTGCATAAATCTTATTCAGTTCTTTACGCAAATATTGGTTGGCTTCGGCAATAGTCATGCCGTTCAGATAAATCAATCCCAAATCGGGGATCGTGATAGATCCGTCCGGAGATACATTATCGCGGATGGTGGCCTGGTTTGTACCCCAGATATCAATGATTACCTCATCACCCGGCCCCAGACGGTAATTAGGAGGAGTAGCCAGATTCACACTCGGCTCGAATGTAAGGTTTCTGGTTTCAAAAATGTCCCGTCCGTACACCTTATCCTTCTGCATTTCTTCCATATCGCCCATGCCCATCCCCTCGTAATAGCGATTGGCAGAAACACTGTCCGACGAGTTCTTCCCTACCACTCTGTCCGCAGCCGGACGTTGGTCGAAAGTAAAATTCTCTGTTACATAGATATCTTCCTGCGTCTTTGTCTTTTCACGCAAACGGTTCCGATTTTGCATCGTTGCATTTGCATCTTTATCAGCAGACCCATTTTGCTGTTCATAAAGTTTCTTTACACGCTTAGCCTGTTCTTGTGTCACTCCTCTACGGGCTAACTCTGTAGCAATCTGACGTTGGTCTTTTCCTTGTTGCATGCCCGTCTTCACATATTCCAACACCTGTTGGTCACTCATAGATTGCTGTGCAAGCACAGAACCTGAGAGGGCAAAAACTAAGACCAGTACGGATAATAGTTTTTTTATCATATAAATTCAATAAACTTAGTAATTTAGCAGCCGCAAAGGTAGATATTATTTTCGATATAGGCGAGTATTATTTCATAAAATATCCCTCTAACAAATATAAAAACGGCTGCCACCTGACGGTGTACAGCCGTTTATTCTTTAATAATCCGTTAGCAGAATTCATTCAGACTTCATTGCACAGCCCTCCTTCTTAAAAAAGGTCTGCAAGGGTAAAACTTGTGCAATACCATTCCGGCCGGATCAGCAATACATATTTACGATGGCTTCGTACAATTCCTGCTTACCGCTTACTTGCTTGGGCTCACCATTCTGCTTAGCATAAGCCACTACGTCTTCCAATGTCAGCTTGCCTTCTTCAAATTCCTTGCCTTTGCCACTGTCGAATGAAGCATAGCGGTCTGACAACATCTTGCAGTAAGGAGATTCATTAAGCAAAGCAGCAGCACTTTCCAATGCACGCGCCATAGCGTCCATACCTGCAATATGGGCGATAAAGATATCTTCCAGATCAGTAGAGTTACGACGTGTCTTGGCATCGAAGTTGGTACCGCCATTACCCAAACCGCCGTTGCGGATAATCTGCATCATGGCCTGGGTCAGTTCGTAATTGTCGATAGGGAACTGGTCTGTATCCCATCCGTTCTGATAATCGCCACGGTTAGCGTCAATAGATCCCAACATTCCGTTATCTACCGCAACAGCCAGTTCATGTTCAAATGTATGACCAGCCAACGTAGCATGATTCACTTCAATGTTCACCTTGAAATCCTTGTCCAGTCCGTGAGTTTTCAAGAACCCTACCACAGTTTCGGTATCCACATCATATTGATGCTTAGTCGGCTCCATCGGTTTGGGTTCAATCAGGAAGGTACCTGTAAACCCTTTGCTCCGGGCATAATCGCGGGCGATGGTCAACATCTGAGCCAGATGTTCTTTCTCACGCTTCTGATCTGTATTCAATAAAGACATATACCCTTCACGTCCACCCCAGAATACGTAATTGGAGCCACCCAGTTCGATGGTAGCGTCAATAGCGTTCTTTATCTGGACAGCAGCGCGGGCAACCACATCAAATTCGGGGTTTGTAGCAGCCCCGTTCATATAGCGTGCGTGACCAAAAACATTTGCCGTACCCCATAACAATTTGATTCCGGTTTCAGCCTGTTTCTGTTTGGCATAAGCAACTATCTCTTTCAGATTCGCTTCATATTCCTCGATTGTATCGGCTTCCTCACACAAGTCCACATCATGGAAACAATAATATTCGATTCCCATTTTCTGCATGAATTCAAAGCCGGCATCCATCTTATTCTTGGCAGCCTGCACCTTATCGGCATCACCGTTCCAAGGGAATTTCTTTGTTCCGCCGCCAAACTGGTCACCGCCCTCGGCACACAACGTATGCCACCATGCCATAGCAAACTTCAACCAGTCTTTCATCTTCTTTCCGTTAATTACCTTTTCAGCATCATAATAACGGAACGCCATCGGGTTCTTACTTTCCTTACCTTCAAATTTAATCTTTCCTATACCGGGAAAATACTCTTTTGTAGCCATAATTCTTTACTTATTTTAATAACTTGTTCTAATTTATCTACTATCTTTTTTCAACACGCAAGCGGATAGCCATTTCTTTATCCGAAGGTCCTTAAAAGGCAGCCATCGCTCTCTCCAGATTGGATTTCCAGCGGGCGTACGCATCATCGTAAGCAGTACGCTGTGCCACATCAGGCTCTATCACCTCCAGTTTTTCCAATGTGGCAAATGCCTCGTTGTTATCTTTATAAACACCCGCGCCTATGCCGGCCCCCTTGGCGGCGCCCACCGATCCATCCGTGTCATACAGTTCGATTACAGCCCCTGTCACTCCCGCCAATGTTTCGCGGAAGATAGGACTGAGAAACATATTGGCATGTCCGGCATGAATCTTCTGTACAGGGATACCCATCTGCTCCATGATATCAATGCCGTATTTAAACGAGAACACGATCCCTTCCTGTGCGGCACGAACAATATGCTGCTTTCCATGCAGGTTAAAATTAACTCCACATATAGAGCATCCTGTCTCTTTATTTTCCAGCATACGCTCCGCCCCGTTGCCAAAAGGAAGAATACTTACTCCGGCACTGCCGACAGGAGCCTGTGCCGCCAGCCTGTTCATATCACTGTAAGAAATACCTTCGGGAGCCACATTACGTTTCACCCACGAATTCAATATACCGGTACCATTGATACACAACAACACTCCCAGACGGGTCTGCTCGGCAGTATGATTTACATGGGCAAAAGTATTCACCCGGGATTTCGGATCATAATTCACCTCACCGTTCACGCCATATACCACTCCCGATGTTCCTGCCGTAGAAGCAATCTCTCCCGGATTGAACACATTGAGCGACAAAGCATTATTAGGCTGGTCTCCGGCGCGATAGGTTACAGGAATTCCCTCTTTCAGGCCCAATTCTTTGGCAGCCCATGCATTTACACGCCCCTGCTCGCCAAAAGTCGGTTTGATATCAGCTATCAGCGAACGGTCGAATCCATAATAATCCATCAGGAAGCCCGCGACATCATTTGCCTGAAAATCCCAGAACATCCCTTCGGACAAACCGGACACCGTGGTACAAATATCCCCCGTCAGTTTCATAGCGATATAATCGCCGGGCAGCATTATTTTATAAATACGTTCGTACACAGCAGGCTCATTCTCTTTAATCCATGCCAGTTTGGAAGCGGTAAAATTCCCCGGAGAGTTCAGCAGATGAGAAAGACATTGCGTTTCCCCCAATGCCTCAAACGCTTTCTGCCCGTATGGAACCGCCCGTGAGTCACACCATATAATAGCCGGACGTAATACATTTTGCCCTTTATCCACACAAACCAGTCCGTGCATCTGATAAGAGATACCGATAGCGGCAATTCCATCCGGACCGATCCCACTCCCGGCCATGACAGCCTGAGTTGACAATTTCAGATTTTCCCACCAATTTTGCGGATCCTGCTCAGCCCATCCGGGGCGGGCAGCCATAATAGCAGCCTCTGTTTTAGGAAAGAATGCAGAAGAAACACACTTTCCGGTCTCTGCATTTACCAAACTCGCCTTTACCGACGAACTGCCAATATCATAACCTAATAGGTACATTTAATTGAAAATTAAGAATTTTAAAATAATAGTCTCTGTCCCGATGCTTATCAGCATTATCCTTCCAAGGAAAGGCCGGTGAAGAATCCCAAAACATATACCGATTCCCCGAAACGACCAGGCGGAGTATTCTCACAGCAATCACAACAAGGCTAAAGTTATCTGTCTGTTATCACTTCGTTCCCGACTTATTATATATTGAACGGTCGAACTTATAGAAGCGTGCCGCCCTGTGGCATACACCTACCTGTTTTTCTTCCAAAGGTACTACATATGGCATCAACGCTATCTTCTTATGGAAGTTCCTTACGTCAAACACCTTATCATAAATCAACTGATAGACAGTCCGCAACTGGGCCGCCGTAAACTTCCGGGGAAGCAAGTCGAACATTGCGGAAGGAGCATATTCCACATAATGGCGTATATGCACCAATGCATCCTGCAAAATCTGGAAATGGTCGAACGCCAGGCTTTTCACCTCCGTCACAGGTGTCCAGCAAGCATCGTATTTATCAGACAGCTGTTCGAACCGTCTGTCAATCTTCACCAGTGTCAGGTAAGCGATAGTCACAATGCGGTCTATTTTCTTCTCGTCCAAACGATGAAAACGTTCCAGCCACAGCACATCCTTAGGGTTACGGGTACGGTCTTTCGATCCATACGCCTTAAACTGGGTAAGCTTCACATTCTTCAGGCCCGTCAACTCATTCAACACCCGCTTGGCCGCCTCATCCAGATCCTCATCGTCATAGATAAGGCTGCCCGGCAACTTCATGTTATTATATCCGTCCTCGGACTGTTTCCCCACCTGCCTTACCAACAGGACACGGAACTGCTCTCCATCAAACCCAATCAGCACACAGTCCACAGATACATGTAAATTAATCGTCTGGTTTATTTCCGACATAGTAATATGGCTTTTATCATTTCCGGCAGCAAAGATAAATACTATTTTTCAAATTACGCAAAACAATATATTTATTTTTATTATGTTCCAAAACACTATTTTTCAATATAATAAATATCATCCATCATACAATATCACATCTTAATCTTATCATATACACTACAATATATAATGTACAGGAGTTGTCCCGTCTTCTTTTTTCCCTTTTTCCAAAGGGCTTTTATTCCATTCAATCCCCTATTTCAGACACTTGGTTAAGGAAAAGCAATCTTTACGCCAAAAAATTAATAGAATAAAGTTGTTTATTCACAATAATTTTCTTTACTTTTGCCCATTAAAATCTAAAGATTACTCTATGAGAAAGAAAATTTTGGTCTTGGACGACAAAATAGCAATTGCAAAAGTCCTTTCAATCTATCTGGCCAGTGATTATGATTGTATTTGGTTACCGAATGGCATCGAAGGGGTAAAATGGCTTCAGGAAGGTAACATACCAGATTTGATTATATCAGATATCCGTATGCCCGAAATGCGTGGAGACGAGTTTCTGGAATGGATAAAATCCAATCAGTTATTCAAACACATTCCGGTGGTTATGCTAAGCAGCGAAGACAGTACCACAGAACGCATCCGCCTGTTACAAGAAGGCGCGGAAGACTATATTGTCAAACCTTTCAATCCCATGGAGTTAAAAGTAAGAATTAAGAAAATCATTGAGTAAATCAGCATGACCTTTCTGCTTTATATAGGAAAGAACAAGGATTTTTTGCGCAAATTCAGCAAGCTCGAAAATGTCCAGATGATTTATGCCCAAAACTACCAGGATGCCATTACAATTTGTATCAGACTGAAAGTACGTGAGAACATCATTGTCCTTCACGAACAAGGGGAGATGAACGGAGATATTGAACAGGTCGGTGCTTTTAGAAAAAAGTTCTATCAGGCATATGTCGTACTCATTACGGACAGGCTGACTCCCGAAGCCAGCAAAGTCTATCTGAACAGCGGAATAAACGATACCGTCAGTCTGAACATCACCACCGCCCGGTTAAGGCAGAAAATAGACATCATCAATAAACGGCAGGAACTGCTATATGCACATAACCGGAAGAAAAAAGACGTGAGGCATTTTATCCTTCCCCAATGGAAGCGCTGCTTCGATATCCTTTTCTCCGGTGCAGCGTTAGTCTTCCTGTCCCCAGTCTTTCTGCTGATTGCCATAGCCATACGTATGGAAAGCAAAGGACCTGTTATCTACAAATCCAAACGGGTAGGAACGAATTATACCATTTTTAATTTCCTGAAATTCCGTTCCATGTATACGGACGCCGATAAAAAGCTGAAAGACCTTGCCGGTCAGAACCAGTACCAGCCGGAAGGCACTCCGGAGATTGCCAAAGATTTCTCGATGGAAGAATTAGGAGGACTGATGTTTGGAGATGACGGTGTTATAGATAATGGCGGAATGCTGGTTTCCGATGACTTCATCATTCCGGAAGAAGAGTTTATTTCCAGACAAAACGCACTGGATGAAAGTCCTTTCATAAAAATAGAAAAAGACCCGCGGGTTACCAAGGTAGGACGCGTTTTACGAAAATACAGTCTGGATGAGTTACCTCAACTGGTCAACATCTTGAAAGGCGACATGTCTGTGGTGGGAAACCGTCCTCTTCCACTCTATGAAGCCGAACGCCTGACAAACGATGAAAGTATCGAACGCTTCATGGCGCCTGCCGGACTGACCGGCTTGTGGCAGGTGGAAAAACGGGGGGATGCCGGAAAATTATCCGCTAAAGAACGCAAAGAATTAGATTTGAAATACGGTAGAGAATTCTCCTTTTTCCTGGATATGAAAATCCTGTTCAAGACTTTGACAGCTTTTGTCCAAAAAGGAGATGTTTAAATAATTTGTTTTAGGAATAAAAAGGGGATTTATTATATGGGTAAAGTATGTCTTTTTGTCATCTGTATGTATTGTTCTATCCATCATTTAAGCGCACAACAGGAAGAGCAGCAAACACAACCGGTACAACAACCTCTTGTGACACAGGATGATATATTGGGGAATATGAATGTGGATTATGCAAAGATAAAGCTGCCTCCGTTAAGTGTCCTTTATGAGAATGCACGCAGCACTCCAAGCTTACAGATTTTAGAGAAGGAGAAACAGTTACAGAAAAAGCTACTATCGAAAGAGAAAAGGAACTGGCTGGGGTTTATCCATGCCGGCGGAAGTGCTTCTTACGGTATAGCAGACAATGTGGCCAGCAATACGGATGTCAACACCCCACTTATTTACAGGTATGTAGGTACAGAACAGACTTCGTGGAATGTGGGAGGCGGCATCAGTATTCCTTTTGAAAAGCTGTTCGACCTCCGGGGAGGAATCAAGCGCCAGCGAATCCAGGTGGATATTGCCGAGTTAAGAAAACAGGAAGCATACGAAACCCTTAAAATACAAATAGCTCATTTATATGTTCAGATTTTATCTAATATAGAAACATTGCAAAGATCAGCTGAAAATATAGCTTTATATAAAGGTGCATCGGCTGTTGCAGAACAGGAATATAGAAACAGACGTACCTCTATTCATGATGTGGCCAAGACTAAAGAACAGGAATTTGCCGCTAATCAAGACTTTGCCTTACTACGCTCTACTATTAACGACCAGCTGCTGACCCTCGAAATAATCTCCCACACCCCCATCCTGACCATACAAGGAGAAAAGGACGTTCAAGAAACAACGATACAGGAACAGGAAGAAAACAAGAGGCAAAGTAAGAAAAAAGACAAAAAGGAATAAGAAGCATGGAATTATTTAAATACATAGTCAAGTTTATCTACCGTATCCGTTGGTGGATGGTTATATTTCCATGTATAGCCGGTATCATAGCATGGTTTCTTACCAGAAATCTGGAAAAAACGTATGATGTGAAAACCACCATCTTTACAGGAATCATCTCCGGATACAACGTAGATGCCACCGATACCCGAAACGCCACCGTGCACATGAGTAATTTAATGAATATCATTACAACGGAACGCACACTGAAAATAGTATCTCTGAAACTGCTTGCCCGCTGTCTGGTCTATGGAGATGCCGAAAGAAACACCAGTTATATTTCAGCCATACATTACCAGCAGCTGGTTTCCGGTATTCCACGAGAGTTACAGGCATTGATAGACAAGCAAAACGAAGAGAAGACCTATCATAATCTGGTAGCTTTTGAACGCCCGTCCATCAATAATTTCATCTACCAACTACTCAATTATACCCACCCTTATTTCAGCGTACCTCTACTCTCACAACATATAAAAGTAGCCAGGTTGGGAAACAGTGATATGATCGAGATTGCTTATAGTGCCAACGATCCGGGAATAGCTTATAACACACTTGAGATTCTGAATGAAGAGTTTGTCAAACAATACCATGAACTACGCTATGGAGAAACAAACAATGTGATCAAGTTCTTTCAAGAAGAACTGGCCAGATTGGGCAAAATGCTGACTGCCGCCGAGGATTCTTTAATCGAGTACAATATAGAAAACCGCATCATCAACTACGGAGAACAAACCAAACAGGTGGCAAGCATGGACGCTACTTACCGGATGATGGACAATGATTTGCTTGTCAATTATTCCACCAGTAAGGCGTTGATCGATTTCTATGAATATAAATTAGGTGATGTAGCCAAATTGATCCGTACCAACAATGAGTTTATGGACAAACTTCATCAAATGTCCCAATTGAACACCCAGATCTCGACCATGGAAATCACTCCGGACGAAAAGAACCGGAAAAAGCTGGAAGAACAAAAAAACATGTTAAGTAACGCCGAACAAAACATCAACAATCTTGCCCTGAAACTAAGTGCCGAAGCCGCAAGTACAAACAATGTATCTTATGAGACACTCATCAGCCAATGGCTTGACCAAGTAGTTCTTGCCGAAAAGACTAAAGCCCAAATGGAAGCACGAGATATAATGAGAGAGAATTTAAATAAAGATTTCCTTTATTTCTCCCCCATCGGCGCTACCCTGGGCCGGAAAGAAAGGCATATCGGCTTTGTGGAAAGCAACTATATGTCTACCATGGGAGCCTTGAATGCAGCCATCTTGCGACAAAAGAACCTGGAAATGACCTCGGCTTCATTAAAAATCATGAATCCGCCCCTGTTCCCACTGACCTCCTCCCCCACCAATGCACGCATGATTATACTTGCATCCATACTGGGGACTTTACTTTTCATCATTGGCTATTTTCTGATTATAGAAATACTGGACCGTACCCTCAGAGACAAAATACGTGCAGAACGAATCACCGGAGGAACAGTTATCGGCGCATATCCTAGAGAAAGCAAGTTAAGATACAGACGTTATAATAAAGCCATAAACAAGATGGCCGTCAGGCAACTCAGCACCGCTTTACTGCCTCATCTAAATACACAGGAACAGCGGGTCATCAATCTGTTAAGTACAGAAGAGAAAGACGGAAAGACCCATGTCGCCCGCCTGATAGAGGAATATTGGAGCAGCATCGGCCTAAACGTCCGCCGCATTACATACGATGAAGATTTTCTAAGCGAAGACAGCCAATATGTACAGGCAAACAATTTGAAAGAACTATGTCCCGATCTGGAAAAGGATGAAATACTTCTAATCGAACACCCGGTCCTGAAAAGCAATCCTCTGCCTCCGGCTTTGTTAAATGAAGCATCCATCAATCTGCTGGTTGTCCGTGCCAACCGTACTTGGAAAAATACGGATCAGGCACTGTATGAGCATTTGTTACAAGTTAAACAAAAAGAAGTACCCCTCCTTTTCTATCTGACACAAGCAGACAGAAATACAGTGGAAGACTTTACAGGACAATTACCTCCTTACACGAACTTTAAGAATATGGAATACAGGCTGTTCCAACTCGGACTGACCGCCATTGAATACAAAGGAAAATAGATAATGATAGCAAAAGAAATAAATATAACCCATACAGGTCAAATTCTGGCCAGCTTCATTATCGGACTGTGCTTATGCCTATGGACAGCCCTCAACATGAAGCCCTCCATAGGAGTTGCAATAGGGTTCATACCTTTTGCCACGCTTTTTATCTTCATATGCATAAACAGACCCGTCATTCTGCTGGCCATCACCTTTATGCTGAATTACCTGATAATGGGAATTAACAGATATCATTCCATCCCTATTGCCATTACCAATATCTTTGATTTGCTCTACGGCATCATGTTGGCCCTTATTCTTCTGAAACAGTTGCAAAGCAATCATCATTTCAGGAAAATACTAAACGTCTATACCTGCATCACATTGGTCTGGCTGCTATATTGTATCATCAACATAGGTAATGGTATAACCGGTGAATTTTACATGGAAGCATGGCTTCGTATTTTAAGACCCTGGGCCTTATACCCTATTCTGACCTGTATTATTCTATCCATACACTGCAATCGCTACACTTTTATCCATTACTTTTTAATACTATGGGGTATCATGACCCTACTGGCTGCCGCAAAAGGATATTGGCAAAAGAACAAAGGTTTTGACAGTACCGAGCTAAGCTGGTTGTGGGCCTACGGAGCACGTACCCATTTTATCCATTCCGGCATCCGCTATTTCTCATTTTTCACTGACGCGGGTCTTTTCGGTGCCAGCATGGGATTATCCTGCACTGTTTTCACGCTTACTTTTTTCTATACAAAGAACCTATTTCTCAGACTCTTCTATTTAATAGTGGGTATGGCAGGATTTTATGGTCTGTTAATATCGGGAACCCGATCGGCCATAGCTGTACCCATTGCAGGGCTGGGGCTCTTTCTGTTCCTGTCTAAAAGTTGGAAAATAGGCATCATCTCCTTTATCCTGCTTGCCGGAGGGATAGGAATGCTGAAATATACCAAGATCGGAGAGAACAATAAGTTGATCCGTCGTATGCGTACTGTCTTTGACACAGAGGATCAATCGATGATGGCTCGTTTCGAGAACCAGAAAGCACTGAATGCCTACATGGATGAAATGCCCTTCGGCATAGGCATGGGAGCCATAGACGGGGTAGTTCCTCCCCATAACAAATATTATTTCGTTTCCATCTGTCCTTCAGACTCCAGTCTGGTAGATGTATGGAAACAGATGGGAATAGTGGGACTGTGTGTGTTTTTGGGTATGCATGCCATTCTATTTCTATCGGGCTCCTACATCCTTTTATTCAAAATCCGAAATCCGGAAATCCGGGGACCGCTGACAGGTATGTTATGCGGTTGTGCAGGCATACTGGTAGCTTCTTACGCCAATATGGTTTATTTCCAGTTTCCTAACGGAATCTTGATTTATTCTTGTTTCACCTTTGTTTTTTTAGGACCTTATTTAGATAAACAATACTCAGAAATACATGGACTACCGACAGCCTGACCTATCCGTCATCACCGTGAACTATAACGGTTTTCACGACACCTGCGAATTCATTGACTCGTGGGCAGCCACTGTATTCTCTGTCAGTTATGAAATGATAGTCATTGACAATGGTTCCACTGCCAATGAAGCCGCCTTGCTACAAAAAACATATCCTTTTATCCAAGCCGTACGCAGTGAGCGGAACTTAGGATTCGCCGGAGGTAACAATCTGGGTATAAACCTTGCAAAAGGAAAATACCTGTTCTTGCTGAACAATGATGTTTGTATGGTCAAAGATGCCATACCCTTGTTGATAAAACGCCTTCTGTCCTCCGACAAGATAGCAGGTGTCTCCCCGTTAATCCGTGATTATGCAGAACCGCACGCCATACAATTTGCAGGATACACCCAACTTTCGCCCATTACCTTAAGAAACAGAGCCATAGGCAAAGGGAAAATAAATAAAGACCACTACCCCGCCCAAAAAACGCCTTATCTGCATGGTGCCGCCATGTTACTGAAAAAAACAATAATAGACAAGCTTAGCCTGATGCCCGAAGAATATTTTCTATATTATGAGGAACTGGACTGGTGCACCTATATCAATAGGGAAGGCTACGAACTATGGTACGATCCCGCTTGCGAAATATGGCACAAGGACAGCAACTCCACCGGAAAAGAAAGTCCGTTGAAATACTATTACCTGAGCAGAAACAGATTACTATATGCCTACCGCAATCTCTTTGACTGGAAACTTCCGGTTTCCATCTTATACCAGACAATGATTGTATGTCCCAAAAACATACTGACCGCCTTGGGAAAAGGAAAGAAAACCATAGCCAAAGCACATTGGGAGGGAACAAAAGCATTTTTCAAACTTAGAAACAAAGACAAACAGCCATGATATTTCTAGCATACATAGAACTACTACTTTTCGCGATATGTGCCTTTACTGTTTTTTACCTGCTGGTGTACGCCATAGCGGCAACAGGCAACCGCACCGACAAATATTCCGAATCAAGAGTAAAACACCGTTTCGCCATTCTGATACCGGCCTATCAGGACGATGACTACATACCCTATACCGTCAAATCATTTCTGCAACAAGAATATCCTATAGACTGCTATGACATTATCGTCATTTCAGACCACCTGAAGCCGGAAACAAACAGACAGCTGGCACAATATCCCATCACCCTGTTGCAAGCCAGATTCAAGAAAAGCTCAAAAATGAAATCTGTCAAAGCTGCAATGTCACAATTACAAGAAGGACAATACGATATCGTTTTAATCATGAATGCGGACAATGTAGTGGACACCAACTTTCTTGAAGTTGTCAACAATACGTATGCCAGCGGCTCCAATGCCATCCAAACCCATCGCATCTATCAGGAAAGACCCAGCAATGTCAGCATATTGAATGCCATCACCGACGAGATAAACAATTCCATTCTTCGTGCGGGGCATGTCAATTTGGGACTTTCAGCTTCGCTGAACGGCTCCGGAACCGCAATAGACTTCACTTGGTTCAAAGAAAACATCCGTCATTTAAAAGACGATGACGATGAAAAAGTCATCGAATCCCTGCTGCTCCGCGAACGGATATATGTGGAATATTTAAATAATACCCATGTATATGCCTTGAAGAATAGTGGAAAGAAAAAATTCTATACCCAACATGGTACTTGGATTAAAACCCAATATTATTCCCTGTTCACCAATATCGGTAATCTGCCCGGCGCCATTTTAAGTGGAAAATTTGATTATGCCGACCGTATTCTGCAATGGTTCATTTTCCCTCGCACCATCCTGCTAGGTATCCTCCTCCTGTTCAGTTTCCTGTCCGTATACTTCCACTGGAGCGCCTGCCTAAAATGGTGGGGATTATTACTCACTTTCTTATTGACTATGGCAATAGCTACTCCAAACTACTTGGTGGACAGCAAATTCAACAAAGCCATGAAAGCTATCCCCTTTCTGGCGGCAGGCATGATATTCAATATGCTTTTAAGAAAGAAAAAATAAAAGCCCCATGCTATCGGAAATTATACATATCATGGAATATACGCTATATATCTACCTTTCCGTCAGTGTGGGGTATATAGTCCTGTTTTCTGCCGCCTCTCATTTCTTCAAACAAAAGAAATATCCCGCGACTACTGTCCGGCAACGTTTTATCATCCTTGTTCCCGCCTATAAAGAGGATGCGGTCATTCACGCCTGCGTCACTTCCGTTCTGCGCCAAACTTATCCGGCAGAGCTTTACGACCTGATAGTCATATCCGACCACATGCGTCCCGAAACCAATGCCTCACTGCGCAAAGAACGCATCGGCTTGATAGAACTGCATGAAAAGGAAAGTTCCAAGGCAAAAGCCCTGCGCATTGCAGCAGAGACCATCACAGACCAGCCATACGATTATGTCCTCATACTGGATGCCGATAATCTGATCTCACCCTGTTATCTTCAAGAACTGAATAAGGCAGTTTCACAGGGTATAAAAGCCATACAGACACACCGCAAAGCCAAAAATATGAATACAGACATAGCCCTATTGGATGCCGCCATCGAAGAGATGAACAATTCCATCTTCCGCAAGGGACACATCCGGCTGGGATTTTCATCTGCCCTTACCGGCTCCGGAATGGCTTTCGATTTCCGATGGTTTGTCCGGAACATCATCCATACCCATAGTACGGGCGAAGACAAAGAACTGGAAGAACTCCTGCTCCGTCAAGGCATTCACATTGAATATATAGACACCCTAGAAACATTGGACGAAAAAGTCCGGCAACCGGATGCCTTGCGTAACCAGCGCCGCCGCTGGATAGCCACCCAACTTTTCCTTGCATTAAAAATGGGACGTAACCTCCCCACAGCCTTACTGAACGGAAACGGAGATTATCTGCTGAAAACCCTCCAAGCCTTTATCGCCCCCCGCAGCATTCTGTTGGCGCTCATCGGATTCTTTTCATGTGTTCTCTGCATTTTCTCTCCGGCTTCTTCCATAAAGTGGTGGATTTTGCTTATCTTGCTGAACGGTGCGTTATACCTGGCCATTCCGTCCAATATGAGATATAAATACATGAGCAGAATCCTCAGGCAGACACCTTATTTTGTAATCATTATGCTTCTCAACTTGTTTCACTTGAAAGGAATGGCACAGAAGTTCAACCATACACAGCATGGATAGAATTATGAATATAAAAGAGTACTTACAGCAACACCCGCAATGGAAAAAACGGATACACGGTTTCATCATGCATCCGGTAAAGACACGCCCCTATTGGTGGATACGCGTATGGCAGCCTTTCTACATAAAAAAAGGCCGGGGCTCAGTCATTTATTCCAGTGTACGGAAAGACCTTCCACCGTTCCACCTGTTCCAGATGGGAAAATATTCGGTAGTGGAAGATTTCTCCTGCTTGAACAATGCCGTAGGCGACATCGTAATCGGCGACTATTGCCGGATAGGACTCGGCAATACGGTCATCGGTCCCATCCGGATAGACAACGGGGTCAATATTTCACAAAACGTAGTCCTGATAGGATTAGATCACAATTACCAGGATATCACTCAAGGCATCATCGAACAAGGTATCACCACTTCTCCTATCCACATCGGAGAACATACCATCATAGGAGCCAACGTGATTGTACTGCCCGGAATCACCATCGGCAAACATTGTTTTATCGGTGCCGGGTGTGTGGTTACCCAAAACATACCCGACTATTGTGTCACGGTAGGAAATCCCGCACGCATTATCAAACGCTATAACCCTCAATCACAAACATGGGAAAAAATATAAAAATATTAGTATGTGCCCATAAGGACAGCCGGCTACCACAGCATGAGTACTTCTGTCCCATACAGGTGGGGGCCTCCCTAACCAGTGCCCGATTCTTCCCTGTACTAGATAACACAGGAGATAATATATCCGACAGGAATCCTCACTTTTGTGAACTAACCGCCCATTATTGGGCTTGGAAAAATCTAAAGTGTGACATTATAGGGCTCAATCATTACAGGCGCTTCTTTGATTTTCATCGCCCGTTTCCGGCTTTTTCACCAGACAGGAGTTTCATCAACATAGATTCATTTCTAAAAGAAACTTACCGATTTCCTGATTTAGAAACCTTATTAAATGATTATGACATCATCCTCTCTCCCAAGCGTCATTATCCCTATAACGTCGCTACACAATACGCCATATTCCATCTAGTCAATGACCTCAATTTGCTGAAAGAAGTCATTCAACACCTCACACCCGAATATGCTGAAGCTTTTCATACATTCATGTATCACTGCAATGCCTATTCCGGATATAATATGTTCATCACCGGACGGAAACATTTTGACGAATACTCCCAGTGGCTATTCAGCGTATTGTTTGAATTAGAAAAACGGGTAAAACTGTCCGCCTATCCGGATCAGGCACGTCTGTTCGGCTATTTATCAGAAAGATTGATCAATGTCTATTGCATAAGGCACCGGTTAAAGATAAAGTATGTTCCCGTCATCATGCCCTTGGAAGAAACGTTTCAGAATCCGAGCAACCTGCTTTATACGCTTCGCCGACTAAAGAATGATCTTATTTATAAACTCACAGAATTATAAGTTATGCCGTTGGTTTCTGTCATCATCCCTATATACAATACAGAAAAATTCCTGCCTTTGTGTATCAACAGCGTCTTAAACCAGACACTGACAGACATTGAAGTACTGCTGGTTAATGACGGAAGTACGGACGGAAGCGGGAAAATATGTGACGAATACGCCTGCAAGGACCAACGAATACAGGTAATACACACTCTGAACCAAGGAGTCAGCCATGCACGAAACCAAGGACTGGAAACCGCAAAAGGAGAATATATAGCTTTCATGGATAGCGACGACTGGATAGAAACGGATATGATAGCCACTCTTTATCAACTTATCCGGACAAACGAAGCCGGTCTGGCTACTTGCGGATATATCATTGAAAATGAAGATGGTCGTCCGATTTACCACATCAACGAAGTGAAATCCGGCAAATTAACCCAGTGGGAGGCCATTCACTCCCTGTTTAACGACAGGCATTACAAATACAAAGGAAACTTATGGGATAAATTATATCATAAAGAAATCATTGACAAACATCACCTAAAATTCAATGAACATATTTATTATAATGAAGACAGGCTCTTTATTTTTCAATACCTGAGCCACTGCCAATCAGCCGCATACACCACTTCCCCCTATTATCACTATGTCACAAGAAAATCAAGCGCCATGAACCTGTCGCAAAAAAACTACACCCCCAAACTGTGCACTTTCATGGATGCATTCGACCTGATGACTTCACTTTCGGCCACATTCCCCACCTATATTCTACGTGCTTTGTCGGCCGATTACATAAAAAGTTCGTTCTTGTTCTATACCCAACACTCACGGGAAATCCCCTTCAATGAATTATGGGACAGAATGCTAAGAATCAGAAAAAACAATTATATACATCTTCCACTTTCTCTAAAAATAAAGTATGCGCTATATGGCATCAGACTTATCCTGCGGGCATGGCTCAAGTGAAAAGACCAATTTACTGCTTACTTAACACGCACACGTTTTATCTTTCCATGCACCCACAACAAGGCACAGACCAATTTGTATGCCATCTGATGAAGGCCCGCAGTTTTATTCAGTTCGGGAATCAGTTCCAATAAAGGAGATTCCACCTTTTCCAGTCTTATATAATCCTTCATCATTCTATCCGGAAACAGTTCCTTATACACCCGCTTTCTTTCCATATCTCTTGTTCCGGCATCCGTTTCACTGACCCCTCCGGGTACAAACCTACAAACGATGGAACGAATATTGCGGAACGTCGCATTGTTGAATATCAAGGTCTGAATATAAAATTTCCAATCGGATACAATCTTATAACTCTCGTCATACCTGTTTTCATCAAAAAGTTCTTTACGGAAGAATGAAGCCTGATGCAATACAGTTCCCCGAATCAAATCCATCAGCGTTATATCCTCCTTATGAAATCCCCACACCTCTGTGCCATGCACTATTTTTCCAACAACAATATCGCTGTCCAATGAAGGTGCCACCTCCTGCAACACACCATTGTTATAAAATTCATCACCGGAATTCATAAAGTTCAAATACTCTCCATGCGCCTGTAAAACTCCTTTATTCATGGCATGATAAATACCCTTGTCCGGCTCCGATACCCAATAGTCCACTTTACCGGCATACTCTTTTATCACTTCAATACTTCCATCCGTAGACCCTCCGTCAATAATAATATACTCAAAATCCCTAAAAGACTGGCCGACCACACTTTCTATGGTTTTCCTCAACCCTTCTTTATTGTTATAATTAATGGTTATAATCGAAAATTTTCTTTGTGACATAATTTTCCGCTTTTTACAATCTAAAGTTTCCATTCGTCATCCAGACTGAGCGATTTTTCGAATCCGACATACAGAGGCACAATCCGGCTGACATTCGAAGTATAAGTACCGATAAAAAATGAAGAATGGATCAGAATATCCATATCCAACAGCATATTCAACGTATCTATATATCTACTTTTTTTATCCTTTGTATTAAACAAAGACTCGTCAAATCCTGTTTGTGTCACAGCTGTGTTCCAGTAAACATTAAATCCTTCGGCAACCAGTGCAGATTTCAACTTATCCGTCACAGAACCATCATCCGTAGCTATAAACACATTACGGCTGATATGCTTCTTCCCTTTAACAGCATCAATATAAAGAGACAAACCAAGTTCCTTCATCTCACGGGAAACTATCTTATCTCCCCGCCTTATATGTACCGCTATGTAATCTACCGGCAAATTCATCTCGCTTTTCCTTTTTTCTATATAGCCGGTTGTCTTTTCATTAAATTTTAATATTTTCCGCAAGGCAGAACCATAATCATTTCTGATATCTTCCAGTTTCTCCAGAAAATCCTCCGATCTCATTTTTAGAAAGACCTCATTCCCTAGTTCCGTTTCCGGATGAAATAACAGATATATCCTATTCATTATATAGAAAATATAATACCGGAAAAAAGCGGACGGATTATAATAGATATTTCCCCACCAAGGTTTCCCCTTTTTATAAACAATATATTGCGAACACATCACCCCGTTACAGTCTGGCAAGACCGATTCGAAATAATCACTCCAGCCTTTCTCTACCCTTGCATTCCAGTTCCTTGTATTGACAGTCAGCTCTTCCTGATTATAGTCCGCATAGACCAATGCCAAAGCAAGGTTAGACAACTCTGAGAACAACCCTCTTCCAGTCAAACTATATACGATTCTTTTTTTCTTCATCTCCATAATAGAACATAATGATCAAACTTTTATATCCTCCAATCCGATAAAGCCGTTGGACGTTTGTGTCAGTGCATGCCCGAATCCACTTTGAAACCCCTCACATTCCAGCAAACAGCAACGAACTGCTTTCAAATAATATTCCACCATAGGATGATGTATAAACAAATCTGCCTGCAGGACACCTTTACTCAGCACAGGCGGAAGCCCTATACGCCTCTCGATGCAAAAATCCCCTTTAGGTAAATGACTGATACTCCCGTAATAATGTCCCGGAGCATAAGTAGCATAAGGCACTTCCGTCCTGCTCTTCAAAACCAGCATTACATCATACATCATATCCTCTTCAGAATATCCCTGTATTTTCACAGTCAGAAAATTCTGACCTCCATGAATAGTGGAAGAGGCACATTCCGTTCCGTTTATCTCAATGCAATCTATATGAAGCGTATTTTTCGTCCAACCCACATAATCTATAATTTTACTTTTCCGGACCGTCCCTTTCTCTTTCAAGTAATAATCGATGGCAGAATGAACCGTCCCCTGATAAACCGCGGTACCATTTTCCAAGCATATTCCTTTTGTACACAAACTTCTTACCGCTGCCATGTTATGACTGACAAACAAGACTGTCCGTCCCTCTCCTTTCGACACATCCTGCATCTTGCCAATAGCCTTCTTTTGGAATTCCGCATCGCCCACTGCCAACACCTCGTCCACCACCAGAATTTCCGGCTCCAGATGGGCGGCGATAGCAAATCCCAACCGCACGGTCATACCCGAAGAATAACGTTTTACGGGAGTATCGATATATTTCTCCACACCGGCGAAAGCCACAATCTCATCCAACTTGCGGGTAATCTCCGCCTTGGTCATCCCCATGATGGAACCATTCATATAAATATTCTCCCGTCCTGTCATTTCGGGATGAAAGCCTGTACCCACTTCCAGCAAAGAGGCAATACGCCCCCGTGCACGGATACAACCGGCAGTAGGAGAAGTCACCCGCGAAAGGATTTTCAACAAAGTGGACTTTCCCGCACCGTTCTTACCTATAATACCCAGCACTTCACCTTCCTCCACATGGAAATTAATATCTTTCAACGCCCATACAAAATCTCCCGTCGCTTTCTTGGAACGGTCATTCTCTTCCCCGATTCTGAGATACGGGTCCTCCTTTCCACGGATCCGCGCCCACCAACGATTCAAATCACGGCTCAGCGTGCCGGTTCCGATGCTTCCCAATGCATATTGCTTGCTGATATTCTGAAACTCTATCGCTATTTTTCCCATTCTGTCCCTTCTTTTAAATCACATCCATGAAACTACGTTGCACTCTATTAAAAGTCACCATCCCCCAAAGCATTATCACCACTGTAAACACCAACGTATAGCCTAAGTGGAACCAACTGAAAGTCCCCACCCCCAAGAATCCGAATTTAAATGTTTCGATAAGGGAAGTCAGCGGGTTCGCCACAATGATCCACATATACTGCTCATGACTCTGCCTCATCACGGACAAAGGGTAAATAACCGGAGTGGCATACATCCACAACTGTACCCCGAAAGTAATCAAGAAACGCAAGTCACGGTACTTGGTCGTCAAGGAGGATATCAATAATCCGAACCCCAAACCAAGTCCTGCCAACATGAGCAGCAGCAAGGGAGCCAACCAAGCATATCCGTTGACCATCAACGAATATCCGTTGCACAAATAGTAAATATAAATTAAAACGAACAATCCGAACTGAATGCCCATCTTTATCATGCAAGATATAACGATGGACAAGGGTACCACCAGACGAGGGAAATATACTTTTCCAAATACATTCTGATTGGCGTTGAACGTATCCGAACAGCGGCTTAAACACTCCGAGAAATAATTCCAGCAAAGTAAGCCCGCCATATAAAACAGCGGTTGGGGAAGTCCGTCGGTAGGAATACCGGCAATACCGCCAAAAACAAACATGAACATGACGGTAGTAAGCAGTGGCTGGATAACAAACCATAACGGTCCTAAAACAGTCTGTTTATAAAAAGTGACGATATCCCGTCTGATATACATTACCAGCAAATCCCTATACAGCCATACCTCTTCCAGATCCAACCGGAACAAACCGGACCGAGGCTTGATCACAATATCCCATTTTTCCTGTTCATCTTGTACCATACACTACTTTTTTTAGTAAATTATTCCAACTGTCACATACCTTCTCTATATGAAATGTATCAGCATACTCCACCGCCTTATTTCCCATCCATTCCCAATCCGTCCGATCAGCCATATACGACATACAACCGGCCAGCTGAGCTATATTCCCTGTTTCAAAAAGAACGGCCATATCTTTGTCTTTCAACAACTCGCGCGTTATCGGTAAATCAGATGCAATAACAGGTAACCCGTGCGCCATAGCCTCTATCATCACCAGGCCGAATCCCTCCCAACGGGAACTCAGCACATACATACTGGAATGTGCATAATACTCCTGCACCTCTTTCGTGAAAGGATGCAGCGCGATGCTCTTTTCCAATTCATATTCATTGATCAATGAACGGTAAAGCGCTTCCTCAGGACCCTCCCCCACAATTTCCAGTGTCCAGTCCGGATGAGTTTTCACAAAAACAGAAAAAGCTTTTATTAAAATATCAAATCCTTTATGTCCGAATGAAAAACGACCGACCGCCAAAATCCTTCTATATTCCTTCTTTCCCCGACCTTTAGGCAGTACAGTCAGAGGATTGTATATCACCTCGCAGCACAGGTTCATTTTCCGAAAGAAACAACCGGCATCTGCATGACTTAAAACCACCCTCTCGTCCAATTTCCCCATCTGGACTTGAAAAAAGCAATCCAATCCCGGCAAATAGGGAGTTTCTTTCTCAAAGAATGCTTCATAAGAATTATGCAGCCACCCAACAGTCTTTGTCCGGATCCGACTCTTTACTGCAGAGAGATGCAGAGCCATAAAAGCATGTACCCCGATGACTACATCACATTGCCGGGCATTTATTTTCCTTGCCAATGTCCGTTTATAAGAAGAAGGGAAAAAACTGGCAGCATACCATTCTGAAGTCAGCCGGGTATGAGGCAACCCATGTTTATATAAAAAACTATAGCCTTTACATAACAAACGCTCGATGAAAGAGGAGGCGGAATAAGAGAAAGAATCAAACCGCACGGTACTTTCGGCATATCCGTACATCGACAAGTCCGTACAAGTATCCGTGGTCAGTATCGTGACTTCATGTTTTCCGGACAAAGCCTTGGCTATTTCAGCCAACACACGCTGTACTCCGCCGAAACTGAAGACAGTATCACAATAAAATAATATTCTCATGGAATTTAGATTACACTCTTTCTTCGCAAAGATACAATAAAGAAATGAAAATAAATGCGGAATGAAGAAAGAATATCATATAATACAAAGCAGGTATCTGCGGCACGTACATACGTATAGAGCGGCACGTACATATGTGAAATCCTGCTCCCCCAAAAACAACAGGTCAAATAAAAAAAAGACCTTGTTCTTTTTTAAAAAGATGGCGAGCTTTTTTAAAAACCTCCTGATCTTTTTACTGCCATCGGAAATTTGCCATATTCCATAGAGGTATCCCCCCTTCAGACACACTTTTTGCAAAGAAAAAGCCTGAGAACATCCTACTTCATATTAAATCGGAACAACTTATAAAAAAGGATATATTACTGATAACAAATAGATTATATGAAATTCTGCTCCAAAAAACAGTGAGGGCATGAGAGCATAAGTGAGAGCTACAATTTTTACCATCACTATACAAATAGTTCATAAACAACCAGTTGTGCACACAATGAGGGCATGAGGGCATTATCACCCCGAATTTCCAGTGAAAGATTCTCATACTCATCGAGATATTATCAAGATAATGCATGATGCTGAATATAAATCAATATCTTTGCAAAAAGAAGAAGAATGACAAAGAACACAAGTTACCATTACAGCATCATTATTCCGCACAAGAATACCCCCCGTCTTCTGGAACGCTGTCTGTGCTCAATTCCCACTTGGGATGAAATTCAAATCATTATCATTGATGACAACAGCAATTCCGAATCTGTCGATTTTTCTCATTTTCCGGGAAACGGCAGAAAAAATACGGAAGTCCTGTTCACTAAGGAGGGAAAAGGGGCAGGATACGCACGGAACATAGGACTCTCCCACGCCCGTGGCAAATGGATTATCTTTGCAGATGCAGACGATTTCTTTACAGCCGATTGTTTTACTATCTTAAACGAATACATGGACAGCCCCCATGAAGTCATCTATTTCAATGTACGTTTTGTCATGTCCGACAATCCGTCCCAAGAAAGCCGACGCGGAACTTACTATACCAACTTCTTCAATGATGTAAACCCGGAAAACAAACTGCGATACCAATCTCAAGTTCCTTGGGGCAAAATGATAAGGCGCAGCTTCCTGTCAACATTCCACATTCAATTCGATGAAACAAGAATAGCCAACGATGTGTATTTTTCATGCCTTGTCGGTATATATGCCCCCAAAGTAACCACAGACAGAAGAATCATTTATTATTGTACCGAATCCGGCCAGTCCCTTGCTATGTCCAAACAAGACCGCGAGAGTTTAATCATACGGTTTAACGCAAGCATGAAATGCAACAGACTGTTGCGACAAGAAAAAATCCACTATTACCTGTCACCACTTCCGTGGTGTATCCCTTCGGCAAAAATAAAAGAATGGCTCCCCGCCAAATACTTTTTTGAATACCTGTTTTTCTTCCGCCTGCAAGCATTCAAAGAATTATATTATGCTTTTTCCGCTATCCTGTCACATATGAATGAGCCGACTACAAAAGAAACCGACAACCAATGTAACAAGAAGACTACCAACCTAAGGGAATAATATTCATTACACAAGAAGATTCAGCGGTACAACCTTCCCCATATCTTATAATACAATTTGATCAGATTAGCGTATTTATACAATATGTGATGTCTGTAAATCCCCCAATTCAAAAGCAGAGAAAAAGGATAGAACAAATTCAATTCGTACAAAACCTCCATAGGCCGGAACTCTCTGCAATGCTTCCTTATCAGATTTCTTTTAAACTTATCTATCGCATCATTACTTTCCCTTGTAACCCCTATTACAGCAGCATTATACACCACCGGCATCAACTTGTTCAAAATGAAACAGATATTTTCAGCATACAATTCCTGTTCCATGTGCTCATTAAAAACAGTCAAGATAAAAATAAAATCCTTTGCCGGCTTGTCAAAGTCCGTTTTCGCCTTATTCATGGTTGAGAAAGGATTTGAACGCCTGTAGAAATAAGTAAAAGAATTGACGGAAGCAAACGTTTCCACCTTTTTATACAGAAAATAGCACCACAAAAAGTCCTCAAACAAAATGCCCGTCCTGAAATAAATGGCATTCTCTGTCAGCACCTCCTTTCTGATCAATCTGTTGACCGGAGTGGATGTTATTTTCGAATCCAGAAACAGCTTGTTGATACGTATCCGTCCTTCCGTATATCTTTGCAAATCACTGTTTTTGTTTTCCATCCCTTCTGAATAAGAATCCCCCTGCACCAAGTCAATCCCCGGATGTCTTTTCGTTTCCTCCCATAATTTCTCCAGACAATTCTCATAAAGCATATCATCCGAATCTATAAAAAAAAGATAACCACCCCGGGATAGTTCTATTCCCTTGTTCCTTGCCGCAGAGACTCCTTCATTCCTCTCATTTCTCACGATCCTAAAACTGATGTTCCCTTTATATCCGGCCAGCTTTTCCTCTATCAGGCGCATACTGTTATCCGGAGAGCAATCATCAATGATGATACACTCAAAACAATCAAAAGTTTGGTTGATTATGGAATCAAGACATTCTGATACGTATTTTTCCACCTTGTAAACCGGCATCACCACCGTTATCTCTTTCATCATTATCTGCTAATCATTATAAAATGCAATATTCGCAAAAACAAATGATACTCACAACATTCCAAAGACTTTAATTACTAAATAGCCCCATCTTCATCCATTGAAACCCACTTTTTACTCCGAATACAGCCGACATTCCATAAAAAAACGGATATGGACAGGAATTTCAACAACTTCTTATTGGATATATAAAAAGAATACACTATTTTTACGGAAAAACAAACCAGGGGAATGAAAATAGTATATGTATACGACTCCATAGCCCGTATAGGAGGCATGGAGCGGATTTTAACGGATAAGATGAATTACTTGGCCGAAATTTATGGGCACGAGGTCTATCTTATCACTTCTTCCCAAGGCAATCATCCTCTTTCTTTCCCTTTATCCGACAAAGTGGAACATATCGATCTGGATACAAAGTTTCATTTGCAATACCAGCATCCGCTTCTCGAACAATTGAGAGTGGGATGGACTTTGAACCATAAATTCGAACAAAAATTAAAAAAAGAGATCAAGTTCATTAATCCCGATATCATATCAGGAAATACCAGTTTCAAAGCGGATTTGATCTGTAAATTAGACTGCAAGGCAAAGAAAATCATTGAATCGCATTGCGCCAAAATATACACCCGGATACCTGCAAACCGCAAAAAGAGTTTTTTTAAAGATATAAAAGACAGATACGTCAGCTACCAATGTTTCCGTGATGTAAAACGATACAGCGATGCTATAGTCACACTGACACAAGGAGATGCCGCCATGTGGGGACAACATCCGAATATACATATCATTCCGAACACCACCTCTATTGATATACAAACAATCAGCTCCTGTGAGGCTCCCCGTGTAATAGCGGCAGGCAGACTGACCTGGCAAAAAGGATTCGACAGACTGGTTGACGCATGGAATATCGTGCAGAAACGCCACCCCGACTGGATACTGGATATATTTGGTGAAGGATTTTATAAGGATAGCTTAACCCGGCAGATTAAAGACAGAAAGCTGGAACACTCCATCACAATTTATCCTTTTACACAAAACATAACGCAAGAATACCTGAACAGTTCCATTCTGGCCCTAAGCTCCAATTACGAAGGTTTTGGACTGGTCTTGATCGAAGCCATGAGTCTGGGTGTTCCTTGTGTTTCTTTCGACTGTCCTTTCGGTCCATCGGAAATCATCAGAAACCAGGAAGACGGACTCCTCGTCAAAAACGGAGATATACAAGGATTTGCCAACGCTCTTTGCCACTTGATAGAACATGAAGCAGAAAGAAAAGCTTTTGGCAAAAGAGCTAAACAAAATATAACACGCTACTCACTCCGAAACATCATGCCGCAATGGGAAATGTTGTTTCATAAACTGACTGAAAAATGACCATCGTTTATCTATACACAGCACTATGCACCGTGGGAGGCGCAGACCGGAGCATCATCCAAAAAGCGAACTATCTGGCTGACGAAATGCATCAGGATGTATTTATTATCACAGATTCACAAAAAGAACGCCCGCCCGTTTTCCCGATATCTCCCAGAATCAGGCACATTGACATAGCGATTGATTTTGACAGACAGTATCATCACAACCTGTTAGTAAGAGGGTATTATTATTTTACCCTGATGTACCTGTACAGAAAGAAGCTGGAGTATTGGCTGAAAACCTTGAAGCCGGATATCGTCATCAGCACATTGGGCCGAGAATTGGATTTTCTGACACAACTGGATGATGGAAGCGTAAAAATAGGAGAATCCCATATAGCCAAACCATACACTCGTAACCTGCATCTGATGGAACAACGGGGATTCCCATACAAGCAAATCGCACGGCATTGGAGAAAGAAACAGGAGGAGGCTGTAAAAAAACTGGATGCGCTGGTTGTTCTGACACAACATGATGCGGATAATTGGAAAGAAGTGAAGAAGGCTTGTGTCATACCGAACTTCTTACCTTTCTCACCCGAAAAAGGGAGTTCCTGCCTGGAGAAAAGAATCATCAGCATAGGAAGATACAGCGAACAGAAGGGGTATGACCGCCTGATTGAAGCCTGGATCAAAGTCAATCGGAAGCATCCCGACTGGCATATCCGCATTTACGGAGAAGGACAGGATAGGAACAGTCTGCAAGAGCTTATTGAAAAGCATCATATAGAAAACAGTTTTTCACTATGCCCTCCGACAAAAAGCATTCAAGAAAAATATCTGGAAAGTTCCATATACGTCATGAGCTCACGATTTGAAGGATTACCGATGGCACTTCTGGAAGCGATGGCATGTGGTGTTC
>OMBB01000062.1_pt1 | contig 69191 bp, 65 predicted proteins | sample 1673961 | NCBI WGS metagenome assembly OMBB01 (sample SAMEA103958135, study PRJEB25191) | human gut metagenome | reverse complement strand
CAGAAGGATAATGCAGTAGATAACTAACTAAATCGTAACCTATTACTATCAAGAGCGATTAACCTACGCTCATTTCCAATAAATTACACTCTTTTCGTAACTTCCAATTACAAAGCTACGAAAAAGACTGCAATTGCTTGCCACTTTGTAGCCATATTTGCTATCACAGCAAAAGTATTTATGAAAACGCTTTGAAAGTACATAAAGTTTTTTTACTTTTGCGAATAGACTTGGGCGTCCATACCTCTGTCTTGAACAGACATGCCGTTTCAAGCAAAAACAAAGTTATCGTTACAAATCTTTATAACAAAACAAAATCATGAGAGTTATTATCGAACCCGACTACGAAAAGTTGTCAAACTGGGCTGCAGAGTATGTTATTAGCAAAATCAATGCAGCCAATCCAACTGCAGAGAAGCCTTTCGTATTGGGTCTGCCTACCGGTTCATCACCAATCGGCATGTACAAGGCATTGGTTAAGGCCAACAAAGAAGGCCGCGTCAGCTTTAAGCACGTATTGACATTCAATATGGACGAGTATGTTGGCTTGCCCGAATCACACCCCGAAAGCTACCACTCTTTCATGGCTACGAACCTTTTCAATCACATTGACTGCCCGAAAGAAAACATCCATATCCTGAACGGTAATGCCAAGGATTTGACAGCCGAATGCGCACACTACGAACAAATGATCAAGGATGCTGGTGGCATTGACCTCTTTATTGGTGGTATTGGCCCCGATGGTCACATCGCATTCAACGAGCCAGGTAGCTCACTCACAAGCCGCACTCGCCAAAAGACTTTGACTACCGACACAAGAGTTGCCAATTCACGTTTCTTCGGTGGCAAACCCGAAGATGTACCCGCTACTGCTCTCACCGTTGGCGTAGGTACTGTTATGTCTGCCAAGGAGGTTCTCATTCTCTGCAATGGCCATAACAAGGGTCGCGCTTTGCAAGCTGCTATCGAAGGCCCCGTTACACAGATGTGGACTATTTCAGTACTCCAGATGCACGAACACGGCATCATCGTTTGTGACGAAGCTGCCTGTGAGAACATCACTCATGGCACCTACAAATACTTTAAGGATATCGAGAAAGACAATCTCTGATAACTATCAAAGATATTAACAAGCAACAAGTGTAATATTCACTCCCCTATCAGGTTGAATATTACACTTGTTTTTTATAAGTAGATTGTTCTGAACCATTTTACGAACACCTACTTATCTGGTATCATAATGAAAGAGCACACCTCTACCCCAGCCCTCAACAATAACGAGGGTGCGGTTAATCAAATTGTATAGCTTTAGCTGGTTGGATATGCGAAACCAAATAGCTTGGAATTACAAGGGCAAGCATTGTAACCAAAAGAGTGATTACATTCAATACAACGATGCTCAACACGTCAAAGTCCACTGGAGCATAAGGCACATAGTAAACTTCTGGGTCAAGCGAGACAACATGAGTGTACTTCTGTAACATGACAACCGAAATGCCAATTACATTTCCCCACAACATGCCACGCCCTATAATAAAAGCCGCATACCATAAAAAAGTGTGACGTATACGATTGTTGGTGGCGCCCAAAGCCTTAAGCACACCTATTGTCTGCGTTCGCTCTAATATCAAAATAAGCAATCCGCTCACCATTGTAAAGCCTGCCACACAAATCATTATCACCAATATGACCATGACATTCAGGTCAAGCAAATTTAGCCACGAAAGTACGGAGGAGGTCACAGGGTTGTCCTTCACACTTAATACGGCATACGACCTCTTAAAACGGTCTGTATGTCCGCCGACTTTCTTGGCCAAAATATACTGAACTTTGTCAAGATCATCATAACTACCAAGGCGGATCTCAAGGCCACTGCTTTGTTCGGGCAGCCATCTGTTCAGTTGGTTTACCGCGTACATGTCAGCCAAAACGACATTATTGTCAAATTGCTTCATATAGGTATTATATATACCTACAACCTTGAACCGTCGCTGCTTGATGGTATTTGAAAAATAATAACTGTAAACCTTGTCTCCAACCGACAACTTCAGTTTATTGGCGATTGTTTGAGAAATGACAATTTCATTTTTGGTCTCGCTGCCCGAAAAATGAGGCAAACGCCCCGACACCATATAATGCTTGATAAAGTTCAAATCATATTCGCCAGCAACTCCCTTGAGCAACACACCTGCAAAATCTGATTGGGTCTTGAATATACCCATTTTTTGCGAAAAACGCTGTACAGATTCTACACCTGGAGTCTGCTTGATCTGATTTATCAATTTTTCGTCTGTTACCACAGGAAAGCTTTCAGGCGAGCTCAAAGAGTTGGGCTCTATCACCTCTATATGGGAAGTGAAACCCGCTATTTTTCCACTCACCTCATGCTGAAAGCCCCTAACAAAACAGATCGACACAACCATCACCGCCAACCCCACTGCTATGCCAGCAGTAGCAATGCGCAAAGCCGGAGGCGATGCCTTGCGCACCCCTCCAGTATTTTTATCACTGTTCTTGAAAAAACGTTTTGCTAAAAATAACGAAAGCATTATTTGCCCCAATTATGATTGTAGCTACACAATGGCGAACCTGGCCAAATAACTAAAAGGCAACGTTACGATTTACCCAATAGCCACATTGCCGCGCCCAAACCATTTTACAGCATAATTACACTTCACGTCCAGGATACGCCTCAATAGCCTTGCGCAGCACAATAAGCGCCCGTTGCAGGTCTGCCTTGTTGAGCACATAAGCTATACGCACTTGATTGCGTCCAGCCCCAGGTGTAGTGTAGAAACCTGCAGCCGGAGCCATCATGACAGTTTCACCCTCGTATTGGAAATCTGTCAAACACCAGGCACAGAACTTTTCAGCATCATCTACTGGTAATTTTGCCACAGTATAGAAAGCACCCATTGGTATAGGCGAGTATACACCCGGTATGCGATTCAGGCCATCAATCAAGCATTTACGCCGCTCAACATACTCGTCATACACATCGCGTGCATATTCAGGGGCCGCATCTAACGAAGCCTCTGCCACGAGTTGTCCTATCAAGGGAGGACTCAAGCGCGCCTGGCAGAATTTCATAACAGCCTTGCGCACTGCCTCATTCTTCGTGATTAGTGCACCAATACGTATACCACACTCGCTATAACGTTTCGAGACAGAATCAATCAACACCACATTTTGCTCAACACCTTCAAGGTGGCAAGCCGAAATGTATGGTGAACCCGTATATATGAATTCACGGTAAACCTCGTCTGAGAACAAATAAAGGTCATATTTCTTTACCAAATCGCGAATTTGGTTCATCTCACGACGTGTATACAAATAACCTGTCGGGTTGTTAGGGTTGCAAATCAATATGGCACGTGTGCGTTCATTGATCAGCTCCTCAAACTTCTCTACTTTAGGCAACGAAAAGCCCTCCTCTATAGTAGTGGCTATGGTACGTATACGCGCTCCAGCCGATATAGCAAAAGCCATATAGTTGGCATAAGCGGGTTCTGGTACAATTATTTCATCGCCAGGGTTCAAGCATGACATGAACGCAAAGAGTACAGCCTCCGATCCACCCGACGTAATAATAATATCATCGGCACTCAAATGGATATTATACCCCTCATAGTAATGGGTCAGCTTTTCGCGATAACTGCGAAAGCCCTGACTGGGGCTATATTCCAACACTTTTCGGTCGATGTGTCGCAACGCGTTAAGGCCGGCCTCAGGAGTTGGTAAGTCTGGCTGACCTATATTCAAATGATAAACATGAACGCCTCTCTCCTTAGCTTGATTGGCCAAAGGAGCAAGTTTCCTGATCGGAGACTCTGGCATCTGTATAGCTCTTTCCGATATCTTAGGCATTTTATATCAGGTTGTTTTTAGATGAATTTACGAACGAAACTGCTTTTATTTTCCCACCTTACACAAGATGTAGCCAATGTATGAAATGGGCGCAGCAAATAATATAAATAGATGTAAGCTCCATATCGGCGCTCACTAAGAGTATTCAACGTCTTCCTTACAAATACAAGAGGGAGCACAAATGCAGCCACAAGCACAATCATGCACAACGCATCAGTATATAAGTAGCCCAACGAGTACGAATTCGCCGTCAAATCGCCGAACACACGCAGCCCTACATAACAAACCACTGATGCCACCATCACATATAGCATGGCAGACGATACGCCATTTTGAATGAAGAACTTACGTGCACCATTGGTGAGATGATGGATTAGCTCATTCCTTTGCACACGCATGTTCGAAATGGCCGTCTTATGCGGCAAAGCCAAAATAGTCCTTGTATCTGCAGCACAGAGTATTGACAAGCGATCGGCACCGACATGCAAATTGGCCAAAATAGCCTCCTCGCCAAAAGGCAAACTCACACTGTCTGCAAAACCATGCTGCGCCATAAAGGCACTCTTACGCATTGCCCAATTAGTACAACCACAGTCCAAAGTCACACCTTTGTCCCATGCTGCCACCTTCTGCACAAAATGATCGACCTCATCCAATATAGCACGACGTGCCACCCACGTGCCATTGTCCTCATAATTATAATATGCCTGCACCATATCAGATTCCTCTGATAAATTCTGAACGAAATGGTGCAGCCATTCGTCGTTTAACGGCAGAGTCTGCGCATCAAGTATCAACACCCACTCGCCGCGGGCTGCCTTTACGCCAAGCGTTATGGCTAACTTACGCACCTCTATGTATCGGGCTGTCTCAGGTACAAAAGTATAGCGCAAACTGCCAAATGATTTCTGTCCTCGTTCTACCAAATCACGCACACACTCTGAATGCCCCTCGTCCGCCAATATAATCTCGTAATCAACATCACATTTTTGCTTGAAAAGGCTTTCTACAAGCGAACCCGCACAAGATGCACAACGTTCATTCACAGGTATTATTATCGAAACAAGACCCGCCCCGCCGCCTTTTGCCTCATGCGTGGCTGCCTCGACGGCCTGCGCCTCTTGCTGCCACGAGGCATATTTATTTACTAAAGTAAAACGTCGCAAACGCAATACATACTGCAACAACAAAGCTACCAATGCCACCAAAACCAGCAGCACCAGCCTCAAATCAACAACATTCAAGTACATATCTGTCATACAACTAAACCTAATTTCAATTAAAGCATTACTTTAACTCACGACGCCTAAACTCCGAGCATACAACTGCAGTAGCGACTGCCACATTCAAGCTTTCACTCGTAGCTCGCCCTGCAGGAAACGGCGGAATATACAACCGGCGGTTAACACAAGCCGACACTTCTCGCGAAATGCCATTACCCTCGTTGCCCATTACTATTACGCCGTTATGCTCCAACGATTCGGCATACATATCCGCCCCATCGAGAAACGTGCCATATACCGCGGCACCCGATTCGGCAGCCCGCGACAGCACACAAGGCAAGTCAACATAATGAACCGCCACACGCGCGATGGCGCCCATTGTAGCCTGTACCACCTTGGGCGAGTACATGTCAGCCGTATCGCGCGAGGCAAAAATATGTTCTATCCCGAACCAATCTGCCAGCCGGATAATCGTACCTAAATTTCCAGGATCTTGCACACCATCTAAGGCCAAGCAAAGCATTTTTTCCGGTAGCCCAGCCAGTTCGTCAACATCTGTGGCAATCGTTTTTTTCTCAAATACTGCCACCACATCGCGCGGAGTACTTAAATTCGACAATTTCTTTAACTGCACAGCATCAACGACTTTAATATCAGACACTTTAGACCTTATAGAATATGCAAGTGATGCTAAATATTCTTCGGTAGCGAACAACGTCTTACACCTCATCAAGTGCAACAAGTCCTCAACAACCTTTGCGCCCTCGGCCACAAAGAGTCCACTTTCATCGCGGTACTTTTTCAAGTTCAGCGAATGTATGTCCTTGATCATCTGTTTTGTTACCACTACCGTTTATATTATATGGCCATAGCCATCGGTTTGAAAAGTCTAATTTAACCGCAAAGCTACAAAGTTATTTCTAAATACAGACATATCTTAATTAAAAATACGCATTGAAGAACTTAAAGTGCACCTACAAACACACCCACACGCCAGCCCGCGCACCAGTCAGCCCACCCGTTCGTTTATCCATATAACGCGGGACGCGTCACCCCCATTAGTGCTTGCGTTTGGTGGTAACGTTACCTTTATCATACTACGAAAACTTTACTTGCCGAGTATCTTACATCTTACACTAACACGTTACAACTCGCTGACTATCAACACTTTACTTAGTGTAAGATGCTATCATTGCCACCTACACGCAACCTACACAACCCACACGGCACAAGCACGGGAGGAAGATGTTACGACATAGGGGAACAGAAAAGTTTGTTGCTCCGACAGATTTCTCTATGTCCCTGTGGCGTATTATCTACTGCATACGTCCATGTTGACTGCGAGGCAGCGAGGTAAGGTGTGCAAGATGTATGCAGGGGAGTGTAAGATACTTTGAAATCATCTTACACTCTTGAAACATCTGTATATCAACTTGTTACATACAAAAAGTGTAAGATGGCAGTGAAATCAAAAGCTTTCTTTTATAAGTGGGCTGACGGGGAGTGGGCAAACTATAGTATAAGGATTGACTGAAATGCTCTGTAGGTTCTGCGAGAGGAAAAAATATAGGGGCAATAGATATGCATGATTGTTGCATGTGCTATTGGCATGCAGCAATAAATGCGTATCTATTGCCCCGTGATATGTGGTGTAATAGGGAAGGTAAATATGTGTTTGCCCGTTCTTTAGAACAAGAAGTTGCGGAAGTCGTTGAATATGGCAAAGGCCATGAGCAAGAGCAACAATGTCATGCCGATTGTTTGGGCGCGCTCCATAAACTTGTCGCTTGGCTTGCGACGTGTAATGACTTCGATGAGGAGGAAAAATACATGTCCACCATCAAGCGCTGGTATTGGCAGTATGTTCATAAAGGCGAGCATGAGAGAAATGAATGCCGTAAGTTCCCAAAAACGGCACCAATCCCATGTTGTAGGGAACAGGCTGCCTATTGCGCCAAACGAGCCTACGCTCTTTGCACCATCGGCAGTAAACAGATATTTGAGGTCGTCAACGTAGCCTGCCAATACTTCCCACCCGTGTGCGAAACCTGCCGGTATGCTTTGGAGGGCAGTGTAGTGGCGTGTTATACTCTTATAGTCGTTTGTCAGGGGGTTGTACCAGCCAATGCCGAGTGTGTAATCGGCGTTAAGTGTCACATGTAGTGTGTCGGGTGGTGTGGTGGCACGTTGTACGACGAGTGTGGCATTGCGTAACGCCACGCTATCCTTGTGTGTGGCTACGGCCAGCATGTCGGTCAGTTTTCCGCGTATGGTGTTGAAGTCATTGACGGTTGTAAAGCTTTGACCGTTAAACGAGGTGATACGGTCGCCTGGTCTGATGCCAGCTTTGGCCGCGGGGCTGTTGGGTATGACGCTATCGACAAGTGATGGTACGAGAGGCTCGATAAAACGGGGTTGTTGTTTGATCATTTCGAGCATGTTAAGTTGCCCGGGCATATGAATACTTATTTCCTTGTTGCCTCGTAATACTGTTGCGCACTTTGCCTCGCTTAGAACACGGTAGACGCTGCCGTCGAACTTTGTAAATGTTTTACCGTCAGCCCCCAATAATATGTCGCCATCGCGAAAGCCCATGCTCTTGGCTTGATTGCTGAATTTGAAACCATGTGTCATGTTGCGCATGGGGACATAGGTCTCGCCCCAGGTGTATAATACGGCGGCGTAGATAACGAAGGCTACTATAAAATTGACTAATACGCCGCCAATCATGATGAAGAGGCGTTGCCAGGCGGGTTTTGCACGAAATTCCCACGGCTTAACGGGTTGCTTCATTTGTGCGGTGTCCATAGATTCGTCAATCATACCCGCAATCTTAACATAACCGCCGAGTGGCAACCACCCCAAAGCGTAGGTTGTGTCGCTGCGGCGGGGTTTGAATTTGAACAGAGTTAACCAGGGGTCGAAGAACAGGCAGAATTTTTCGACACGCACCTTGAATAGTTTGGCAAAGAAGAAATGTCCGCCTTCGTGTAATATGATGAGCAGCGAGAAACAGAGTATGAGTTGTAATGCTCTGATAAAAAATACTTCCACTGTAGTTTGAGTTTTTTAGTTTTGATATGAGTGTGTTGGTTTTAACGACAAATATTGTTTTGGCAAGCAAATCATGTAGGTCGCCCCCGTTGTAATATTTATTTAGGAGGTCGGTCTAACTTTAATGGTTCGAGATAATGCTTTCGGTAATTTGTCTTGTTATTGCGTCTGTTTGAAACAGATCGTCAAGCGTAGGCTGTGGTATAAAGTCAACTTGTTCCATAGCCTGTGCTATGATTTGGGGAATTTGCAAGAACGAAATTCTTTCGTTACGAAATGCAGCATTGGTTATTTCGCCTGCGGCGTTGAGTATGCACGGCATATTCCCCTTGCGTTCAATGGCATCGTAGGCCAACTGGAGGCACGGGAAACGTTGCGCGTCGGGCTGCTCGAAATGTAAGGTGCCAATCTCGAACAAATTGAGGCGTTTGCCTTGCAATGGTAGACGATATGGAAAGCTGAATGCGTATTGTATAGGCAAACGCATGTCGGGTGTGCCAAGCTGGGCTATGACGGCACCATCGTTAAACTCGATGGCTGAATGTATGATACTTTCGGGGTGGATGACAATTTGTATGTCGTGTGGCTTGACGTTGTACAACCAATGGGCTTCGATCATTTCAAAGCCTTTATTCAGCATGGTGGCAGAGTCTATGGTGATTTTCGCGCCCATCTTCCAATTGGGGTGCTGCAACGCTTGTTTGGCTGTGACAGTGGCAAGTTGTGTCAGTGTGCTGCTTCGGAACGGACCTCCAGATGCGGTGAGCAAAATGCGTTTGATGGGATTGCAGGCTTCGCCATTGAGGCATTGGAATATAGCAGAGTGCTCGCTGTCGACTGGCAGTATGGGCACTTTGTGTGTAGTGCACAAGGTGCTGATGATTTGTCCTGCTACCACGAGTGTCTCTTTGTTGGCTAACGCTATGGCTTTGCCGGCTTTGATTGCAGCAATGGTGGGACGCAAGCCTGCAAAACCTACCATAGCGGTGAGCACCATGTCTATTTGTGTGCTCTCAACCACTTGACACAGGGCATCGGGACCTGCGTATACTTTTATAGGTAGATCGGACAGTGCTTGAGATACTGTAGTGTATTTATCTTCGTTGGCAATGACGACAGTATCGGGCTTGAACTCGCGTGCCTGCTTTATTAACAGCTCTGCGTTACTACCGGCAGTGAGGGTGTGTGCTTGGAATTGGTCGGGATGCTGCTTGATGACATCAAGCGCTTGCGTGCCTATTGAACCTGTCGATCCCAGTATGGCTATTTTTTTCATGTGATGGGGTATGTGGTCAAGGATTACGCGATGAAGTGTAATTTGTTAACAGTAAAAACAGGGTAGGGGATTGGGGGTTATCAAGACAGGATAGTGCCTGAAAAGGTACAAGTCTTTGTTTCCTATCCCCCTTTTTCCCTATTCCTCTTGTTGCGTTGTAGTGGTGCTATTTTATAAAGTACGCAATAAGTAAATGCTCGCGTGTCTCTTAGTTTGCACCGTCATCATTAAGTGACAGCAGTTCTTGGGGAATGTGCAATTGTAGGACACGTTGGCGCAAGTCGAAGTTTATAAGGAAATCGTCGTGATATGGTATTAACAAGTCCTTTCCGTCTTGGGTGGTGATGGTAAGCAGTGTGTTGGCCGAAGAGTCGTCCACATGCGTGATTGTGCCAATCATTTGGTTGGCATGGTCGTAGACGATGTACCCTGTGAGTGCTTTGTATGATGAAAGACTCGTATCTGTATCGGTTTGTGATATGTGTGATTTGGGATAGTATACGGCATGCCCTACGAGTTGGCGTGCATGTGCTTCATTATCAATGTCTTCGAACTTGATAATGACAGTGTCGTCGTTTTTGAAACGATACTCCTCCCAAAAGAAAGGTACGAGTATACCGTCCATGTCAAGTACGAGGTAGGGGGCTGTTCCGCGGTCGAAGCAGTCGTCTGTAAACGACATTTCAACTTCGCCCCGCAGTCCGCGATGCTTTGCTATGTAGCCTATTTTGAAAACTTCGTTGTGGCGAATCATGTTCAGGTTAATCTTCACTACTAATATTTGCGTTGTGCTTGGTTGGTGTCATACGCGCTGTATGTGTGCACCGAGTTGGTTGAGTCTTTCTTCAATGCACTCGTATCCACGATCTATCTGCTCAACGTTGTCTATCTTGCTCGTTCCATCGGCACTAAGGGCTGCAATGAGCAAGGCAATGCCTGCTCGAATGTCGGGCGATACCATGCGGCGTCCGCGCAGCTTAATTTTGTGGTCGTGGCCGACCACCACAGCACGGTGGGGGTCGCATAATATGATTTGGGCTCCCATTTCGATGAGTTTATCAACAAAGAAGAGTCTGCTTTCAAACATCTTTTGATGGAATAACACCGTACCGCGTGCTTGAGTGGCCACGACGATTAGTACGCTCAAAAGGTCGGGCGTGAGTCCGGGCCAGGGGGCATCAGCCAGCGTCATGAATGATCCATCGATGAATGACTCTATTTGATAGTGCTTTTGAGCGGGTATCAGAATATCATCACCCTTTATGTAAAGTTTGATTCCTAAACGTCGGAAAGCTTCGGGAATGATGCCAAGTTGTTTGACGCCAGCCTGTCGTATAATTAATCCGTCGCCTACCATGGCTCCCATGCCAATGAAAGAGCCAATCTCAATCATGTCGGGTAATATACGGTGTGTTGCCGTGTGCAACTCGCTGACACCGACTATGGTGAGCAGGTTTGAGGCAATGCCCGAAATGCGTGCCCCCATTTGATTAAGCAAGTGGCATAATTGTTGTATGTAGGGTTCGCAGGCAGCATTGTAGATGGTTGTTGTGCCCTTGGCCAAGACTGCTGCCATTATGATATTGGCTGTGCCGGTAATAGAGGCCTCGTCTAACAGCATGTATGTACCTTTAAGTTTGGGTGCCTCGATGTGGTATGTGCCACCGTCTTCGTCGTAGAAAAAACGTGCACCAAGCTTTTGCAAGCCGTAAAAATGCGTATCGAGCCGTCTGCGGCCGATTTTGTCACCTCCGGGTTTGGCAATGGTAGCCTTTCCAAACCGGGCAACGAGTGGTCCTATGAGAAGAACCGAACCACGAAGACGTGAGCAACGTTCTAAAAATTCAGGGCTCAGCAGATAGTCGAGGTTAATGTGTGCTGCACAAAAGGTGCAATCCCCCTTGCCATTCCATTGAGTGGTGACGCCCATTTGCTCGAGCAGTGCTATTAGGTTGTTAACGTCCAGTATGTTGGGAATGTTTTGTATGCGGACACTCTCTTGGGTTAGCAACGTTGCACATATCACTTGAAGAGCTTCGTTTTTAGCGCCCTGTGGTGTTATCTCGCCCTTTAAGCGATGTCCTCCCTCAATGATAAACGTACTCATATATGTTGTGTAGCTTTAATATCGTTTTTAATAGGTGGCATGTGTGCTTGCCTGACTGTTTGGGCTTGTTTGGTTTGATTATGGCCCATGTTAGCAAATGATTTGCTTAGAACATACCTTTGTTCTTTCTCGTGCGGAAGCGGTTCTCGCCAATCTGCATCAATTCGTTTCCGGGGATTGAGAAATCGGGTTGAATCTCTCCTTCGGTGTAGAAACTGATGTCACGTGCGACTTTTGTGTCTTGTACGCCATCTCCCTTCCAGTCGGCAAGATTGCGTTTCATGCGGTTTGCAATAAGCCGTATAAGCTCGTCGCGTTCGGGGCCATCAGCAGTTTGTTTTAGTTGTGAGATGGCTCTTTCTAACAGACGGCCATAATGGCGGAAGCGTATATTCCCTTTGGGGTATGACAGCTTCTCAGGCTTAACACGTTCGCCCTTATGCTCGGTTATTTCGAATGGATAGTCAATGTCCAATTGATAGTTTGCAATATAGGCTAAGTGATCCCATATCTTATGCTGATAGTCAGGCACGTCCTTCATTTTGGGGTTGAGCCCTATCATTACATTGGCAATGGCTTCGGCATATAATTGTCGTTCGTCTTTATCTTTTATTGTAATGGCATATTCTATCATGTTTTGAACAAGCCTTCCATACTCTGGCAGTTTTAGAGTGGCACGAGTCGAATTATATTCAAGCGTCTCGTGCGTAGTAGGGTGGGGCATGCTATACTCTGTAGTGTTGTTTGCCGTCATGTCTTTAATGATGAAGATAGTCTAAATGTGTGATGTGCTTTTTTCAGAGCAATTTCTTGCTTTTCGTTGCCACAAATTCTTTGAGATAGAACGGTTCAAAGTATGCAACATCTTCAAATTGTTCCTTGGCCATGGCCATTTCTGCTAATGGTATCATGTTCTTTGCCCGGGGAACGATATTCTTAATAAAATGTGCATTGGGGTGTTGTATAGTTTCAACACATTTGTCTGCGCCATTCCCCATGAAGTATATCGGTTGCTTGTCAAGGTATTCTTTGAACGAATCAGAGTCAATTACCAGTGCCTGAGTCTGTACGACCTCGTTTAGTGCACGGTCGTAGAGCGCGCAATATACTTCCATACGCCGGGCATCAATCATAGGGCATAACAGAGCGTTTTCGGGCAGTTCTTCGTGTCCTAAAAGAATGGGCACAGTAAGTAACTTGAGTGTCGGCACCGACAAAAGCTTGGCGTCACGGCCATAGGCTACGCCTTTTGCTTCGGACACGCCTATGCGCAATCCAGTATATGACCCAGGCCCTTTGCTAATGGCAATGGCATCGATTGGAATAGCATGGCTGTCGGCAAATGATACCACATTTTTTACATATCCGGCAAGGACTTGTGCATGAGAAGGACCTTCCATGTTAACGTCCTCATATAAGCAAACGCCATCTTGTGAAAGGGCTACCGAGCACACGTTTGTTGAGGTCTCAATATTTAGTATACAAGACATGATCTGGTATAATTTATTCTTTTTTTATTACGCAGATTGTTAACAATGCTTGATGATGGACTGTTTCATATCTGCAGTTGTGTTATATCTCATGCAAACTTACGCAAAATCATTGAGAAAAGGTGCATTTATTGCAGATAAGTAGGTGTTCAAAATTATTTTTACATTGAAAGTGCTTTATCGGGGCGCAGACGTTCCCTTCGGGTGAGGGAGCATAGCGGGCTATGTGACCGAGGCCGAAGGGGACAGATGCGTCTCGAGAATGTGCTTCCAATGTGAAAATGGCACCTGCTGATTGTATAAAATAATTTTGAACACCTACTTATATTGCTTTAAGCAAGGTACGCTTTATCACAAACACTCTCGAATTTATAAAAAAAGCGCGTGCAACAAATGAATATAATTTGTTGCACGTGCTTATATTTGTTGTATCAACTTGTTATTGTTGGGGCGTAAACAGGTAATTGAAAAACCTATAGTTTGTCACTTGTTCTTGTGGCGGTTGGCGCGTCGTTGGCGGATTTCAGCTTTCTTCTTCGCTGATCCTGAACCATGCAGGCCTGTAATATAAGTTTTCTTCTTAGCCTTTGTTTTAACCTTTGCTTCAGCCGTGGCTTTTTTAAGTTTGGCTCCCTTAAAGGTTATCCCCGACATCATGGCTTGCGTAATCTCGTCGTCAGACGCTTTGCGTGTAGTAGTCATTGTCGAGTTGAGGCTTAGTGGTGGAAAAGGCGTATGCCAGTGAATGCCATGGTCATGCCGTATTTGTTGCATGTAGCTATAACATGGTCGTCGCGTACGCTGCCGCCAGCTTGTGCAACATATTGTACACCGCTTTTGTGGGCGCGTTCAATATTGTCACCAAATGGGAAGAATGCATCTGACCCCAACGATACCTCGGTGTTCTGTGCAATCCAGGCTTTTTTCTCCTCCATGGTTAGTACTTCTGGCTTTTCGGTGAAGAACTGTTGCCATGTGCCATCAGCCAGTACGTCGTCGTGGTCTTCAGAAATGTATATGTCAATGGTGTTGTCACGATCGGCACGTCGGATCTTTTCCACCCAGGGCAAGTTCATCACCTTAGGGTGCTGGCGCAACCACCAAATATCGGCTTTGTTGCCAGCCAGTCTGGTGCAATGAATGCGGCTTTGTTGTCCGGCACCAATGCCAATGGCTTGTCCGTCTTTAACATAGCAAACAGAGTTTGATTGGGTGTATTTGAGCGTGATGAGTGCAATCTTAAGATCTCGTTTCGCTTCTTCGCTAAAGTTCTTGCTATCCGTTGGGATATTTTCAAAAAGACTGTCGCTTGTAAGGTCTACTTCATTACGTCCCTGCTCAAATGTTACGCCAAATACTTGTTTGTGTTCAATAGGGGCAGGCTTGTAGCTTGGGTCTACTTTTAAGATAACGTATGTACCCTTTCGCTTTGCACGTAATATTTCGAGCGCTTCAGGTGTGTAGTCTGGTGCGATGATACCATCACTGACTTCTCTTTTGATTATAAGCGCTGTTGCTTTGTCACAAGTGTCAGATAATGAAATAAAATCGCCATACGAAGACATTCTGTCGGCGCCGCGTGCACGTGCATAGGCTGTGGCGATAGGCGAGAGAGGTTCGCTAATGTCGTCAACGAAGTATATCTTTTTGAGTGTTTCACTCATAGGTATTCCGACCGCAGCACCAGCTGGCGAAACATGTTTGAACGAAGTAGCAGCAGGAATGCCTGTTGCAGCCTTAAGTTCGCGAACAAGTTGCCAACCATTAAGTGCATCAAGAAAATTGATGTATCCTGGGCGTCCACCCAACACTTCGATGGGGAGTTCGCCCTGTTCCATGTATATGCGGGCTGGTTTTTGGTTGGGGTTGCAACCGTACTTGAGAGAAAGCTCTTTCATAAGTTTTATATTGTTTGTTTTGGTGTTGATTGTATGTTCAACCGTATTAGTAAGCCTGTATCAGGCTTCGATAATGCCTTGCTCAAGCCATTCCTTAATTATGCTGTGGGCATCGTTAAGTGCCTCTTGCTCGCTCACTTCGTAATTTTCGCACAATAGGGTGGCAAGCGTATTGGCATCAAAGTCTTTGTCGGTAATTGACTGCCACAAATAGGCAGCACTTTCATTGAGAGCGATCATTTGGTTAAAGTCTACATTCTCAATGCCTGTAGCCATAATAACCTTTTCGCCACAGATGTCACGTAGCTCAAATCCTTTTTTGATTTTCATAAATATCGGTATGGTTGTGTTGTGAGGTGAATACTTATAATTTGAATGGCAATCTGCGGTATATGCCAAGTAGTATACGTCTGAATGGTGTGAGGAACAGCCATATGTTGCTGTATAGTTTCCATTTCACGCCATCAATGGTGTCTGGTTTGGCTCTACCTTTTCTATAGAAGGCGGTGGCGATGCCAACCACGTCAGTGTCGAGACAATGCTCAATGCCCTGTATGTTGCCGTCGCCGCGCAGCGTTAATTGATTGTCTGTGCGGTCTATAACACGGTGTAAAACATATTTTTTTGTCGCAATTTCGGCCAACACGACATCGTTCTCCTTGATAGATTCGGCGGGAGTTTGCTCAATTTTCACAATATCGCGTTCGTTTTCTAAGAATGGCCGCATACTGTAGCCCTTTACTCTGAAAGTTGCGCTATGCCCCTTGTCGAGCATGCGTTTAATCTCGGCAATGAGTACGTCATTCGGAACTTGTATCTTGCGCGTTTCCATTTTAGTGTTTAGATATTGTTTGGTAGCTGAGTTTGGCTGCTTCCTCATCAGCTCTGCATTTCAGATAATATACAGCAATTTTTTTTGCAACGGCTTCGGCCGTGTGCATGATGTGTGCGTACGATGTTTTATCCCATATCATAGTGGAGCATGACGATATTATTGATGCAAAGGCTTTCAAAGGCGATTCCTTGGCAATGATGTTTTGCGGGTGTTGTTCCAAGCGTACAAAAGCGCCTATGGGATACTGCAAATTTCTATAGCATGGCGTTTTTCCACTCCAAGGTGTGCCATAGACAATAATTTCGTCTTCACCTTTGACGCGTACAGCAGGGTTGTCGTCGTTTAGTAGATCCGATCCATTTATGTATGTGCGCCACAGGCTTGAATGTGTGCTCTTGCCTGTGCCACTTTTACCTAAGAACAGGTAGCCGTAGCCGTCGTTTATAGTGACAGACGAGTGCATCAGCAGCGTGTCGTAGTATGCGGCCGAAAAGGCAAAAGCTATCATCATGGCGTTTCCAAGCCCAAATTGTTGGTCGCTTTCATTGCCGAAGAGCGAAATTTCGCATTTGCTGAAATTGTCGTTCGCAATCATGGCTGAAGCCAAGTGCCCCTCAATTGTGCTTATGATGATTTTGTAGCCAGTGTTGTACTTGTATATGCCATGGTTTGTGCCTCCGCAATCAAATTGGCCGAGTTCCTCACCTTCTGGTTCTGCGCTGACGCGTCCGTTCTCGACGAAGGCGTTAAGCATAATTTTGCCGTCTGCCTTGTCAATGTTAAATGGCGCGTATGATGGTAAGAGCCTTTTTAAGATCTGTGTTTGTGGCGCGTGTAATGCAAAACACAAATCCGCCACTTTGAAGAGTAATGTTTCCAATGTATTAAAAATATATGTTAGTAGCGTTGACTCATTGTATTTTTGATAAACTGAATGTTGACAATGGAATTTCAACTAACGTGCTGTGCTTGTCTTTGTTCGTATTGCGTCGTAGCTTAATATATGTCTTTTCTAATTTTTCTTTGCTTTTGTTGAAAAATATGGCACATGTGTGTATTCCTTTGTACTGATTATCAAGGAAATACTTAAAGTTGTTAGCGTAAAACTTTCGGTCGGTTAAGAACTTCGTCCTTGGGTCGATATTAGCACTGTCGAGCTTCTCTACGGTTGATAAGTAAATGACAGAATCATTAAAACAAGTGCCGTATGCAAAGGCGTACACAGTTTCGCTCTTTCTGTTACCTGCTTGCATGTTTGTGCAAAAGGTAAATAGTATAATCAGAACGGCTGATATTGTTTGTGCAATTTTACTCATGTGCTTCGTTTTCAATATTGATAAGATATGTTTATGTGGCAAAGTTACTTATTTTATTTGATAAATGTGCCTCTTTGCCTCCGTTAGCTCTAAAATATCAGTATGTCAAAGTGAAATATGTAAGACAAATGTATGCTTTTGTTCTTATTCCTTATAAATACTCTTTTAATACGCTTCCTATTTGTGCGTTGCGCAACAAAGTGAGTGCTTTTTCTTTAATCTGTCTGACTCGCTCTCTGCTCAAGTTGAGTTTTTCACCTATTTCTTCAAGGCTAAGCTCCGGCGTGTTTATTCCAAAGTACATTCGTATGACTTGCGACTCTCTTTCGGGCAATAAGTCCAGTGCATGATGCACTTCCTCTTTGAGCGAGTCTGAAATTAGCGATGAATCAGCGTTACCTTTGTCATCATTTGTCAATAGGTCGAGCAGACAACTGTCTTCATCATCTATCAAGGGGGCATTCATTGAAATATGTTTGCCTGATGTGAGAAGGGCCGCGTTCACCTTGCTCTTTTCCATGCCAAGGGCGTCAGCCACTTCATCAAGGGAGGGCGCCCTGTTGTTCTTTTGCATGAAATCGTGATAAAAGTGATTAACTTTACTCACATAGCCAATTTGGTTTAATGGTAATCTTACGAGTCGGCTCTTGTCTGCCAATGCCTGCAGTATGCTTTGACGAACCCACCAAACAGCGTAGGAAATAAACTTGAAGCCACGTGTTTCGTCAAACTTCATTGCCGCATTTATGAGTCCCACATTGCCCTCGTTAATAAGGTCTGTGAGCTCTAATCCTTGGCCTTGATACTGTTTGGCCACAGAAACAACAAAACGCAAGTTGGCTTTCACCAATCTCTCAAGTGCATCCTTGTCACCTTGGCGAATTCGTTTAGCCAGTTCCACTTCCTCATCTGTGCTGACCATCTCTTCCTTGCTAATATCTTGCAGGTAACGTTCAAGCGCTTCGCTGCCGCGAGACGTTATGGCAACTGTTATTTTTAGCTGTCTCATCATGGCTGTAGTCGCATTTAATGTTGAAAAATCAGCCAAAAATAGATTATTATCATTGACTGACAAAGTTTTTTGCTGAATAAATGCTTAACTTCGCGAAACAAATAGACTTGTGGCCTTGTAAAATGCCACATATGTACAATATCTTAGTAGGTGTTCAAAAACTTTTTTACATTGAAAGTGCGTTATCGGGGCGCAGATGTTTCCATCGGTGAGGGCTTCTGTCCCCCGATAACGGGGAAAAGAATCGAACGGGCAATGTGCCCGAGAGCGAAGGGGGACAGATGCGTCTCGAGAATGTGCTTTCAATGTGAAAATGTCACCTGCTGGTTGTATAAAATGATTTTGAACACCTATTTATAATCGAATATATGCAAAAGAACAAATATACTGCAAATATATTGCCATGTATGTTATTGGGGTTTCTATGGTTTGCGTCTGCATCGTTTGTTTTTGCAAACAAATCACATTATCACGTTGCGCATGATAACTCGGTGAACGATGCTAACCAACGGATAGTGAAGCGTGCCTTAATGAAGATGGATTCAATAAAGCTGGGAATATCTTCTTATATACCCTCAGATTCGTTGGTTAATCCTTACTATGTGTCACTTGTCTGCAAACCATCTTTATATGCTCAAGTATTAAATAGATTGTTCTCGCTAACTGATTGTAAGCCAGTAATAAATGGTTCACTAAGTGCACCAAAACTTGAAATATTGAAACATACCGATTATGCTTTAGTACAAGGCTGCTTGATGCAGCCTCAGATCGCACTGCCCGATTCTATACACCAACCAGTAGCTAATATAGAGGAACAGCCAGAACCGCCTGAACTGATGTTGTCTGAACATTATGATAGTAGCTCGTCTGATAAATTGCCTTTGCCTGCTGGTGATGGTAATTATGGCATTGTTGTCAGAAAGCCCAATTTTTGGAACTTCAAAACGAACTTCTCTTTACAGTTTACCCAAAGCTATGTTTCTGATAATTGGTACAAAGGAGGGGAGAGCCATAACGCCCTTTTGGCTGCTACAGTGATAGAAGCAAATTATAATAACCAGCGTAAACTGACGTTTGACAACAAACTTGAGATGAAGTTAGGGTTTCAAACATCGCACAATGACGAAAAACATAAGTATAAAACAAATTCCGACTTATTGCGTTTGACGAACAAACTTGGTTTGCGTGCAGTTAAACATTGGTACTACACCATCATGTTGCAGAGTTGGACCCAGTTTTACAAAGGTTATAAGGCCAACGACGAAAAGGTTTATTCTGATTTTATGTCACCATTCGAGTCTCTGCTTTCTATTGGTATGGATTATCAGCAGTCATCACGTAATGGCCGCTTCAAGGTAAATGCGACATTGTCTCCTTTGGCCTTAAAATTAAAATATGTAGGTCGACCTTCTCTTATCAAGGATTTTGGCGTTTCAAGTGGTAAACACCATTCTAAATGGGAGTATGGTTCGAATGTGACGGTCAATTACACCTGGAACATAGTAAAAAATGTGAGTTGGAGTGGACGCATTTACTTCTTTACCGATTACTCTTCGACACAATTGGAGTGGGAAAATACCTTCAACCTCTCAATTAACCGCTATTTGTCTGCAAGGGTCTTTTTGTTCCCTCGCTTTGATGACAGCCGGAAACGTTCGGAAGGCCAATCGAATTTTGAGTTCAATGAACTATTGTCTTTGGGGCTGAATGTGAATTTTTAGCAAACGTCTTGCAAATAGTGAGATCTATTTTTAGGGAGGCTTTGGCCTCCTTTTTTTGTCTGTATTACAGTTGGACGTTCTTAATGGTTTTGCATCAGGTTCGCCTCACCGCGGTGTCTTTCATGGTGCTTCTCAAGAAATCGGTGCAGTCGTCCGTCAATACATATCAATATAATAGTGCTCTGCATTATTCGATATGCTTTGGCACATTGCTTATCTCCTAAATTTAGGTTGCATTGTACGCGTAGCTCGCTACGCTCATTCTTTAACCAAAGCTTCTGTTACAAACATCGCATCAATCCATACCGACTAATTCAGAATACCTGCTTATGATATACACTGCCTTATGAGTCTTTTCGCTCTTTTGTCTGCGCTCTGCACTTTTGTTACGCTTTGTATTGATTATCAACGCAAAATGCGGTGTATACACCATAGCATTTTGTCTACACTATCTGCACTACAGCCTGCACTTCTTAAGTTTGGAAGTGTTGGTGCAGGCAGCAATCTGTTACACCGTACACGAGGTGCTGTGGCAACAGTATAGTCTGCAGGCATTTCTATGTAATGGGGACGAGGCATTTCTGTAGCTCCGATAGCATTTCCGCCCTCCCGTATCAGTTTTAGCTCTCAGTCGTAACCGTGGCGTGGAGTTGTAGAAAAAGAAAAGTGCAGATGTTCGTGTAGTTGAAATGATGTGGTTCATACACTGATTTACGTGTTAATAATCAACGGGTTACGAACGAAAGTGCAGAGTGTAGACAAAATAACGAATCAAGCAAATAGGGGGGGCAGAATACACAAAGATATACATCGTGCGTTGCGTTTTTGGGGAGGTGTGCGTGGGGTAGGTGCTTGTATATGCCTGGTGCGTCTGTCAAACAAATTGAAAGGTCATTAGTCTGTTTGCTTGTAGTTCTGTTGCCAACGTTCGATAAGATGTATGTGTTTAGAGTATGAAGTCTGGTTGCAATGTGGCCGATACGGTTTTTGTAAGAATAAAAGCACAAGGCACCGAGAGATTTTACGAATATGAGTAGGACTTGTTGGAGCACCGTGCCGATGGCGCAGATGCTTTCGATACGCTGTATACCGGGTGTGAAAAGTTCCCGTAGCATGAACTTTGTGGGGGGATTTGTGGGGGGAGTGAGATAAAAATCCACTTTAGATTTCTTATTTTACTAAAATTGTATACCTTTGCTACAAATCTCTAATAAATTAGTATATGAAAATTAAGTTTTTGGCACTTTGCTTATTAAGTTTGTTGCTTTTTACAAGTTGTGAGAAAAAAAAGGTTCGGAGCGCAGTGGAGAAGACCATGAGCGAAATTGTCCGTGATAAAAAATCTCTAAAAATTGACAAAATAATCATCAAAAAAGACACGGTTCCTCTTTTCTTTAATAAAGAAATAAGTGGTCCACTAAACGACTTTATGGAGGCTACAAAAGTATTGAATCGTTACGAAGGTATGAGTTCTCTTTGGGATAATGAAAGGGAACAAGCAAGATTTAAGCAGCAAGCTTCCGTTTTTGTTGTAAAGCATGCCATAAAATCTGCAAAGCCAGAAGTGCAATTCATAGCTTGTGCAGAAATTTCCGCAAACAATGCATTCGGAGCGACGGTTTCTAATCGGTACATTTTTGTCGTAGACAAGGACACGAAAGAGGTTTTAGCCTATAGTGATGTTGATGATGATTTTATGTTAAAGGCTTTTGCGTTATATTACGCTCAAACTGGGAATGATATAGAACAAGACAAATATGGTAATTACAAAATTGACAAAATGAGTTTTGGTATGCAATGTGTATTTGCCAAGTCTTTAGATGATATAAAGGGGTAACACGGACTATGGAAATATTCGCTTACATCCTTGCACTCATTTGGAGTATTCTATGCCTTATTCTTTTCTTTAAGATTTGGGGTATGACAGATAATGTGGAACAACTTGCGCATGAAGTTCATGAACTAAAAATGGCTCTTGTGCAAGAGCGCCCCGGGGCTAAAGTTGAGGTTAAAAAACAAAATAGCGTTCCTCTTATTCAAAGTCCTTCGGATATATCTTGGGATAATTTAGAAATAGGAGATACTATTAAGCTAAAATCCGACGGGAAACTTTATAAAGTGACTGGTTTTGAAAATAATGGTCAGATTCGGTGTGAACCACTATGAGATAGGAGTCTTTAACAATTTTGTATCAGTTAAGCGGAATGCGCTTAAAATAGTGTAACTCTTATTTCCAAAATGCTCCTTTTCGAGCAATCCTTTCTTTCAACCACCATGCGCATTGGCTCTCTTGCTGTGTGCATGGCGGCTTTTTCGTGTGCTTGGGTGTGGAGGAGTGGGAGAGGTGGGCTACATGGAGCAGAGCTTAGATGTGGGGCGCTGACGAGCACCTTGTTCCGGCAATCTCGTGAAGTGGCAAGGCAATGCGTTTTAGGAGGGAACTTGAGCGTATAGCCTTGGACATCTTTCTCTCCACCCGTTCTTAAATTGCCGCATCAATGCCGACCTTGAGTTTTGTGTTGGCATGGACTACAATGCCAATATCAATTGGGTTGTGTGCGGTCAGTCTCGCGGCAACCGCCTAAATGTACTCAAATCTTTCTACGTAAAATTTGAGCGCAAAATCCCTGCGCTCATTGCCGACTTCTGCACGTACTATGCGCCTCATGCCAACCACAGTGTCATCTATTACTATGATGCCACTGCTCTTGGTTCAAACTATGCCGTGAACGATCAAGACTTTCATTGGGTAGTTGTGCATGAATTTGAACGTCATGGTTGGAGTGTGCAAGATGTATATCTTGGCAACCCCATGCGCCATGATGAAAAGTACTTGCTCATCAACCAAGGTTTTTCAGGTAAGCAACGCTTGATGCCTTATTTCAACCGCCAAAACAATGATGACCTTATTCTTGCCATACAAAGTGCAGGTGTGGAACGCGGAAGAAACGGTTTCCGCAAAAACAAGCCCACAGAGAAGAATCCAAAATCAGAGGAGGATTTGTTGGAGCATCGTACCGATGGCACAGATGCTTTTGACACGCTGTATATTGAGTGTGAAAAGTTTCCGCAGCATGATTTTTATGGGGGATTTGTGGGTGGTGTGAGATAAAAGGACTATTTTTGTGAAATCAAACCAAAACTCTTTATAATTATGAATAAAGTCATTGCTATCTTGATTGTATTCTTATCCACATTCTGTGCCTTTGCACAAAAAGCGGATAAGTCTGAAGCTTACCGAGTAAGGATAACCAAAGTGGACGGAACTACTTTGGAAGGCTACTCTATGACAAACTTCTACAACACCATGCTTCCTGAGGTCAAGAAGTTTACCTTTAGTAAAGAATACAAGGGTGAAACGACAACCTACACGAGTGAGGAAGTTAAAAGAGTGGAATTTGTCAACCTTGAAATGGATTCTATGCCTCTCGTGTATGAATCGGTTCAGGCTTTGTCTACTATTCCTGGGCCTTTCCGCAAAAATCCGAAGCCATTCAAGAAGCCTGTATTCTTGCGCCTTTTCTACAATGGAAAGAACGTAAAAGGCTATGCGATGCCTTTTGCTGACAACACGTACACCAAAAGTTCCACCATATCACGCGACACTTGGAAGTACTACTACTTGACCAAGGATGCTACCTATGCAAATGCTTATTGGCTCGATGTCAAAGGAATACGAGTCGCAATAAAGAAGGAACTAAAATGTGCCTTAAAGGATTTTCCCGAAGTCATAAAGAAAATAGAGAATGATGAGATTTCTTTGAAGGAGTTCAAGAAAGACCCGAAGATGATTCTGCCTCTGTTGGATAAGTCGTACAAGAAGCAGTAACTCATTCTCCCAAGCCCACCCTTTCGGGCAATCCTTTCTTTCAGCCGCTGTGCGCATTGGCTCTCTTGCTGTGCGCATGGCAGCTTTTTCGTGTGCTTGGGGGTGGAGGAGTGGGAGAGGTGGGCTACATGGGTAGGGGTTAGATGTGGGGCGGTGGCAAGCGCCTTGCTTCGGCAATCTTGTGAAGTGGCAAAGGCAATGCGTTTTAGGAGAAAGCTTGAGCGTATAGCTTTGGAAATCTTTCTTTTCACTTGTTCTTAAATTGCCGCATCAATGTCGACCTTGAGTTTTGTGTTGGCATGGACAACAATGCCAATATCAACGGGTTTGTGCGCGATCAGTCTCGCGGCACCGCTTAAATATTGGTGAGGTAATGCTTTTAGTCCCAGAAGTGCCGTTCCACTTTTGAAAGAATAACCCCGAAGTCTTATTTACGGGGTTTCGGGGAGGGGGTATTTATGCTCTTTTGAGTTTTGCCGGACAGCTAAATTTATATTTTGATTGATGGACAGGTGCTGCTGTAAGGTTCCACCTGTTTTTTAGGGTCATTTTATTTTAGGTCCTTGAAGTCGTCCACTATAACATCCATAAAATAGAACCAATTATTCATGACGCATTGATTATTCATTAAGTATTCTGAAAGATTAAGCACGCCTCTTACATCTTCTTCACATGAACTCTTGATGTATCGTTTCTTTCCAACATACTCCATAATGCTATTAAAATCGCTATTTTTCAGACTTTCTTCCCAGAGTTGTTCTGTGCCATCTTCATCTGAAAAGTATATGCATATATCGCAGCCCAAAGTATTACATATTATCTTCATGCTTAATCTAAACTTATGTAATAAATCCAGATTTTCTTTATTGCGAACAGCTCTTTCAATGTCGCACCAACGAGTAACATTTGTTTTCATCAGATAAAGGTCTACATGATGAGGAAACACCTCAAATACTTTATTGCAATCTAATAGATTTACAATGTATAATTTGGCATTTGTTTTAGAGGGAGAACATTTCGTAATAGAAATATTCCTTATGGCATCTTCTTTTTTTATAAAAAGTATTTCATGCTTTTCAAGGTCATTACCCTCATCAGTAAGCATTGTTAGGTTTGCAGAGAACCTTTTGCTTATGTCTTCTGCAAACTTTTTATCGGAAGTTATGTCTAAATTGTGATTGTATGCTAAAGGTACTATGTATGCTCCCATAGATAATATTTTAGGAGCAAAGATAATCGTTTTTAGTGCAGCCGTGATGTTCCATTTGTCTTTTTTTGCTTTATGTGCGTGCATCTTTGCCATAATGCCATATTTCTACCGTCAAAACAACGATGACTTTATTCTTGCTATTTAATCGGGTAAGGAACAACTTTCGCAAAAACAAGTCCACCGAGAAAATCTCGAGTCTGAGGAGGACTTGTTGGAGCATCGTACCGATGGAACAGGTGTTTTTTGATACGCTGTATATCGGGTGTGAGAAGTTTCCGCAGCATGATTTTAATGGATATTCGGTGGGGGGGGGAGTGAGATAACATTTATAACAACTTCAACAAATCAGTGTATTTGTTTAACTTTGCAAGCAAATAAAAAATAGAATGGTAAGATACAATAAACCACCTCTCAACTATTCAGAACAAGTAAAACTACTTGAATCACGAGGCTTGATTATAGAAAACAAAAAGAAAGCCGAACGATTGCTGGCTAATATCAGCTACTATCGTTTGAGTGCATATATGTTGCCGTATAAGGTGTGCATGAATGGCTTTATACAAGACCTGTTCAAAGATGGTACAACTATGGATATGGTTTATGACTTGTATAAATTTGATAGAAAACTTCGATTGCTACTTTTCGATGCGATTGAACGAATTGAAGTAGCCATACGAACGCAAATAGTGACTCAACTGAGTTTGAAATACGGATCACATTGGCAAGATAATCGTAGCATTTTCAGAGAGCCTCGCCAATGTAGAAGACGAAATGGGACTACATTCACTGATGATGTGTTCAGTGATATTCAAGAACACATTCAAGATAGACTACGCAATGATCGTTCCGAAACATTCATACAGCATTATCGAGAAACTTATTCAGAACCTACTAATCCACCTTCATGGATGAGTGTAGAGATAATGTACTTCAACCAACTATCACGTATTTGTGATGGTTTGAAACGAAGAGCTGATATCGTAGGCATTGCAAAATACTTTTCTTTGCCACCTAAAGAGTTTCAATCATGGCTTCATGCTCTTAATTTTATTCGTAACTTGTGTGCTCACCATGCACGTTTATGGAATCGAGACATGAATATTGTTCCAGAGAAATTGGAGTTTTCAAGGACTCTAACGTGGATAAGCAATCCTGACACGGTTAGGCGCAACAAAGTGTATTATACATTGTGCATGGTCAATTATTTCCTACAGACGGTAACACCACGTTCTATGTTTAGAAAGAAATTGAAGGTTTTGTTGCAGCAATATGCGGCCGTACTTGATTTATCTTCAATGGGATTTCCTGAAGATTGTGAAAACGAAGAAATGTGGAAATAAATGCTCAAAAATATTGCACAGTCAGAAATGAATTCTTAACTTTGCAGTTGTAAAAAGATAGTTCTATAACTAAAAGATAATAGGCCTTTCAGGCTTGCCTTTTAGGCAGCATACTTGAGGGGCGTTCTTTAATAACGTTGCTCATTTATTGAGCAACGTTTTTCATAAGTACCCACATCGGCAGGTCGCGATGTCTGCACTATAAAAAGATGACTGGAAATGTAGTGATTATCATTACATTCCCTTTATTTATATTCAAGTCCTCCCTTTTGGGCAATCCTTTCTTTCAGCCGCCTTACGCATTGGCTCTCTTGCTGTGCGCATGGCTGCTGAAAGAAAGAACACTTTTGAATAATGCCCCACGCTATTCACATCACCACGCTCAAACGTATGCTTCAATCTCCTGACCTCGTAGACCTCAAACAATGGACACGCTCGGGTGAAATCCAATGCTGGCACCGCTGCATCTCTCTCCGCTATGACTTCTACAAAGGCACGCGAAGAATGAAACTGCTGGATAGCAATGAAATCTGGCAGTTGAGAGATGTGTGCGTGTTTGAAATAAATGGGTTGGAGGTGTTTATGTAAAGACTTCTTAGTTACTCTGTTATTTCATAAGTAGAATCATCTATTTTCCTTATATCTGACACTTCTAAAATGGGCTTGTATAACCGAGGCTCTTTATTTGAAAATTCTAAATATTGTTCACGTGTCGTATATATTTTATCAATACAATAAATGGATCTACCAAGATAACGCACTGAACTGGGAATATTTATGCTTCTACCTTTACAATATAAAAAAGCTCTCTTTGATATATGTGTAATCGTATTTGGCAAACGTATATCGGAAGTTCGTTTCCTATGAGCAAGGCATCCTTCCAACAATGCTCTTACTGTTGTTGGTATCACAATATTCTGCTCATCACCAGAGTAGCCTATAAGTCTTTGTTTCCAATAGCTTAATATAAAAGGTCCGCAGCTTTCAACTAATCCATTTTTTGATGTAACCTTAATATTAGAACATCCACTGAATGGCGATGTACCCAAAACTGAAACTTTCGATGGTAATTCAATTTTGGATAGTGCGCACATATAAAAAGCTAAAGGACCTATTTCTATAAGATTTTTAGGTAAGGTTATTTCTTTTAAAGAGCCGCAACGTGCAAAAGACATATATCCAATACTCTCAATATTAGGAGACAATTCAATGTGAACAAGAGTTGAGCATTCTTCAAAAGTTCCTCCTGAGATTTCTTTAAGATTACAGCTCATCTTAATGGTCTTAAGATTTTTACATCTATAGAAAGCGTGTTGTCCTATGTAATTTACTGATTTAGGTAAAATCAAATTTTCTATATTAGTATCTCTAAAGGCATTTTCAGCTATAAACTCAATATCATCATTAAAAATTACATTTTCCAAGTCACCACAAGCACAGAAAGCTTCGTAAAATATACCTTTTACACCTTGTGGAATGTGCAATGTTTTAATATTCTTATTTTCACATCTAATAATGTATTTTCGGCTACTATCATATAGTATGCCTTCAATATTTATTGCGGCATCATTATTGCATTCTTTTCTTAGCTTCAATATTTCATTTTCTTTGGACATAAACTCATAGTCTGCCAATTTCATTAGATTTTCATTATTTCCCTTATATAATTGCACGTATTTATCTTTTCCATAACCTCCACGTATTATTGCATTATTGAATGCCTTTTTATGGCATTTTACAATTGAATTTGGCATATAAAATGATTGAACGTATCTGTCAGGGCCTTTAATTCTACAACCATAAAATGCAGATTCTCCTAGAAAATCAAGAGAGTCTGATTCAAAAGCAAAATCTATTGTTCCACATCCTGCAAAAGCAAAATTGCCTATATACTTTACTGATTTGGGTATAAAAACATACCCTAAATTATCACATCCTGCAAAAGCAAAATTTGCTATTTTTTCTACATGATCAGGAATGGATATACTATGTTTAAGGCTTTTACCGAAAGAACCTGATGCTCTTTTCCAACCCAATATAGTCTTTCCATCATCTGACAAATAAAAATCTTCCTCATCATTGAGTTTATTTATTATTTCCGTCGATGAATTGTTAGACTTTTCATATCCGCGTATAACCATAATGTCAAATCTTTTATTCATTCTCTCAATATACAGCTCTTGGGTATAAACACGAGAATTGATATTATTTTCTATATCAAGATAGTTTAATGCATTTTGATTTAGTACACATTTGAATGATACAATATAGTCTTCCACTATACTATCAATCATTTTAAAAACAATGAAATTGTCATCTTTCCAAAATTCTATACTTCCATCAATATTAATGTATGGTCTAAGTCTTTTTAATGATGATAATGTTGATATAGAATTTCCAATAGCATTCATATAGTCCTCTTCTGTTGGATGCTTTCGCAGTTTATGTAGAGTGGAGGGTAGCCTCCTTTTAGCATAATCTTTCATTTTTGCAAGTTTTTGGGGTGCAAAGTTATAAATTAAATTCGACAATTTTGGTTGAATTTATTTGTAACCTAGCTCACGAATAGGTTGCTAATTGCTTATTATTTAGTACCTTTGTGCTTTAACTTAAAGCATAGATTTATGGACTACTTCAAGCAACAAGATACTTTCATCGCAAAGATGAAAGAGGACTACTAAAAGGGACTACTCAACACCAAAGCCCTTGCACCATACTTCTGTTGGAAGTTTGATGACAAAGCCAAGAACCCGAGTAGAAGTCAGATATGGAAGATGTATGATGCCATTCAAGAAGAATTGACTGATTACTATATGGCATATCCCAATAGTCATAATGAAACGACAGATGAGCCTATTGGGGGACAATATGCTGGGTATGGTGACGATAAGTATATTGTTGCTTACTTGGAGGCAATCAAAGAAGAACTTCCCAACTTACTGATGATGGCTTAATGACATGAATATGTTTAATAAATTTCGACAATATCAGGAAAAACCTAAAAATAGGCAACCAAGGACAAGTCGCACAATAGAGTTCGTAAGAGGAATGCTTTTTTACGCAACGCCCTTAGGTTGCTTATGGTGGTTTGCTGAATTAAAATATGCGGGTGCTGCTTTCTTCTTTTGTTTGGCAATACTTATATTTGGTACGGTTACACTTCCATTTAGCAATCTTTATGGTTCAATAGTAAAAGAGGATGAGGAGCAAGTAGTGAAAGATGAGGTGGGGATAGTAAAATTATCTGGTGGTTGTCTTGCTGCGGTATTAGGCCCAGTACTTGGAATATGGTTGTTTATATCAAGTATGCCTTATTGGGACTTAAAAGAACGTAGAGAAGTAGAGGAAAACCAAAAAGTTTATATAACTCCACATGAGAATTGCTATCATTCAACGAAAGATTGTTATACAATCAGAGGTCATAAAATAAAAGAGATACCACTTTATAAGGCAAAGAAGAAAGGTCTAAGATCATGTGATATTTGCTATTAAGCAAAAACGTCTTTTCATAAATACTCCATCGCCCATAGTTTTGCGGAAACAAACAAGCAAAACTATGGGCGATGTTAATTACTTACACATCATAGGCGTGAACGATCTGCCCGGCTATCATGCCGCAGCAGCGTTCACCACTAAAAGCAGCGAAGTTTTCAAGGAAGCGGAGGAAATTTCACCGCGCCATGTAAGCGACAAGGTTAGCTATATGCCTTGGGGAGCGGACGACCAGATGCCGTATGACATTATCAATCTGATTGAGAGTGATGAGACACTGAGCACTTGCCAGATGTTCAATGCAGAGGTGTGCTATGGATCGGGACTGGTGTACCAAACTGATGAATGGTGCAAACGGAAAGTGGTGAACGAGGTGGAAGAGTTCTTCTTGGATAACGACATGGCAAGCTATTTCCTGGGCGTTTGCCAGGACTTTAAGCACTTCGGCTTTGCCGTGAGCGTGATTATTCTCAATGAGCAAGGCAACAAGGTGGTGAGGGTGCTGCGCAAAGAGGCTTGCTATGTTCGCTTTGCGCCAGCCAACAAGGAGGGCGTGATTCCACAAGTGTTGTACGCGAATTGGCGCAACTCGGTGCGGGCGGAACAGGTGGAGGTGATTCCACTGCTCAACCCGCAAAGTCCTTGGACGGACTTGCTGGCACAGTTGAAGAAGGGAAAACGTAAGTTTGCCGTGGTCAGCCGTGTGCCGACGCCTGACAGCACGTATTATCCCATTCCTTATTATGCCTCGCTCTTCAAGGGCAAGTGGTACAACATCAAGCAACTTATTGGGGTGGCAAAGGAGGCAAAGTTGAAGAACTCTGCACCTATCAAATACCACATTGAGATTGCCAAATCGTTTTGGAGCAACATTTTCAAGGCGGAGGGCATTACCGACCGCGTGAAGCAACAGGAGCGCGTGAATGAGGAAAAGGACAACATCATCAATTTCCTCACGGGCATGGAGAACTCGGGCAAGGTGCTTTTCTCGGAATTTTATGTGTCTCCCAATGGGGAGGAACAGCATGATGTGGTGATTAACAAGATTGAGACGGACAAGGAGGGTGGCGATTGCTTCGCGAATGTCGGCTGCGCTCGGCAAAGTTCAAGCAAGCTTGACTTTGCTCTCGCTGGTACGACATTTGGGCTACGGATATTATCGAGGCGGTGAACATGATGTGCTTTACCATGCGTGTGCACTCAAACCTTGTGGGTTCTGTGCCGGGCAAATCGCAAACGAATAATTCGGGCAGCGACAAGCGCGAACTTTATACGATTGCACAAGCCCTGCAAAAGCCGTATCACGACCTTTTGTTTAATGTGCATCGATTGATTATAAGGTTCAACAAGTGGGACGGGGCTTATCCCGACAGTCCGTTTATCCAGCTTACGACACTCGATGAAAATAAGGACGCAAAGCAGGTAAGCACAGAAGAGTAACTTTATAACCTCATAACCTAACCCCAAAAAACTACTATGTCTCTGTTGATACCCGATAATAATGTACTTCTGCAATTCGTGCCGAATGTGCTGAAGTCGGTGCAAGGCGAAACCTTGCTCTTTGATAAAATTGCACCGCACTTGGAGGTGGCGGAAGCGTGGTTCACGACCACGTTCCTCTCTGAGGCAGTCCTTACGGAACTGCCCACTCGCGATGCTAACAACAAGTTGTTGCATTACGCGCGTATGGCTGTGGTGGCAGAAGCCATGCTCCATGCTGTTCCACAGCTGGATTTGGTGCTTACGCCCAATGGCTTTGGTGTTGTTTCAAACACCAACATTGCCCCTGCCAGCAAGGAGCGCGTGGAACGCTTGCTCCTATCGTTGGAGAAAATGCGTGATGACACGCTTTCTATCTTGCTTCCCTTGTTGGCAAGTACGGAAGCATGGGCGACAAGCGACCCATGCCAATACTTCATGCAAACGCTTTACCCGTGGTTGGATCTGCCTCAGAAACTCGGCAGCACCGACCACTCTTGGCAGCGTTGCCAGGAACTGCATTCTAAACTCATCGCCATCGAGGAACGATTGGCGCATGATTTCTTCTCCTGTGAACTCTTGGCGACTCTGCGCCAAGCAGAGCTATTGGGCAAATGGGGCGAGACCCCATCTGCACCGCACTACGAGCGTGCTTGGAGGCACATCTTCGCAATTGAACTGTATATGTTACGGGAAGAAGGAGAAGTCCCCATACCATCTTGCATAGAGGTCGTGAACTCCCTCCGCAATGCTCCCGATGGCATTTTTGATGAGTGGAAGCAGTCGGAAACCGCTGCTCTCTTTGAAAATCATGGGTACAAAAATGATAAGCGAAAGGGCGGTTATTGGTTTTAACTTGTCTTTTCTCTCCAATAGATGCTTCCATACTTTCGCGGTATGGAAGCATTTTCTATTTCTCTGCCCAAGTCATGGTCGGAATTGTCCGACCAGCAATTGCTGTTTTTCTTCCGACAAGTCGCACGCGATTTGCCGATGAACGAGGTGTTAGCCCTTTGCGTCTGCAAATGGGCTGAAATGGTTGTGCTTTGTCGTGCAGACAAACATTCATGTTTAATCAAGGACAGAAAAAGCAAACGCCAAGTGGTGCTTGCCGATTGGCAAATCACCTTTGCTGCGCGACAACTCGCGTTCTTGGAGAGCTTCGCTCCCAAGCCTGTGCGCATTTCTGTCATTGGCGGTGCATCGGCAGTAAATGCCGATTTGCAAACCGTCCCCTTTGAGGACTATCTCGCTTGCGAGAACTATTACCAAGGCTTTCTGCATACGCAAAGCATGGAATGCCTTGCGGAGATGGCGCATTTGCTTTATTCGAAACTTTCGGACAAAGCTTGTTTGGAGAAAGCAGAACTGCTTTCTGTATTCTATTGGTTCGCTTCTGTCAAAGCGAACTTCACCCGTATGTTCCCACACTTCTTCACCAACATACCCCAAGAGAAAAGCAATCTCTTGGGGAGTGCTGATTTGGGGGTCGGAGAGGAACTCCGACAGGCGATGAACGCACAAATCCGTGCGCTCACTGGAGGCGACATCACCAAGGAGGCAGCCATTCTGCAAATGGACTGCAGGCGTGCCTTGACGGAACTTGATGCCAAGGCTCAGGAAGCACAAGAATTGCGTAACCAACTTAAATAAAAAAGCCAAAGCAAATGCCTTGGCTGGAATGAGAGCGGGTCTCTTAAGGTTGCCCCATCCCTCACATCGCAAAGATAGTAATAAATATCTAATCATGTCACCTTATGAAATCAAATCTCAATTGGAATGCCACGAACTTCTTCCGTGACCTCACGGCACGCAACAAGTTTGCCACCGCACGAGGCTTTTCTTTCTGCCGCGTGTCGGGCTTGGTAGGCTTTGAAGAGGCTCTGCAAGCCATGCAAAGCACCACGGCTTTTGTCTGTGTGAGCGACATGAGCCAGGGCTATATCGCTCTCGCCAACACCCCACGCACAAGGCGCGTAAAAACCATCTTTCTTGCCATGCGCCATGCCATAGATGGCATGGAGGCAAGGCTAAGCTGCATGGAAACACTCAGAGAGGTGTTCCGTCAATTCATGAGCCAACTCATTCTTGAACGGACACGATTAGAACAATCGTGCATTTACCTCGATGAACGCATCACGTTCAACGAGATGAACGAGTATTTCTTTTCGGGCTGCGCTTGTGCCTACTTCCAAATTGCAGTGGATACGTTTACGGATTTAAGATACAATGCAGATGAGTGGAACAACGAATGATGCCGAGCAACGTGCCTTTTCCGAACGCGAAAAGTTCGTCACGGCTTTCAATGAAACCATGCTCAAAATATGGAAGGAGCAAATGACCTTGCTCGATGTGATTGACACAGGCGCCTTGCTCGCTTCGCCCAAGTCGTTACCGCTCCGTGCCGACGGGCGGTTCATGGAACTCGGACTAAGTCAGTCTTTTTTAGAGTACGGACTTTGGCAGAACTTTGGTACGGGTAAGGAAATTCCTCGCGGTAACAATGGGGACATCGGCAGGGAGCGCAAGCGCAAAAAGAAACCTTGGTTCTCGCGCAAGTATTACGCTTCGGTGATGAACCTAAGGGACTTCCTTGCCGACAATATGGCCAAAGAATTTGTGGGCGTGGTAGCCCAATCTTTGGACGACAAGTATCTCAGATACAATCACTAAATAGTATGGAGTTTTAAGGTTATAAGATCACCTCTGCAAGCATTACTGACTTTATAACCTCATAACCTCCAAACTTAAAACTCAACTTATGAACACGACAAATATAACCAAGCAAATCACGGCTTTTCGGGCATTAAGCACCGAAGCCGCCATCACCCCCGAAAATTTGGGCGTGATATTGCAAGCCCTGGCAGACTTGCTCTCTGCTGCCGCAACAAACACGGACTTGCAGTCCCTCACGGCTTGGAAAGCCAATCTTTTGAAACTCTCCACGCTGTTGCAGAGCATCAGCCTCGGAACTGTTGGCACAGACAAGGTTTGTCTGTCCGTTATTCAGGGCAACCCCTCAAGCGGTGTGCTGCAACGACAGGCGGACAGCATAATCCTCAAAGCCGCCACCACCGCACAAGCCGGGGTGATGTCCGCTGCACAGGTGCAGAGACTTACAAGTTGCACCGAGGACATGGCAAGGGCAAAGCTTGCCATCTCCAACTGCAACACAAACATCGCTGCCCTGAAAACTTGGAAAACCAAGTTGGGCGAAGCCAAGCAAGTCATTCAGCACTTCAAGTTGGGGGAAGTGAACAAGGTGAGTGTGGCATTTTCTGCCACGCTCCTGAACATGGTCACGGGGGAATTGAAAAGCATCAACAATGCTTTTGCCCTCCCTGCCGCCACCTCTTCGAGTGCGGGCGTGATGACCGCTGCACAGGTGCAGCAGCTCAACAAGTATTATGACCACGTCTGCACCATCGACAAGGCGGTGTCCGCTGTCACAGACACCATAGCCACTTCCCTTGCTTATACAGGCAGTTCGCGCGTGTTAGCGGCAAGCAATGCCGCAGGCACGCAACTGTTCAGCGTCACATTGCCTATGGCTACGGCAAGCGTGCCGGGATTGACCACCACACGTGCCGTGACCGAGGTGCAGAAGGCTTTGAACACGCGCGTCAAGGAGTTGGGCAATTTCTTGGAAGAGACAGCTGCGCTCAATGCCTTGCGCGACCCTTCAATTTCGGGCAATGCCGAAATTGTGGTGGCGCACCTCACGTACCAGAAGCACATGAGCATCACGCTCATTCAGAACATCGAGAACGACTACTGCCGACAAATCATATTCAACCATGCCAAAGTGTTCCAGCGTGCCATCTACTTTACGGGCAGCGACCGCAAGACGATAAGCTATGCCGAGGACTGGGGCTGTCTGTTCCCTGACCGCATGGCATGGGACGTGAACACGAACAAGTACGTGCTCTCGCAGTTTGGCATGAAGTTCAATGCGCTTTACACGGACGCTATTCCGTTAGCCAGTTCCACAACGGACGGTCTTATGAGCAAGGAGGACAAAAAGATATTGGACGCCACTTCAACAGACTTGGTAAACCTTTACAACATGATCATGACGCTTGGCGAGCGCGTGGACGACTTGGAAAACAAGATGAAAACTGTTCAGGCAAAGCTGAACGCTTGATAATACATATCTAAATGTAACGAACTATGACTAAACCCAAAGTAAGCATTCAATTTTGGTCCGCCCTCGCCATGCTCGTAGGCGGCTATGCCCTCGCAGTCGCAGGGTTCATCACACCGCCCAAAGGCGAAATCTCGGACTCTGTCCTGTGGATTTTCTCACAATGTCTCATCTATGCTGGCTCAATCTTCGGAGTGAGCATCTATTATGGACGCAAGGTTACGCAGTTTGAAGGAAAGATTATGCAAACGCTTGACAAAGCTATTAAGGACGAGGAGCAGAAACTCAACTCGCAACCTCAAAAGCCCACCCAAGCACAGTCTTAAACTCATTAAATTTATTAAACTCCTGAACTATGCGACGCATCACTGAAATCATCATTCATTGCTCTGCCACTCCCGAAGGCAAGGACTTCACGGTGGAGGACATTCGTCGTTGGCACTTGGCACGCAAGTTTGCCGACATCGGTTATCACTATGTCATCTATCGTGACGGCAGCGTCCACAAGGGACGTGCTGAGAACATAGCTGGCGCCCATTGCCTGGGGCATAATGCCCACAGCATTGGCATCTGCTATATTGGTGGTGTGGCCAAGGACGGAAAAACGCCCAAGGACACACGCACGCCACAACAGAAGCAGGCACTTCGCCAACTCGTGCAGCAGCTTCAGTTCGTTTATCCCCATGCAACTGTGCATGGGCATAATGAGTATTCTAACAAAGCTTGCCCATCATTCAATGTACAGAAAGACCTATGAAAGCCAGTATCTTTCCCATAATCATGTGGCTGTGCCTACTCACTTCGTGCCGCAGTACGCACAAAGTCACAAGTACGAACTCGTTTGCCACGGACTCCGCTGTACAGGTGCAGCGGCATCAGTGGCAAACGTCACGCATTGATTCGGTGTGGCGGCACACCGAACTTTTGTTCGACAGCTGCATCGTGAGCTTCGGGGTTGGAGCAGAGACTCCAACTATCGAAGCTCCCCATGCGCTGCAAGGTGCTTCTAACGCCAAGGCGCAAAGGACTTCCCAGCAAAAGCCGCAATCCATTCGTATCTATGGCGCACACCTTTCGTCAAGCCGAAAGGAGAGTGCCAAGACAGAGGCAAGGGAGGAAGACAGCCTCGCTGCGACTCGGCATTCTTCCGCCAACATGGTTCAGCAGAGGGAGTCCATGGCGAGACCATGGACTTTTCCTGTCAAGTTAATCTTGACCTTGGTATTCCTTGCAGCCTTAGCTACCTTTTGGTGGTGCCATCGTCGGGACTCCGATGCTTGAATTTCTTTAATGGGCTAAACACCTTTTCATGCTTCAAAGGAGATTAGCCCACGGTTTAGCGCGGACCTACTTTTCATGCTTCAAAGTCAGTCCGTCAAGCCCACATCACCTTTCTCGTACCTCGAAAGAAGATGCAGGCTCTATTGTTGGCGGACAGGCTACGTGCCTCGCCAGTCCGTTTTACCGCACTGCGTGCCTTTTTTAGGCAACAAAGCGTGTTGTCGTGCTATGGCGGACAAGTCCGCTAAAACACGACAACACACTTTTTATGCCCGTCAGCGGTCGTCTGAGTACGTGCCTTCAAGTGCCTAACACTATGGCAGATTAGCATCTGCTAAAGTGTTAGGCATTTTTCGGCACGCACACAGACGGATTACCGCCCGTTCGCGGTGGCGCGGGTGGTGGTCGGTCGAGACCCCAAGGTGTGAAATTTTCCCTTGAAAGGTAGCGGATTTTGGAGGCTATCAGAGACCCCGAAATGCTTCGGGGGTGTGGTGTGGGTGTTTGGTCGGGTGCGTTAGGGGGTGGAATAGTCAAAAACTCCCGAACCTCATGAGTATATGGAAACTTGGAGGGGCGTTTTAGATAGTCCGAAACCTTGGATTTGAGCGCATTGCGAAACTTCGGGGTGCTTTGTTGGGTAGGTGGAAACTCGGAGGGGCGTTTTAGATAGCCCGAAACCTTGGAGTTTAGCGTATTGCGAAACTTCGGGGTGCTTTGTTGGGTAGGTGGAAACTTGGAGGGTCGTTTTAGATAGTCAGAAACCTTGGATTTTGGCGCATTGCGAAACTTCGGGGTGCTTTATTGGGTGGGAGGAAACTTGGAGGGTTGTTTTAGATAGTCCGAAACCTTGGATTTTAGCGTATTGCGAAACTTCGGGGTGCTTTGTTGGGTGGGTGGAAACTTGGCATCTATGCACAAGAGAAACTTGGAGTGTGCAATCGTGGTATTTGCGAAACTTCGGGGTGCTTTGTTGGGTAGGTGTGGTGTGTGCGTTGTTTGCCTTTTCTTCCTTTTCAATGTGTTCAACCTTTTCGGCATTCGTGCATTTTGGGGACTTTTGTCGGGGCGAAGGAACTCAAATGAGGGTGTTATTTAAGATATGTTTACATATTCCGCTTTGGTGTGGGGGTGTTCGCGGTTTGACGATGTAGGGCGGTCGGGGGGTCTTCCGACGGAGGGGTTAAGGGGAAACCCCTTAACAATCCCCTAAAGACTTCTGTATCAAGGCTTTTGTTTTGCTACTACTTAACAAAACGCGGATTTCTTCAAAAATCACGCCCACATTGGGAGTGGAAAAGCCTTGATACATCGTCTTTTTTGCTTCTTTGGCGTGTGGCTAAGTTTGTGCGTATTACTCACTTCAAAAAAGAAAGACTATGTCAGACATCAACGCAAATGCTACGGTCACGCTTACAGTGAACGGCAAACAGGCGCAAAATATGCTCGAACAGTTGAAACGGCAAGCGAGCGACCTCGAAGATAAAATAACAAAGGCAGCTGCTGCGGGCGATAAAGTCCAGCTGAAGAAATTCCAGCGTGAACTAAAGCAGACCCGCCGCCAGATTGGGCAGATAGAGAGTGCAACCCAAGGGGTGGAGAACGTAATGAAGCGACTTGACAAGGCATCACCCAAGGAACTCTCTCGCACGCTTCGGGAACTCAAAAAGTCCTTGAATGGCATCGAACGCGGTACGGACGAGTGGAACAAGCAGTGTGAGAGCATCAAGCGCGTAAAGGCTGAAATCGCGAATGTCAATGAGGAGCTAAGGGAAACCGAAAAGGGAAATGTGGGACTTGTGGACCGCATCAATGGCTTTGTGGACAAGTGGGGCAACATCATTGCAGGTGTGGCAGCTGTCGGCACGGGACTTGTCTTGGCAGGACGCAAGGCAGTGAACGCTTTTGCAGAGATGGATGCGGAAATGGCGAATGTGCGCAAGTTCACGGGATTGGCTGATGACGAAGTAAAGGAACTGAATGAGGATTTTAAGAAGATGGACACCCGTACAAGCCGTGAAGACTTGAACAAACTCGCAGAGGAGGCGGGGCGACTCGGTAAATCTTCAAAAGAAGATGTCTTGGGCTTTGTCAAAGCTGCTGACCTAATCAATGTGGCATTGGACGAGTTGGGAGATGGGGCGACCTTGACGCTTTCCAAACTCACCAACATATTTGGTGATGAAGCACGCTTGGGAACTGAAAAATCCTTACTTGCTGTTGGCTCGGTTATCAACGACCTCTCTCAAAATTGTACGGCAAGTGCTGGCTACCTCGCTGAATTTGGCAAGCGCATGGCGGGTGTGGGTGCACAAGCGGGTATGACCATTCCGCAAATCATGGCTTTTGCAGCGGTATTGGATAGCCAGGGACAAGCGTGCGAGATGTCGGCAACGGCACTCTCGCAACTCATCATGAACTTATTCAAGGAGCCAAGCAAGATAGCCAAGGCTACGGGCATGGATTTGGACGAACTCAACAAGGCATTGAAACGCAGTACCAACGAGGGACTTTTGATGTTGTTGCAGCAACTAAAAAAACTCGGCAACATGGACGTTCTCGCTCCTGTTTTCAAAAACATGGGTGAGAATGGCGCACGTGCTTCACAAGTATTGGCGACTTTAGCCGGCAATGTGGAAATGGTGAAGTGGCAACAGGAACAAGCGACACAGTCGTTTGAAGATGCTACCTCGGTAACGAATGAGTTTAATGTGCAGAACTCCACTGTCGAGGCGGAGCTGGATAAGGCAAGAAAGCGCGTCACAGAACTTGCCATTGAATTGGGCGAGAAACTGATGCCCGTCATGAAGCATGTGATTTCCACCACAACGCTCACACTGAAGGCTATGAGTACAACAATAGACTTCCTTGCAAGAAACAAGGAAGCTATTATCGTATTGACTTCAATGGTGGTAGCTTACACCATCGCAGTAAAAGCCAATGCGATAGCTCTTAAAGCACAAGCGGCATGGCATGCCGTGTGCAAGGGTACGGCTATCGCGTACCATGCAGTAGTGAACACACTGCAAGCTGGGCATATTGCTTTCAATTTGGTGTTGGCGAAGCTGCAAGGAAATTGGGCGCGTCAATCCTCACTCATGGTGGACTTGAAGCGAAAGGGACTTTCGTTGGCAAGTGGTTGGGGTGTTTTGCTCGCTGCTGCTGTGGCGCTTGGCTATGGCATTTACAAGATGACTAAAAAAGTGAATGAAGCTGCCGAGGGCGAAAAGGCTTTAGCTGCTGTTCGCCTGAAAGGTCAGGAAGGTATTGTGGAGGAGAAGAACAAGATTGATGCACTGGTTAAGGTGGCGCGTAATGAGAAACTTTCTTTGGACGATCGCCAAAAGGCGGTGCAAGCACTCAATAAGATAATACCCAATTATAATGCGCAGTTGGACGCTACTACGGGTAAGTATAAGGAGAACAAGGATGCTTTGGACGACTATCTAAACTCTCTTGCCAAGAAATATGAGTTGGAAGGTGCCAAGGATTTGCTCAAAGAGATTGGCAAACAAAAGGCGAAACTTACAATGGAGATTCAGCAGTTGGACGAGGAAGCTGCGGAGTATGATGAAAAGCAGAAGAAGGTTGAATCTGCCAAGGGGAACACGATGTATAGCTATGGTACTGCTGGCGGAACAATGGCAAGTTACAGCGGTATTGCCAATGGTTCACAAGCTGCCATCAAACGAAGTAAAGCGAACAGCAAACGCAAGGAACTGCAAAAACTGAATGCGCGTCAGAAAGCTATTACAGACACTTATGGTGATGATCTCGGCAAACAAGCTGCCGAGGAAACCAATCATAAACCTGTCGTCACGAACACGGGTGGAGGTGGTGGCGGTGTGCCTGTGGTGGACGATGATAAGAAGAATAAAAAGTCGGACAAGTTCAAGGCGGAACAAGATTGGCAGAAAGAACAGAATGCGCTCAACAAGAAAGCATACATGGAGGGTGAAAAGGACTATGAAGCTTATGTCTCTCGTATGGAGGAGATTGAGCAAGAATTTTATCAAAAAGTGCTTGCTAACAAGAAAATCACCGCGGAAGAAAAAGCCGAAGCGGAAGCAAACTTGGCGGAAGCGAAGAAAAAGCAGACTGACCGCAAAAACTCTCCCGATGATTGGAAAGCGAAAGAGGAAGCGCTCAACCGCATTGCGTATGCAAAGGGTGAGAAAGATTATGAGCAATACACCGCACGCATGGACGAGATCAACGTGCAGTATTGGAAAAAGAAGATGGAGCGTTCTGACGTTTCTGCTAAAGACCTTTTGGAGGCGCAAGCGCAGTACCAGGAGGCTATGAAGAAACAGGAGGAGAACGCAACTTCTGCTTCTCGCGAACGAGAAGATAAAGCGTATAATGCCCAGCTCGCGGAGTTGAAACAACGCTACATTGACGGACTTTCTGACACCAAAACCTACGAAGATGCGGTGGAGTTGGCTGAGTTGGAACATCTTCGCAAAATAGTCCAACTTTACAAGAAAGGCACCAAGGAAAGGCTTGTAGCTGAAAAGGAATATCAGAACAAGGTTTTTGCCAATCAGCAGAAGATTATCCAACGTCAGCAACAAGTGAAACAGCAACTCAAAGAGGAGTACTTTGGGGCAAATGCTGATGAACGACTTACGCAATACGATAGTGCAATGGCAGCTCTTCAACAAGTTTACAACGCTGAAGTAAAAGCAGCTGGCGACAATGCGGCAGAGAAACTGCGCATTGAGGAAGCATTTGAAAAAGCAAAGTTGGCTCTTCGAAAAAAATATGCCATTGATAGTATTGGCGTCACAAAAAATGGCATGGAGAAGGCAAATGATAAGTTGGCTAAATGGTTGGAAAGTGACGCTGGGCAAGCCGTTACGCAATCGTTCTCCACTGTCATGAGTGGCATGGGAGAGATTTTCAGTGGCGTTTCTTCTCTCGTCCAAGCGGAACTCGAGAAGGAAACTGCCGCCATCAATGCCCGCTATTCAGCGGAGATTTCTGCGGCAGAGGGTAATAACTACAAGGTGGCGAAGCTTGAAAAGGAGAAACAAGCCGCCCTTGCCAAAGCGAAGAACGAGGCGAACAAAAAGTTGTTTGCCATGCAGGTCATTCAAGCGGTGGCGCAGACTGCCCAAAACGCGATCTCTGCTTATGGTTCGGCAGCGGCTATTCCTGTGGTCGGTTATATCATGGCACCTATTGCAGCGGCTATGGCTATTGCTGCGGGCATGATACAGATTGCCGCGATCAAAAAGCAACAACAGGCAAGTGAGGCACAAGGATATGCACAAGGTGGTTTTACTCCGCAAGGCAGAGTAAACGAAGAAGTGGGCGTAGTTCATGCTGGGGAATGGGTGGCATCGCAAAAGTTGCTCGCATCACCTGTGGCAAGACCTTTGATTAACGCTTTGGACTATGCACAAAGGACTAACACCATCGGATCCTTGCGAGTCGATGATGTTTCACGAACAATTGTGGGAACAGGTGCGGTGGCTTCGCCTTCACCGCAACCTGTAATTATTCAAGCGCCCACGGACAATGTCGCTTCGGCAGCTTTGGCACAGAGTGCAGCTGTCCTTAGCCGTTATGAGAAAACCATGTCGCAGTTGAGCAAACGATTGAATGAACCTTTTGTCACCGTGAATACAGTGACAGGGGACACGGGTATCAAGCAAGCGCAAGAGGAATACGATACGTTGATTAGAAATAAATCTCCGAAAAGCAGAAGAAAATGAATGCTCAATAACTTTTGCGATCCATCATCATATACATTGCAACAAAAAAGAATAACAGCAGCAAGCACCATGTGATAAGCAAACTGCATGAAATAGCAGCAAAAACTCTTCTTGTGGATTTTTCCTTTACGTATACGCATGAAATAAACAATGCAATACTTCCAATAAACAGGAATATAAGCGATAATGGAAGAGACCAAAAGAACCCCAAGGCAAGAATTGCCAAAAAGAGTATTAAACTTACAAGTATTATAATTATGGCACGTTTCATTTCGCAAAGATAATAAAAATGGAAATCATCATCAACAATAAACAAGCCGTATTGAAGGAAGGCACATCGTTTGACTTCATTGCCGAGAATAGATTATTTACGGGAAGTGACAGCTATACGCTGACAATCACTTTCCCTTTGAGAGGGTGTGCCCAAAACATAGCGATATTTGGGCATATCCACCGCGCAGATGTGGCAAAGAACAAGGTGGTGTTCGATTGCGAAATTCGCGATCGTGACTTTTATCGGAGTGGCACCATCACCATCACGGAAATTTCTGATGTGGAAGTCAAAACGCAATTTTTGGAGGGACGCAGTGAGCAAAACTTTGATGAGACATTCAACGATATTTATTTGAATGAGCTGGATTTGGGTTATCCTACAAGCCGCGTGGCGGTTGCAGGGCATTGCATGGACGATATGCGTCCATACCCTGATAATTTCTGGGTCCCGTTGCCCTGGGTGAATAACACTTCGGGGAACATTCAGAATGAAATGGTGTGGAACGCAGACAAGAATGAATTTATTTGGCCGCATGAAACCAATGCGCAAACGGGAGCACAGGCTTTGTCGTTTCAGCCTTACTTGCTGTATATCCTTTACAGGATATGCAAGCAGGTGGGTTATAAGTGGGATTTCATGGCATTGGAAAACTCTGTCTTTGTTAATCTCCTTATATGCAACACCTTGCCTGCGGCATGGGGTGCTTATAACTTTGCACTTGCCTTGCCACATTGGACGCTGACGGAGTTCTTTGAAGAGCTGGAGAAGTTCCTGTTTGGGGATTTCACCATCAACCACAAGCAGAAAACGATTTCTTTCAAATTCTCTGATGCCATTGCCACGGAAGCAGATGAGGTTCTGTTGGACAAGGTGGTGGATAGTTATACCACCCAAGTTACACAGGAGGACAAGTCGGAATACTTGGGTAGCGTGAATGTGAAGTATGAGGACAATGGCAGTTTGCTTTGGGCATACTATTCGTGTGATTGGTACATTCGCAAATATGGCAAGGATGCCAAGGTTTATGATAAAATGGCAGATTTGTTGGAGGCGGCAAAGTCGCTTAAAATAAGTGGGGTGTACACGAGGCAAACAAGACCGAACGCCAGCAGCACGCAGTATGTGCGTGGCTACAAATATGGCTCTGATGGACACAAATTGTTTTATGTCAAGGAAAACCGCACGTACTTTGTCATGTACTGCTACAAATCGGAGTTTGTGATGGAGAGTACTTCGGGATTTTCAGACAAGACGAAAACGAAGTGGTATCGCTATTATAATCGTTTGCTCCCTGTCAATGCCTATGGGGAACGCTTTGCGGACAAGAATGCAGAGGACTTGGAACTGAAGATTGTGCCTGCTTGGATTGAGGGGACGGGAGACAGTCACGGCAATATGCTTTTCATGAATTGTGGCGAGATGGGAAGCAGTGAGAATTGGACACTGACAGAAGATGGGAGCGGTTCTTCAAGTGGTAGTCGTTCTGATCGTGTGTTTGGCAGTTCAACGTCAGCCAACACCATTGACTACGATGCAGGTGATTTGGCGCAAGGTGCGGCAAGCCGTACCATTGCCAAGGGGGAGAACAAGAACACAGACGCTTACTTTGACCAAATATATATGGGCTTTTGGAACGGGGTGCAGTACTTCAAGCCGTATATGCCGCACCCTGTGGTGGATTTTGTGGAAGTCTCAGATGAGTTCCAGGCTTTCGTCACGCCTTTTTCACTTCGCTTGAATGAGGGAATGTGGGAGGAGAAACGCAAAGTGTTATACAAAATTGATGGCAAGAAAAAGTATCAGTTCTCGTTCTTGTCTGATACTTTGCCCAACCCACGCGCCTTATATTATATAAGGGGAGGCAAGTATGTTTGCGAAAAAATAACTGCGACATTCAAGGAGAGTGGAATGTCGCAGCTATTGAAAGGCACGTTTTATCGTGTTTTAGATGATGAATAAAGTTTAGATGATGGCGCCTTGGAGTGCTGTGGCATGGCGCTCGATGGTGGTACGCAAAACCTTTGCGTAAATCTGTGTGGTCCGAATGTCCTCATGTCCGAGCATTCGGGCTACATTTTCGATGGGGACATCATGCGCCAAGGCGAGTGTGGCAAAGCTGTGGCGGGCAACGTGGAAGGTCAAGTTCTTCTTGATGCCAAGCTGTGCTTGTATCAAGTGAAGGTAATCATTTGCCTTTTGGTTGGAAATTTTAGGCAATTTGAAGTCATATTTCTTCAACACTTCCATGGCAGGGGCAAGGATAGGAGTGAAGAACTTCGTATCAGTCTTGATGCGGTTTCCATCAATGAAAACCAAATCACCCTCCTTCACCGTCATGGACTGATAGTCAAAGTTCTGCACATCGCAGAAAGCAAGACCTGTATAAGCGGAGAAGATGAAGAGATCGCGCACCCGTTCCAGCTTTCCATCAAAGGGATAGTCGCGCATTTTCTTCAATTCGCTTTCGAGCAGAGGCTGGCGCTCTTTGCTCTTGCCACGGGTGACACTCACAATTTTGTAAGGATTGCGCGGTATTTCGTCCAATCGTGCCAGTTCGCCCACCCATTTCTTCAGGCGTTTGTGGTAGCCATAGATGGTGACGTCACTCCGCTCTCCATTGTGCAGCCATCGGTCGAAGGCAAGAATGTTCTTGGGGGTCAAGTCGCCATACGTCTTTAGTTTGCCGTAGGTCTTGACAGCATCAATCACTACTTGCTTGTGCTTGCGCGTGCCGATTTTAATGTCCTCGGCTGCCAAAGCTTCCTCGCAGTAGGCGATGAAATCTTGTGATGAGCGGTCATCTGTTTCCTCGGTTACTTCTTCCTTATCTTCGCCAAGATAGTGACGATTGAAATTTTCCATCGTCATTTCTTCACCAAGGACCTCCATTGCACTAAGAATCTTTTGGCAGTTGGAGATTATTTCTAAAGTTTCCGCTGATTTGGCATCTTGTTCCCATGTTTCGGGAGTAGAAGTGCAGACTGTTATGTATCTACGTCCCTTGCGACCGAGATACACCATAACTTCCAAATAAGCCATTCCGCGTTTAGCGTAAAGTTTTCTTCTGTCGAAAACGACATTAACCAATTCCTTTTTCTTCATAGGAGAATGAGTTTTGCGCGGCTAAAGCAAGGAATTGTGATAAATGTCGTTTAGATTGTTCGATATTACGGAATGTGCTACATTCTCGCTTTTTTGAGAATTGTGCGTAACACAAAGGATTAGTGTGTAACACATTCAAGGAGCGTGTAACACGAGGTGTAACACATTTGCGTCCTTTTATGTCCTTTTATGTCCCGTTTTATCCAATTTGTATGACTCTCGCCGCAAGTTGAACTTAGCGTTTAACCTCTGGAATAACTCATACAAATTGTAGTAGAGAAATATGTTTCTCAGTGATAATCAACAACAAAAAAGAGGTCTCTAAGTGAATTAGAAACCTCTCAATTAAAAATCTTTCGTGATTCCGCAGGAGTCACTAAGTGACCTCGTTGGGGTTCGAACCCAAGACCCACGCCTTAGAAGGGCGTTGCTCTAATCCAACTGAGCTACGAGGCCTCCGTTTTCGGTGCAAAGGTAAGGAAAAATTGGAATATAGCAAATAGTTCGTTGCTTTATTTTGAAGGTTGAGCTTGTATGTACAGTCAATCAGAATAATGTGTAAAGCTTAAAACTATATATGCAGATGAAGAAGTAGAAGAGCAAACGTTGTTGCTCATTCTGAATCTTGATCAATCTTCTTACTCGTTCAAGGAACGAGATAGAGTGGGCCACAACCATTTCCGTGTTTGTAGTTCGCACCTTGTTTTATGGCATTGAACAGGAATTGTTTGGCTTGAGCTATGGCATCTTTAAGTTCTAAGCCTTGGGCTTTATATGATGCAATAGCAGAAGATAGAACGCAACCCGTGCCATGTGTGTTATGGCTATTAAGTCTTTCACTTTGAAATTTGTGTAATGCGCCATCAAATAAATAATCAGTGGGTGAGCCTGGAAGGTGTCCGCCTTTAACCATTACAGGTGTGCCTTTTAATTTGTTGTATAAATACTGGGCCAACTCATCGGCAGTAGCATCACCCAATTGGGCAAGATGACGTGCCTCAGGTAAATTGGGCGTTATAAGTTGACATAGCGGCATAAGTTCTTCAAGCATGAACTCGTATGTCTCGTTGTCGACGAAAGATAATCCTGATGACGAAATTAAAACAGGATCAAATATGCAGAACTTTGGCTTATATTTACGCAGTAATTCTGCTATAGCATGTGCTATAGCTAGGTTGGGCACAATGCCAATTTTTACACATTGGGGCATACAGTCCTCCATGGTAACTGCAGCTTGGTCAAAAACCAATTCAGCGTCAATGGGAATACAGCGTTGCACACCTAATGTATTTTGTACCGTCAAACACGTGGGAACTGCTTGTGCGTAGCAACCAAGCAGAGTCATTGTTTTTATGTCTGCCTGGATACCAGCACCGCCGGAGGGGTCAGAACCAGCAATCGTAAGGCATACTTTATATTGTTTCATGTGGTAAAATTGCGCAAAAAATGGTACTTTTGCAAGCAAAAGACAAAAAAATACAAGCTAAAATGATTCAATCAATGACTGGCTTCGGTAAAGCCGATGTCGTTTTTAACGGAAAGAAAATTCACGTAGAGGTTCGATCTTTGAATAGTAAGAGTTTGGATCTTAATACGAGGGTTGCCCCATTGTATCGTGAAAAGGAAATGGAAGTTCGCAGAATTATTGCGACTGCCATAGAACGTGGTAAGGTAGACTTCACAATATGGATTGAAAAGGACGAAACTTCGGCTGCAGGCTGTATAAGCAGCGCCGTGGTGGCAAGCTATGTAGCGCAAATAAAGAATATTTGTGAGGAACAACACATGGAACTCCCGCAAAATTTGTGGGAACTTGTGCTACGTTTGCCAGAAACGACGCAAACTTCTGTGACCGAGACTTTGTCAGACGAAGAATGGCAGGTCGTTCGGGGCGCCATCGATGAAGCTATTGAGCACTTGGTAGACTTCCGGAAGCAAGAAGGAGAAGCGCTTTATAAGAAGTTTACAGAAAAAGTTGATAACATTGAGCGTTATCTTCATGAAATCGAGCCTTTTGAGAAAAATCGTGTTGAGAAAATTCGTCAACGTTTAACAGACCGTTTGGCAGAATTGAAAGGGGTTGACTATGATAAGAATCGCCTGGAACAGGAGCTCATCTATTATATTGAGAAACTTGACATAAGTGAAGAGAAACAGCGCTTGGCCAATCATTTGCGCTATTTCCGTGAAACTATGGACTTGGGGCATGGCCAGGGTAAGAAACTCGGCTTTATTGCCCAAGAAATGGGACGTGAAATCAATACGACAGGTTCGAAGAGCAATCAAGCCGAAATGCAGAATATTGTTGTGAAGATGAAGGACGAACTCGAGCAAATAAAAGAGCAGGTGTTGAACGTAATGTGATTTTAATACGAGTGGGCGGCTATGCTATATGGTCGCTTGCTCAAAATCGGTAAATAGCAATATGGCAAAGGTTATTATATTTTCGGCTCCTTCGGGTAGTGGTAAGAGTACAATAATAAACTACTTGATGGCGCAAAATTTGAACTTGCATTTCTCAATTTCGGCAACAAGCCGCCCGCCACGTGGCACAGAAAAAAATGGTGTAGAATATTTCTTTCTATCACCAGAGAAATTCAAGACGCTTATAGCAAAAGGGGAATTCTTGGAGTATGAGGAGGTGTATAAGGATAGATTCTATGGCACTTTGAAATCGCAAGTGGACGCTCAGCTTGAACGTGGAGAAAATGTCGTATGCGATGTAGACGTGTTGGGCGGACAAAATATAAAAGCATATTACGGGGACAAGGCTTTAAGTTTATTTATTCAACCGCCCTCAATAGAGGTGTTGAAGCAGCGTTTAGAATCGCGAGGTACTGATGCCCCTGAGGTTATTAAAGACCGCCTAGCTCGTGCAGAATTCGAACTATCTTATGCAGACAAATTTGACAAAGTTGTTGTTAATGATAATTTGGAAGATGCGCAGAGTGAAGCATTGTCGTTGATAAAGACTTTCTTAGAGAAGTGATCCAATAGATCGATATGTTGCGCAAACGAGTTGCCTTGTTTGGAGGGTCATTTAATCCAATCCACAATGGGCATATAGCACTTGCACATGCCGTATTAGAGCAGAATTTAGTCGATGATGTATGGTTGTTAGTTTCACCACAGAATCCTCTAAAGGAACAGTTAGGGCTTAAACCTGAATATTGTAGATTAAATCTGGCTCGAAAGGCTCTGCAAAATGAAAAGCATATATTGGCAAGTGATTTTGAATTTGATTTGCCTCGTCCATCTTATACATGGAACACATTGCAAGCATTATCGCTTGCTTATCCACGAACAGAGTTCCTACTTTTGATAGGTGCCGATAATTGGACATGCTTTGATCATTGGGCGAACTACAAACTTATTATTCAGAATTATAGATTGTTGATATATCCGCGTCCTGGATACGATATAAAAGCGGACAGTCTGCCTGTGGGGGTGAGCGTCATAAATGCTACAATGCTGCCTGTAAGTTCTACAATGATAAGGGATTTTGTTGCAAATAAGACAGACATCAGCCCATTGGTTCCTGCGGAAATCGTAGATGATGTAGTCAATCTGTATAGTAAATAGCAAACGTAGGCGTGATCGTGATACTATAGTGCATACGTTTGCGCCAAAAATGTTTTTTGATATTTTGTCTGCACTCTACACTAATGAATGTATTGTATTGAAAATCAGCGTATGTGTGAGTGTAGATACAGCTAAGTATTGTCAGCACAACCTTTTGCATTAAATGGTTGTACTTGACAGCGAAACCAGTCATGGGAGTAAGGAAAATCAGTCGGGGTAATTGACGTTTCTTGTTCCCATGACTGTTTTTACTTGTTGACGTATCTGTTAGACCATTCCGTTGAATGAATGCAGGCTGAGCTGGGTCGTGCATTGAAATATATAAGGCGTGCACACTTCGTATGTTTTTGGTTTTTAATTGGTGTTCGCTGAAAAAAGTTCCAAACGCAATTTGAATAGAATTCGTAGGAGTGGGTAATCCGCCATATTGAAAATAAGAACCGCAAACTTTGGCGAATGCAAAGACAAAGTTCCCTAAGGAACTTCATCACGTTTTTGACAAAGTAGCACATACCAGTCCAACATCTCGCAGTTTCTGGCCGTTTTGCTCTTATGTTGTTGGCACGATATATTCTCTTGCCAGAGTCGAAACGAACATTCGACTTCGTTTCTCTCGCTGACGGCCTTTGCCATTTCTACCAAAATCAGGGGGGGCTGCTGTTTCGGTGGTCGTCCCAATGGTTTGCTGTAAGTCTTGATTTCCTGTTCCTTGGTGAGCATCCCATAGGCCCTATTGTATAAAACAAATAAGCCAAAGTCCTGATAGATTGACTTTGGCTTATTTGTTTTATACAACACGGCCCGCATGGGATGCTTACAGAACAAAAATACCCAAATCGAACAGTACGTTTTCATCTATCTTAAAATCTCTGACATGGCGGTCATTCTTGGCATATCGGCAACCCAGCTTCGCGAGGATATTGCCGACAAGAGCACGGAGGTAACAAGGCGATACCACCGTGGCAAGGCGGCTTCACGTGTGAAACTGCTGCACCAGGAGATGCAGCTGGCTTATGTGGACTCTCCGCTTGCGCTCGAGAATACACGCAACAATTTGTTGAACATGGAGGACGATGAATAATTTGCAACTAACAAAATTTGCTTACTTCGGTCGGTGTAAGCACTAACCTCGACCGAAGTAAGCACGTTGAACGAACGAAGTAAGCATGTACATCGTTCGAGGTAAGATAACTTTATACGCATTATTAAATGAGTTTGCCGAATATTGTAGAGATTGCCAAGGCGGATCTCTACACAAACAAAGAGGAACTTGCTGAAAAATACGCGCAATCTTAACCGCAATCTTTTTACGTGAAATTTGAGCGCAAAATCCCTGCGCTCATTGCAGACTTCTGCACATACTATGCGCCTCATACCAACCACAGTGTCATCTATTACTATGATGCTACCGCTCTTGGCTCTAACTATGCCGTGAACGACCAAGACTTTCATTGGGTGGTCGTCCATGAGTTTGAACGCCACGGCTGGAGTGTGCAAGATGTGTATTTGGGCAACCCCATGCGCCATGATGAAAAGTACTTGCTCATCAATCAAGGTTTTTCAGGCAAGCAACGGCTCATGCCTTATTTCAATCGCCAGAACAATGATGACCTTATTCTTGCGGTGCAATCGGCTGGCGTGGAACGTGGAAGAAATGGCTTCCGCAAGAATAAGTCCACAGAGAAAAATCCTGAATCGGAGGAGGACCTTTTGCAGCATCGTACCGATGGCACGGATGCTTTTGATACGCTGTATATTGGGTGTGAAAAGTTCCCGCAGCATGATTTTTATGGCGGTATTTCTTTGGGTGGGGTGAGATAAAAAACTCCCCAATTTGTTTCCTATATTATCTACTTTTCATAACTTTGCAACTATAAACAATCCATTATGGCTGAACCAGAATTCAAAATAGCTTTTGCCATTGATGCTCAGGAGTTTCTAAAATCAATTCCTGATAGTGCAAGAGAAAAAATCTATTATAATATACGTCGCGTATTATATGGCGAAATAAACAATGAGTTATTCAAAAAATTGGAAAACTCAGATGGTATATGGGAATTTCGAACGTTGTATCAAAAAATAGCGTATCGCTTATTTGCCTTTTGGGATACAGAATCCGATACGCTGATTGTTGCAACGCACGGCATTATAAAGAAAACTCAAAAAACTCCTTCAAAAGAAATAGCAAAAGCTGAAAAATTGAAGGAAATCTACTTTAATAACAAGAAACAAAAGAAAGGAAAGTAATATGGAAGATCTGAAGTTGAAATCATTTGATGAAATGCAAGATGAGTTCTTTGGCAAAATTGGTACGCCAAAGAGAGATGCTTTCGAAAAAAAAGTAGAGGAAGCATACCAGGAATACAAAATGGGGGAAGCGATTAAACAAGCACGAAAGGCTAATAATCTTACACAAGAACAACTTGGTGAAAAGATAGGTGTGCAGAAATCGCAAATTTCAAGATTAGAGCGTGGTCACGGTATAACATTTAGTACCATGGCTCGTATCTTCAAAGCTATGAATATTCCTGCTTTTTTAGATATGGGTGCAGCTGGTAAAGTTGCATTGTGGTAGAGTAATCCCTCTCTCCCAAGCCCACCCCTACATCATTTTAGGGCAGTCCATCATTTAGCCGCCGTGCGCATTGGCTCTCTTGCTGTGCGCATGGCGGCTTTTTCAAATGTCAAGACCGACATACCTAAAATCTTGCATCAACGTGCTCTAAGTCACAATTTATATTTATTTTTGGGAAGAATTTTAACCCCAAATATGCAAGCCTATGAAAGCAGTATGTGGTCTTGACGTGCACAAAGATAGAAAAAATCCGAATCATAAACTAATCTCTCCGAACTTTTTGTTAGCGAAAAAATCCCCCATATCTCCCAGAATCGCCATAAACTGCACAGTATAAGTACAATAAAGGCTGGCAGATACGCTTCCCGAAAGCGATATCTGCCAGCCTATCTTCCAGGCGCATAGTGGTATCTACCAGCGTAAGCTTAGTCCTAACTCAGTCCCAGATCAGTTCACGCCAACTTTTAACCAACGTCTATTTGATGTAAAAGGTGAAACCATAGGCATTCCCGTCCACGGAAACGTCAACAATCACATTCCCTTTCTTCAGCGTTGTCCACTTGCCATCGACCTCTGCGGTTTTGAAATGGAACTTGTTCCTTAGTTCCGATTTTATGTAGTTGTAGGCACGTTTGTTGTAGACACGGATTGAGTCGAAAGGTCCGAAGCCAACGCTTCCTGCTATCAGCACAGAAGAATTACCCTTACCATATTTAATCGGACTGCCGTCTGCCGCCACCATACAATTCTTATAGTAGACATCCTCATAATAGAAGTCGTTCAACTCAGGGTCGTGATAGCGCCCGCGAAACGCATAGCCGCTCCTTTCCGCAATCTTCTTAATACCAACATTGCCCTCTTTCACACTCTTTATCAGCTCACCAATGCTAATGATATCATTGAAAGTCGCACGCTGCGCCGCAGACTGTCGCTGCGCACCCATCACGGAAGACTGGCTATAGCAGCAAAGTGTGCTAATTATGAATATCAGAAAAGATATTAATGCTTTCATATTGTATTTGTTGTCTTGATTGTTTTGTGCAAAGGTAAACTGTTTTTTACAATTCGGGACTAACAATGTTGATATTCATAATTTTTTTCTAAGCCCACCCTTTCGGGCAATCCTTTCTTTCAGCCGCCGTGCGCATTGGCTCTCTTGCTGTGCGCATGGCGGCTTTTTCGTGCGCTTGGGTGTGGAGGAGTGGGAGAGGTGGACTACATGGGGGGTAGATGTGTGGCGGTGGCAAGCGCCTTGCTTCGGCAATCTCGTGACACGGCAGAGGCTTTATCGGAGATGTTCTTGGTAGCCCCATGCGCTTTGTCGGAAGGCAGAGCGCATAGCCTTGGACTTTTGCAGTATTCGCAGCATTGTCACCGCTCATTGATACGAGCCAGATGTGGGTGGCTTTTGCTCAGATTTTACCACTGGCAATGAGGATAAGATGGTCGCTTTCTCTCATTTTCTTAGATTTTAAGTGTGTGACGATGTGGATTTGAAGAGGTCGGTTTCGATGAGATGTTCATCATACTGTCAGTAGAGATTTTTGGCGATGGTGGCAGCTCCGGCATAGCTTGCCCCGACAAACATATCCGGCATGCCTTCTTCGTTTCTCCATCACCACCTGACAGATGACGTGGGGTCGTCTCCTCTGCTACGATTTCCACCCATTGACGCACTCGGAATGGACAGTGTGTGTCATATTTATACTATCGTCCATTTTTTACAAGGGGCAGCAAGGTGCTCCCATTATTTTTCCTGTGCAAAGTTGGCATGAAGCGGCTTTGCGGCAAGGGCGCGTTTCTCTTATCACAAAAATTTTTCAGAAAAAATGGCGCGTTGTTTCATTTTTTCCAAGCCCGTGAAGGGTGAAAATTTTTTGCGCTATCCCTTGTCCTCCAAGCCTAATGACTTCATGCCCTTAATTGCACGTAAAAATCAAGGGAGCACCCCGATGCCCCTTCTCAAGTAAAAAATCTTCAAAAGTATAAATTATCATGACACACACTGCTGTACATTCCGAGTTCGTTTCAATGGGTTTCAATCGCAAGCGCAGAGTTTCCTTCCCCCACGACATCTATCAGGTGGTGGTTAATGGAGAAGAAGGCGAATATGCCGAATATGAAGTCGAGGCTGACAGCTATGCCGAAGCTACCGCCATGGCTGAAAATCTTGCTGCTGACAGCATGATCAACATCTCTTACATCGAAGTCTACCTCTTCCAATAAATCCACATCGTTCACACACTTAAAATCTTACAAGAAAATGAAAGCTCTCAATCTTATCCTCATCACCAGTGGTAAAATCAGTGAAGCCACAGCCCACATCTGGGTCGTATCAATCAGCGGTGACAATACTTCTCGCGTCTACTGCAAAAGTCCTTACAAGGCTATGCGCTATGCCTTCCTCCTGAAAAAGCGCACGGGGCTGAACATCTCCGATAATTGCCTCTGCCGCGTCAGCCACGAGATTGCACGAAGCAAGGCGCCCGCCACCGCCCCCGAGGGTTCTGCCCCTGCTCCCATGCAGCCCGCCTCTGCCGCTCCTACCACCACACCCAAGCGCACGAGAAAGCCTGCCGCCAAGCGCACTACACGCAAGAGAGCCAATGCCACGGCTTGAAGCTGAAAGAAAGGATCGCCCGAAAGGGCGGTCTTTTCCGTAACCCGAGGTTTGTGCGATATTGCGAGGGTTATTTAGTTTCCGATCGTTTATGCAGTACAATTATAATCCCCAAGGGTATAGCTTCACTTCTTCCATTCCCGATGTGTTCAACATCTCCGACTTTCAAGGCAGTTCCGTGTACTTGTCCATCTATATCAGCCACAGTGAAGATCCTATCTTCTCTACCACACTTTATGCCTATGGTGGACAGGCAGGCATCTATGATCTCCGTTCCATCATTGAAAGCTATATGGAGGAGAAATCGCTCGTTCATGCCGCGTGTAGTTTCCGTATGCAGGTGGACAGAAATGACTTCACTTTGGGCGAATTTACCTTAATTTACTGCAAACCGCAAATTCTGAATGCGGACTGCAAGCAGTTCTTGCAATCGCATTTTCTCACGCCTCATGCTGTGCGTCTCGTACCGCACGACTTTCAGATTGATTTGCAGTATTTTGTTTTCCCCGATGAAACAGGGCAATGCTCCACGTTGTTTGTCATTCAGCCCGAAGGGGAAAGCCAACCCATTTCGCTCTCCGTCTCTGCTTTGCCCATCGCTTCCAAGCAATTTGACCTTTGCTTTGAGGATCTGAACGAAGATGACCTACTTGCCCAGTTGCCCCAAGGCACCAAGGGCAAGTTGTTGTCCGTTACCCTTTATCGAGGTGCACGGACTTTCACGCTCTTCTTTACAGACGAGCCACCCACACTTACGCTCTACTATTACAACGCCTTCAACGTTTACGACACACTCTATCTTACCGCTCAGACCAAGCGCAAACTTTCCTTTGATCGCAGCACCGCCGTATGTTGTGGCGAAGGTTCTTCTTACGATGATAACACGGAGGTGGAATATGAGAGCGAAACTTCCGCTCTCTCATACGCCTTTGCCAAGCACTTGACCACCGCGCTGCAATCTTTCAGCCTTTTCCTCCAATCTCCCGACTTCCCCACAGGTACGTCTATTCTCATCACGGACATTGAAAGTGAACTTTCTGATGCCACCAATACCACTTGTTCGGTGAAGTTTAAGTGGAAACCTCTCCGTCAGCAACCGATCCTTACTTACACCCGCAAACGCAATATCTTCAACGCTATCTACAACAACTCTTTTGACTAATGGCAAGTTCAATTCACATCACCACCCTCAAACGTATGCTCCAATCTCCCGACCCAGTAGACATCAAGCTCTGGACGCGCTGTGGTGAAATCCAATGCTGGCACCGCTGCATCTCGCTTCGCTACGACTTCTATAAGGGTACAAGACGCATGAAACTGCTGGATTCTAACGAAATCCGGCAGCTTCGCGACGTCTGCGTGTTTGAAATCAATGGCATGGAGGTGTTTATGTGAAATTAAAATTGATAAACTCACCAATTTTTATCTTAACCCACTAAAATATAGACTATATTATTAATCCTTTTCGCTTTCTTATTGTATCTTTGTGGCATATATTATATGAATATGCCAAGAGAACAGGTTAATAGATTGAAAATAGTGCTTGCTGAAGAACAGAAAAGCAACAAATGGCTTGCCGAACAATTAGGCAAAGATCAGGCCACAATTTCGAAATGGGTAACGAATTCCAGTCAGCCTGACCTTAAAAATCTGTTGCGCATTGCAAAGACTTTGAATGTGGATGTGGCAAGATTGTTAAATGCTGATGTGCTAAATGAGGATCAACAAGTAAATTTACAGTCTGCAACTTCCGATAATATGGTATTATCTGAAAACAAGGAGGAATAAAATATGACACCAGAAGAGAAAGCAAGAGTGAAAATAGACCGCTGGTTCGCTGATGCTGGTTGGCTGGTTGTTAATCGCGAGGAGTTCGAACCTACGATGACAGCCGTGGCTGTGCGTGAAGGATTGCTGAAAGGCAATCTCGAAGCTGATTATCTTATGTTCATCAACGGCAAGGTATGTGGTGTGCTTGAAGCTAAACGCGAAGAAGTGGATGTTGATTCTGATAAGGTGAGTGATCAAGTGACCACTTATGCTAAAAGTGTACCAAGTTGTTATCAAACATGGCAAAAGCCTATCCCCCTTTTATATAAGTCAAACGGTAAAATTGTCTTATTTCAGGATTTTCGTAAATCGAATACGGATTGGGAGGAAATCAACCGTATTCATACTCCAAAGGAAATTGTGGCTTTGTTGGGTATAAACGACCCATTTGCAGGACTGCCTACGCTTTACAAAAAAGGATTGCGTGAGTGTCAGTATGAAGCTATTACCGAATTGGAGAAGAGTTTTCGTAGTGGACAAAACCGTGCGCTTATGGTTCTCGCCACGGGTGCAGGAAAGACCTATACGGCTTGTCTTGCTGCCTATCGCATGCTTTCTTATACTCCTATGCGACGAGTGCTTTTTCTCGTTGATCGCAATAATCTTGGACGACAAGCTGAAAATGAATTTGGTACATTCCGTCTTACTGACAATGGCGAAGCCTTCAATACTATATTTGGGGTGGAACGCTTGAAATCTGCCAAAATTCCGTCTGATAGCAATGTGCTTATTTCTACTATACAGCGTTTGTTCTCTTTGTTAAAGGGTGAAGATATTCAAGATGATGATGACGATGATGATGAAGAAGATGTGACAACTGAAATGGTTCTTCCCGACAATCCCAATTTGCCGCATGATTTCTTCGATATGATTATTATTGACGAGTGTCATCGCAGTATTTACGGTAACTGGCGTAAGGTGCTTGAGTATTTTGATACGGCACGTCTTATTGGTCTTACAGCAACACCTATTCCTGAAACAATGGCGTTCTTCAATAACAATCGTATTGTGAACTATACGCTTGAAAAAAGTATCGTGGATGGCGTGAACGTGGATAACCGTGTATATCGTATTAAGACGGAAGCAACGGAAAACGGAGGGGCTATTATGAAGGGTGACCGTGTGCGTGTTGAAACTCGCTATACTGGTAAAACGGAAGAGTTAAATACACGCGAGACAAAGAATTACACCAAAACGGAACTTAATCGTTCTATTGTCAATCCTTCTCAAATAAAACTCATCCTTACAACATATCGCGATGCTGTTTACTCGGAAATGTTCAATGACCCACAGCGTGAGCCTAATTTTGAATATCTCCCCAAAACACTCATCTTTGCTCTTAACGAGGCTCATGCCACGAATATTGTGAACATAGCTAAAGAGGTGTTTGGAGAGAAATGCCCTAATGCTGATATGGATAGATATGTGCAGAAAATTACTTATTCTTCGGGTGATAGCAATGAACTGATTCGCCAATTCCGCAATGATCGTGACTTCCGTATTGCTGTTACTTGCACTTTGGTGGCTACAGGTACGGACGTGAAACCGCTTGAAGTGGTAATGTTTATGCGTGACGTGGAGTCTGAACCGCTTTTCATTCAGATGAAAGGGCGTGGTGTGCGTACCATTGGCGATGAGCAGTTGCGGGCTGTTACTCCTAACGCTATAAGCAAAGATTGTTTCTTCCTTGTGGATGCGGTGGGCGTTACCGAGCATACTATGTCTATTCCTGAGCAAGGTGAAGGACCTGATACAATCACAATAACATTGAAGGAACTGCTGGAGCGTATTGCTCACGGCAACTTGCCTGATATGTACCTCAAACGCCTTGCAGCTACTTTGTCGCGTCTGCACAATAAGGCAGACGGCAGCCAGCGTATGGAGTTCGAACGATTGGCAAGCGATTCCATGGATGCGATTGCACAACGCATCTACGATGCTTTGGCGAATGGCAACTTACCGCCTTATAGCGACATCAATGAACCTAACAATGAGCGTAAGGGACTCGTTTCTCCTATTGCCAATCATGCAGATGTACGTCGCTATATTCTTATTCTTTCGGCTGGTTTTGTAAACACACTCATGCCTGGTGAGGATACGCTTATTTCCAAGGGGTTCTCTGTGGAGGAGGCAAAGAACACTACCGAGGCTTTTGAACAGTATTGCCGCGACCATGCTGACGAAATAGAGGCTTTGCGAATCTTATACAATCAGAGTGGCGAGCCTATCACGTTCAGCATGATGAAGGATTTGGAGAATAAACTGAAAATGGAGAACAATCGTTTCAGTACGAAGCAACTTTGGAACTCGTATGCTATTGTTTCTCCCAACAGCGTGCGTCGTACAACGAGAAAGGAGGAAAGTGATGCCCTTACTAATATTATTCAGTTGGTTCGCTTTGCATTCCGACAGATTGAAAAACTTGACAGCGTTTGCGTTACCGCACGGCAGTATTTCAATCTTTGGTGTGGTCAGTGGCATCGTGAAATCTCTGACAGGCAGAAACAACTCATGAGTCAGATTGTTGATTATGTGGCAAGTAATGGTGCTTGTACTATCAATGATATCCGCGAAGATGATCGAACACAGGCAGCTCAGATGATAGCTGCATTCGGTACTAAGCAGAAGGCGGATGATGCTCTTCTTTCTTTGTTTAATTTTGTGGTTTTAAGAAAAACAGCATAAATTTGAATTATGGCAAACAATATATCTACAGAGCAATCGCTCACTAAAAAAGTATGGAACCTCGCCACTACGCTTGCTGGACAAGGTATTGGCTTTACTGATTATATCACGCAACTCACTTATCTGCTTTTCCTGAAAATGGACGCGGAGAATGTTGAAATGTTTGGAGAAGATTCTGCGATACCTGCTGGCTATCAGTGGAATGATCTTATTCAGCTCGACGGACTGGATCTGTTGAAGCAGTATGAAGAAACATTGAAAGTGCTCAGCGAACAAGACAACCTTATTGGTACAATCTACACTAAAGCGCAGAATAAGATAGACAAGCCTGTTTACTTGAAAAAGGTCATCACTATGATTGACGAAGAGCAATGGCTTGTGATGGATGCAGACGTGAAGGGTGCTATCTATGAAAGCATTTTGGAGAAGAACGGACAAGACAAAAAGAGTGGCGCAGGTCAGTACTTTACACCTCGTCCCCTTATTAAAGCTATGGTTGACTGCATCCGTCCGCAAATAGGCGAGACTGTGTGCGACCCTGCCTGTGGCACGGGCGGTTTCCTTCTCACGGCTTATGACTATATGAAGAATCAATCGGCTGACAAGGCGAAACGTGATTTCCTCCGTAACGAGGCTTTGCATGGCGTTGACAACACTTCGCTTGTGGTTACTCTTGCTTCTATGAACTTGTATCTTCATGGTGTGGGTACTGACCGCAGTCCGATTTCATGCGAGGATTCGTTGGAGCGTGAATCAAAAACATTGGTGGATGTTATTCTTGCCAATCCTCCTTTCGGACAACGTCCTGCTGGTTCTGTGGAACTTAATCGTCCTGATTTCTATGTGGAAACAAAGAACAACCAGCTTAATTTCCTCCAACACATGATGCTGATGTTGAAGGTGGGTGGTCGCGCCTCTGTGGTATTGCCTGATAACGTGCTCTTTGAGGGTGGCGCTGGTGAAACTATCCGCAAACGTTTGCTCGCTGACTTTAATCTGCACACGATTCTACGCTTGCCTACTGGTATTTTCTACGCACAGGGTGTGAAAGCTAATGTGTTGTTCTTCACAAAAGGACAGCCCACTAAAGATGTATGGTTCTATGATTACCGCACTGACGTGAAGCACACGCTTGCTACAAACAAATTGGAACGTCATCACCTTGATGATTTTGTGAAATGCTACAACCCTGAGAATATTAACGATCGTAAGGAAACTTACGATGCAGAGACGAACCCTTCTGGACGTTGGCGCAAATATTCCATTGATGAGCTTACCGCTCGTGACAAGACTTCGCTTGACATCACTTGGATTAAGCAAGGGGGCGAGGAAGAACAACACTCTTTGGCGGAACTGATGGCTTCTATAAAGGAACAAAGCCAGAGCATCAGCAAGGCGGTGAGTGAGTTGGAGAAATTGTTGGGTGATATAAAAGAAGATTAAGGGCATGGATGAAATCATAAAGCGAGAAGATGCTCTCTTTGGACATATCTCAAAACTTATTGACGAGGCGCACAAGCATGTTAAAACTACTGTGAATACCACAATGGTTTACACTTATTATGGCGTAGGTAAATATATTGTGGAGGATGAGCAGCAGGGATATGAGCGTGCAGCGTATGGCAAGAAGGTGTTAAAAGTTCTTTCAGAGAAACTGTGTCTGAAGTACGGTGAGGGATGGTCTTACTCTAACTTGCGACAAATTCGACAGTTTTATTTGGCGTATGCTAATTTGACAGACGGTGTTTGTCAAATTCAGTTTGACTTGTCTTGGTCGCATTATCTTATCCTTATGCGTATTGAGAATCATGACGAGCGAAACTTCTATGAAATTGAAGCAAAACAACAGAATTGGAGTGTGCGTGAACTGAATAGACAAGTGGGTAGCTGCCTTTACGAGCGTTTGGCATTAAGCCGCGATAAGAATGAGGTGATGCGCTTGGCGAAAGAAGGTCAGACGGTCGAGAAACCATCAGACATCATAAAGAATCCTATCACATTGGAGTTCTTGGGATTGAAACCCGATTCTGTTTATTCGGAGTCTAAACTGGAGAATGCCATTATCAGCAAGATGCAGCAATTCTTGCTCGAACTTGGCAAAGGATTTCTTTTTGAGGCACGACAGAAACGGTTTACTTTTGAAGAACAGCATTTCTTTGTTGACTTGGTGTTTTACAACCGCTTGTTACAATGCTATGTGCTCATTGACTTAAAGATAGATAAACTTACCCATCAAGACCTCGGACAGATGCAGATGTATGTCAACTATTATGACCGCTACGTCAAACAAGACTTTGAGAAACCGACTATAGGCATACTGTTGTGTAAAGAAAAGAATGATGCCCTCGTGGAACTTACCTTGCCAAAGGACGCAAATATCTACGCTTCTGCCTATCAACTTTATCTTCCCAACAAGGCTTTACTACAAGCCAAGGTGAAGGAATGGATTGAGGAGTTTGAAGAGAACGAGGATTTAAAGAAACTGGAAAATAACGAATAGCATTTGTGCAGTTCCTGACTGCACAAATTGTAAACTATAATTTAGAATGAATACAAAAGCGTTACGCCAAAAGATACTCGACCTTGCGATACATGGCAAACTTGTACCGCAAGACCCGAACGATGAACCTGCCTCGGTGCTGCTCGAACGCATCAAGGCAGAGAAAGAACGCCTTATCAAAGAAGGGAAAATCAAACGTAGCAAGCGGTCAAAAGCTGCTTGTGATAAGCCTCATTATCCCTATGAACTGCCGGAGGGGTGGTGCTGGACGACAGTTGATGATATTTATTTTGTAACAAAGTTGGCTGGATTTGAGTATACTGAATATTTTAGAAAAGAAGCAATCTCTCCAATGAATGCAGTTCCAATTGTACGTGCTCAAAATGTAAAAATGGGACGCTTTATTGAAAATAAAAATGAAGCTATAACAAAAGAATTATCAGAGCAATTGCCAAGAAGTGCTTTGTATAAGGATTGCCTTCTTATGACATTTATTGGGGCAGGAGTTGGCGAAACGTGCATATTTCATGCAAACAAGCGAAATCATTTAGCTCCCAATGTTGCTAAAATTGAGCCATTTGATGAACACATAAATATGGAATATGCTCTGTCCTTTTTCATGAGTTCATTAGGCCAGCTTGGTGTGACAAACATATCTAAATCAACGGCACAAGCCAGTTTATCTATGGCGACTATCCGCGAATTAGTTATTCCAATACCACCAATAAAAGAACAAAGTCGAATAGCCAATGAGGTCGCGAAATGGTTCTCATTGATTGAGTGCATAGAAGAAAATAAGGGAAACTTACAAGAAACAATCAAACAAACCAAATCTAAAATTCTCGACCTCGCCATACACGGAAAGCTTGTACCCCAAGACCCGACAGACGAGCCAGCCAGTGAATTGCTCAAGCGCATCAATCCCAAGGCGGAAATCACTTGTGATAACCCGCATTATCGCAATCTGCCTAAAGGGTGGGCGGTATGTAGACTTGAAGACATTGTAGAATATGAACAACCGACAGCATACATAGTCAGTTCAACCGACTACGATGATAGTTATCCAACACCTGTATTGACTGCAGGAAAATCTTTCTTGATTGGACATACCAATGATGATGAAGGTATATTCTCTAACCTACCTTGTATTATCTTTGATGATTTTACTACAGATTCAAAATTGGTAAATTTTCCTTTCAAAGTAAAGTCTTCAGCAATGAAGATTTTGAAGGTACATAAAAACCTAAATATAGAGTACGTTGCATCGTTTATGAGTATCACCAGACTAATAGGTGATACACACAAACGATATTGGATTTCAGAATATTCTAAATTGGAGATACCATTGCCTCCATATAAAGAACAAGTAAGAATCATGAATCAAATCAAACTTTTGTTTGAAAGATTAGATTCTATAACAGAGCGCTTATAAGTTCTCTGTTATTACATCGAGGGTTGTAAATGCTTTATTTATTGCATTTACAATCCTTTGTTGTTCTTCATAGGGCGGTATCGGCACATCGGCATGGCATGGTTGCAACTTTTTGTCCAAGTTCGGTGATGCGTCCATCCTTGTTGATGCAACCTAATGTTGTCAACAAATGCTGCGCCTTCAACACATTCGCCTCAGGTGGTGGGGTAAGCCACGGGAGATTATAAATATTGCTTTCGCCGAAGGCTGCGACACTTAATACAACAGACGCCAAGTCTGCTGATATTATTTCGGGAGAGCGTTGTTGTGTCATTAAATGTTCTGAGGCAGATGTCCACATCCGATAGCATGTGCCATTGGCCACGCGTCCAGCACGTCCGGCGCGTTGTACAGCCATATCCATGCTGATGCGTGTGGTCTCAAGATGGCTCAGTTCGGTGCGTGGATCAAAAACTTGTGTGCGGTATAAACCGCTGTCAATGACAATGCGTACTCCCTCTATAGTAAGTGATGTTTCGGCTATGGAGGTGGCAAGCACGACCTTGCGCATGCCAGGTGCTGAGGGGGATATGGCAATTTGTTGTTTTTCGGGAGCCAACTGTCCATATAGCGGACATATGGTGGTAGGCGAAAGGCTGTCAGCTAAGAGTTTCATGCACCTGTCAATGTCGGCAAATCCTGGTAGAAAAGCAAGAATGTCGCCGTCGTGTGCAGCGTGTGCATGACGTATGGTTGTTACAACAGCTTGAGCCATGTCGTTCATGTCGGGGGGTTGTTGGCTGTAAATAGTTTGTACGGGGTAAATGCGGCCCTTGCTTTCTATAAGAGGTGCTTGAAGTGCTTGGCAAATGGCCTGTGCATCTATCGTGGCCGACATGACAACTATTTTGAGATCGGGCCTGATGATTTGCTGTGTCTGACGTACAAGTGCAAGTGCAAGATCGGAATTTATGTTGCGTTCGTGAAATTCGTCAAATATGACGATGCTTACGCCATCGAGTGTGGCGTCATCAACCAGCATACGTGTGAGAATGCCTTCGGTGAGGACTTCAATACGAGTTTGAGATGATATTTTGCTTTCAAATCTGACGCGATAACCAATAGTTTTTCCAACAGTCTCGCCCAGCATGTGCGCCATACGTATGGCTACTTGTTTGGCGGCAATACGTCTCGGTTCGAGCATGAGAATTTTGCCTGTTTGTAAGGCTCCATGCAACATGGTGAGCGGTAGCAGTGTCGATTTTCCGGCTCCGGGTGGTGCTGTGATGACTAATGAGTTGTGTGTGCCATTGATGCTCTTGTTGACATTTGAGGCTATGTCGGAAGCTGGCAAGTAATGGTAGCAATGTAGTAGTTCGTTGAGTGAAGTCATGGCGTGGGTGAATACAACGTAGGCATAACGTATAGAAGTTGACCAGTCGTCAGATATGCGTCAAACTATTTATCGTATATCATCAGACTGCTCAACTTCTAATTACAGGTTGATTGCAATGTGGTTGTGTTTATGGCACAAGGTATTTGTCGCCAGTTTCTTTTACAATGGTCTTGCGATAATTCTCGTCAAATCCAGGACGCTCAACGGCCTTTCCGAGTCCGTCAGGAGTGAGTTCGAATTTTCCATCCTTTTCGGGCTTGATTGCTTGGTCGTTATATTTGACAATCAGATATTCACCTAATTTTTTCCAACGTTGCATCATTTGATTGGCGCATTGTATTGAGTAGTCTGTGAGATAAGCTTTGGCTCGAGCAGGATCTTGTGCCAATAGTAATTTTGCTTTGTTCTCGACTTCGGCCTGCTGGTTTGAATAAGCCTGTTCAAGCTCTTGTTGCGCTGCTTTTACGCTCGGATATAATTGCGAATAGCGAGGATATGTCATGTTTGACACCCAATTTTCAACCCAAAAGGCAGAGTTCCACGAGAAGGTTACGTCGTTAGCTTCTTTGGGGTCGTAGCACGCGGGTGCTTGGCTTGCGCTACAGTAAATTGGGGTATAGGCAATCATGTTGGGGTCGTCGTTTCCATACCACACAATGCCTCCTATGGCATTTGGCAGATAGTTGCGCAGTTGAATAACATAAGTTCCAGCCGTTTGCTGTGTGGATATGGGGCGTTCGTTGAAGTATTTTTTACCATTATACTCCCAAGCTAATGGGGTGGGGCGGTAGGGTGCGTTGTATGGTCCAGCACCGGCATCTTTTGTTATGTCGAAAGGTGTATCTTCGTAGTGGTCGCGCATGGAGTTCATGACATCGTGCAGCGAAAGTAATTGTTTGGGCTTGAAATAAAGCGGCATGGGGGCAGCCTTGCCGATATGTTTGCCGTCAACGTAGTCAAGGTATTTATCCATGCCCTCTACCCATTTGTTGTAGAAACTCCATACACGTGTTTCGCAGTAGCGTATAGCACTGAAATCGGCAGGAGCATAAGCATCTGCGAAAGAGAAATCAGCGTCCTTTCCACTAAAATATCCGCGTTTTCGGGCAAAGCTGATAACGTCCTTGGAATAGATGACGTTCTTTTTGTCATGCAAGTTGAATTGGTGAATGCGGCTTTGATTGGCATGGCAGGCGATGCAGTCGTCTGGTATACGTACTGCAACCCATACGGCTCCTTTCTCTTGTGGCCCTTTTCCAATCATTTCCATGATCCAAACTTCGTTGGGGTCGGCTATGGAGAAGCTTTCGCCTTCAGAGGCATATCCATATTTTTGCACGAGTGAAGTCATTACTTCAATGGCCTCTCTTGCTGTTCGTGAACGCTGTAGCGCAATGGTCATCAGGCTGACATAGTCAATGATGCCGTTGGTGTCGGCTAATTCGGAACGGCCGCCAAATGTAGTTTCGGTGATGCCGACTTGGTGCTCATTGATGTAGCCCATCACCGCATAGGTGTAGGGGGCTTCGGGTATTTCGCCGTGGTAATGATTGGTGTCACCGTCAATAATTTTACGCATGGTTCCTGCAGCGTGTTTGCCTGCTGGCAAGTAGTTGAGGCGGCCAAACATGCCGTAGTCATCTTGGTTGTAAGTAATGAAGGCAGAGCCATCGGCTGATGCTTTTTTACCGATTAAGAAACTTGTGCATGCGTCGGCATTAGAAATTGTAGTGCTCCAAAGCAATAAGGAGGCAAATACTTTTGCTATGCTTTTGATGAAGTGTTTCATTATGGATTGTTCCGTTTTTATCTGTAAATGATGTATGCAGGGCTTGAGTTAACGGGGTAACAAGTCCAGCTGTTTATATGTTGACTTGTTACCCCGTTGAAAGACTTTCGGTAATGTGTTAACAGGCTTTGAATGACATGTCAAGGCCCTTGACAGAGTGGGTGAGTGCGCCAACAGATATGAAGTCAACGCCACATTCGGCATATTGACGCAGTGTGTCGTAAGTGATACCACCGCTTGATTCTGTCTCGAACTTGTGATTGATAAGTTCTACAGCTTTTTTGGTATCTTCAATGGAGAAATTGTCAAGCATGATGCGATCTGCACCGCCATGTGCCATGACTTGTTTGATTTCGTCGAAGGTACGGCACTCAATCTCTACCTTCAGATTGAGTCCTTTTTCTTTTTGGTATGCAGCGCAGCGATCAAGCGCATTGGCAATACCACCTGCAAAATCGATGTGGTTGTCTTTGAGCAATATCATGTCAAAAAGTCCGATACGATGGTTGCAGCCGCCGCCAATTTTGACAGCCTCCTTCTCAAGCATACGCATGCCTGGGGTTGTTTTGCGAGTGTCGAGCACACGGGTGTTTGTACCTTCAAGGCGTTGTACATACTTGTTAGTCATTGTGGCAATACCGCTCATTCGCTGCATGACGTTGAGCATCAAACGCTCAGTTTGCAGCAAGGAACGCACTTTGCCTGTGACAATCATTGGCACATCACCAGGTTTGACATGCGTGCCGTCCTCCATGAATTGCTCAACTTGCATGGTGGGGTCGAAACGGTGGAATATTTCCTTTGCTATACGCATGCCTGCCAAGATGCCTTCTTCTTTAATAAGCAGGCGTGATTTGCCCATGGCATTCTCGGGAATGCAACAAAGAGTGGTGTGGTCGCCGTCGCCAATATCTTCAGAGAATGCGAGGTCGATCAGCTTGTCGTTTAATTGGTCAACTGTATACATAGTGTTTGAAAATCTTTTATTTAATTGCCGGCATGTGGGTGTGTCGGCTTTTTATTTTGTGCAAAAGTACTCAAAAAAGCTGCAAGTGCGTGATTTGTGTAAGAAAAATCACGTGTTATTTGCGGTTGTTAGGTATTTTTTACTGACAATTATGTCATGTGGCACTCCATTTGTTATACGAAAGGTATAATTAAAAATCAGACATTATGGCATTCATAGATTATTACAAAATTATGGGTGTGCCTAAGGATATTCCTCAGGCCGATATACAAGCAGCTTATCGAAAGCGTGTTAAACAGTTTCACCCCGACTTGCACCCTGACGACCCTAAGGCTAAGGCTAAATTCCAGGCATTGAATGAGGCTAATGCTGTGCTGTCAGACCCTGAAAAACGTCGTAAGTATGATAAGTATGGCGAACAATGGCAACAAGCTGATGCTTTTGAGCATGCAGGAGCTGCAGGAGGTAATGGTGGACAGTATTATTACAGTTCTGGTGATGGTGCTGACGGATTTGACTTTAGTCAGTTCGCAGGTGGTTCTGGTGCTTTCTCTTCATTCTTTGAGGATTTGTTCGGACGGGCGGCAGGTGGCCGTAGCGGGCGTCGGGCTTCGGAGCATACGTATGTAAATCCGGATGACTATGATGCACACGCAACTGTCAGTATAGATATGTATACGGCTTTGCTTGGTGGTGATATATTGCTGCAAACGCAAAATGGCAAGCTCAAATTGAAGGTTAAACCTGAAACTCAGAATGGAGCGAAGATACGTTTGCGCGGCAAGGGGTATCAGAAGCCTGATGGCACTTATGGAAACTTGATTATAACCTACAAGGTGAATTTGCCTACGGGGTTGACGGAACATCAACGTGATTTGCTTAGACAGATGCGTGATTGTGTCTGATTATGCAAACAAAACTTGCCAAAACGGTTTCTATGCAATAAAATATCATTAAATAAATGGCAGAAGTTTGCATAATGCTTGCATGATGGGAATAAATGCTATACATTTGCAATGTTTTTCATGGTATTAGATTTAAGGTTAGTAAAGATTGGTTGTCGTGAGACAATCAATTTTTTTGTATATATGTATCATAAGCTCGTTTTTAATCGTGTTTTATATAGGTGGTCATGTTTCTGTGTGTCCTTGTTGTTATAGACAAAAAAAGAGTTGAAGTCTTATTTCGAACTTCAACTCTTGTAGTTGCGGAGGCTCGACTCGAACGAACGACCTCCAGGTTATGAGCCTGGCGAGCTACCAACTGCTCCACTCCGCGATGTCAAGTTTTATAAGCGCTTGTTGCTCTTATTTCTTGTTTGCGAGTGCAAAGTTAGCATGTTTTGTGATAACTGCCAAATTATTCTGCAAATATATTTTCTTTGTTGGAGCGGGCAGGGGCAAATATCAGGTGTAAATTTGCGGGATAAGTCGATAAAAGTATTTTTGTTGAGGTTGGGTGTGTTGTACAAAAAAAGAGTTGAAGTCCTTTTGAACTTCAACTCTTGTAGTTGCGGAGGCAGGATTTAAAAGCACTCTACCACCATCTGTAACTTGCTGATTATCAATAGTTATTTTTTTCAGACATCTCCTTTTTGCATCAAATTTGGCGCAGAACTGGCGCAAGACACAACATCCTAAATCGTTGACTATGAACGGCTTACGTTACATAGTTTAACTATTTTAAGATTTGTAGGTCTACTTTTGACTCATGGATCCTCAATGTATTGAGGATTTTTGGGCACAAATTAACCTATACATGTTGTTCAACCAACACGACTTTATTGCTACTCTTTGCATAAGCTTCATAAGTCATGATTATTTCCGAAACACTATAAGCGAAATTGTGCCCATTATGTCGTTGCACTATGTAGCCTACTTGATATTCAGAATATTACGTCACTTTTATGTCGCAAAAAATGTAGCCTGCTTGTAGCGTCTTGTAGCGCAGTGTAGCGTTATATCCAATTATTTATGCGAAGTTAGTATAAAGCTATTAGAAAGAAGATAAATTCCTTAGGTTTAACACTAACTCGTGTTTAACACCATGTATAAATCTTTGCGCATGGCACATGAAAAACTTCTTATGTGTGAAACGAACTTACACAAGTGTGGGCTATCTTTGCATCAGAATTTTTAATTGATATACAATGGAGAAGTTTGATAT
>OMBB01000048.1_pt1 | contig 78950 bp, 57 predicted proteins | sample 1673961 | NCBI WGS metagenome assembly OMBB01 (sample SAMEA103958135, study PRJEB25191) | human gut metagenome | reverse complement strand
ATCTGCGTCCCGATAACGCACTTTCAATGTAAAAATAATTATGAACACCTACTTATCTGTTGAGAATGAACTTGATGCTGACGCCGAAGTCCTGTGTCGTAACGGGGTACGAGCTTGAGGTGAGCAACGGTTTGTTCATTTGCCGGTCATAATAGGCTGTCAGCGTGAGTAACTTGCTCAGGGCGTAATCGGCCGAGAAGGATACTTGCACTGCCTTGTTGCCGCTGGTGGCTTGCGACAATTGGGTGAGAATGTCGCGGTTGAGCGCACTCTGATTGCGGAATGTAAAGTCCAGACGCAAATTCAGGTCGTTTGCAAAGCCACGGTTGGCGCTTGTAGTCTTTTTTGATTGGCTGCTGTTCTTTGATTTGCTGCGTACGGTCTTTTTGGGCGCAAACAAATTGAGGTCTGCAATCTTGTAACCCAGTCCTACAACAAAGTCGTTTGAGCGTGTCTCGGTCAGCTGTTGTGAGGTCATGCTCAGGGTAAGTACGCGGGTCTTGCGCATTTCGACTTTTGCTGTCAGATTGTTCTGGAATGTCATATCTATGCCAATGAGAGGTGAAAAACTCTCGTTGATGCTGACGGTTGTCACATCATACATGCAGCTGGGTATGGGGTTGCCAGAGGTGACATCGTTGACAAATCCAAAGCCGTTCATATACTCTTGATAGCTTGTATATGTGTTGTACGAGCCTACAGAGTATACACTTTTGTATGAATGGTTAAGATTGAAGCTCTTGAACACCTTTTTCATTTTGGGCAACTTTGACAATCCTCCATACGTAATGCTCCAGTTAGGCAACAATTTAAGCATGGCGGGGAATATGTCGAGTCCGGTGTTTCCTGCTGTGTAAGTGTTGAGGAATGCGGGTATCATGACTTCGGGTGCATAGCGGCTAACGGTTCCGTTGGCAGGGTCGAAGGTTTGTCCTGCCAACTGCGAATTGGCAGGGTAGGGGGCACCTGTAAATTGTTTTTCAACACGTGCTTGATAACCCTCGAGTGAACTGACAAACTTGCTGAAGGTTTTGCTCTTGTAACCCTTGTCGGGGGAGCCCACCTTCTCAAATGCGCTGCCAATAGAGATGGTTGTCATGCTGAAAGAACCCGTTTGGGTGGTAGGCATTCCGTCAAACATGAATTGTATGCTGCGGTTGCGTGTGCTGTTGCGCGAGGCATTCAAGTCTATCTTGACATCACGGAAAGGCTCGAGTGTGGCGCGTAACTGTAATGACTCTGTCAGATTAGAGGTGGCGGGTGTTGTGACGCTATCGGCCATGAGCAGCCAACCGCGTTCTGCCGCCTTGCGAACGTATCCCTCGTCGGTAGCACCAAAGGCGAAGTTGAGGCCTGGCGCGAACATGCCAGCATTTTTGCCTTGACCAAAGACATCGCCAATTTGAGGCATGAAGCCTGGAATGTTCATGTTGAACCTGTTTGTGTAGTTTACGCTCACATTACGTACCATCATCAGGAAGCGCGTGCCCATTTGCAGCGCTTTGTACCAACCTTGGTCTTCGGTGCGTTTCTTGGGGGTAACGGTTATTTTGATGCGTGCGGTGTCTTGTGACAGTATCAAAATCTTATTGTTGTCAACCACCTTGTAGCGTATGGAGTAGCGTGTGCCGTCGGGACGTAGTGCTGTAACTCTCAGCTTTTTAGACCGTTGATTGTGTTGCAGCACTTGCGTTGTGTCGGAAAGCAGCTTTAGCTCTTTCTGAAAATTCTTCTTTGTATTGTCTTCTTTCTTTTTGTCTTTTGGCGTTTGGGCATACTTGCGGTTTACTTTTTTCAAGAACGGTACATGGTTGTAGAGTGTCTCAAAATTGATACGCCCGTTACCTGTGATGTTTCTTGAATTGGCAATGGTATTGCCCAGGGTTGAGCCGTCTTCGAGTTCTGAACCTCGTGCCCAATTGTAGGTTGCATTGTAGGCAGCATCGGCTGTTAGCCAATCAAACAATGGAAGTTTGTTAAGAGGCAATTTCCAAGAGAAATCAAAGTTTTGCTGATATGTCAGAGGTCTGCCCAAGTGCTTGATACTTTGCCAAACAGAGTCTTTCCATGCTGTGTAGCGGTCGGGGTAGAGGTCTTTGTTTACAGCAGTATAAGGTTGTTCGATTTCTGCATTTGTGCCAGATGAGAAATTGGCATGAATGTTTTTGGTCAAGTCCCATCTTAGCTGGAACGTGCGGTTCCACAGGAAGTCGCTTGACCAACTGAGTGGCAGAGATTTGTTGTCAAGATTCTCCATGTCGCGCTCTTGTAATTCGTAGTAAGAGCGTGTGATGTCGGAGTTGAAGCCGATATTTTGTGGCAGGAAGTTGTAACCTTGATCTTTAAGTATTTTGAACCATTTTGATTTGCTCTTGCTCTTTTTGAACGGCTCAAAAGTCTTGAGATTTGGCGCCCAGTTATAGTTGAATGTGTATTTCCAATTTTGGTCTTTCTCCCATGCAGTTGTTTCACCAGTAGTGTTGCGTGTAGAGTACGCATAGCCGAATGTGAAGTTTGCAGGGTCGTAGGGCATAGGGTGCGATTTCGTTGAAATGTTAAACCTGGCGCCAGATATGCTGAAGTTCTTGTTTATTATGACATTTTCTGCAATGTCTTTCAGTGAATCTTTTTGCTCCTTTGTAGAGAGTGCGTCAAGTGCTTCCTTTAGCTCCATGTCCGTGTCGAGCGGGTTGTATCGAGGTGATGTGCGCTGCTTCGAATATGAATAGTAGATAGGTGCATTGAGCTTGACTTTTTCAGGCAGGAACTTGCCGGCGTTTACATTGGTTGTAACGCTGTATTCGTAAAGGTTGTCGTCTCGGCGCTGGCTGACAGTCTCTTCAAGACCGCCAAAGCCTTCGGTTTCGATATGTCCGGTAAGATTGACTGTTGCCAGGTCAGACAATTGAATGTTAAGCTGCGAACGTGCTGCCCAACCGCCTTTGTTCGTAAATTGTTGCAGTCGTAGTTCGTTAGCCCAAACTTCCACATTTTGTATTGTGCGAGAGTTGTTGCGCACGCCAATCATGATGGTGCGCACCTCGCCCAACGAGGGGTTACCCATGACTGTCACTTTGTTTGCGGGACGCTCTGGGTCGTATTCGGAATAGGCTTTGGCGTAGGTAGCCAGTCCAAGGGCTTTTTGCTTATTTCGACTGTTCTTGACATTGGTAAGCAGGGTCAGATCGATGTCGAGCATATTATCGTTCGGCCATACGATACGAGCCTCTGATGTGTTGTCGTTATAGTGTTTGGCTGGGGTTATTTTCAGAGGAATTTCATATTCATAGAAATTGCTCTTATAGTCCGAACCAAGGCGGACGAAAATGGCAGTCTGGCCGTCTTCAACTTCGTTTTCACCAATCAGAGAGTTGGCATGCGTAAACATTTGAATGTGCTTGTAGCGACGCAGGTCAAGGTTCGTGTTTTTGTACACGGCTCTGGCGTCACCACTGCCTAATTGCTTTACTGTCAATGACAGGGCTTGCTCGTTGTTTTGTAATATTTGGGTTTGCCCTGGGTCGACTACGCGGCTGATGCCGGGGGGCATGATGTAGTTGACAGGCTCCTTGGCATTATTCTCTTCAAAATTCACTGCACTTACTTCAAGTGTACCCGTTGCTTCGGGGCTCTTGCCTTGATAGAGTGCTTGCTCGTACGACCGCCATTCGCCATGCACCAAATTTAGGGTAGCAAAGCGCAGCACGACGGGCTTGCTAAAGCCTGTCATGAACATACGCATGAAGCGAATAGACGAAAAGTCTGATATTCCGCCTTCGCGTTTCTCATATTGGTCAACTGGAATGCGGAATTGATACCATGTATACTCTTTAGTCTTACCATCGCGTGTCTTCTGATTTGTAACTCGTTTGTCCACGATGTAGTTCTGTCCTACTTGCAGCGCGTCTTCAGAGATGTGTACTCTGTACTGGTAATACTTTTCGTATTCGTTGAGGGTAAAGTCTTGGTTAATATCCTCAACGTCAGGTTGTGTTTTGTAGGCTGTGCTATATTTTTCTGGCGAGTTCTCGGCGTCTACCGAATTGCCGTTGGGGTTGTTTATATATTTGTATCTGTCGAGTATTGAACGTTGTTCACGGTCGTAGTCGCTGCCTCTGAAATAGTGGTATTTATCGGCAGAGGGGGACATCAGAATGGAATCGTAAACCTCGGGGCGGACTTTGGGTTGTATGGCAGCGAGGAATGCGGCATAGGCTGGGTAGCTTTTTTCATTTTCCGACGACAAACCATTGAAGCCTACATCTTGTTTGGCCCTTGAGCCGCTTGAGGTGTTAAACGCGTAGGTTACTGTGTTTTGTGTTGGCACACGTCCCCACACTGTTTCGGTGTATTGTGTGGGGTCGTCGTCAATGGGCAATCCGCTCTCGTAGAACTTTTTGCCATCTTTGAGCACATCTTCGCTGATTTCGCCCAAGTTAAAGTAAAGGTCGCCATTGAATGTTGTTCCGGCTTCGCGTGCCTTCATGAAGGGGTCTAACATCCAAAATTCTATGTACTCAATGTTGGCGGCCTCAAAGTCTGATGTCTCGAGTTTGCGCATCATGCCACCCCAACGTTTTTCGGGGTTAAGCAGATGTCCGTTGGCGTCGAGCGTCGGGTCGAGATTGTAAGGACCACGTTCGTTGGGGTAGTAGGAAAGGTTCAGCACATTCAGTGTGTTTGACTCTTGCATATTTACGCTTTTGTTGGGGAAGAGTTCGCTCTTATATATCTCACGAACGTCAGGGTCTGAAATTTGTGCCAGATCATTTTTGATATGACTTGGTGTCAGGCTTGACGAGCGTCGTGTAAAGAGTGGGTCGATGTAATACCATGCCAGCAGAGCGCGGTTGTAGCCATAGCGCACATCGTTGGTATATTTTGATTCAGGGAACATAGAAGGCACGCTCGAGAGGTTCCATTCCTTAGGATTGGAAATATCAATTTCGCTCTTCGAGTTCTCAAAGTCGTCAATGTATGAGGCGTTGCCTTGTGCCCCTCTGCTCTTACCAGCTATGAGTTGGGCAAATTCGGCAGAGAAATTAATGCTTGATGGTGTTGTACAATGTATGAACGGCAATTTGTTAAGCCAGTCGGTAAGGCGCTGGCTTTGCTTCTTCCACGACAGATTAAGCCCCCACAACGTGTTGTTGAGCGGTTCAGCCCCCATAGAAACCTTTGTCGTAATGGGTTTCTCGCCGAGGTGCATGAAGGTACCACCAAATTGGAAGTCTTTGCTAAAGTCGTATTCAAAGTTCATGCCGAACATGGTTTTGCGTTGCATGCCATAGTCGGTGTTGCTCTCCAAACTGACATTAACGTTTGTACCAGCGTCCAGAATGCTTTTATTGAGAATACGTACAACGCCTGAGTTGTAGTCTACTGTATAGTCAGAGCCTTCCATAAGGGTTTGACCGCCAGCAGTAACAATAACCGAACCACGTGGAATGTTCATGGCTCCCAACTGTATTTCGTCGTTGCGTGTAGCTTTGTATTGCCCGGTAATTTGATATTTGTTTTTCTCAGCAATCTGTTTTGCTACGGTGCGAGTTGAATCATAGAGCTCTTGAAACACATATTTGCGTGCCACATCTGCGTTGCCAATGGCTTTGGCCAATGATGAACCGAAAGGTTCGACAACGGGGAAGAATACGCGTCCGCTTGAGGCATCGATGGTGTAACCTTCAACGTAGTCAAAGGTACCATTCGGGCCGATTTTGTTGTTATTGTCAAGTCTGTCAAGACCTACCAATGTAAGGATTTTCTTATCTTTTATGCCGGGTTCGGGAATGTAGCTCAAGTATACACCAGTAGTGTCTGACAGCAATTTGATGTCGAGCTTGAACTTGTCCTTTTGCACGGATGTCGCTCCCAACGAATAGACATTCTTCATCATCAAATGCCAGTTACCCATCGCTGGTGTACAAGCGGTGTTTTTCAGCGTTTTTACAAACAACACCTCCTTGTTATCCTTGCGGTCCGATGAAAATTCGCCCACTTGGTATGTTTGCCCGCGGAAGGTGTATTCATACGCAACGGCCAGCACTTGGTCAGTTTGCAGGGTTTGTTTGAGTGATATATATCCCAGTGCGCTGTTCAAAGTGTATTCCGAAGCAGACAATTTGCGGGCAGATTCCAACTTTTCGTAGTCTACGCCGCCCACCATGCCTGCTGCGTCAAGGGTGGTGGTAGCTGCCGATATGTCGCGGGCAGCACTCAAATTGTTGTTCAGCGTGTTGTATAGTGAGTTTGAGTTGTTAGATGGTTGTTTGTCACCTCCGGCAATCCACGCATTGTTCGAAATGCTGTCGTGTTCTGCCAAGTCTGTGAACCCCACAATGTTACGGGTGTCGGTTGTGGCACCGGTTTTGTTCGTTACCCATACTTCGATGCGCTTGATGGTAATGCCAGATGTGATGTTAGGCAATTGCTTCATATTTTCATCGTAGTGGTCGCGAAAATAATGTGACAGAAAGAAGTGTCTGTTCTCGTCGTAAGCGTCTGCCGAGAACTCAAATGTAGTGAGTTGAGCCCCACCTTTTGAACTAACTGTTGACGATGCCGACTTCTTTTGCGCTACAACGGTGGACAATTTAAGTTTGCCAAATTGCATGTCTGTACGTACGCCAAAAAGTGAACTTGCTCCACGAACTAAAGAAGAGTTTGTAGGCATGCTTACGTTACCAGCCTCTACGAGTTTGATGATTTCGTCTTCTTTGCCCTCGTAGCGCAGTTTCAGATTCTGTGTGTCAAAATCAAAGGTGGCCTCGGAGTTATAATTAAAGTCCATGTTGACTTTGTCGCCGACCTTTCCATTCAAACTAAGATTTATTTTCTCGTCGAAGTCAAAACCAAAAACCTTGCGGTTGCGCTCCGAAAGGCTTGGATTGTCTGTAAAACGTGTGTTCGCTCCAATTTTAAGCTCAGCAGAACCTTGTGTTTTGATACGCACCCCCCCAGGGCCAAATATTTTGTTCATTGGTCCTAAATCAAAGTGCATGTCTGTAAAGTCGAACTTATCTTTGCCTTTCTGCTTGAACTCCTCTGCATTCTTTTGTCGATAATATCGCGCAATAGAGCGCTTCATGGCAAGGTCCTGATATTCTTGCCATGTCATCGAAAAGGGTGTGCCTATGTATTCATCACCCAATTTCGTGCCAAAACGGTAACCTCCAGTCTCGTCGTCATAATCGGCCTCAGTTTTTAGGTTTTCAGGGTCGCGCAGGTCGATGCTTGCATGTGCTGTGTCGGCAAGCGTTGTGATGGTTGTTTTTTTGACCTTGGGCAATGTGTCGTTGGCTTGAACTTGTGTTGCCTGAGGTTCTTGCCCGACTTGACTGGCGCTTGACGGAGCGTTTTGTATGTTATAACGCATAAATGCTGCTTGCCCAACCCCTATGCTTGCAGAGGCCAGTACAAACAGCAATATGTAGAAAAATTGTTTCAACAGTTACTGATTTAGAATGGTGTAGAAAGACTTGACTTCGTTGCATGTAGAATACATCATTCTCTGCATAATCCGAAACAGCCTGCCTGTTCACTGCGCTGTAATGAATGCGCAAAGCTCGATTGGTGTAATCAAAGCATTTTCAAGGCCTTTTTAATGATGCCTTCTACTGGCGTGTCAGGAGCTTCTTTCACAATCTGCATGACCACCTTTTGTGTGGGTGCCGGTGAAAAGCCGAGCACCGTCAAGGCTTGTACGGCCTCTTCGACAAGCGGTGATGATGCACTGACAGATTGTTCGCCACTTGCTGATGTGCTGCCTGATGTGCCAATAAATGATGCAACCTTGTCCTTTAGGTCCACAATAATGCGTTGTGCAGCCTTGGGGCCAATGCCTTTGACGCCCTTCAAACTGCGTACATCCTCAGTTTGTACAATGTTTGCCAAGTCGGCTGGCGTAAAGGCCGACAACACCATGCGTGCGGTTTGCCCACCAATGCCTGAAACACCAAGCAACAGTTCAAACAAGTCACGTTCAATGCGTGTGGCAAATCCAAAGAGCAGGTATGCGTCTTCGCGTATAACTTCGTAAACGTATAGTTTAGCTTCCTTCTTGTTTTGAATGGCCGTGTAGGTGTTGAGCGAGATGTTGAGCGCATAACCTATGCCCGATGCTTCGAGTATGGCTTTGGTCGGCGTTATCTCGTCAACGGTTCCTTTGATGTATTCTATCATAAATGTTATAACGCTTAATGTCGTGTTTTATTGTAATAAGACAGTACTTTATTGCGTGGCCGCACTATTGGCTAAGCGTTTTTGCCGATAAGTTGTAAGAATTCTGCGCGTGTTTTGGCTTGATTGAAAGCACCGCAAAAGTCTGATGTGACTGTTACCGAATTGTCTTTTTCGACACCTCGCATTTGCATGCACATGTGGCGTGCTTCAATTACAACCATCACGCCTAAGGGTGAGAGCGCCTTATCGATACAGTCCTTTATTTGTTTGGTCATGCGTTCCTGCACTTGCAAGCGGTGTGAGAAGATGTCAACCACGCGGGCAATCTTAGACAAGCCGGTAATGTAGCCGTTAGGAATATATGCCACATGTACTTTGCCATAAAAAGGCAGCATGTGGTGCTCACACAAAGAGTAAAAGTTGATATCTTTCACAATGACCATTTGATTGTACGGCTCGCTGAACTTTGCAGAGTTCAGCACAGCTTCGGGATCCATTTCGTAGCCGCGTGTGAGCGTCTGCATGGCTTTAGCTACTCGCAGTGGGGTTTTGACCAGGCCCTCGCGATTTACGTCTTCGCCAAGCAGTTTTAATATTTCGTGATAGTGATATTGTAGTTGCTCCTGTTTGCTATTGTCTTCCATATTTGAGTTTTGACCGTTTTGTTTAGTAGGGAACATTGACCTCGCTTGCAACAATCCGCACTTCGTACGTAAAGTGTGCGCGTCGTATTTTTGTTACGTATTTCTGCGCTTCTTGTCTGGTTTTGAAATCACCGACGTGCGTCACCCAACGTGGGGCTTCGAAACTTGGATATACGGCAAGTTCTGCAAATTTTTCGCGGCACTTCCGTCCCATTTGAATGGCTTTTTGCTTGTCTGCGCGTGAGTTGCCGCCCGTAAATATGCAAATACGGAAACCTCGCGCTTTGTGCCTTGCACGCGAAACGTATGAATGTGAGCCTTCGTTCTCGCGTTTAGGTGTGTCTTTCCTTCCCGTGGTTCTATGCTGGCTTTCTGCTCTGTCATTGGCATGAGTTGTTGCTCTCGTGTCTTTGCCAGCAATGTTGTGAGCGTGTTCAGCTTCATTGTGTCCTGTGTTCTTAGGTGTGACCTTCGTGGCGGCGCTCCCTGTGTGTGTGTCGTCTTTTTTGACAGGAGTCGCTTTCTTTGTGTTGTGTTCGCTCGTTTTGGCGTTAACCACCTCGTCTATTTCGGGCGAATGGTTAATGATAACAGTACCTTTGCCCGCTTCATTTTGGCGCAGTTTCTCTGTGTAGGTTTTTTGTGCAAAGCAGTGCATCGACAACAGAGAAGAGCCTATGATGATGAGTAAAGATTTCATATATTATTGCGTTTTGTAAAAAAGTGCGAATGTGCAAATACTTGAAGGACAATGCACCTTTGGTGCCAGCCTTCATTTATTTGCACATTTGCACATCAGTGTTTATTAAGCCTTCCAAGCATCGATAATGCCCTTGAAGTCGGCAGCCTTAAGTGCAGCGCCACCAATCAAGCCACCATCAACGTTAACCTTAGAGAAGATCTCCTTAGCGTTAGAGGACTTGCAGCTACCACCATAAAGAATAGAAACGTTCTCAGCAGCTTCGGCACCGAACTTGTCGGCGATAGTAGAGCGGATGAAAGCGTGCATCTCTTCAGCCTGGTCAGCAGTGGCTGTCTTGCCAGTACCGATGGCCCAAACGGGTTCATAAGCCAAAATGATGTGTGAGAATTCCTCTGCAGTGAGGTCGAAGAGTGAACCTTCGAGCTGAGCCTTTACGATTTCGTTCTGCTTGCCAGCTTCGCGGTCTTCGAGTACTTCGCCAATGCAGAAAATCACGTCGAGGTTGTTGGCAAGAGCCAATTTAACCTTCTCCTTCAAGATTTCGGGAGTTTCGTGGTAGTAAGCACGACGTTCGCTGTGACCAAGGATTACGTAGTTGGCACCAGTGCTCTTAACCATCTCGGCAGAAACTTCACCAGTATAAGCACCGCTTACCTTGTCTGCACAGTTTTCAGCACCCAGGCCGATGATGTTCTGGTCGATGATGCCAGCTACTGAGGCAAGGTGAATGAACGGTGTGCAGATGATTACGCCGCAGTTGGGCTTGTCAGCAGTGAGCACTTCATTCAACTCCTTTGCGAGTGCAATACCTTCCTGCAGGTTCTTGTTCATTTTCCAGTTACCTGCAACAATTTTCTTTCTCATGATTCTTTTTAATTGAAAACGTTTAACGTAGATATGATGTTTGTAAAATTTGTGTCCAATCCAAAGCGAGTCCGCCACTACTGCAATTATCAGTGGAATGATGAACCACAATATGAGCACCAATATGGGGTTGTAGTTGGGTTCGCCAATTATGCCGTTTATGCTGGCCCCGCTATTGTCTATTTCGGGTAGGTCGTTGTTGCTCCATTTCTTTACAACAATGCCATTGTGCAGCAGCATGAGCCCAGGGTTCGACCGCACCATTGTGTTCAGTTCGGTGTCCTCGGCCAGCAATATGGGGTAGGCTGCCCCGGTATGGTCAATCCATTCGGTCAAATCCTTGCCTGTTGACGAGGTGGCCATATAAAATGGTATGTTGTTGTCGCGGCAATAGTCGTGTAGGTCGTTTATGCGGTCGCAACACCCATCATCAGCAGTAACCGTAGATGGCACAGTGAGCAGAAAGGTGTAACCATTGTGTTGAAGTATGTCAAAGGTTACGTCGTCGCCAGTCTTTTGGTCGGCCAAATAAAAATTGACAAGTTTGTTGCTTGCGCCGTCAGGGTCGTTTGTCTCAAAGGCCGCTTTGATGTTTGCTCCTTTGGTATATGGCGAAAAATCTATGATGGGCAGGTAATGCAGCGTATAGAGTGAAAGCGCTATGGCATATGTCCATGAGTAAATGGATATGACCCAGTTGTTGCGAGCTGAAATAAACCTGCGGATTTTTTGTGGATAACATGACAGATAAACTGCTGCGGAAAGCAATACAATGTTTTTGGCCAATGTCTGTCCGTTGGTGAGTGTAATGGCATCGCCAAAACAACCACAGTCCGCCACTGGATTATCGATGTAAATCCATACCGTGATGGCTGTGAATATCAGCATGAAAAGGGCGGTTACAATAGTAGTAAGACGCCGATGAACACCTATCAGCAGATATATGCCTAAAATAAATTCGACAACACCGAGTGACACGGCCCCGAATTGCAGCAATACAGAGTCGTCTGTTAGCGACAGCCCAACCGCTGTGGCATAGGCATGAAGCTTGTGAGCCATACCCATAGGGTCGTCCACCTTTACAAAACCTGAAAAGATGAACGTGACACACAACACAATGCGGCAGAGCGAATGCGCTATGATTTGCAGATATGTAGCAACTTTACTTTTCAATGATCAACTTAATCAGTCCGAAAACGGCGTAATTCATCATGTCCATGTAGTTGGCGGCAATGCCCTCGCTCACGAGTGTGCGCCCATTCAAATTCTCAATTTGCTTGGTGCGAAGAATTTTCATGAAAATCAAGTCAGCATACGATTCTACGCGCATACCACGCCATGCCTCGTCGTAATCATGATTTTTCATGAGCATAAGCTCAAGTGCCTTTTTCGCTTGAGCATCATACAATTCGGTAGCCTTGTCATTGCTTATGTCTTCAGTGTTAGCTACGCCTAACTCAAGTTGTATGAGCGCTATGATGCTGTAGTTGACAATGCCTATGAACTCGGGCACAATGCCTTCGTCTATTTTAGAGCAGCCTTTTATTTGCAGCGAGCGTATGCGTGCCGCTTTGATGTATAGCTGGTCTGTCATGGTTTCGGGCCGCATAATGCGCCATGCAACGCCGTAGTCGTGCAGTTTCTTTACAAAAAGATCCCTGCACTTTTGCATTGCTTGCTCAAATTCTTCTTTCGTATTGTGTGTGGACATGACTCTGTTCATTATTTCAAGGTGCAAATTTAGCAAAATAATCACGTTATATAGACGTTCAAAATTATTTTTGCATTGAAAGTGCTTTATCCAGTCGCAGATATTTCCTTTGTTTCGGAAAGAAATGCGTATAAAGTGGACTAATTTTAAGGAGGTGAGGACGCCAACTTTTTAGCCTTGAATAGGTCCTTTTACGTGCACCATATTTTGATATTTGCTATTTTGTCTGCACTCTGCACTATTGCTTGTATCTTTTTTGATAATCAAGCGCTTAACGAGTGTATATAACGGTGAAATTTGCCTGCACTACCACTTACTTTTGTCTGCACTGCCACTCGCGTTTTACGGTATAGGGGGAGCGAAAATTTGGTTACTCCGACAGAAAATCCGCTCTCCCTATATCGTAAAATGCCGGTGGCGTAACAGATTTGTGCGTGTGTGTGAAATGAACAGACTGTCTGTTTGGTATAACAAATGTGTAAGTGAACCGATTTGCATCTGAATATGTAAGGGGAATGATGAAAGGTTAGTGCTGGAATACATCTTTTAGTGCAGATGGTGTAGACAATGGTGTAGATGAATTTTGTACTTGTCTACACTCTTGAAACTACTGATATTCAATGAATAATCTGCGAAAGTGCAAAGTGCAGACAAATTGACAAATAATTGTGTGTAGTGGTGCAAAGCCGCATTCTTAAGACTATCGTCACTCTGTATACTTGTAGGTGCTCGATAATGTTGGTCGGTCCATAAAGCAGACCGTTCATTATATACCTGATGTTGCATGGAATGAAAAAAGTGTTTTTTCGTTTTGTGCAACATTCAGTTTGCATTATCTTTGCAGACTGAAAAGTATTACTAACTAAAAGAACCTTAGGGTTATACATCATGGATTTGGATATACTGACAGCTGTGTCGCCGATTGACGGGCGTTATCGTTCAAAAACAGAAGCTTTGGCTCCTTATTTCTCTGAATACGCTTTGATGAAATATCGTGTGCGTGTAGAGATAGAATATTTTATCACTTTGTGCGAATTGCCCTTGCCTCAGTTGGCTGCATTCCCGCATGATTTGTTTGATAAATTGCGTGGTTTCTACCAAAATTTTTCAGAGGCTGATGCTGCGCGTGTAAAGGAGATTGAAAGCGTAACCAATCATGATGTAAAGGCTATTGAGTATTTTATTAAGGAGAAATTTGATGAAATAGGTGGATTGGATGCCTTTAAGGAGTTTATTCATTTTGGCCTTACATCACAGGATATCAACAATACTTCCTTCCCCTTGATGCTGAAGGATGCTACTTATGAGGTGTATTTACCTTTGTTGCAGGAGCTTGTAGACCAACTCAATGCCTATGCAGAAGAGTGGAAGAATATACCAATGCTTGCCAAAACTCATGGCCAACCGGCTTCGCCAACTCGCCTGGGCAAAGAAGTGAAGGTGTTCGCTTATCGTTTGGAACGTCAAATAGCCCTGCTGAAGGCTTGTCCCATGACTGCAAAATTTGGTGGTGCGACGGGCAATTTTAATGCTCACCATGTGGCGTATCCAGAATTTGATTGGAAAACTTTTGGCGCCAAATTCGTAAGCGAAAAGCTCGGATTGGAGCGTGAAGAGTATACCACACAGATTAGCAACTATGACAACATGGCAGCCTTGTTCGATGCAATGAAACGCATCAATACGGTTGTAATTGATATGGATCGCGACTTCTGGCAGTATGTATCAATGGAGTATTTCAAGCAGCGCATCAAGAAGGGTGAAGTTGGTTCGAGCGCAATGCCTCACAAGGTTAATCCGATTGACTTTGAAAACTCAGAGGGTAACTTAGGACTTGCAAATGCCATATTTGAGCATCTTAGCCGCAAATTGCCGGTAAGTCGTTTGCAACGAGATTTGACAGACTCTACGGTGATTCGTAACATCGGTGTGCCGATGGGGCATTCTTTGATAGCTTTCCAAAGCTCGTTGAAGGGCTTGCGCAAACTGTTGCTGCATGAGGAAAGCATCAAACGTGACCTTGATAATTGCTGGGCTGTGGTGGCAGAAGCCATTCAGACAATTTTGCGCCGCGAGGCTTATCCACACCCATACGAGGCTTTGAAAGCTCTGACTCGTACTAACGAGGCAATAACTGAAGAACGTATACATAATTTTATAGAGGGATTGAATGTGAGCGACTCCGTTAAAGCAGAGTTGCGTGCTATAACGCCTCATAACTATACTGGTATCTAAGAAAACAACAAACTTTAGGTGCGATGCCCATGAATATGGTGTGCCGCACCTTGAGTTCGTTTTATGTGTTCGTGAGAATGCAGTAAATATAATCAACAACGCGTTGACGAGATAGACTGGCGATTTTGATGAAAATATGGGCTGTCAGGTTTGGAAATGACCGCAAGAAAGCTCACCATGTTCATTATACTTTTGGCTAATCCGTTGCTTATATGAATAGGAATAGCCAGAGTGCCAATTAATGCGTCAGTTCCTAAGTCAGTCAACGGTTATTCAACAAAACAATCTTACAATTATGAGCGAAGATTATTACAAGAGTGGCGACCATAGCCGTGATGGCTACAAGTCGCAGAGTGAAGGTGGTGCAAATGGCAATCGCTTTGGTGGTGGCCGTCCACGTTTCAGTCGTGGTTCATTTCCTGCTGGTGGTAGCAATTATGGCCAGCAGCGTGGTGAAGGCGGCTATCGTGCACGTTATAACAACAATGGCTACTATGCTTCTGACGAAAATCGTCAGTACGGTAACCGTGGTGACAATGGTGGCTACCAAAATCGTCAACGTCAGGGTGGGGGCTATCGTCCGCGTTATAATTCGAATGACGAAGGTGGTTTCCAACCGCGCACAGGTGGTTATCGTGGCGGAAAGTCTCGATATGGCCAGGGCGAAAATGGTGGCTATCAGCAAGCTGATGGCTATCGTCCGCGCACTGCACAAGGCGGAGATTTCCGCGGCAATGGATCAGAGGGCGGTTATCGTCCCCGTTTCCAAGGTAATGGCTCATTCTATGGTGGCGGAAATGGACGTCAGCAGCAGCGTCGTGGTAATTACGACCCTCACGCAAAGTATTCGAACAAAAAGCGTATGGAGTACAAGGAGGAAAACTACGATCCGACAGTGCCTGTGCGTTTGAACAAATATTTGGCTAATGCTGGCGTATGTTCGCGTCGTGACGCAGATAAATATATTGAGGCTGGCGTGGTTAGCGTAAATGGACAGGTAGTAACAGAACTCGGTACAAAGGTGTTGCGCTCTGACGAAGTGAAGTTTCATGACAATGTGGTTAAAATAGAGAAGAAGGTTTACGTCTTGCTCAACAAACCCAAAGGCTATGTGACAACCAGTGATGACCCACAGAACCGTAAAACAGTGATGGACTTGGTAAACAATGCTTGCCATGAGCGCATATATCCTGTAGGTCGCCTTGACCGTAACACCACAGGTGTGTTGTTGCTGACGAATGATGGCGAGTTGGCTTCAAAGTTGACTCACCCCAAATTCTTGAAAAAGAAGATATATCACGTTACTACCGATCAGAATGTGTCGGCTGCCGATATTCACCAAATAGCTGAAGGCATTACGCTCGAAGATGGTGATATCAAGGCAGATGCTATTGAATATGCTTCGCCTACAGACAAGAAACAAGTCGGCATAGAAATTCACAGTGGCAAGAATCGTATTGTGCGTCGTATATTTGAAAGTCTGGGTTATCATGTGGTTAAACTTGACCGTGTGTATTTCGCAGGCTTGACTAAGAAAAATGTACGTCGTGGCGATTGGCGCTATTTAACTGAAAAAGAAGTGCAAATGCTCCGTATGGGGGCTTTTGAATAACAGACAATGAAAAGAACTAAAATCATAGACTTACTCAGCCGTAAAGATTTTGGCGCAGAAGTATGTGTCAAGGGTTGGGTTCGTACCCGTCGTGGCAGTAAATCAGTTAACTTTATTGCCTTGAATGATGGTAGTACCATAAAGAATGTACAAGTTGTTGCTGATGTGGAAAAGTTTGATGCAGAGATGCTCAAACTTATCACAACAGGTGCTTGCTTGAGCGTAGAGGGTACATTGGTTGAAAGCCAGGGTGCAGGACAAAGTGTTGAAATTCAGGCCACTAAGATTGAGGTGCTTGGCACTTGTGGTGCAGACTATCCTATGCAAAAGAAAGGACAGTCTTTTGAGTATATGCGTCAACACGCTCATATGCGTTTGCGTACAAACACTTTTGGAGCTGTGTTCCGCATTCGTCATAACATGGCCATCGCCATACATAAGTATTTCCACGATCATGGATTCTTCTACTTTAACACGCCGATAATCACAGCTTCGGACTGTGAGGGCGCGGGCCAAATGTTCCAAGTTACTACGAAGAACCTGTATGACTTGAAGAAGGATAAAGATGGCAAGATTGACTATAGTGATGACTTCTTTGGTAAAACTACTTCGCTTACAGTAAGTGGTCAGCTTGAGGGTGAACTTGGCGCAACAGCTCTCGGTGCTATTTATACTTTCGGTCCTACGTTCAGAGCTGAAAACTCAAACACTCCGCGTCACTTGGCAGAGTTCTGGATGATTGAACCGGAGGTAGCTTTCAATGATATCACCGACAATATGGATTTGGCGGAAGATTTCATTAAATATTGTGTGCGTTGGGCGCTTGATAATTGCAAGGACGACTTGGAGTTCCTCAACAAGATGATAGACAAGACTCTGCTCGAACGTCTAAATTTTGTTGTTGATCACGATTTCGTACGCTTGACTTATACCGATGGTATCAAAATCTTGGAAGATGCTGTAAAGCAAGGTCACAAGTTTGAGTTCCCCGTATATTGGGGTGTAGACTTGGCGAGCGAACACGAGCGCTACTTGGTAGAGCAGCATTTCAAGAAGCCTGTTATCTTGACGGATTATCCTAAGGAAATCAAGGCTTTCTATATGAAGATGAACGACGATGGCAAGACTGTACGCGCCATGGATGTATTGTTTCCACAGATAGGTGAGATTATTGGTGGTTCAGAGCGTGAAGAGAGCTATGACAAGTTGATGGCACGTATTAACGAACTTAATATTCCAATGAAGGATATGTGGTGGTATCTTGATACCCGCAAGTTTGGTACTTGCCCTCACTCAGGCTTTGGTTTGGGCTTCGAACGCTTGATATTGTTTGTTACTGGTATGCAGAATATTCGTGATGTCATACCTTTCCCACGTACTCCAAAGTCTGCTGACTTCTAAGTGTATGTGATTATATTGTGACAAAACGATATATCTAATATAGCCACGTTTTAAGTCTTTTGGCTTGAAACGTGGCTATTGTCTTTGATTGAGCAGACTGATTTTGTAGATGTGTTTGCAATTACGAGTTACGTTCGGTCTGTGTATAGATGAAAAAAGAGGATCAGTAACAACCTGTATGGTCGGAACTGATCCTCATTTGTATGATTTTTCTTTTTAGTTCTTGGTTAATTTGCTTTTACCATTGAACTGTTTGTTTCTTGAATTTTGTTCAACTCACTGATAAGGTTTTGGCACATGGCACCATTGCCCATAGCTTGATAGCGCTGAATGCGGTATCTAAGCATCACAATCATCTTGTTCTTTTCCATTGTTTAGCGTCTTTGTTGCCCTCCGCGTTTCGGAGAGCGGTTTTCTAATCTTAGTTTAGTTTATCGTTTTATCTGGTGCAAAGTTAGTGCCATTTGCTGTTTCTGACAAGTATTTCAGTATGAAAGCACTATTTGAAACGATTTTTTAGCAATGTACCATACATTATGCTAAGTGTTGAGAGCAAAAATGTGAGAGTTTCTAAGCTAATCGTCTGTTCGGTTCAGAAGTATTTTGTAAGTTTGTATTAAGCAATTATCATATTACTAATTTGTTATGGAAAGTAGAGTGCTAAACATAAAGTATGTTACATGTTCGTTTGACGAACTTGAAAAATCTGATGCGGAACTCGTTGAAGCAGCCAAAAAAGCTACATTCTCGAGTTATGCTCCATATTCTAATTTTAGTGTAGGGGCTGCTGTACGTTTGTCTAACAACGAAATTGTACAAGGTAGCAATCAAGAAAATGCTGCTTTCGGTGCAGGAACTTGTGCCGAACGATGTGCAATGTTTTATGCCAATTCAAAATATCCGGATTATGCTATTTGTTCTATAGCTATAGCAGCGCGTGGCGTGTCTGGTGAGTTTGTGCATTCGCCCATATCTCCGTGTGGCGTTTGCCGCCAAGCCCTAATCGAGGCACAAACGAGGGCAAAGCTGCCGATTAGGGTCTTACTATATGGTGGGCGTGAAGTTTGTATCTTCGAAAGTGTCAGTGACTTGTTGCCTTTCCAATTTGATGAGATTTTATAGGGAAGGGCAGGGGACTGGCTTAATACAATTAAAAGAAAAATAGGAAGTAAGCAATCTCTTACCTATATATAAGAGATTAGCTTACTTCCTATAGTTTTTACAATAGTCTATCAGGCTATTGCTTGATTAGTCGCAGTTAGCGAGTTTGTTGTCAGAACCGAGCACGTCAGTGATCTTGTGCTTGTACATTTGTTCCATGAGGTCACGTGCAGGACCGCAGTACTTACGGGGATCGAATTCACCTGGCTTTTCGTTGAATACCTTGCGTACGGCAGCAGTGAAGGCGAGACGTGAGTCTGAGTCGATGTTGATCTTGCAAACAGCGCTCTTTGAAGCCTTGCGGAGTTGTTCTTCGGGTATACCAACTGCATCGGGGAGTTTGCCACCATTTGCGTTGATGATGTCAACATATTCCTGAGGAACTGAAGAAGAACCGTGAAGTACGATGGGGAAACCGGGGAGCTTCTCCATGATAGCATCGAGGATGTCGAATGCCAAGGGAGGAGGAACGAGCTTGCCTGTCTTCGGGTCGCGTGTGCACTGCTCGGGAGTGAACTTGTAAGCACCGTGTGAAGTACCGATTGAGATAGCGAGTGAATCAACGCCAGTCTTTGAAGTAAAGTCAATTACTTCTTCAGGCTTTGTATAGTGGCATACTTCTGAAGCTACTTCGTCTTCAACGCCAGCCAATACACCAAGTTCACCTTCAACAGTTACATCGTACTGGTGTGCATATTCTACAACCTTCTTTGTAAGGGCAATATTCTCTTCGTAGGGAAGTGAAGAACCATCGATCATTACAGATGAGAAACCGAGGTCAACGCAGCTCTTGCAGAGTTCGAAGCTATCACCATGGTCAAGGTGAAGTACGATTTCGGGATGGTGGCAACCAAGTTCCTTAGCATATTCAACTGCACCTTCAGCCATGTAACGGAGCAGAGTCTCGTTAGCATAGTTACGGGCACCCTTAGAAACCTGAAGGATTACCGGTGACTTGAGTTCTGAAGAGGCCTTGATGATAGCCTGAAGCTGCTCAAGGTTATTGAAGTTGAATGCGGGGATTGCATAACCACCGTTGATGGCACGCTTGAACATCTCGCGAGTGTTCACCAAGCCAAGTTCTTTGTAGTTTACCATAATTGATGAGTAATTTTAATAACTATATGGATTGATTTTCTATGTGCAAAAGTACAACAACTTGTTTGAAATGGCAAGTGTTGTGTGTTTTTTTTCTATCCCTCCTTCTAAGAATGATTGGAGTGAGATATACTACCATGCAAAGAGCGGGTATTCTTTCATCATTTCGTTCACTTTACAACGTACAGTTTGAATATTGGTCTCATTGGTGGGATCGTTTAGTACAGTTTCGATCAGTTCGGCCAATATTATCATGAAGTCTTCTTTAACTCCTCGTGTTGTAATGGCTGGTGTACCTAAACGAATGCCTGATGTTTGAAAGGCCGAACGGCTGTCGTATGGCACCATATTTTTGTTGACAGTAATATCTGCTTGTACAAGTGCCTTCTCTGCCTCTTTGCCTGTCAGTTCGGGGTATTTTGAACGCAAGTCTACGAGCATTGAGTGATTGTCTGTGCCACCGCTCACGATGGTAAATCCGCGTTTCATTAGTTCTTCTGCCAATTTGGCAGCATTCTTTTTTACTTGCATGGCATAGGTTTTGAACTCTGGTTGCAAGGCCTCGCCAAAGGCTACGGCTTTAGCTGCAATAATGTGTTCGAGTGGGCCACCTTGTATACCGGGGAACACGGCGCTATTGAGCAACTGCCCCATGGTTTTAACAACGCCTTTTGGCGTCTTTTTGTTCCAAGGATTTTCAAAATCGTGTCCCATAAGTATCATGCCACCACGAGGTCCACGCAATGTTTTGTGTGTGGTGGTTGTTACGATGTGCGCATCTTTTATAGGGTTGTCAAGCAATCCTGCTGCAATTAGTCCCGCTGGGTGTGCCATGTCAACCATAAAAATGGCACCAACTTTATCTGCTATGGCTCTCATGCGGGCGTAATCCCATTCACGGCTATAGGCCGAGCCGCCGCCAATGATGAGTTTGGGCTTGTGCTGTAACGCAAGTTCTTCCATCTCATCATAGTTGACACGTCCTGTTTCCTTGTTGAGGTTGTAACCAATTGGATTGTACAGAATGCCAGATGTGTTTACTCTTGAGCCATGAGACAGGTGGCCGCCATGGTCAAGATTTAGCCCCATGAATGTATCTCCGGGGTTTAGGCATGCAAGGAAAACTGCGGCGTTGGCTTGTGCTCCCGAATGTGGTTGCACATTTACATACTCTGCACCGAAGAGCCTTTTGGCACGTTCGATGGCGATGGTCTCTGTTTGGTCGACAATTTCGCAGCCGCCATAGTAGCGATGGCCGGGGTATCCTTCTGCATACTTGTTGGTGTGCCATGAACCCATTGCTTTCATCACTTCGTCGCTGACAAAGTTTTCGGAAGCTATAAGTTCAATGCCTCGGAGTTGGCGTTGGTGCTCTGCTTCGAGCAGAGCGAAAATTTCGGGGTCTTTCATAATGTTTGGTCTTGGGTTAAACTTTATATGTGTGTATTTTATTAGTTGTTCTTTTTTACGGAAAATCCGAATTTGCCGATAAAATCTCCAAGTGCATAATAACCTCCGTGTAAGTAGACCAAGGGGTTGCTTTGATCCAAATGCCATTTGCCCTGTTCATCGAGGAATTTGGCATCGGCTTGTACATTCACTACTTCGGCTATAAACATATCATGTGAGCCAAGATGTACGATCTCTTTTACGCGGCATTCAATACTTAATGGAGATTCAGCAACAATTGGGGTTTTAATGGCGTGTGATGGTGCAGGAGTTAAACCGGTTTCTTCAAATTTGTTGTAATCTCTGCCCGATTTTACACCGCACCAATCTGTTGCATTGGCAAGTTGCTCTGTTGTCAAATTTATGACGAACTCCATGTTGCGTTTGATGATATCGTAGGAGTATCGTTCGGGACGCACGGAAATGTAACACATGGCAGGGTTCGTGCAAATGGTTCCAGACCACGCTACGGTAAAGATGTTGTATTCATCAGGCGTGGTGCCACACGATATCAGAAGGGCTGGAAGCGGGTATATCATAGTACCCGGCTTCCAGTCAATTTTGTTTTGCATGAATTATACGAGTTTGATCGTGTCCAGCTTTTGCTCTTTTTCGCAATACTTGCACTGTATGATGCCGTGTTTGCTGTCCGTTACATTGAAGTGTGTGGACATCGGCTCGTTGTTGGTAATGCACTTTGGATTTCCACATTTAACGATTCCGATAATTTCCTGTGGCAGGGTGACACATTTCTTTTCAACAACCTCGTAGTCGCGTATAACACATAGGGTGACATTGGGTGCAACCACGCTGAGTACGTTTAATTCTGCATCGGTAAAGAATTTCTCTGAAATTTTAATGATGCTTTTGTTGCCCATTTTTTTGCTTGGCAGGTTGTAGCCAATCATCACTTCTGATTCTACATTCTTGTCCTCAAGGTGCAGAAGTCTAACTACCTGAAACAATTTGTTGGAGGGTATGTGGTCTATGACGGTGCCGTTTTTGATTGCGGCGACCATAAGTTCTTGGCGTTTCATATTGTGTACTGTGGTTGTTTTATTTTTTTATGTCGTCTAAAGTTATTCCCAAAACATCGCAAATGATGGCTTGACGTGCGTATAGTCCATTACGTGCTTGTTCAAAATAATAAGCGTGTGGATCGTTGTCAACATCATAGGCTATTTCATTTACTCTTGGCAGCGGGTGTAGAATCTTCATATTCGGACGTGCGTCTTTCAGCATTGATGCACGCAGAATGTAAATGTCTTTAACACGCTCATACTCCATCAAGTCCGTAAAACGTTCGCGTTGTACGCGTGTCATGTATAAAATATCTGCATTGCTGATAACCTCAGAGTTAAAATCCTCATGCTCTACAAACTTTATGCCGTGCTCACGACAATAAATTTTGTATACATCGGGCATGGCAAGTTCCTTCGGGGCAATAAAGTGGAATGTGGGGTTGAAATGGCGCATGGCCATGATGAGCGAGTGGACAGTACGTCCATACTTCAAGTCGCCAACGAGGTATATGTTGAGGTTTTCGAGTGTGCCTTGTGTTTTGTAGATGCTATAGAGGTCAAGCATCGTTTGTGATGGGTGCTGGTTCGCTCCATCTCCTGCGTTGACAACAGGCACAGGTGATACTTCGCTCGCATAGCGGGCTGCTCCTTCAAGATAGTGTCGCATTACTATGACATCGGCATAATTGCTCACCATCATGATTGTATCTTTCAGTGTTTCGCCTTTTGAAGAACTCGTTACTTTGGGGTCTGTAAATCCAATGACTCTTGCTCCCAAACGATTGGCAGCCGTCTCGAATGAGAGACGAGTTCGGGTTGACGGCTCGAAGAAAAGGGTCGCAACCACCTTGTCGTCTAAAATCTTTCGATTAGGGCGTTTCTCAAACTCCTGTGCCATTTGCAGAAGATACATTATCTTTTCTTTTGAAAGGTTGGCTATTGTCACTAAGCTACTTTTCTTGTTCATAGTGTGGTGGTTTTTATTTATATCGCTGTAAAATTAGAAATTTATAATTACTCGTGATAGCTTTTTATGTGTTTTCTTCAAGTGGGAGTGCAGTTTGCTTGTAACGTAGCAAGTCTGCTACAATGAAACTGCTGCCTCCGACGTAGATGTAATCATTTGTTGATGCGTTATTGACGGCGGCTTCATAGGCTTCGGCCACATTGCTATATGTTTTACCATGCAAATCGTATTTTGTTGCAATGTTTGCTATCGTTTGCTCGCTTGTAGCACGCTTAACACTTGCTTTTGTCCAATAATAGCATGCCTCATGGGGTAGTGTGCTCATCACCCTTTCAATATCTTTATCAGAGGCCATGCCGAACACAATGTGCAGCTTGTTGCCAGATGTGGCAATTTGTGCCAGTTGGTGTGCCAGATATTGCCACCCGCCAGTGTTGTGACCGGTATCGCATATAATTGTTGGGTGCTCTTGCAATATCTGCCAGCGTCCGCGCAGACCTGTCATTTCACATACATGTTCGAATGCGTAAGTGATATCTTCGTGTGTGACAGAGAATATTTTTGACAGGCTGTGTAGAGCACACAAAATGGTATTCGCGTTTTTAATTTGGCATTCACCAGTTAATTCTCCGTAGATGTCGCCAAAACTGCGCGTAGTGTAATGTCGCAATTTGTGTCCGAACAAATCGCTAAACTCGCTGCTCAGTACTTCTTTGTTATCTTCGGCAAATAATATGGGGGCTTCCACCTCATGAGCCTTATGTTCAAATACAGGACGTGTCTCAGCATTGCATTCGCCGATAATTACCGGCACTTTATGCTTGATGATGCCGGCTTTTTCGCTTGCAATTTGAGCTAAAGTGTTTCCAAGAAATTGTGTGTGATCAAAACTGATATTTGTTATTACTGACAGTATCGGGCTTATGATATTGGTGCAGTCAAGTCTGCCTCCTAATCCCACTTCAATCACAGCAACGTCAACATGTTGCTCTGCAAAATACTTAAAAGCTAATGCGGTCGTTAGTTCAAAGAAAGAGGGGTGAAGCGGTTCAAAAAATGAGCGTTCTTTTTCAACGAAGTCTATGACATATTGTTGGGGCATCATTTCACCATTAATACGTATTCTTTCTCGAAAGTCTACTAAGTGTGGTGAGGTGTACAGACCAACTTTTAGTCCTGTATGCTGTAATATGGCTGCAATGGTATGTGCACAGCTGCCTTTACCATTTGTACCAGCAATGTGAATTGTTTTATATTGGTTGTGTGGGTGATTGAAGTGTGCATCCAGTATGTGAGTTGTTGACAATCCTTCTTTATATGCCGCACCGCCAACATGTTGAAAGAGTGGGGCGGAGTTGAACAAATATTGTATGGTTTCTTCGTATGTCATGATGGTTGAGCATGTTCCCGTATACAAAAAACGACGGGCAAGCAAGCATTGTTGTGCTCGCTAACCCGTCATGATGTGTACTATTTGTTGAAATAATTTCTAAAGGCTCTGAATATTTTATTTTTAATGTTGTCGGTCGGTTGAATGTGTTTGCTATCATTGAGCGATTCAATTTTAGATTTTTCGTCCTTATCAAGATGCTCAGGTATGTAAACACTGATATTTACGACAATATCTCCTGTGCCGCTGCCATAGCCTTTAATAGCAGGCAAGCCTTTTCCACGTAATCTTAAAGCTGTTCCAGGTTGTGTCCCAGGTTCGATTTTAATACGCGCTTTACCTGTAAGTGTCGGCACTTCTATGGTATCACCCAAAGCAGCTTGTGGCACAGTTAAAAGTAGGTTGTAAATCAAGTCCGTTTCGTCTCTGATAAACTCAGGGTGCGGTGCTTCTTCAATAACAACTTGAATGTCGCCAGGAACGCCATTGTGCATGCCGGCATTACCTTTGCGAGGAATGTTGACAATCATACCCTCGCCAACGCCAGCTGGAATATTAAATTCAACAATCTCTTCGCCTTTAATGATGCCGTCACCATGGCAATGAGTGCATTTGTGCTTAATGACAGTACCCTCACCATGGCATGTAGGGCAAGCTTCTTGAGATTGCATTAGGCCAAACATACTACGTTGTGTACGTATTACATAGCCTTGTCCATGGCATGTTGGGCATGTTTCAGGCTTAGATCCATTTTCACAACCGCTGCCGCCGCATTCAGGACATGTAATGTCCTTCTTCATCTTATATTTTTTTGTAACACCGGTTGCAATTTCCTCTAAGGTGAGTTTTACCTTCATGCGCATGTCTGCGCCTTTGTATTGTCTTGGTTGTGCACTTCTGCTGCCACCGCCAAAACCACCAAATCCATGTCCGCCAAATATATCTCCGAAAGCGCTGAAAATGTCGTTGATGTCCATGCCTTGTCCACCAAAGCCGCCAAAGCCTCCAGCACCATTGACGCCGTCAGCACCAAATTGGTCGTATCGGGCGCGTTTGTCTGGATCGCGCAAGACGTCATACGCCTCAGCAGCTTGTTTGAACTTCTCTTCAGCTTCTTTATTGCCAGGATTTCTGTCAGGGTGATATTTAATGGCAACTTTTTTGTAAGCTCGTTTAATTTCGTCAGCAGTAGCAGTGCGCTCTACTCCTAATATTTTATAATAATCTTTCTCGTCAGCCATTTTGACAACTTGGGTGGATAGACTTGTTGTTTTGATTTATTTGCTTCGGCCACAATTATTTAGTTGCCTACTACCACTTTTGCGTGGCGAAGAACTTTGTCGTTGAGCATGTAGCCTGGCTGCACGCAATCCATAACAAGGTTCTTCTTGTCTTCGTCTTGTGCAGGTACAAGTGCGATAGCCTCATGATAGTCTGTATCAAAAGGTTTGCCAATGGTATCCATTTTTTGAAGCCCCTGCGATGCAAGTGTCTTGTTCAGCTTTCCGGCAATGAGTTCAACGCCTTCTTTAAGTGCATTGACGTCATCGCTTTTCTGGATATTTTCTATAGCGCGGTCAAAGTCGTCCAAAATCGGTAGCAGTGCACTAAGCACTTTTTCACCACCATTCAAAATCAACTCGGTTTTCTCTTTCAGCGTACGTTTGCGATAGTTGTCAAACTCTGCAACTTGTCGTAGATATTTGTCTTTTAATTGCGCTATTTCTTCGTTGGCTGCTTCCAGCTTTTCAGCATCAGTCAGTTCCTTTTCAGTTTCAGTAGCATTTTGAGTTTGTGTCTCTTTTGCCTGCTCTTCAACTTCTTTATGTTCTTTATTTTCCATTTTCATGATTGTCTCAGAATATTTTTATTCATTCATGCAACAATTATGCCATTGGTCTTAATCGGCGGTATTGTAAAGCTTTTCTTTTAATTCTTTAACTCTATCGTCATGGATATAATCTTCGTAAGTCATCAATTTGTCTATACTGCCATTAGGAGTCAGTTCGATGATGCGATTAGCAACGGTATTGATAAACTCGTGGTCATGGCTTGAGAAAAGAATGTTGCCTTTGAACAATTTGAGGTTATTGTTGAAGGCTTGAATACTTTCCATGTCAAGGTGGTTGGTCGGCGTGTCAAGAATAAGGCAGTTGGCATTACGCAGTTGCATACGTGCAATCATGCAGCGCATCTTCTCACCACCCGAAAGCACATTCACCTTCTTTTGTATGTCTTCGTCCTTAAACAACATACGTCCGAGGAATGCCTTAAAGTATACATCATTGCCTTCGCCAAATTGGCTTAACCATGTCAGCATGTCCATGTCTGTATTGAAGTATGATGTGTTATCAAGAGGCAAGTAGGCAGTTGTGATGGTAACGCCCCATTTGTATGAGCCACTGGCAGGTTTTGCATTGCCATTGATTATTTCGAAAAGTGCGGTCATGGCTCGAGGGTCATGGCTAAGGAACACAATCTTTTCGCCTTTTTCAACAGTAAAGTTGAGTTTGTCAAACAAAACAGTGCCATCTTCCAGAGTTGCTTTCAAGTCTTTTACTTCAAGAATTTGGTTACCTGGATCGCGGTCCATCTGGAATATGATGCCAGGATACTTACGCGTAGAGGGCTTAATCTCTTCCACGTTAAGCTTCTCAAGCATTTTCTTACGGCTCGTGGTTTGTTTGCTTTTGGCCACATTAGCAGAAAAACGACGAATGAATTCTTCCAGTTCCTTCTTCTTCTCTTCTGCTTTCTGCTTCTGATTTTGTGCCTGTCTCAAGGCTAATTGCGAAGATTCGTACCAGAAAGAATAGTTTCCAGAAAACAATGTAACCTTTCCGTAGTCAATATCGACAGTGTGAGTACAAACCTGGTCAAGGAAGTGACGGTCGTGGCTGACGACGAGCACGGTATGTTCAAAGTTACCGAGATATTCTTCCAGCCATTCTACAGTTTCCAAGTCCAAGTCGTTGGTAGGCTCATCAAGCAACAGATTGTCAGGTTCACCAAAAAGGGCTTGTGCCAACATGACACGTACTTTTTCCTTACCGCTAAGTTCACCCATCAATTTGCCGTGCAATTTTTCCTTGATACCCAGTCCGCTAAGCAGTGTGGCAGCATCGTTTTCAGCTGTATAACCGCCCATTTGTGCAAATTTGTCCTCAAGTTCAGCAACTTTAATGCCGTCCTCATCAGAGAAGTCTGCTTTAGAATAAAGTTCATTGCGCTCTTGCATGATTTTCCACATGGTAGTGTGTCCCATGAGTACAGTGTCAAGCACAGTGAACTCGTCGTATTTGAAGTGGTCTTGGCTGAGCACAGAAAGGCGTTCGCCTGGTCCCATTTCGACACGGCCCTTGTTAGGCTCAAGTTCTCCAGAAATGGCTTTCAACAAGGTCGATTTGCCAGCACCATTGGCACCTATAATACCATAGATGTTGCCATTGGTGAATTTCATGTTGACGTCTTGATAAAGTATTCGCTTGCCGAATTGAATTGCTAAGTTGGAAACGGTAATCATATTTTGTTGTATGTTATTTCTGTTATGTATTATGTAAGCAGTTATGCTGATTTCGACTGCAAAGTTACTCAAATATAATTAAACTGAGGCCGGTAAGCATATTGTAAGTACACAATCAGGTAGCAATCGGTATCCTATGGTATCATGAAAAGTTGCTTCTTTGTATGAGACTTTCGCTATAAGATTGCTAAAAGCGTCTTTTTTCAATAAGATACCATCTCTGAAAGATAATCCCGCTAAACCATGACTTTTGTATACAGACTCTTTGGCGCTCCAAATGGTGCAAAAGGCTTTCTCGTCTTCATCAGTGATAGTTCTTGTATCAACTAAGGCTGCAACTTCTTGTTCTGTTGCAAACATTTTTGAAACCCTTTTCGCTGTACTGTTCCATCTTTCGATGTCAATGCCATGCTCCCTGTGTGAGAAACTGAGCGCAAAGTGACCATCAGTATGTGATATGCTGATATAGTATTGTTTATTCGACAAGTAGGGTGCTCCATTTTCGTTGTAGCAAATTCTTACGTCTTTTCCAAGTAGCTTGTACAGGATAACCCTGACAGACACCTTTTCAACAAACCTTTTGTCACATATATTCGATAGCCCACCTTTTTCTTCGGCAGAAACGCAAATGTCTGCATATTTCTGAATGTCCGGTCGTGAGAGCTTGTGATGCCATAAAAAGACCCGCACCTCGTTTGCTGCTAAATTGTCAAGCATTGTCGATGCGAGTCTTTCTATATCTGTGTCTATAAATTCTTGTAAGTTCAGCACTTCTTGTCTTTTAGAATGGGCACTTTTGTGGGGGTGGGGTATTACTGTTTTGACTTTGTGAGGCAGGGAACGGGTTGCTTTGCGTGGGCTGTGTAGTGTTGTCACCTTGTTGCGCTGTATTTGTTTGGCTTCGCGGCGTCAGCATTTCCAGGTTTGATGCCCAAATCTCAGCCGTTCTGCGTGTAACGCCTTTCTTGTCAGTATACGATCTGTAGCGCAGTTCACCTTCGATGTACAATTTGTCGCCTTTATGTACATAACGCTCCACAATTTCAGCCAACCGCCTCCATAGATAGATGTTGTGCCATTCTGTGCGCTCTGGCACATTGGTTCCATTGGGTAGGGTGTAGCCTGGAACGCTTGTAGCCAATCGGAGTTGCGCTGTGCATACGCCCTGATCCAAATAGCGGATTTCTGGATCATTTCCAACGTGGCCAATAAGCATGACTTTGTTTAATGACATAAGATTATAGGATAGTATGTTGTTCTGATTTCTTATATATGAGTAAGGGCGCCTCCGCAGTTTGAAGGTTCTTTATCTTATGCGGTCGGCAGCCCTAATCAAGGCTTCGTCGTGTTTGATTGCTCTTTTTGCTAAATAAAGTACAATAATGGCGAGAACAGGAAATAGGCAACCCAATTCAAAATGCAAACTTGTTGCAGTTCTGCTTTGTACAGATAATATGTATGCAGCAAAACTGATATACCACATCAAATTGCTTGTCATGGCAAGGTTGGTGATTTTAATCTGCTTCTTTCTGTTCTTGTAGGTAAATATGGCGGCTACGGCAGCAATAATGCTCGCAATGGCGAAAAATGCCATTCCGTATGGATGTCTTCCAACAATCTCAGGCAAGCAGGCAGGATAGTAGCCTACACTGCTGATGTTGAAAGATTCTTTTGCGCCATAAAAAGCCCAAACGGGAACAAAAAACGTAAAGGCCGGAAATAATCCGGCCAATACGAGGTATATGCTTTGAATACGTTGTATCATGCTTCGGTGCTCAAGTTGTCTTTATCCTTAGCAGGATTGCGGAAGTAGATATTGTGATGCAAGAATTCGTCCGCAGCAATCAGTGTAGGCTTTGGCAATTTCTCGTAATAGCGTGAGATTTCGATTTGCTCGCGGTTCTCAAAGGTCTCTTCCAAATTGTCGTTAGTCGAGGCAAACTCCTTCAGTTTACGCTGCAGGTCGTCTCTCATCTGCACAGCAATCTGATTGGCGCGTTTAGACATGATGACAACACTCTCGTAGATATTGTTTGTGCCGTCGCAAAAGTCCATCAAATTGTGCGTAACTGTGTTTGTTGGTGCTTTACTTTTCTTGTAATCCATTTTATATCTTTAGTTTGCTTTGTTTTTATTTTGTAGAGGCATTACTTGCGTCCTCGTCAGTGTTATCAGTCGTTTGAACGTATTTCTTGGCTTTGTTGAACAAGTCTTTTGCCTCTTTCATATACTTCGATTCAGGGTATTCATTTACGAACCCATAATATTCGTCAATAGCATTATGATAGCGTTCTTCTTTCTTGCTCTCTACACTGAATTGTGCCAATTTGAATTTGGCTCTCAGTATCAATATGGCAAAATCGTCTCGTCTTGTTGTGTACGGATAATCCTTAATGGCATTTTCAGCTGTAACGATACAAGCGCCATAATTACCATTGCTGCCATTACCTATATAGCTTCCAAGGTCGTAGTATAGCTTTGCCGAAAGATATTCTTTCTCCACCAATTTGTCTTGTAGCTTGAAAATGAGCTCTTGTGCTTGCGGACGTAATTTGCTTGACGGGAAGTTCTCAATGAAATTTTGGAATTCCGTAACAGCTTGAAATGTTTCAGTTTGGTCAAGCTTCGGCTCTGGCGTAATCATGTATAACGATTTGCCACAATTGAAGCGCGCTTCTTCTACATATTTACCCTTAGGGTATGTTTGGTAGTATTTTCTGAAAATAGTAGCAGCAGCATCGTATGAATGTGCTTTCATGTTGCACAAACCTGACAGATACAAGGATTCTTCACCTTGGTCAGTGCCCTTAAGCACAGACAAAATATCCTGTATGAGGAGCGCAGCACGATTGTACATGCCTTCGGCATAGTATTGCTTAGCCACTTCATATTTGTATTCATAGTCTTGTGTCTTGACCACGCGGTTATAGTCTGCACAAGACGCGAAGAATGCTATTATGCTGCAATATATGATGAGAACTATCTTATTCATAATCCAAATTTGGTGCAAATGTACAAATAAATATTGTGTTGCGGACGCGCTTCAATGTTTTTTATATGAAATATACAGATATACGCTGCATTTTCAATAGTAAAAAACAAAATCCCACTTTTACTGATTAGTAAAAAGTGGGATTTAGGCTTATTGTCGTTATTTCGTTTGTGGACGTACGTCTATCAACAGCTCGTCAAGTTGCTTTTGGTCTACTCTCGATGGCGCATCAAGCATAACGTCACGTCCCGAGTTGTTCTTGGGGAACGCAATGCAGTCGCGTATGCTGTCGAGACCGGCGAAGAGTGAAACCCAGCGGTCGAGTCCGTAGGCCAGACCACCGTGAGGTGGTGCACCATACTTGAAAGCATTCATCAAGAAACCAAATTGCTCCTGTGCACGTTCGGGGGTGAAGCCAAGCACCTTGAAAATCTTGGCTTGGAGCACGGCGTCATGTATTCTGATAGAACCACCGCCAACTTCAACACCATTGCACACCATGTCATATGCGTCTGCTAATACTGACGCCGGGTCAGTGTCAAGCAGTGGCACGTCTTGTGGACGGGGTGCTGTAAATGGGTGGTGCATTGCCAGCAGACGGCCTTCTTCTTCGCTCCACTCAAACATGGGGAAGTCAACAACCCAAAGCAGAGCGAACTTGTTCCTGTCGCGCAAACCAAGGCGTTCGCCCATTTCAAGTCGCAATTCGCAAAGTTGCTTGCGTGTCTTCATGGCATCATCGCCAGACATGATCAAAATCAGATCACCAGGTTTGGCGTCCATTTTGTGTTTGAGTTGTTCAAGCACTTCGGGCGTGTAGAATTTGTCAACCGAACTCTTTACCGTGCCATCTTCGTTTACTTTAGCGTGAACCAAGCCCTTAGCTCCGATTTGTGGCGACTTGACAAAGTCTGTAAGTTGATCAAGTTGCTTGCGCGTGTAGTGCGCACAACCTGGGGCACAGATACCACCAATGTATTTGGCATCGTTAAACACGCCAAACGTTCCTGTTCCGCCCAATGTATCCTTCAGTTCAACAAACTCCATACCAAATCGCATATCGGGCTTGTCTGATCCGAAGCGTCGCATGGCTTCATGCCAAGGCATACGTATAAATGGTGTATCGCCCAAATCGTAATGGCGGACCTCCTTAAAGAGGTATTTGGCCATTTCTTCGAAGGTGTTCAGAATGTCGTTCTGTGTCACAAAAGACATTTCGCAGTCTATCTGGGTGAATTCGGGTTGGCGGTCGGCACGCAAGTCTTCGTCTCGGAAACACTTTGCTATCTGGAAGTAGCGATCCATTCCTGCCACCATGAGCAACTGCTTCAGCGTCTGCGGACTTTGCGGCAGTGCGTAAAATTGACCGGGGTTCATGCGTGAGGGGACGATAAAGTCGCGTGCGCCTTCGGGTGTAGAACCGATAAGTACAGGCGTCTCGATTTCGAGGAATCCCTTCGAGTCAAGGAAATTACGTACAGCAATGCAGAATTTGTGACGCAATTCCAGGTTTGCACGAACATTCTCACGGCGCAAATCCAAATAGCGGTATTTCATGCGCAAGTCGTCACCGCCATCAGTGTTCGTTTCGATGGTAAATGGTGGAACAAGCGATTCGTTGAGAACCGTCATTTCGCTGACGATAATTTCGATATCGCCAGTTGGTATTTTTTCGTTCTTGGCGTAGCGCTCATTCACGGTACCTTTTACCTGAATGACATATTCGCGTCCCAATTTGTTAGCTTGTGCACAGAGTTCTGCATTTGTCTCTTCGTTGAATACGAGCTGTGTTATGCCATAGCGGTCACGCAGATCAACGAAGGTCATGCCACCCATTTTACGGCTACGCTGCACCCAGCCGGCCAGTGTTACCTCCTGTCCGACATTGCTAATGCGCAGTTCTCCGCAAGTGTTTGTTCTATACATGTTGTTTTGATATTTTTTTGTGCTTCGTATAATAATGCCTGTTGCCATGTGGCGGGGTGTGTGACAAAATTATAGAAACCAAGGTCTTATTTCGCTGCGAAATTACGAATATTGTTTGATACAGAAAAACGTGTGTTGAATTTATTTTACTTTTACGCCATAAACGTGCCGGTGTATGGTGCCAGTGACCTTGTCGAACCCTTTTGTTGTAAAGACCGGGTCCGTACTCATGATACGGAGTTCGATAGGAGCGTCACACGGTCTGTATGCAGGCTGCATATATGGGAGTTCGGACAATGTGAACCCATGTTTGTTGTAAAAGGTTATTCTGCGCTTGCTGATGTCGTCGGTGGGCATTTCCACTTCCAATACGACAGGTTTGCCTTGGCAAGATTGTTTGAACGTATCAATAGCCTTTCCGCCAATGCCGTTCCCACGTAGCGACTTAGAAGTTGCAAAATGCTCTATATAGATAAAATTCTCGAAATCCCAATATGAAATAAAGCCTGCAAACACATCATCTGACAATATTTCTATTATGCAAAAATGATTGCGTGTTTGCCACAAGTCCAGCCATTGGGCAACGGGACGTCGCTCAATCTTAGGGAATGCTTCTGTGTACAATGCAATAGCCTGGTCGATACTCTGTTTCGTGATTTGTCTGATCTGCATAAACGTTGTACGTAGTTAGTCTTGTTCAACAAACTTCAGACTCAGTATTTTGGAGAGCCTGTTTCGAAGGGCGCATTCATCGTCTTGTCGCACAGAAACCGTGAGAATTGTGCCTTGAAGATCATAGTCGCGTTGCGTAATGTCGGCCCCAGCTTCGCGTATAAATCGCATGGCGGTGTCAGCGTCGGTGTAGGGAATTGACACAATCAAGGTCGAAGTAATAATCTTTTCTTCACACTCGGCAAGGTTTAGTGCTTCGCCCATGCAGGTTTTATATGCAACTCCTAATGGCCCTGTGCCTAACTTTACTCCACCAAAATATCTTACCACAATACCTAAGGTGTATGTAAGGTTGTGCGACACAATCTGACCTAAAATGGGGCGGCCAGCGGTTCCGCTCGGTTCACCATCATCGTTTGCGCGTGTCGTTTTGCCATCGTCGCCAATGACGTAAGCGTAGCAAACGTGCCGTGCATCGTAATATTTCTTTTTATATGTAGCTATGATGCTCTTGGCTTCATCTTCGCTCTCAACGTGCATGGCGAATCCCAAAAAACGAGAGCGCTTTTCGGTCAATTGGTATTCGGCTGATGACGTTATCGTCAAGTATGTGTCCATAAGAATGTCAGATTGTTCTATAAAGACCGTAAATTCTACTACAACTAAAAATAACTACGGGGAAGCCTTTGCAGACCTCCCCGCGATGCAACGTGCCGTAGCACATGCTAACTCCTCATCGAAGCTGTCGCAAAGGTAATAATAATAATTTAATAAACAAGCGTTATGAACAAATTTTTCTTTTTTCCCCGCAGTGTCCAACCGATACAAGCATCTCATCGGCGGCTTCATCGTCGCCACACTTGCCGGTTCTTTCTATGCTGCCGTATATGCAGCCATAGTCGCCGCATCGTGCCTCGAACTCAAAGACCATCTCTACGGCAACTCTCGGGACTGGACAGACTGGCTCTGCACCCTCCTCAGCGGTATCTATGTGTTCAAATGGTGGGTCGCTTTGTGTCAGTCCAATATGGTAAAGGTACGGGACTTTTGTATCTGAAGTTGGAGCAGTGCTACTGCCAAGGTGAGCGGATTTGTGAAAATGCTGGTGGTCTGATGATTATGAATGTCAGATATCTTGCTTAAAGATGTGTGTTCATAATACAGACCACCAGCATTGATGAAAGCGTTCCTCGCCTTAGTTAAAGTGATAAAGGAATGTCGCGATGCCAGACAGCGCGGGCTTCTTTTGGTCTTTTATCTCGATGGTGAACTTGATTTCCACCTTGCAGATGCCGCGCAAGTTGGCTATGCTGTGCAATGTTGCCACCAGGCGCACGCTTTGGCCGCTCAACACGGCCTGGCCGTACTTCATCTTGTCCATGCCATAGTTTACCATCATCTTGAGATTGTTCACCTTGATGATTTGCTCCCACATATAGGGCAGCAATGATAGAGTCAAATAGCCATGTACAATAGTTTGTCCAAATGGGCCGTTCTTGGCCTTTTCGGGGTCAACGTGTATCCATTGGTGGTCAAGTGTGGCATCGGCAAATGCGTTAATGCGGTCTTGGTCAATTTCGAGCCAGTCAGACTTGCCAAGTTCTTGTCCAAGATATTTTTCAAATTCTTCGTAAGAGTTGATAGTCAGCATGTTAAGTGTAATGTTTTAGAGTAATAAAATAATTATTGTCTTGATATCTCGTCCATAGTCAGAGAGGTAATCAGCAGTTGCGGGTCAATCTCGGCCGAACATTTGTATTGTCCGAAGGTTTTGCCTTCGTTGTCCCGTTCAATATGTTGGTCCACGCTGAATGTGGCGATGTAGCTTCCGTTGCTGTTCTTCTTTATTTGGAAGTCGCGGTTGACAGTGAACTGAACACTCTGAATGTGCTCATTAAACATACCTTGAATAGTACTGAGTACGGTCGCCTTACTTGCATTGTGCTGGTGCAGGAATGTTTTCATTGTCGAGGCAATGTTAGTACATATCTTGCTCTCGTCTTGTGCTGCAAAACCATTGTAGAAATCCGTCACGATGTTCATGATCTGTATACGCTCATCATCGCTAACTTCTTGGTCGCGCAATGTGCCTTGAGCAATTGAGGCTTCTGAGGCATATCGGCCGTCGGGGTGTGCGTCAAGATAACGTTGAAAAGCCTCAGGTGTACCGAGCTTTTGAGCTGTGATATAATCAAGTGAGTCTATCTTGATGTCGCACAGGCGTCCGTATTGTATGTCTGAGTATGTATTCTTAAAGTTGATGAAGTCATTTACGTTGTCAGACAAGGAAATACTCTGCCATTTTGAAAGCATTGCTTCAAGTGTGTTTAAGCGTTGACGCACTTCGTCGGCATGCTCGCTGTTCGGGTATTTTTCCAAGAAATCTCTGTAGTCTTGCGGGTTGTCATTGTTTTCGAGCACTTCGTATGCCATTTCCTCTTGCGATGCGGCATTGCTCGAAATGATATAGTACGATGCGCCACCTATAATAAGTAGCAAAATGACAATCGTTGCGATAATCCAATTCCGTTTTTTGTTGTTCTTTGGCTGTAAAGCTGATGCCTGAGCCATGTCTTGAGTAGCGGTTCCATTAGTGGGTTGCTGACCGTCTGCCACATTAGAGGGTTGTGCACTGTCGTTTGGGCTGACTGTGCCTGTGGTTTGTTGTTCCATGTTATGTTGTTTTATTAAATGCTTGGTTCGAAACTTGCAAAATGTGTGTCTCGTTCTTTTAATTGTGCAAAATTACATCAACGAAGCATATAAACAAAACAATGCCATGCTTTTTTGGGCATTTTCCCCTTCAGAATCTGTGTGCCCTAAGTGAGTATGTGGTGTGAAATAAATGGACTGTGGATCAATATAATGGTGCGCATGAGCAAAACTATATTGCACGTTGACGATAATAAAGACGAAGAGAGTATTGTATAAGTAATGTCAATAAAAATGTGCAGGTGTCACACTCCTTTGCACCACGTTATCTATATTACATGCACTATTTGCGTAAATTGTCTGCACTCTGCACTAAAACTCTTAAATGCTTGAATAAGAGCGTGTTATGGCGTGTAGGTAACGTTGATTTTTGTATGCACTTCGGCGATGCTATCTACACTTGTCTGCACTCGAAATGTTGGTGTCTGCACTGTCTGCACTACCATGTGTAGTTACTTGCACTGGCAGCGTGTCATTTCGGTATAGGGAGACAGAAAAAAATGTCGGACTAACAGGAGTTCCTCTCCCCCTATGCTGTTTCGGCGCCCTGGCACAAGCGAATAAACTTTATCTGCTGACGGGTGCAGACAAGAGTGTATATGAAAAGACTTGGTGTATACACCGTGTAACATATTGAATATCATTGTATTACGCGCAAAAGTGCAGAGTGTAGACAAAAATGCCATAAACAAAAAACGAGAAGGTAAACGACATTATGTGTCCGCGTGCATATAGTATGTTTACACTTCACATGGTAAGTATGCCACTCCGCATAATCGGAAAGCTAAAGTTCTGATCTGAATGTAGGCGAATATTGTGTGCCAATGTCTCATTTCTCATGTTCTTATTTGCTGTATAAATGGTGTAATGAGCGAAAAATGAAATCATTTTTCATATCAACTGAGTTTGTTGTTGTATCTTTGCATAAGATAGGCTGCGGTTCAGCAAAGATTGCAAGTAAACCTGCATCTCTGCGCTCACCTTGCACTATCTTTGCATAAGATAGGCTACGGTTCGGCAAAGATTGCAAGTAAACTTGCATCTCTGCACTCATCTTGCACTATCTTTGCATAAATTTTATACGACATAAATAATGCAACAATACAAAAACAATATAATAGGCGCAGTTTTGTGCTGCATCTTTCTGCTGATGGTATTGTCAGGGTGTGGCAGTGCGGAGAAATCAATAAAGAGGGGCGATGCCGCACTTGCACTTGGCGAATATGCCGAAGCTGCAGCGCAATATAAACGGGCTTATGGGCAAACCCCGGCTACAGACAAGAAAAGACGTGGGTTCGTAGCCTATAAGATGGGTGATGCTTACAGACGCTATGGCAATGTGGCCAGAGCAGTCGGTGCATTTCAAAATGCTGCTCGTTATGGTGTAAAAGATACTTTAACCTATTTGCATTTGGGCGATATGCTTCGTCTGCAGGGCAATTATAAAGGAGCGGAAAATGCTTATAGGGCTTATGCCGATTCCTTTCCTGGCGATTTGCGCGCAGAACAAGGTATTAACGATTGCCTTACTGCTCCCTCTGTCAAACAGACCGGTTCGGCCTATAGTGTCAAGTTGGCTACTTTGTTTAATAGCTCGCGTTCAGACTTTAGTCCGGCTTATATGGGCGTTGATGCGCAACAGCTGTATTTTACGTCAACGCGTCAGCAGGCAAAGGGGGATATTAGCAGCATTACAGGTATTAAGAACGGTGACATATTTTTCTCCAAAAAAGACGAAAAAGGCAAGTGGAAAGTGGCTGAGGCTGTGGAGGGAGATGTAAATACCGAGAACGACGAAGGTGCTTGTGCCTTTACACAGGACGGAAAAACGATGTATTTTACAGTGTGTCGCACCGATCCTTCTTATCCCCGAATGGCTGAAATTTGGAGTTCGCAGCGTACTGATGCCAAATGGAGCAAGCCTGTGCAAGTCAAGATTTCTAATGACACGCTGTCCTCGTTTGCACACCCCGCAGTTTCTCCTGACGGACGATGGTTGTATTTCTCGTCGGACATGCCGGGTGGTCAAGGCGGTTTAGATTTGTGGCGTATAGAACTTGGTGGCAAGCATGGCATGGGGCGCTTAGAAAATCTCGGTCCGGCCATCAATACAGCTGGCAACGAATGTTTTCCGACATGCCGTCCCTCAGGCGAGCTGTATTTCTCAAGTGACGGACACATCAGTAATATGGGCGGACTTGACATTTATCGTGCAAAGGAGGACACCATATCAAACGAATGGAAGGTTGAACATCTACCTTCGCCTATAAATTCAAATGGTGACGACTTTGGCATGACATTCGAGGGCGTACATAATAGGGGCTTTTTCTCGTCAAACCGGGCAACTGGTGGGCGAGGTTGGGACAAAATATATGAATTCTCATATCCTGAGGTACTGCAGAGTGTAAAAGGCTGGGTGTATGAGCAAGATGGGTACGAATTGCCTGCGGCCGTCGTATATATGGTAGGCAGTGATGGTACAAACGAAAAGATAGGCGTCCTTTCTGATGGTTCATTTGTGAAACCTCTCAAACCAGGGGTTAGCTATCTGATATTGGCCACGTGTCAAGGATATCTGAACGTTTGCAACGAGTTGCGTGCCGACACAACTGAGGTTGAAAAGCAGCATGTGTTGCAATTCCCATTGCCGAGTATCAGTTCTCCTGTGCTGGTGCGTAATGTGTTCTATGAGTTTGACAAGGCCACCCTCACCGATAATTCGCGCGAGGCGCTTGATCGCTTGGTTAAAATGCTTAATGAAAATCCTAATGTGACAATCGAACTTGCGGCTCATTGCGATTATCGTGGTAATGCAGAGTACAACTTGAAATTGTCGCAGCGACGTGCAGAGAGCGTGGTGCGCTACTTGACAGAACATGGTATAGCGTCTGACCGCTTGACCGCAAAGGGGTATGGCAAAGAAATGCCCAAGGTGGTGAATAAAAAGCTGACGGAAACTTATCCCTTCTTACATGAAAACGACACATTGAGTGTGCCGTACATATTAAAGTTGCCGGCAGACCAACAAGAAGTTTGTAATGCCTTGAACCGGCGTACAGAGTTCCGCGTACTGCGTACAACTTATGGGCTGTTCGATGCCAACGGAAACTTAAGACCGGAAGCGCTGCGCAAAACTGGGGATTAGTAGAGATATAAGAAGCAAAAACGAAAAGAAAATAATAAGATGATAATAGCAAAGTTCTTGAATGCCTTCGGGCGTTACCTCATGTTGATGGGACGAACATTTTCGCGCCCGGAACGCATGCGTATGTTCTTAAAGCAGTATATAAAGGAGATGGTGCAGCTTGGCGTCGACTCCATAGGTATTGTATTGCTTATATCGTTCTTTATCGGTGCAGTGATTTGTGTTCAGATAAAGTTGAACATACAGAGTCCTTGGATGCCGCTATGGGTGTCGGGGTATGTCACACGCGAAATCATGTTGCTTGAGTTCTCATCGAGTATCATGTGTCTTATTTTGTCGGGCAAGGTTGGGTCAAACATCGCCTCCGAATTAGGTACTATGCGCACTACGCAGCAGATTGATGCACTGGAGATAATGGGGGTCAACCCGGCTTCGTTTTTGATTTTGCCCAAAATTACGGGGCTTGTCACTATCATGCCTCTCTTGGTTGTGTTCAGCACCTTTAGTGGTATAATAGGTGCGTATGCCACAGCTTATATTGGCAATATCATTACACCGTCCGATTTAACGGCTGGTCTTCAGCACTCTTTCACACAATGGTTCTTCTGGATGGGCGTAATTAAATCGCTATTCTTTGCATTTATCATTTCGAGTGTGTCTTCATTTTATGGTTATAATGTCGAAGGTGGAAGTATTGAGGTGGGAAAGGCAAGCACCAATGCTGTGGTGTCGTGCTCTATGCTCATATTGTTTTCTGATTTATTCCTTACACAATTACTCTCATGATTGAAATTAAGAATTTACATAAGTCGTTTGATGGCAAGGAGGTGTTGAAAGGGATAACCTCAACATTTGACAGTGGTAAGACCAATCTTATCATTGGTCAAAGCGGTTCGGGCAAAACAGTGCTGATTAAGAACATCGTGGGTTTGTTTGAACCCACCGAGGGCGATGTGCTTTACGATGGCCGCAGTTTTATGCAGATGACAAAGCGCGAGCGCGCCATGCTACGTCGTGAAATGGGTATGATTTTTCAAAATGCGGCGTTGTTCGATTCTATGTCGGTGCTTGAGAATGTGATGTTCCCACTCGACATGTTTTCAAATGACAGTTATAAGGAACGTGTACGTCGTGCACAATTCTGTCTTGATCGCGTCAATTTAACAGATGCCGGAGCAAAGTATCCTGGTGAAATTTCGGGTGGTATGCAAAAGCGTGTGGCTATTGCGCGAGCCATTGCCTTGAACCCCAAATACTTGTTCTGCGACGAGCCAAATTCTGGTCTGGACCCTAAAACCTCTTTGGTTATTGACGAGTTGATACATGACATAACCAAAGAGTTTAACACAACCACAATAATCAATACGCATGACATGAACTCTGTGATGGGCATTGGTGAGCACATTTTGTTTATCTATCAAGGACACAATGAGTGGGAGGGGACAAAAGATGATGTCATGTCATCAAGCAATGAATTACTCAACAATTTCATATTTGCTTCCGACTTGTTCCGTAAGGTAAAGGAGGTAGAGCAGCAGGAAGAGAAAAAGCACCATGCTGTAAAGTAGAGGCTGTTGTGTTTCCCTTACTGCTTATATAACTATAATGTGTTGGTAGGTCTTGTTGGCCGATAAACGAATGTTGAGATTTGTTCGCCAATGAATTTATCGATTGTTTGGTAAAACTCGGTAGAGCATGTTCCAACTTGTAAAGGAACTTGAAGGCTTAATTTTTCTCTTGGTGAGAAATATGTTTATGTGTAACCGTAAGTTCGGAGTGGTATTGTAATATACATGTTAGTATTCTATTAAGTCTCGTGTATATTACAATGCCATTCCGAACTTGCGGTTACAGATATGTCAAGCAACTGCTTGGGAACGCATCATAATGGCTGATACACTTGGACAGCGCTGTGTGACATAAATGCGAATATTGTGCATTTTATCTTACAAAATGTAATTATTATATGTATAATATCTGTTATTATGAAATTATTCGTGCATAATGCGTTATTTTGAAAGATAAGTCATTATCTTTGCATGACGACAAGCAAATATGCCATGCAATCAAGCGCAAACCATTGGCATTTTGCATTGTAATATAGGCAAGTAACAACAATAAGAATAAGTCACACGCATAAAAACACAATACGAGGACGCTATGCATAAACAAGACAATTTTAACGAAGGGCTTTATCGCGCTGAGAACGAGCACGACGCTTGCGGCGTAGGCATGATAGTCAACATTCATGGAGGGAAAAGCCATGAATTGGTTGATTCTGCTTTGAAGGTTCTTGAAAACATGAAGCACCGCGGTGCCGAGGGCGCAGACAACAAAACTGGTGATGGTGCGGGCATCATGCTGCAAATACCTCACGAGTTTATTTTGCTGCAAGGCATTCCTGTTCCTGAAAAGGGCAATTATGGTACTGGCTTGGTATTTCTGCCAAAAGATGCCGCAGAGCAAGAACAGATACTCAGTATTTTTATTGAAGAAATAGAGCGTGAGGGGTTATCGCTCATGCATTTGCGCACTGTTCCTACCAATTCTGACATATTGGGCGAGGAGGCACTTGCTACAGAACCCGCAATAAAACAAGTGTTTATAACGGGTGCAACTCCCGAAACTCTTGAACGCAAACTGTACATCGTTCGTAAAAAGGTAGAGCGTCGTATTGATAATAAGAACTTCTATATTTGTTCGCTTTCGTCAAAGAATATTGTGTATAAGGGTATGCTCTCTTCTACGCAGTTGCGTGAGTATTACCCAGACTTGACACAGCCTTACTTTACCAGTGGACTCGCAATTGTTCACTCACGTTTCTCTACAAACACGTTCCCTACATGGGGATTGGCACAGCCCTTCCGCTTGTTGGCGCATAATGGCGAGATTAACACCATTCGTGGCAATCGTGCGTGGATGGAAGCACGTGAGTCTGTGCTTTCAACTCAAACGCTTGGCAATATAAAGGATATCCGCCCCATCATACAACCCAACATGAGCGACTCGGCTTCGCTTGACAATGTGCTTGAGTTCCTGGTTATGTCGGGCTTAAGCTTGCCTCATGCCATGGCCATGTTGGTGCCGGAGAGCTTTAATGACAAGAATCCCATTTCTGAGGATCTTAAAGCATTCTATGAATACCATTCTATTTTGATGGAGCCGTGGGACGGCCCAGCTGCATTGTTGTTCAGCGATGGCCGTTTTGCGGGCGGTATGCTTGACCGCAATGGTTTGCGTCCGGCTCGTTATTTAATAACCAAGAATAACACCATGGTGGTGGCGTCAGAGGCAGGCGTGATAGGTTTTGAGGCTTCTGAAATAAAGGAAAAGGGCCGTTTGCAACCTGGCAAAATTCTGCTGATAGATACGCAGGAGGGCAATATTTATTATGATGGCGAGTTGAAGGATCGTTTGGCCACGGCGCACCCTTACCGTCAGTGGTTGTCGGCAAATCGTATAGAACTTGATATGCTGAAGAGTGGCCGAAAGGTAGAAAACACGGTTGAGCAGTTTGACAAGCACTTGCGCATATTTGGTTATACACGCGAGGACGTGGAGCGCACCATTACCCCTATGGCCACTAATGGCAGCGAGCCGATAGCCTCTATGGGTAATGATACACCGCTTGCCGTGCTATCAGATCGTCCGCAGTTATTGTTCAATTATTTCCGTCAACAGTTTGCCCAGGTTACCAATCCGGCCATAGACCCGATTCGTGAGGAACTTGTCATGTCGCTCACGGAGTACGTAGGCGCAGTGGGCATGAATATTCTGTCGCCCAATGAGAGCCATTGCAAAATGGTACGTTTGCCTCAGCCTATATTGACAAACCGTCAGCTCGATATTCTTTGTAACATTCGCTATAAGGGATTTAACACCATCAAACTGCCAATGGTGTTTGAAGCATCGAAGGGTGCTGAAGGTTTGAAGGAGGCTCTCGACAATCTTTGTCACATGGCGGAGCAGAGCGTGAATGATGGCATAAATTATATCATACTCTCAGACCGCGGTGTAGACGAAACACATGCAGCCATACCATCTTTGCTCGCGGTTAGTGCCGTGCATCATTACCTTATATCGGTGCAAAAACGTATGGAGACGGCGCTTGTGGTTGAGAGCGGTGAAACGCGTGAGGTGATGCATGCAGCCTTGCTTATTGGCTATGGCGCAAGTGCCATCAATCCTTATATGGCCTTTGCTGTACTTGACGATTTGGTAAAGCGCGGCGAGGTGCAGATGAATTACGAAACAGCAGAGAAAAACTATATAAAGGCTATTTGTAAGGGTTTGTACAAAGTTCTTTCAAAAATGGGTATCAGCACTTTGCGCTCATACCGTGGAGCCAAGATTTTCGAGGCCATTGGTTTGAGCGATGAACTGTTGCGCACCTATTTCGGTACACCGGCTGGTACTGTCGGTGGTGTGCATCTTGATCAGATAGCCCGTGATTACGTAAAATTTCACGATGAGGGTTATGCTCCCGATTATGCAGATCGTGAATTGGAAGGCTTGCTTCCGTATGCCGGTTTGTTCAGCTATCGCAAGGATGGCGAAAAGCATGCTTGGAATCCTGAAACTATTTCGACTTTGCAGTTGGCTACACGTTTGGGAAGTTACAAGAAATTCAAAGAATTTACCCGTTCGGTTGATGAGAAGCCAAGCCCCATATTCTTGCGTGATTTCTTTGAGTTCAAGAAAAATCCTATTCCAATTGACGAGGTAGAATCGGTTGATGATATCGTAAAACACTTTGTGACTGGTGCCATGTCGTTTGGTGCCATCAGCAAGGAAGCTCATGAGGCTTTGGCCTTGGCCATGAATAAATTGGGCGCTCGAAGCAATACTGGCGAGGGTGGCGAGGATAATGAACGCTTCCACGAACAGTTTGACGGCATATCGTTAAGCAGCAAGACAAAGCAGATTGCCTCAGGCCGATTTGGCGTAACCACAGAATATTTGGTAAATGCTGAAGAAATTCAAATCAAGGTGGCTCAAGGAGCAAAGCCGGGTGAAGGCGGACAGTTGCCAGGTTATAAGGTAAACCAGATTATTGCCAAAACTCGTCATTCTATACCGGGTATTTCATTGATTTCTCCTCCGCCTCATCACGATATTTATTCAATTGAGGATTTGGCACAGCTCATCTTCGATTTGAAAAATGTCAATCCGAAGGCCCAAATCAGTGTTAAGCTCGTAGCCGAGAGCGGTGTTGGTACCATTGCTGCCGGTGTGGCAAAGGCTAAGGCAGACTTGATAGTTATTTCTGGCGCCGAGGGTGGTACCGGTGCATCACCTGCCTCTTCGATGCGTTATGCTGGTATATCGCCTGAAATTGGACTTTCAGAGACGCAGCAAACGCTTGTATTAAATGGTTTGCGTGGTCAGGTGCGCTTGCAGACTGATGGACAAATCAAAACAGGCCGTGATATCATAGCCATGGCATTGTTGGGTGCCGAAGAGTTTGCTTTCGGTACAACAGTGCTGATCGTGTTGGGCTGTGTCATGATGCGTAAGTGTCATGCAAACACCTGTCCTGTTGGTGTGGCCACACAAAATCCCGAATTGCGTGAACATTTCCGTGGCCATTACGAGTACGTGGTTAATTACTTCCGTTTTCTTGCACAGGAGGTGCGTGAGTATTTGGCAGAAATGGGCTACCGCCACTTTAACGACATTGTTGGCCGCGCCGACCTTATCAGTGTGCGCAAGCCAAATGATGGTTCAAAGGCATCGACGCTCGAATTCGGCCGTTTGCTCCATCGTATAGATAGCACTGCTGCCATACACCACGTTACAGCACAGCATCACAATATTGACACCGTGCTCGACCAAGCTATCATAAAGGCTGCTGCCGAAGCTATTGACAACCAGAAGGAGGTGTCGCTCGAGTATGCCATAGCCAATACAGATCGCTCAGTAGGTGCCATGCTTTCAGGTGCGGTAGCATCTAAGTATGGTCAGAATGGTCTGCCCGACGAAACTATCAATATAAAGTTCAAGGGTTCAGCAGGTCAAAGTTTTGGTGCTTTCCTTACGCATGGTATCAATTTCAAACTTGAGGGTGAGGCTAATGATTACCTTGGCAAGGCCCTTAGTGGTGGCCGCATCGCCGTTATGCCGCCAGTACGTTCAAGTTTCAATGCCGAGGCCAACACCATTGCTGGTAACACATTGTTGTATGGTGCAACAAGTGGTGAAGTTTACATCAATGGTATGGCAGGTGAGCGCTTTGCTGTACGAAACTCTGGCGCAATAGCCGTAGTTGAGGGAGTCGGCGACCACTGTTGTGAATATATGACCGGTGGACGTGTAGTGGTGCTTGGTGAGACAGGTCGCAACTTTGCCGCTGGTATGAGTGGTGGTGTGGCATACGTTTGGGACAAGAACCACAATTTCGACTACTTCTGCAACATGGAAATGGTAGAACTCTCGCTCATAGAGGACTCCGCTTCACGCAAGGAATTGCACGAACTGATCAGGCAGCACTACCTTTACACAGGCTCGCAGTTGGCTCGTACCATGCTCGACGACTGGAATCGTTATGTTGACGACTTTATTCAGGTTACTCCCATTGAGTACAAGCGTGTGCTTGCAGAGGAACAGATGCGCAAGTTGCAGCAAAAGATTGCTGAAGTACAAAGAGATTATTAACATAATATGTCAATATACAAGGCAAACTGACCATGGCTGTTGCAGCAGTGAAGCAAGGTCATGCCAGTTCGCCTCAGCCTTCAAGTGAAGTAATCTTTCGAGGGCAAAAATATATACGATAAAATCATGGGAAATCCTAAAGCTTTTCTCACTGTTCCTCGTCAAGATGCAGGTTATCGTCCTATTCATGAGCGTATAGCCGATTTTGGTGAAGTTGAACAAACACTTAATACAAGTGACCGCCGTTTGCAGGCATCGCGCTGCATGGATTGCGGTGTGCCTTTTTGCCATTGGGCTTGTCCGCTTGGCAATCGTCCGCCCGAATTTCAAGATGCCATTTACAAGGGTGAATGGAAGATGGCATACGAAATACTTACCGCTACGAATGATTTTCCCGAATTTACGGGCCGCATTTGCCCGGCATTGTGCGAAAAAAGTTGTGTGCTTAAGTTGTCTATGAATGCCCCCGTCACCATTCGCGAGGATGAATGCTCTGTTATCGAAGCAGCTTTTCGCGAGGGGTACGTACAGCCGCGCAAGTTTGAGCGCAACGGCAAAAAGGTGGCTGTTATCGGTTCGGGTCCTGCGGGCTTGGCTGCGGCTAACCAGCTAAATCATCGTGGGTACGAGGTAACGGTTTATGAGAAGGATGAATATCCTGGCGGTTTGTTACGTTTCGGCATTCCTAACTTCAAATTGCAGAAAACGGTCATCGACCGCCGTATCAAAGTGATGCAAGCAGAGGACATCACGTTTAAGACCAACACTCCGGTTGACGTTGAAAAGTTGCCCGCAGACTACGATGCTTATTGCATTTGTACGGGTACTCCCACTGCGCGTGATTTGAAGGTGCCTGGACGTGACTTGAAAGGCGTGCATTTTGCACTCGAACTTTTGTCGCAACAAAATCGTGTACTGGCTGGGCAAACATTCTCGGCCAAGGAACGTGTTACGGCCAAGGGCAAACGTGTACTCGTAATTGGCGGTGGCGACACAGGTTCGGATTGTATAGGAACGTCGCATCGTCAAGGTGCAGTTAGCGTTACACAAATCGAAATTATGCCCAAACCACCAGTTGGCTCAAATCCCAATACGCCTTGGCCGCAGTGGCCAGTGGTGCTCAAAACATCGTCAAGCCACGAGGAAGGGTGTGAGCGCCGTTGGTTGCTCACTACCAACAAGTTTATAGGAACAAAGGACAATCGTGTGTGCGGTGCCGAGGTTGAAGAGGTTGAATGGAAACCTAATCCCGATGGTGGCAGACCAATCATGGTGCCAACGGGTAAAAAGGAGACTATTGAATGTGATATCGTATTCCTTGCCATGGGCTTCCTTCGTCCCGAACAGCCCAAATTCGCCGAAAACGTATTCGTTGCTGGTGATGCTGCAACAGGTGCAAGTTTGGTGGTACGCTGCATTGCAGGCGGACGCAAGGCTGCACAGCAGATTGATGCTTATTTGAGCAAGTAATTACGTTAGGTTGTCATCTTTTTGAAGGCCAAATATATAAGTAGGTGTTCAAAATTATTTTTACATTGAAAGTGCATTATCGGGGTGCAGATGTTTCCTTCGGGTGAGGGAGCATAGCGGGCTATGTGACCGAGGCCGAAGGGAACAGATGTACCTCGAGAATGTGCTTTCAATGTGAAAATGACACCTACTGATTGTATAAAATAATTTTGAACACCTACTTATATCCCATCTCTTTGTATTTGCAAGGAGGTGGGATTTATTTGTGTGCTGGTTTTTTGTCCGTTGCTAAATTACTCAACTTCCGGATTTAGCAGGTGCGGTACGAATAATGGCGGCGATCGTCCGTTGTCAAACGAAAAGGTGATGTACGTGTGGGAGTGATGAAAGCACAAAACCAAGCCTAAGTCATGCCACTTCGAACGTAGTAAGCATTTACCTCGAACGTAGTAAGCATTTACTTCGAACGAAGTAAGCATGTTGAACGACCGTAGTAAGATAACTCAAGTATCGTATTTAACTCAAACGCGCCCAATGAATTCTATAGGATGCCCAAGGCAAGCGAAGCGACACCCCGGTTTTCCCGTGTTAGAGCAGTCGCGCCTTGTAAGGACAAAAGTATGATGAAGCGCTTCTACTTCTGCCCTTACAGGTAGGGCGTCATTTCCTTGCTCAATTTAATCCAGGGCACTGCCCTATGTTATGTAAATACCTGTGCCCGCCTTGCCCCAATCCGAAACTTGAGTAAATTATTCACTCTTTTGTTTTGCATGTAAGTATGCTTGCGTTAACTTTGCAAGGCAAACAAGTTAATAAGGTTATGAAAAAAGTACTTCTTTATTTTATGCTCATGCTGTTGCCATCGTGTGTTATGGCACAGAATTCGCGTGGCAGAGTAAATCCCTCAATCTACTTAACAGGTGCTGTGCCTGTGGTCAATGGCTATGTGCAGTTTGACAAAACATATTATGTAAAGAACAAGTCGAAGGCTGCATTGATGGATTCCTTGCGCAATTATGTGCAGCGCGAATTGGTTGATGGTGAGGAACAGTTGCCGCAGGCACGTATAACCGAGGTAAGTCCGGATAGCGGCATAATAGCTGCCAGCATAGAGGAATACATGTATTTTAAGCGTACAAATTGGCAAATACACCGTGTGCGTTTTTATTATCAACTCGTTTTCCATGTGGCTGATGGGCAATTTGATGTGACAATGCGTCGTTTGCACTACCGTTATGACCCCGAAGTGACAGCTGGTGAATTTAACGATGACCGTCGTGCGGAGAATTGGATAACAGACGAAGCTGCTCTCACCAAGAACGGATCCAAACTCGCCCGTGTTTCAGGCAAATTCCGTTCATTCACTATAGATCGCAAAAATGAAATCTTTAAGGGCGCGGCCCTGGCTACAGGCGCTGTAGTAAAGCGTAAGGTTACTCGTGTGGTAGAGGTGGAGAGTGAAGAATAGCAGTAGGGCTTGCGTGATGGCGTGAGTATGCTAATGAAAACGAAATGCCCCGATGATGCAGATAGAATGATGAGCATGATGCTGAAGATAGTTAGGTCAGTGCTTTTCACATTCTCTGCATCATCGGGGCGTTATGGTATACTTGAAAATGTTCAATATCTTATGTGGCATCCTTCCTAATGTCTGTAAAACGGGGAGGAGGCTGAAGCAAGCGAAATAGCTTGTAAGTAAACGCATGATTACCTATTTGTGGGTATTGCTTTTTTGTGCATAAGGTTGTACTTTTGCATCTTGAATAAAGAATAAAATAAATTATTGATGAAACTTTCTGATTTACATACCGGTGAAAGGGGCGTGATTGTAAAAGTAGCCGGACACGGCGGTTTTCGCAAGCGCATTGTTGAAATGGGATTTGTGAAAGGTAAAACGGTAAAGGTTATACTTAATGCTCCTTTGCGCGACCCCATTGAATACGAAATTATGGGTTACAAAATTTCGCTGCGTCGTGAAGAGGCAAAACTCGTTGAGGTTATTAGCGAAACCGAGGCTGTGAATGATGCCCGCCTGCGCCACGATGAGAATTTGAACGCGCTCGAATCTGGTTCGGACGAAAGCGAGGAAGTGCGTATGCAATTGTCACGTCGTATGGAAAGCATGGCGGCAGACAAGCGTCGTGTTATCAATGTAGCCTTGGTCGGCAACCCTAATTGTGGCAAGACTTCATTATTCAACATGGCTTCGGGTGGACATGAACACGTGGGCAACTATAGTGGCGTGACGGTTGATGCCAAAGAGGGCTTTATGGATATGACCGTTAAGGTGCGCCGCAATGAAAAGGGCGAAATGGAGATCTTTCATGATAATTTGGGTCAGTGTGCTGATAATTGCGCTTCATGTGGCATAGGCAGCACTTGTAGCCAGAAAGATGCTGAGGGTTTTGAGGACAAAACCTATCATTTCCGCTTGGTAGACTTGCCTGGCACATACTCGTTGTCGGCTTATTCGCCCGAAGAGCTTTATGTACGACGCCACTTGATAGAGGATACGCCCGATATTGTGATAAACGTAGTGGACAGTTCCAATCTTGAGCGCAACTTGTACCTGACGACACAGCTTATTGACATGCACCAGCGAATGGTGATAGCTCTTAATATGTATGATGAGTTGCAGCATAGTGGCGACAAGCTTGATTACAAGCAACTTGGCAGTCTGTTAGGGGTGCCAATGGTACCGACCATTTCACGTACAGGCAAAGGTGTGCGCGACTTGTTTGAAAAGGTTATTGCTGTGTACGAAAATATGGGCGATACGGCACTTGAGCGCCATATACACGTTAACCATGGTAAGGAACTTGAGCATAGTATTGACCGTATAAAGTATGTTTTTCAGAAAAATCAGGATCTTCGATCAAAGTATTCTACACGTTATTTGGCTATCAAGTTCCTTGAAGGAGACAGCGAGGCTCAGCACTTGGTAGAGACCTTGCCGCAGCACGACGAATTAGTGGCTGTGCGCTTTGAGGAGACCAAGCGCATCAAGGACACATTGCACGACACGCCCGATAATGCCATAACCGATGCAAAATATGGATTTATACAAGGTGCATTGAAGGAGACATTCCAACCTCATGTTGGGAGACCTGGTAAAACTGTTACGGAAAAGATTGACGCGGTGGTGACGAATCGCTATTTGGGATTTCCGTTATTCTTTGCAGTATTGTTCCTTTTTTTCTACATTACTTTTCAAGTTGGTGCTTACCCGATGGACTGGATTGACTGGTTGGTGAGTCAAGTGTCGGCTTTTGTAAAGTATGCCATGCCTGATGGCGTGCTGAAGGACATGATTGTCGATGGCGCAATAAGTGGGGTAGGGGCCGTGATAGTGTTCCTGCCCAATATCATGATACTTTACTTGTTTATCTCGATTCTTGAGGACTCTGGCTATATGGCACGAGCGGCTTTTATCATGGACAAACTCATGCACCGCATGGGGTTGCATGGCAAGTCGTTCATACCAATGGTAATGGGCTTTGGGTGTAATGTGCCAGCTATAATGGCTACGCGTACGATCGAAAACCCGAAAAGCCGACTTATCACAATGCTGATTACGCCATTTATGTCGTGTTCTGCGCGCATACCTATATATGTGGTGCTGGTTGGCGCATTCTTCCCGCTCTACGGCGCATGGGTTATGCTGGGATTGTATGCCTTGGGCATCTTGGCAGCTATATTGATGGCCCGAGTGTTTAGTCGTTTCTTAATGAAGGGTGAGGATTTGCCCTTTGTTATGGAGTTGCCTCCTTACCGTATGCCGACTGCCAAATCTGTACTCATTCATACTTGGGAAAAAGGCCGTCAGTATCTGCAAAAGATGGGCGGTATTATTTTGGTGTTCTCTCTGATTATTTGGGCTTTGAGCTATTTCCCACATTCAACCGAAACGGACAATGTAGTGCCAACGCAGAGTACTGAAATTGTTGAGAACGGTCGTGCTGCAGCATCACCACAACATGAAGTGACGGTAGCAGAAACACAAACATCACCATCGTATTTGCAAAGAATAGGACAGTTTGTAGCGCCTGTCATGCAGCCTATGCACTTCGATTGGAAAATGAGTGTTGGTATATTGTCTGGTGTTGGTGCTAAAGAACTGGTGGTAAGTACTTTGGCCGTAATGTATGCGGGTGAAGATGTAGATGCCGACAGTGCTTCAACTGATACGCACCTGTCTCAAGTATTGCGGCAGAATATGACACCAGCTTCAGCCCTTGCATACTTGGTGTTTATACTGTTCTATTTTCCCTGTGTGGCTACAATTACGGCAATTAAAAATGAAAGTGGTGGTTGGAAATGGGCTACATTTACAGCCGTTTACACAACAATATTTGCCTACGTAGCATCACTATTGACTTATTTGATAGCGTCGCAGTTTTAAGAGGGTATATAAGCCCTGTTGTTAAACTCCGAATAGCATAATTATCATGCCCGAAGTCCCGCGAAACTGGACTTCGGGCTTTCTTTTCTTAATCGTAATAAACTCGAAATGCCCGTTTTATAAAATATTCTTCTGTTGTCATGATATTCTGTTTTGCTGCAAAGGTGTTGAAAAAAGACATTTCTTGCAAATGCGACTAGTGTTGTAGGTCCTGCTTTTGTGTGTTTCGCGTTTCAATTTTCAAATAGTAAAACAAAAAAGTCTTTTCGTCAAAGGCGTGATAGGGGGAGTTCTATTGGACACAATAATATGTAATATAACTTTTCGCGGCCTTGGCAGATTATAGCCAAGGCCGCGAAACGGTAGTTTATAACTTATTGCTATCTGGTAAAACACCAGCCTATTTATAATAAGGATAAATGTTGGTTTTCAGTGCTATCACCCATTCATTGATGCAATGAACTCTACATTGTCTTTTGTGCCTTCCAGTCGTTTCTTGACATCGTTCATGGCTTCAAGAGCATTCATGTCAGCAATGTAGTTGCGCAAGATCCACATACGTTTGCGCGTTAATTCGTCTTGCAACAAATCGTCTCGTCTGGTTGATGAAGCAACAATATTAACTGCAGGGAATATGCGCTTGTTAGCCAGTGCGCGGTCAAGTTGCAATTCCATGTTACCAGTACCCTTGAACTCTTCAAAGATCACTTCGTCCATTTTAGAACCCGTGTCAATCAGAGCAGTAGCAATAATGGTGAGGGAACCTCCACCCTCGATATTACGTGCCGCACCAAAGAAACGTTTGGGTTTCTGTAATGCGTTGGCATCGACACCACCCGAAAGTATCTTACCCGAGGTAGGTGCAACCGTGTTATAGGCACGCGCCAGGCGTGTGATGGAGTCAAGGAATATGACCACGTCGTGTCCACACTCAACCATACGTTTCGCTTTGTCAAGCACAATGCCGGCAATCTTCACGTGGCGTGCAGCAGGTTCGTCGAAGGTAGAGGCTATAACTTCGGCTTTAACGGTGCGCATCATATCTGTAACTTCCTCGGGGCGTTCATCAATGAGCAGCATCATCAAGTAGGTGTCCGGGTGATTGTGGGCAATAGCATTGGCAATGTCCTTCATGAGCATTGTCTTACCAGTCTTAGGTTGTGCCACAATCAGAGCACGTTGTCCCTTGCCGATAGGTGTGAAGAGGTCGACAATGCGGCATGATATGCTGTCGTTGGTTCCTGAGCAGAGGTTGAATTTCTCGTCAGGAAACAAAGGTACGAGATGTTCGAACGAAATACGGTCGCGCACATCAGATGGCTTAAGTCCGTTTATTCGTTCTATATCCATCAGGGCAAAGAACTTCTCTCCGTCGCGTGGTATCTTTACTTTGCCTTCAACTACATCTCCAGGTTTCAGACCCATTTGTCTGATTTGCGCGGGTGATACATAAATATCATCGGGCGAAGCAAGGTAGTTGTAATCAGATGACCTTAAGAAACCAAAACCTTCGGGTACGATTTCGAGCACACCGCGGCCGTCAAGCAAGTGGTCGGTTGGCTGTGGCAGTTCTGGCTGGTAGAATGTTTTGTTGTCGGCAACGGCCGGTGCAGGCTTCGAGCCATTGAACTCCTGCATCATGGGGTCGTCCTTGAAACGTCTGAATTTTGGACGATTCTCAAATTCGCTGTTAGGTCGCGTATTTGAATAATCATTGTGCTCAGATGGCACATTCAATTCTGTTCCTTCAAAAAATACGGGGATATCTTTGGTTATAATAAAACCGTCTTCATTGTTCGGATTATTAGTATTTGCCTTTTCTGCAACTTCTTGAACGGGCTTTTGCAGAAATTGTGGCATTTTGTTGCCCAATGTACGTTTAACCTCTTCCATGTCTAAAATGTCGGGCGAGGTTGACGTTTCAAGGCTTTTGTTAGCCTGCATTTGTTCAGCCACAAAGTCGGGCACCTCATCGGCTACTTGTGTTTTGCTATCCAGGGCATGGCTAATAGTGCTACTGCTATCATTTGCATCAGCGTCTGTTTCTTCCTCGTCTTCAGCCTTCTCTGTTGCGGGTTCTGTGGCCTTAAGTGCAGCTTCGGCAGCTTCGCGTGCTGCAATTTCAGCTTTAGAGGGGCGCCCCCTTTTGCGTTTAGGTGGCGCAATTATAGCTTCGGGTTGGGCATCTTCATCTGCCTTTTCCGAAGTTTGTTTTTTTGCCGACGCAGCCTCCTCAGCATCGTTCTCGGTGCTTTTAGCCGGAGTGAGGTTCGTTGAGAATATGTGGTCGGCCTCGTTCCTTTTAACGATGCGTGTACGCCGTTTAACTGGCGTTTCGTTACCAGCCGTTTGTTCGGCTTGTGCATCAAGTATGTCGTAAATCAAGTTTTCTTTTGATTTGCCTTCAATATCCTTGACGTTCAGTTGTTGTGCAATATCTTGCAAACCCGCTTCGTCTTTTTCAAGAAGTTGTTCTTTTGTCAAGTTTGTCATGTATGTTGTTGGTGTATTTACAAGTTCAATTAGTTTGTTCTCTGCGCTTTTGCATTCTTGCTGCGTGGTACACGTTTGTAACACACAATATGGTATTGAATACCATTGTATTGTTAAGACTCAAAGTCCGTTTGATGAATTATTGCGTAAGGGGGAATTTGTGTGCAGGTTAGTCTTAAAGCTTGCGTCCAAATAATAAAAGACTACTGCCAACAGAATGGGGAATGGTATGTGTGCGAATTGCAGATAGCTACCAATATAATTGTGTTTCCGCTCATTCAAAATGCAAATTTAGCAATCATTTTGTACATATACAATATTTTGTCTGTAAAAAACGGCTGTGGGGGGTAAAACTCTTTTTGTGCTTGATTGTGTGCGGCGTGAACTGAATTTAGTATTTTTGTGCCGAATTTTTCCATCATATAACAAACACAATAAATGAAACGATTACTCTTTATCTTGTTTGCGCTGCAAAGTATTGCATCTTACGGACAGATGTTCTCCATAACGGTGAAGGATGCAGCAACCAAAATATCGCTTCAAGGAGCAAGTGTGACCATTCTTGACAAAGACTCAGCTTTTGTCGATTCATGTCAGATGATTACAATCAATATGGGCGATAGAAAGAAGTACTTCTATGCTTCTCAAATAGAGGGAAGCAGTCCCTACTATTACATTCAGTGTGAAAAAAAAGGCTATCTTTCGCAACTGGTAAAAGTGGATGCAGCCGATGACATAAAACCCGAGCCCATCATGCTGAAACGTGCCCCTCGCACGCTGCGCGAAGCCACTGTCACAGCCACAAAGGTGATGATGGTGATGAAGGGCGACACCATAGTGTACAATGCCGATGCTTTTGAGTTGCAGAAGGCTCTATGCTCGATCAACTCATATCACGTCTGCCTGGCGTAAAGCTGAATGCAGGTGGTGTCATTACGGTCAATGGTAACCGCGTTAGTAACCTGCTGATTGACGGTAAAGACTTCTTTAATGGCGACGCCAATGTTGCCCTTGAAAACCTACCCGCCTATATGGTGAAGAACGTAAAGTCCTATCAGAAAGCGCCCGACAATGCTTACCTTACGCGCAAGGACAACAAACCACACGCTGACGACCCATGGGTGATAGACGTAATTTTGAAGAAAGAATATCACCAAGGCTGGATAGCCAATGCTGAAGCTGGTGGAGGTACCAAAGATAAATACTTGGGCCGAGGGTTTGGAACGTATTTTTCTGACCGAGCACGTGTTAGCTTTTATGGAAATGCCAACAATACCAATAGCAACCAACGCGCTGGAACTGACGGCAAGTGGGAGAACGAAGATGCCATGATGGGAGAGAACACGCTGCAAAAAGGCGGACTCTTTGCATCTTTTTATGGAGGAAAGAACAGCGAACGTCCTATTCGGTTTATAACCACCCTTGAAGCTTCGCATAACAAAGACGTAAATGAGAGTCGAGAAAATTCCGTAAACTTTTATGAATCAGGCAATACTTACGGAAAGGTGAACTCGCTCTATAACAGCAAAAACTATAACCTTAATTGGATTGGTGCGTTAAGCATTCCCACTTCGTTTGCTTACATTCATTTGGATCAATATTTTTACTATGCTTCTTCATCAACTAATAGCCAGCAACAATCCGTTTTAAGTCGTTACATTCTCCCAGACGAATGGACGAATATGACCGAAGGATTGGTAAACAGTTACACAGATTTAAGTCAAAGTAAAGCATCTAATCTGAGCTATGCTGCTTTGCTCGATGCCACAGTAAAATTGCCACATGACAAGGAATTTAGTGTGAATTTTGCTGTCAATACCCGTACTTCCACAGACAAGACGAATTCGTTGTATAATCTGATTACACAAGGCGTAGAACCGACTACCGACTTTCGAAATAGATACAACCATAACAAGCAGCAAAACCTTCAATTACTTGGTTCTATTGATTATCCACTGATAGAAATAAAGAAATCGCATGGTAAAATTTCTCATAACATAAGTACAAATTACCATATAGAGCATCAAAACCAACAAGGCGATCGAAACTTCTACCGTCTTGATCGCCTGGGCGGTGATTGGGCACTACCCGATAGAAAACTTTTGGGTCAATTACCTTCGACAACAGATTCTCTTGCACTTGCTACAGATTGGGGAAACACCAATCATACAACGACACGACAAACCATGCACAATGTAGGACTTCGTTATTCATTTGAGAAGAATGACTTGTATTTTCATGCCGCACTCCCTATGGCTTTCACACGCAACGTTATTGACGATTTGCGCATGAAAGATCAGCAACGACACATAGTGAAACATTATCAATGGTTGCAACCCTCATTCTCGCTTAGTTTCAAAAATATAAAAATGAGCGGTTCGATAGCTCATACTGCTCCTCAAATGAGTTTGTTGCTTGATGTTACCGATGATAGCAATCCCCTTTTTATCACCAAAGGTAACACCACCTTAAAGCCCACCAACATCTATAATGCCACTTTGGGCTACACCCTAAACAAAACGAAGCATGCACAAAATCTGAATGCAGAATGGGGCTATTCAGCTCAGCAAAATGCTGTTGGACAAGCTCGATACTACGATGCAGAAACGGGTGTAACGACATCAATGGCGCAGAACATCAATGGTAATTGGCAAACACATGTAACAGTAGGTTATGCTTGTAGCTTGGACAAAAAGCAAAAGTGGACATTTGACATGTCGGCAACTGAAACTTTTCAAAACAGTGTAGACTTTCAGCAAACCAGCCTCATGCCGACGAGTGCGAAGAGCGAGGTTAAGAATTGGTTCATGCAAGGGAACGTGGCTTTGGCTTACCACTGCAAACTATTTAATGCTGCTCTTAAAAGTGCCGTTGATTGGCAGCACGCTACGAGCAAGCTCACAGGTTTCCAAACCATTAACAGCATCAATCATCTGTACACCTTTACCAACCAATGGAGTTTGCCTTGGAACATGGTAATAGACACCGACTTGACTTACTATGTTCGTTCGGGTTATGCCGATCATTCTATGAATAGCCATGAGTGGATATGGAACATGGCCGTGGCCAAACGAATGTTGAAGAGCAAAGCCCTGTCACTCAAACTTTCAGGGCACGACATTTTGGCACAACGTCGTAGCATCGTGCGAACACTCAACGCCCAAGGCCGTACTGAGGCATGGCATAATGTAGTACCCCGTTATTTTATGCTAAGCCTCGTCTATCATTTTAGCAAATCACCTCGAAAGGAATAGAACCTAATAAAACGCGTTGGCGGAATTAGTAAACAAGTTGACAAGTTAACGGGTTAACAGGTAAGTTTGCCACGCTTTTTGAGCTTCTTACCATTATGGCTTTAATACAATAAGTAGTGTATAGCATACTTACTTGTTAACCTTGTCAACTTGTTAACCTAAAATTCCGCCAACGGGTTAATAAAAGTCTTTGTGACGGGAACTCTACACGTCCCCTCACTGCAATATTTGTTTTTATACACAACTCCTCCTTATGCGAAACGGCAAAAATGTGTTGCGAAGCAGCAATATATTGACCTATAGGTTGCAAAGGATGATAAAGCTTCATGTAACTCATGGATGAACTTGTCAAGCACTCCTATGTATCTGTTTTGCCGAGCCATGCTTTCACGTTTAGCTTCGGCTTCTAACTGAGCCTTTTCTTTTGCTTCTCTTTCCTTGCGTACTTCCACTCGTCTCCATACGTTTGTCATCTCAGGGCCTGTATGGAATGCTTACGATAAATCTTTCAGAATAATAAAAAAGCAATCACAAAACAAGTGTGGCAAGCTTGTGTCACAATCGTTTTGCGATTGCTTTTTTGGGAGGGTGCTGATTGGCGTGTGCCTAACAGCGCTCCTATGAATATGGGGTATCTGTTTGGATATTATATACTTAGTTCGTCAAGGACTTTGATGAGTTTCTTGTCCATAACCTTGCGTTTGCCCACGGCGTCGATAAAGGGCACGTACACAACTTCGTTGTTGCGCACGCCAACCATTACATTGCGCTGTCCTTGTACTAATGCTTCGATGGCACCCACGCCTACCTGCGACGCCAGTATTCGGTCGCGCGCTGAGGGGCTGCCGCCACGTTGCAGGTGGCCGAGTATGGATACGCGTACATCAAAGTTGGGGTATTCCTTGTTTACACGCTCTGCATAGTACATGGCGCCACATTTGGGGCTTTCGCTAACTATGACGATGCAGCTTTTCTTACTCTTGCGAATGCCTCGCTCCATAAATTCGATGAGCTGGTCGCTGCCGGTGGTGTCCTCGGGTATGATGGCAGCCTCGGCACCTGCTGCTATGGCACTGTTCTGTGCAAGGAAACCAGCATCACGTCCCATGACCTCAACAAAGAATATACGTTCGTGTGAGGTAGCTGTGTCGCGTATCTTGTCAACGCACTGCGTGATGGTGTTGAGTGTGGTGTCATAACCTATGGTGCTGTCGGTGCCATAAAGATCATTGTCGATGGTGCCAGGCAGTCCGATGCAGGGAAAGTCGTACTCTTCTGCCAGCATCATGGCGCCGGTAAGTGAACCGTTACCGCCTATGACAACAAGTGCATCGATAGATTCTTTGCGCAAGGTTTCGTAGGCTTTTTTGCGGCCAGCTGCGGTTTGAAACTCTTTGGAGCGTGCGGTGCGCAGTATGGTGCCACCTGTTTGTATGATGTTGCTGACGTCCTCGGTGGTAAATGGTTTGACCTCGTCGTGTATCAGGCCGTCGTAGCCACGGTAAATACCTTTTATCTTGAAGCCATTGCATATGCCGCTGCGTGTAACGGCGCGGATTGCTGCGTTCATGCCGGGGGCGTCACCACCTGAGGTGAGCACACCCACACATCTGATTTTACCCATGTCTTTTCTTTATTTTGTTTATGTTTTGTGTTTCTATTGAGATAAGTGCTGGTCTTGTGCCTTTGCTTGGGTTATGTATTTCAGCCCATAACAAGGCTCTGTGCAAGGAGTACGATGTAACCTACAACTGTACCAGTCAGCACTTTTGGCGCTATGTGGCGCAGATACCAACCAAAACTGATGCCCTCCATACGCATGAGCAGCATGCCAGCCACGCTGCCTGTGAGCAGCACGGAACCTCCAAGGGCTGTGGTGTAGCTGATAAGTGGCCATAATGTGCCATTGCAAGCGGTGAGGTAGCTCCATTCGCCGCTCAGATGGCCGAAAGCTTCGGTAGAGGCCAACAGGGTGGGGATATTACCGAACAAACTTGCCAAGACTGTAGTGATGCCACCAAGTATCCAGATGTTGCCAATGTGGTTCAGTAGCCATGTGGCGATATGTTGGAGCGCACCAGTTTCTGCGACAGCTCCGAGCATGAGCGTGAGGCCGACGTAGTACAATAGATTTTGCAGATTGGCATATTGCAGTGCGAGAGGCATGCGCTTGGCTACCATTTTGTCGCTACCAAGTAGCTGACGGTTGCACAGTTCGTTAACTATCCACAGGAGGGCTAATACGCATAGCGCACCCACAAAGGGGGGCAGCAGTGTGATGCGGTGAAAGCTTGGTATGAACCACAGGCCGCCAATGCCGACAAGGAGCATTAAGAGTCTTTGGGGGCGTGTAAGCACAGTGTCGTCGCCCCTGAATGGAAGGCGGTCGAGCGATAGCTCTACGCGTGGGGGCAGACTGCGTGCCAATAATGTAAGCATGGTGATAGCTGCTGCTATCATTGGCATGGCAAGGGTGAGAAAGTAGGTGGAGGGGGTAACAAGCTGGTCGTTCCACAGCCGCAAGCTTGTTATGTCGCCAATTACGGTTATAGCACCACCGCAATTGGCTGCCAGTACGATGACTGTGCCATATATGCGCCTTTGTTTGTCACTTTGTAGCACGGGGTGCATGATGGTGAGCATGAGCACAACTGTGGCCAGATTGTCAAGATTGGCAGACAAAACGAAAGTGAATATAAACAATAGCCAAAGCAGTTTGCGTGGCTTGCGTGTGCGCATCCACTCTGCTGCAAAGTCGAAACAACCATTGTTGTTGAGTATCTCGACAATGCTTGTTGTGGCAATTAAAAATAGTACGATGTTGGCACCTTTAACTACGTAGTTAAAGAAGATGTTTGACGCGATAAAATCCTTTGTCGAATGGGCTTGCAAACTGTTGTCGGCAAGGTAGATGGCATAGTCGGCTGCATGTTGGCTGGATACGAAATTGTTGCCTTGTGCTATGTAGAGCAACCAGCAACAGACGCCTGCAAACATGGCAACGGCTGCTTTGCTTATGTGGTTCAGCGGCTCTGTAGCAATAATCAGAAGGCCGGCCAACATGATTGCGAGTAAAACTACAGCCATAATAGCGACGGTGTTACAAACAAAAAAGTATGTGAGATTATTATGCTTGAGCGGCAAACGGGGCTCGAACCCGCGACCCTGAGCTTGGGAAGCTCATGCTCTACCAACTGAGCTACTGCCGCATTTCGTGTGCAAATATAATGGTTTTAGTCGGAATAATCGGAAATATTGTGGAGTTTTTTTGTGTATGCCAAGGTGGCAAGCAGGCAAGTTCGCTATTAAAAGTTTAGTGGGTTAAAAGGAAATCAGACTTATAGTACTGGTAAAAGTAACTATTAAGTTTTCTAACCCTTTAACCCACTAAATCTATTAGATAAGATATTGTGACGAGATGCTTTCGTTCTCCATTACACGGCGAATGGTTTCGGCAAGCATGCCGCTAACAGATAATTCCTTTACCTTATCGCATGTGCCGCGGTAGGGTATGCTGTCGGTGAATACCATTTCTTTGAGTGCAGATGCTTGAACGCGTTCGTCGGCAGGACCAGACATGATGCAGTGGCTGGCAATGGCACGTACGCTGTTGGCGCCGCGTGACATAATGAGGTCGGCGGCCTTAGTGATGGTGCCGGCAGTGTCGACAATGTCGTCAACCAATACGACGTCCATGCCTTCAACATCGCCAATGATTTGCATGTCTGCTACCTCGTTGGCCTTTTTGCGGCTCTTGTTGCAGAGTACCATGGGGCAATCGAGGTATTTGGCGTATGAAGCAGCACGCTTTGAACCGCCCACGTCGGGTGAGGCAATGCAGAGGTTCTTAAGATTTAAGCTCTTGATATAGGGGAGCATGACTGTTGAGGCATAGAGGTGATCGACGGGTACGTCGAAGAAACCTTGCTCTTGGTCGGCGTGGAGGTCCATTGTCATGAGTCGGTCGATGCCGGCTACACTCAAGAGGTCGGCCACCAATTTTGCGCCAATGCTCACGCGGGGTTTGCTCTTGCGGTCTTGACGAGCCCAACCAAAGTATGGAACCACAGCGCAAATGCTGCGGGCTGAGGCACGCTTGGCGGCGTCAATCATGAGGAGCAGCTCCATGAGGTTGTCTGAGTTGGGGAATGTGCTTTGCACAAGGAACACATCGCGTCCGCGGATGCTCTCTTCGTAGCAAACCTCAAATTCTCCATCGGCAAATTTTGTCACCGTGAGGTCTCCCAGCGGACAGCCAAGTTCCTCACAAATCTTTTCAGCCAAATAACGGGAAGCTGTGCCCGAAAAGACCATAAAAGAGTTGTTGTTCATCATTTTTGTTGTATGATTTGTTATTAAAGGTGTTTCTTTGGTTTTGAAGCCGTAGCTTTTGTGTTAGTCGGCGGCTTTACGCAATTTGCGGAAGTGTAATATAAGGTCTTTGAAATCTTGTGTAGAATGTATGCTGAAACGATTCCAAATGTCACCGAGTATGACTGCGCCTCCGAATCCGAGGTCCTTGACCTTTTGGATATTGTCGAGCTGTACACCTCCCAGGGCCATGACCTTGCGGTCTATTACGCCGCTTTGTGCCAGTTGTCGCAGGTTGGCGGTTGTGAAATGCGAGGCATATTGCTCCTTGGATATGCTATCGAAAATGGGTGAGAGAAATACGTAGTCACACTTCTTTTTGTGAGCCATAACCTCGTCAGCTGTATGGCATGAGCAAGATATGTGTCCTTTGTATTTGGGTGGCAACTCGGGATTGCGGTGGTTGAGATGTATGCCTTTCAGTCCATACTCATTTTTAAGATAAAAATGATCGTGTACAACGATTCTCTTGCGATAGCTCTCGGATATCAGTGTCAGCAGCCGCTCTGAGTAAACTGGTTCGGTGTCTGGCTTGCGCAGATGCAGAATTTCTAATCCTTCATCGAACAGGGCGTTTAGTATCTGATGTTCCTCCACGAAAAAGAATGGAGTTGTCATTAAAATCAGTTTCATGATGTGGCTGTCTATTTTGGTGCAAAGGTACAACATTTAATGTACTCACCAACATTTTGTCTTTATGTTTTTGTAACAATCTCCTTTTTCTTGACTTCGCCAATGCGTCACCCAATCAAATGACACAACTCATCGTTTTTCATTCTGCGCCATGTGATGGCGCAGAAAAGTGATGAAGTCTGGAGATTAGATTATGGCGTTTCATAGTTTGTGAGTTATGAAATTTGCCGCTAACGCGGAGGACATAAGAACATAAGTGCTGCAAAAGTAACACTAAGGCATTGAACCCATCAACAAAGTGTGCAACTTGTACACAAATATTTGCTTCCCTCCCCGACATCCCTCTTGTAAAAGAGAGTGTGTGCTTTTACTGCCATCTTACACTTTTTGTGCGTAACAAGTTGATATACAGATGTTTCAAGAGTGTAAGATGATTCCAAAGTATCTTACACTCCCCTGCATACATCTTACACATCATACCCCGCTGCCCCGCAGCCGATTTGGACGTATGCGGTGGATTATATGCCACAGGGACGTAGAGAAATCTGTCGGAGCAACAGACTTTTCTGCTCCCCTATGCTGTGATATCGCCCTCCCGTGCTTGTGCCGTGTGGCAGTATGTGTGGGTGTGTAGGTTGCGTGTAGGTGAAAGTGGTAGTATCTTACACTAAGCAAAGCGCTGATAACCAATGAGTTGCAATGCGTTAGTGTAAGATGTAAGATACTTGGCAAGTAAAGTTTTTGTAGTATAAAAAGGTCCTAAGTACCACTTTTTCGTCTTGCACCTTTTATAAATAGTTGCTTTTCGGTGAAACGTAAACGTACGAACTCAAGCACTAAACGCTACCATCAAACGCAATCTCTAATGGGGCGTTTAGTGGGTAAGCATCCTTGTTACTTATCCGTAAGAGTTGGGAGGATTATTATAAAAAGAGGAATACCTATAATTGCTTCAAAAGAATATATAGCTGCTTCGCAATACATTTTTGCCGTTTCGAATAAGGAGACGTTGTGTATAAAAATAAACGATTGTACTTTTGCAGCATAATAATAAGTTCTCAGGCAACTTGTCCTTTGAACGAACCCATAAATTGAAGCATAAAATGAAAAAGTTTGGATTTAGACATTTGATGTACGGGTGGCTTGCTGTCGTAGTCCTTGCGCTGGCTTCATGCGACTCTGAAAATGTGAAACCGATCAATGACAAAACTTTGCCGGAGGCCATTGCCAAAGATTTCCACGAACGCTGCGAGGACTACACTATCAAACGCGTTTACACAGGTCCAGAGCATTACTTCGACAGCGGAGCAATGGAAACGTATGTCACCTCTGAGGACAACGCGGGGAATGAGTGCGTGGTTGTATACGTTGACAATGCATGGAACCGCACCGTGCGGACGCTCTCTGAAATTGACCAGTTGCCCAGCTCGGTGCGATACCGGCTGCTCACAATAAACCAGGAGGCCAGAAACGACGAATTCTGGGAGATCAAGGAAGTGACACAGGCCAGCATAAACGGGAAATACTATATTCTCTGCTATCTGCAGGACACTCCCAAGCTCAAGAATCTCGTCCACGCACTTGTCATCGACAGCAAAGGAACAGTGGTCAAGGCATGCACATACAGACTGAACAACGCTGAATATATAGGTACGATTCCTGTCGATATGGAATGGATTACAGCGCACTACAAAGGCTCCGAAGTGCTTGCTTTTGTCAACGACAGCGGTGATGACAACTATCTCATCATGCACGACGGCGTGTTGAAGTCCGTATACTTCAGAACTTCCCGCAAGGGTACGACATGGAAAGAAACCTGTTACCCCTTGCCGAAAGGCACAACGGTACCAAGCAACGTATTGGAATCCTTACACGCTGACTACCCTGATTTCACCTATACTGAGGTCTCTATCGTTGAAACCCCTGACGGAATAGTCTACCTCTTTACCGATGGAAACAGACCCGACCGTTTAGGGCATTATGTTGAAGCAAACTAAAGGATAGAATATCCATCGACAATAAGCATATGATGAAATATATAATGAGAAAGATTGTATTATCACTATTTGCATTATGCTGTTTTTCGGCAGTAATGGCACAACAGAAGACACGTAACCTGTCTGTAGAATTACTTGGTGCCCAAAATATTGTGGGCATCAACTACGACAGCAGATTCAATGGAAACTCTGGGTTAGGATACCGTGTGGGCATAGGCTATGGCTATGGAGACAATTCAGGTTTATTCGACCAGAAAATCAATGGCGTTGGTGTTCCGTTGGAGCTAAACTATCTGCTCGGAAAGAAGAATAGCAAGTTGGAGCTTGGTTTCGGTGCAAGTCTTGGTGTATATCAAGTAAAGGAAACAATAGGATACGTCAAAGATACAGGGTGGTATCCAGGTGGGGATAATACAGACAAGACTTTTCCTGAATTTGATTTTTACACTTCATCAAAAACTCAATTCGGTTATTTCTTCTTCGGAGACATCGGCTACCGCTATCAGCGCCCCAACGGCTTCATGTTTCGTGTAGGCGTATCGCCGTCGTTCAACTTTGGCGACAAGTACGGACTCAACAAGGCTGCTTTTTTTCCGTACATAGGCTTCGGTTGGTCGTTCTAAACGAGATTAATAAAAAAGCGTGTATTCAAGGTGCGTAAATATACATCATGAATACACGTTTTTTAATTATTTCTCCAACCATTTTTTTAACAATGTCGCTTTTTCCTTGCTTATTACGATATTGTCATCCTCACATCCTTTCAGCTTCACCATTAGTTTAGAACCGAAGTAAAGGCTGATTTTCCTTATACCCTCAATATTGGCGATATATTGTCGATTGAGACGGAAGAAACGGGCAGGGTCTAAAGCCTGCTTCAGGTCGTTCATGCTCATGGGCAGCGGATAGGATGTGCCGTCGACGGCAAACGCCGTGATGCGGTTGTCGTGCATATTGATGTAGCTTATGTCGTCGGCACAGAGCCTACAAAGCTCGTCGCCTTTTGTGATTTCTGATGTGATTGAAGGTTAAATACGTTAAATATTTGCCTTTTCGTATCTAATCAGAATCCATACGGTTACTTTTCTACTGTTTAGAGCGTATGACATTGATAATCAACTAATAATAGATTACTATAGTTCATCGGGATAAATGCAATGCTCATACACAGATAAAGGCTCACAGACAGCACTAATTACATGCCTGTCTGTGAGCCTTTGCCTTAATGCCCGACGCGGGACGCGTCGCCCCCATTAGAGCTTGCGTTTTGTGGAAGTGTTTAGTGGTAGCGCTTAGTGGTAGCGTTTGGCACTTGGGTTGGTACTTGAGTCCGCTCGCACATTTACGTTTTACTTGGCAGCAATATAATGAAACAATAAAAAGAGTGCAGTGTTTTTCGGTGCCAGCCCTATGTCTCTTACAAGCAGGGCGGATGATGCACGTATGCGCAATGCCACCTTCTATATCCTGCTGCCAAGTCTGCATACCCAATATGCCAAGCCTGTCAAACCAAGCAAGGCTCCCGCATAACCGATGTAGGCTATTGACGCCTGAGAGCAGATGATGCCGCCAAAAAAGGCGCCGCTGCCAATGCCAAGATTGAATATGCCCGAAAATATAGACATTGCCACCGAGGTGCTCTCGGGGGTGGTGATGAGAATGATGTTTGACTGCATGGCCACATTGTAGGCTGTGGCAGCCAGTCCCCACAAGGCACATACTGCAATCAGCGTGAGCCAACTGCCCGAAATGGGTGTCAACAGCAGCAAACAAACCGACATGATGGCCACAATCACTGAGATAAACCGCTTACGGTTGCGGTTGTAGTAGCGTGAGAATGCGATGCTGCCAAGGAAACCTGCTCCGCCGTATATCATGAGTGTAGTGGTGACAAGTGAGTCGCGCATGCCCGCCACTTGTTTCATAAACGGCTCGATGTAGCTATAACCTACATAGTACGAAGTGGAAATGAGCAAGGTGAAGATGTATAGTCCTACAACGCCCTTCTGACGCAATAATGCGGGGAGCTTGCGGGGCGAAAAGCCGCCACGACTTGGCACACGTGGCAAACGGAATGCCATATATACCAGCGTTAATGCGGCAAAAATGCCGATGCTCAAAAAGGTGATGCGCCAACCTACATGCAGACCAATGATGCGGCCAAGGGGCATGCCCAATATCATGGCTACTGAAGAGCCTGTAACAACCATGCTTAAGGCTACGGAACGATATTTGTCGGGTACGATGCGCACGGCAATGGGCGAAATGACAGACCAGAATACGGCGTGTGTGCATGCCACACCTATGCGCGAGAGCATGAGCATGGCGTAGCTGCTTGACAGGAAGGACATGAACTGAAAGACGGCAAACAGTCCTACGAGCCAAAGCATGAGGCGTTTCATTTCCATTTTCGACACCAGCAGCATTAGTGGCAACGAAAGTATCATGACAGCCCAGGCATATACCGAAATGAGCATGCCTACGGTGGCTTCGGTCAGATGGAAATCGGTCTTTATGTCGGTGAGCAAACCGATGGGCACGAACTCTGAAGTGTTGAAAATAAAGGTGGCAAAAGTTAGGCCAAGCAGCGAAAGCCAGTTAGCCAGCGACATTTTGTCTTGCATTTAGTTTAGTGTAGTTTTTGTGTAAAAATAGCTGATGAACGAGCTAATATGCTAATGTGACAATGTGCTAATGTGACAATGAGTTGAAGTGTCAGACAAAGTGTGTTAGTTCCGTTCTCATTACCACGTTAACCCATTGTTACATTAATCCATTGTCACATTAACCCATTGTCACATTGATTATGCGTGTACATAGGTGCCAATGTTCTCGCCAGAAAGCACCTTCTTCAGATTGCCATAAACGTCCATGTTAAACACATAGATGGGCAACTTGTTTTCGCGGCACATGGCAGTGGCAGTCACGTCCATTACCTTGAGTCCGCGTGACAACACCTCGTCGTAGGTGATTTCGTCAAACTTGGTGGCAGTGGGGTCCTTTTCGGGGTCGGCGGTGTAGACACCATCAACGCGTGTACCCTTGAGCATAACGTCGGCTTCGGTTTCAATGCCGCGCAGTGATGAGCCCGTGTCGGTGGTAAAATATGGGCTGCCTGTGCCACAGCTGATGATGGCCACCTCGCCGCGTTCCATGGCTTCGATAGCTTTCCATTTACTGTAAAATTCGCCAATAGGCTCCATGCGGATAGCTGTGAGCACGTGGCTCTTTACGCCAATAGCGCCAAGGGCCGAACTCAAGGCCAAAGAGTTGATTACAGTGGCACACATGCCCATTTGGTCGCCTTTTACGCGGTCAAAACCCTTGCCAGCACCGCTGAGGCCGCGGAAAATGTTGCCGCCACCAATGACAATGCTTATTTGCACACCCATTTCGAGTGCCTCCTTTATTTGTGCAGCATATTCGTTAAGTCGTTTGACATCAATGCCATAACCTTGTTCGCCCATGAGACTCTCGCCGCTGAGCTTGAGCAGAATGCGTTTGAATTTAGCCATAATGTAGATACGTTGTTATGTAAGTATATATTAGTGTGACGGCACGTATGTTTGGTATGCGTGCCAACTCCGTGCAAAGTTATAATAATTTTGCGGTAAATGATATGGGGCGCAAACTTATGTTGCGCTAAAGAGCTGTCAGAGTAGCCTCATTTTCTTGACAATTCGTTGGTAAAGCCATGCTTGCATCAGGCCGCGGCACCCCAAATAGCTGAGAAAGGCGCACCACAATGACACATTGCCATCGGGGCACAACGTGATGACGGCAAAAAAGCACATGGAGGCTGCCAGCATACTGGCAAGCATCAGTTTGGTGGAAGTGGTGCCAATAAATAGCCCGTCGTAGATGAAGGCGGCAAACGACACCATCGGAATGGCACAGGCGTAGGGCATAAAGTTGATGGCTTGTGCCACCACTTGGGCGTTGTTGGTCAGTAGTTCTAATAAACACCGCCCCGCAACGGCGTATGCCAGAGTGAATGCTGCCGACAGGGCCATGCCCCATGCAAAAAGCCGCCGTGTGAGCAGGCTGAAGCTGCTCAAATTGCGTGCACCATAATAGTGTCCGCCGATAGACTCGCCAGCGTAGGCAAATCCGTCCATGATGTAGGAAAAGATGATGAAAAATTGCATGAGCAGTGTGTTGGCGGCCAACACCATGTTGCCCTGTGCCGAACCAGCGGCGGTAAAGTAGGTGGTGACGGCGATGAGGCAGAGTGTGCGCAGAAATATGTCGCCGTTGATGGCAAAGAAGCGTTTGAATTGCGTCACATTACACACCTCACGCCATTTAATAGCAGATGCTTGATGCTTGCCATATTGTTTCTGCCAAATGATGATAGCAGCAAACAAACCTGCGTACTGTGCCAACAATGTGCCGGTAGCCACGCCGGCCATGCCTTGTGCAAAACCAAACACCAGCACTGTGCTCGCAACGATGTTTATGATGTTTTGTCCTATGGCTATGACCATTGGCGCTTTGGCGTTTTGCATGCCTAAAAACCAGCCAGCAAAACTATATAACCCCAATACGGCCGGGGCACCCCAAATGAGAATGTGATAGTATGTGGCCGTAAGTTGTTTCACTTCGTGCGTGGCTGTTACAAAGTTAAAAGCGGCATCGAATATGGGGCGTTGTGCTGCAATGAGCAGCAGGGCCACTCCCCATGCCACAATGAGTGACCGATACAGCACATGCAATGCCTGTGTGCGATTGCCTGTGCCGTGGGCCTGAGCCGTCAGTCCGCTGGTGCCCATGCGCAGAAAGCCAAACAGCCAGTAGGCCATGTTGAATACCATGCCTCCCAAGGCAATGGCGCCAATGCAGGCGGCCGAACCAAGATGTCCCGTAATGGTGGTGTCGGCCAATGCCAGTAGCGGCACGGTAATGTTTGAGATGATGCTTGGTATGGCTATGTGTAATATCTGTTTGTTCAATGGAGTGGGGGAGTAAGAGGTAAGTCGTTAGTTGGGTGCGGTAGATGCTTTGGTCCAAAGAGGGGGTAAAAACAGATTTTTTAGCCCCCTCCTCTCTTACAAATGCGCTTTAAGGAAACGTTCCATGGCGCGGTAAAAGTCAAAGCGGTTCTCTTGGTTGTGAAAACCGTGTCCTTCGTTGTCCTTAACCATATATTCTACCACCACACCCCGCTGTCGCAGAGCCTCAACCATTTGGTCGCTTTCAGCCTTGTTTACACGTGGGTCATTAGCTCCTTGAGCCACAAACAAGGGCACTTTAATTTTGTCGGCATGCAAAGCCGGCGATGTGGCGGCCAACTGGTCGGCATCGTGCTCGGGGTGTCCCACCTGTTCGTACATCATTTCGAGCATGGGGCGCCAATAGGGCGGTATCGTCTGCATGAAGGTGAACAAATTGCTTACACCCACATAGTCGATGCCGCAAGCATAAAGGTCGGGGGTAAAGGTCAATCCGGCCAGAGTGGCGTAACCACCATAACTGCCGCCATAGATGGCAATGCGATTGGGATTGGCTATGCCCTTCTCAATGAGCCATTTCACGCCATCAGTAATGTCGTCCTGCATTTTAAGTCCCCATTGTTTGTAACTGGCTTCAAGAAAATGGCGCCCGTAGCCAGTCGAACCTCTGAAATTCATTTGGAACACGGCATAGCCTCGGTTGCTCAAAAATTGCACTTCCGACGAATACCCCCAGCAGTCGCGTGCCCATGGTCCGCCGTGTGGGTTCACCACTACGGGCAGTTGCTTGGCAGTGTCAGGCGTAAGGCCGTCGGGCAGGGTGAGATAAGCCTCAATCTGCAGTCCGTCACGTGTGGTGTAGCACACAGGGTGCATGGCATTCATCTCGTCAGACTTTATCCATGGTGCGAGGTCGGCAATCTTTTTAGCCTTGTCTGTCAAGGCATTGTAGTGCCAGTAGCTGCCCCTTGTGCGGTCGCCACCCACATATATCAAGTAGTTCTCTTCAGCCTTGTCGGTATCAGCTATGCCATAGCGCTGGTTGGGGAAGTGTGCCTTGATGCGCTGACGCAGCTGCTCCTCCTCTGCGTCAAAATAGTGGCGTACAGGCTCTTTGTGACCGGTGCAGTAAACACTGAGCAACTTTTTGCGCTTGCGCGAATAGCTGATACTTGCTATGTCGTAGCGCTCGTTTTCATAAAGCACCTCAAGTTCCTCACAGGTGGCAGGATTCATGCGCACCAATATTGTTTTGTCGCGATGAAGGTTGGTGGCAGCATACACCTCCTTGTTGTCGGGCGTAAATTCCATAAAGCTCACTACATCGCGAAAGTTTGTGGTCAGCACAGGCTTGAAAGGCTCGTCCTCAGTGTCACGATATAGAATTTGTGTGTTCACACCGTCCACAATGGCTGTGGCCACGCGCAGACGGCCGTCGTGGTCGGTCATCCAGCCCTGAATGTTGCCCGGGTTTTCGGCCAAAAGTGTCAGTTCGCCCGTTTCAATGTTCAGACGGTAGGGGTCGAACACCTCGGGGTTGCGTTTGTTCATGCCAATCATCACAACCCCCTGTTGCTCCTCAAGGTCGTCAATCAAACTGGTGCGCACACCGTCAAAGGCGGTGTAGGTCCGGTCGTCGCTACCATCGCGGTGCACACCATAGAGTTGGTAGTTTTCATCACCCGCAGTGTCTTTCATATACAGCAGGCGCTGGTTGTCTGCCCACATGTAGCCAGCCACACTGCGTTCTGTTTCGTTGGTTATTCGTATTGCATGCTCGTCGGTTTCGTCCACCCGCCGCACAAACACGTTGAGGCGGTCTTTGTAGGGAGCCATGTATGATATGTAGCTGCCATCGGGCGAAAGCTGATAGCCGGTGCGTTCTGAGTTTCTGAAAAAATCCTCTAATGGTATTTGTCGTGTCATGTGAATAAGAAGTCGTATGTTTTTGCACGCAAAATTAACCATAATGCCACACTTTAACAAGGCGTGGTGTCGAAGTTGCCACAAATATCGCAATAATCAGTGCTTAATGGAAGCTATTTTGTAACTTTACACCCTATTTACAATTATAATTTCTATGCGTACACTTGTATTGGTGACCGTTGAGTTTGCCGCCGCCACACATTTTATGATGAGTCTGGTCATGTTTTATCTGGCCCGTCGTAGTGTGCAATTCTTGTCGCAGGCCTGGATTATGCTGTTGATTTGTTTGATGTATTGTGCCGGCTTGTTTTTCGTGGCGACCAACGACGTCATACCCCAACCGGGCATCATGCACCCCGTGTTGCTCATATATTTATTAGCCTGTTCGTATCTGTTGAGCATCTATCCGCTCGGCTTGTGCATGCCGGGGTATTTGCAGTGGGGGCGTATGTGGGGATATGCTGCACCAGCCTTGGTGCTGATATTCATTTATAGTATTGGGGCGGCAGTAGGCAGCAACTTGGCCAATGTCTACACCTTCAACGACATATTCAATTCATTCTTGTCGGGCGATGTTGTGTTACGCATCATAGCACTGCTGTTATCGGGTTACTACATTGTCAACATATTCCGGTTGCCACACACATTGGTCAAGAATATGCAACTGCCCAACGACTTGATAGCCTATGGTTCGGCTCTCGGCTTGGTAAGTTTGCTGTTTGTTGTGCTCACAATCCGTTTCGATCTTGTGCTGCTCACTATTTATATGTTGCTGTTCACTGCCGTCAACATGTTCTTGTTCTTTCGCATATTGCGCCCAACAGTTGAGGCTATTTCGTACCCCGATTTTCGTCAGGTAGAAACGCCTCCCACGCGTGAGGAAATTACGCAATCTGAGGTTGACGACTTTAACGAGGCCAATTTGCATCGCTTCGAGGTGATGGAGTACGTCATGCAGCACGACAAGCCGTTCCTCGATTGTGGTTTCAACCGTGAGCGCTTGTGCCGGTTGGCTGGCTTTAATCGCCACATGGTGTTGCAGAGCTTGCGCTCGCAGGGTTACAACGACATTCACGAGTACATCATGCGCTATCGTGTGGCTGCAATGAAAGGTGCTATTGAGGGGGGCGAGATGACGGACATAAAGCAAGTAGTGGACTATGGCTTCCGCTCGTCAAAAACGGCATCTACCAGTTTCGAACGTTATGAAGGTGGCGACTTGATGGTGTTTATGGACAAGCACAAGAAACCGGAAACACCTGCCGACGACATTTCTGAATAAGATATATTCTCCCTATATAGCTAAAAAAGGAGGGCGCACAATGGCGTCCTCCTTTTTTAGGCTATGTATGTAAAGCTCTTCTGCCAACCCCACAAGGGTAGCTGCTTTATTCTTCAGTCTTGTTGTTAGGGTCCTCAGAGCCCTCGCTCAACAGGTCGTGCCCCCAGTGCGTTGAGGCCAGTCGCTTTTCGCGTTCAACCACTTCTTTGGCCTTCTTGGCATAGATAATCATGCGCAGTGACTGTGAGTAAGACACATAGTTCCACAGCCAGTTGAACAAAACAATCATTTTGTTGCGCACGCCAAGAATAGAGCGCAAGTGTACTACCAGCCAGAGCACCCAGGCAAAGAAACCGCCAAACTTCATGTGGCTGAATTCGGCCACAGCGCGGTTGCGGCCAACGGTGGCCATCGTACCGAGGTTGGTGTAGTGGAAAGGCTTCATCTCCTTGCCCGCTTCAAGGCGTTTAAGGTTCTTGGCCAAATTGTTGCCTTGTTGAATGGCCACTTGTGCCAGCTGCGGGTGGCCGCCCGGCCATTTGTCGTCGCCTTCGGGCATGATGCACTGGTCGCCAATGCAGAATACGTCGTCAAGTCCTTCCACCTGGTTGAAGGCGTTAACCACGACACGGCGTCCGCGTCCCAAGTGCGAGGGGTCGAGGTTGCCCACAGGTTGTGCAGCCACACCACTCACCCATATAAAGGTACGTGTAGCAATGCTGCTGCCGTCCTTGAGCATCACGTTGTGGTCCTTCCAGTCGGTCACCATCTTGTTGAGCAGTACGTTCACGCCCATCGTGCGCAAGTACTTTTCAACCTTTTGGCTCGATTCGGGGCTCATGGCGGGCAACAAGCGCGGGCCGGCTTCAATCAAGTAAATATTCATGAGCGATGTGGGCAGGTCGGGGTAGTCCTTTGGCAACACAAAGTTCTTCATTTCGCTCAGTGCACCGGCTATTTCAACACCAGTAGCACCACCGCCCACAATCACAATGTTGAGCAATTCCTGGCGCTCCTTGTCGGTAGCACAAGTCAAGGCACGTTCAAAGTTGTCAAGCAGTGCGTTGCGCAAGCCCATGGCTTCGCTCACATTCTTCATAGGCATGGCCTCTTCTGCCACGTTCTTGTTGCCAAAGAAGTTTGTTGTAGCACCGGCGGCAAGTACCAGGTAGTCATACTTTACTTTGCCGATCGAGGTCTGGATAATTTTGTGCTCAGGAAAGATGGAGCGTACCTCGGCCATGCGGTAGAAGAAGTTCTTGCGCTTTTGAAATATCTTGCGGAAGGGGAAAGATATAGAGCTTGGTTCGATACCTGCCGAAGCTATCTGGTAGATAAGTGGTGGAAATTGGTGGTAGTTGTTACGGTCAACCAACACAACTTGAAAGTTGCTGTTGCGCAGCTTGTTGGCCAATTTCAAACCGCCAAAGCCACCGCCTACAATTACCACTCTTTTTTTGTCCGTTTTTGGAAGGTTAAAGCTCATAAATCTTCAGTTTGTTTTTCGGGTTTTAAGTTACTCTAATGCAAAGTTACGTTCATTATTCCTTAATTCGCCAAAATTGTTCAAGAAAGATACACACACTTGCATTTTTTGAATGAAAAATGCGCATACTGTTACATTGATGTGACAATATGCGCATTGCTGTAAATGTAGGTGGCTGCTCGAAATTCGTTGATGTGAATTGGGCGGTGTTTGCTTCATGAGGTCAAGTTGGCGAGCGAGCGTGGCGGGCTGCTTAATAAAGCACGCAGCCGGCCAGTCCGCAAAGTACGACCATGAACAGGGCGTTGAACTTGTACACGCCAATGCCAATCAGTGTGGCCAGAAAGAGGAATATGCTCACCATAAAATCCCAGGGCGTAGTGCTGGGGGTGCCAAATGTGTCGGGGCGCATCATCAGTATGGCGGCCGCGGCTATAAGTCCTGGCACGAGTGGGCGCAATACCACCATGGCACATTCGTAAAACGACTTATACTTGTCTTGTTCCTGTATTTTGCTGTAAAAGGCTGTCCAAAAGGCCGATGGCACGATGAGGGCCCCAATGGTGCAGCAGCTTGCTGCCACACAACCCCACATGCCATATTGGCCCGACACAGTTAGCGCGCCGGCCAGGGTGGCGCTGTTAAGGCCAGTGCCGCCTGGCAGAGCACGGCAAAAGGTCATAAGGTCTGCCATTTGTGCGGGGGTCAGCCAATGGTGCAAGGTGATGACTTCGTGTTCAATCAGTGCCTGTGTGCTGGCATAGCCGCCAATGCCTAAAAAGCCTATCTGAAAGAAACTCAGAAACAGTAGTATGAATATGAGCATATATTGTATGTGTATGAGTAATACTTGCTTACTAACAACCGCCAGAAGTGTGGCGCGTAACGCGCTGGGGCAGTTGCTTATTTGTCGTCAGACGAAAGTACAAACACTGCATATAGCGCCGCCAGCAGTATCAAACCTAAAATGATATAGGTGGGCGAAATGCCCAACAGACCGATGGCTATGGCTGCACCTATGGGTATCCAAACGGTGCTGAGCGAAATGCCCGACTTGTTCCACATTTGCAGACAGGGCAACGCTATCAGGGCCACAATGGCCGGACGTGCACCGCGAAGGAATGCCTTGATGGCTGGCTGGTTGCACAAGTCGTTGTAGAAAATAGAAAATATAAGGAATATGAGCAGTGGTGGTAGTATCATGCCCAATAAGCAAGCCGCACTCCCTTTCCATCCATAGAGCTTTCGGCCTATGTAAGTGGCCAGATTGATATTGAACACGCCGGGCATGGCTTGCACCACAGCCAAATGTTGTGCAAATTCGTCGTCGCTCAGCCAACAATTTCGCTTGACGAGTGCGCGTCTCAGAGGAGCTATCACGGCGTAGCCATCGCCTATGGTCAAACCACCGGCTTGCAAAAATGTGGTGAATAATGTGATAAAGTTGAGTGTCAAGTTAGTCTCGTGTTTTTTAATAAAAGTAGTGATGCTTGCGCGTGGTGGAGGTGGGGCATAAGTAGGTTTGAAAGCCTAATTATAAGCCAATACTTTGCTTTATAAATGCACCGAAGTGCTCCCCGCAGAAGGGGAGTACTTCGGGCATATTAAGCTTGTTTTGAACACCTGTTTATAGGCATTACTGGTGTTGTTCGCGATAAAGGTCGTTCACTGTCTTGACAGGATTGAATGTTGAGAGCGGCACTTCAACAAACACCGTGCTCCAATCGCTCATCGCACCGTTCCACAATCCGGGCAACTCGAGTGCTTTCAACTCTTTGCCGTCTTTGCTCTTGTGCGAAATGAAACCTGTCTGGGGGTCAACGTATTGGGGCAAATTAAAGGCGTTACCCTGGTAGTCTTTAACGGCGCAAACAAGGTCGACGGGGTTAAAGTGCGTACCCTTCTCAAACATGGCCTTCTTTTCGGCGTCATTCATGTCAATTTGCGAACTTTCAAGTATTTGCAGCGAAATGGTGCCATCGGCATTGTAGGCCAGGAACGGACCACCGCCGGGTTCGCCCACGTTGCGTACCATGCCACACACACGCATGGGGCGGTTGAGCTTTTTGCGCAGATAAATGGCGAGTTCGGTGTCCTCGAGCATCTTCGTCTCGGGATTTTTTGTAAAGAGTTTCTTCTGTACAAATTGCAGCATCTCGCGCAACTCGTCCATGGTGTATTTGCCGCTATCGAGCTTGCGAAGATAGGCAAACACCTGTTGTTGCAAACTTACAAGCACACCTGCCAGCAGCTTTTTGTAGCGCACCGTGTCAGCCTTCAGTCTGTCGGGCACCACATTGTCTATGTTCTTGATAAACACCACATCGGCGTCAATGTCGTTCAGATTTTCAATCAAAGCGCCATGTCCGCCCGGTCGGAACAACAAGTCGCCGTCTTTGGTGCGGAAGGGCGTGTTGTCGGGATTGGCGGCCACCGTGTCGGTGCTTGGCTTTTGCTCTGAAAAGCTAACGTTGTATTTTACCCCAAACTCTTTTTCGTATGCGGGCACAACCTTGTTAACCAATGCTTCGAACAGAGCACGATGTTCGGTTGACACAGTAAAGTGAATGTTAACCGTGCCGTCCTTCTCGCGTGCATAGAGTGCGCCCTCAACCAGATGCTCCTCAAGCGGTGTGCGCGAGCCATTGGCATATTTGTGAAATTTGAGAAGGCCCTTTGGCAGCGCACCATAGTTGAGGCCTTCTTTGTTAAGCATGGCTTTAACTACCTCTTTATACTGGTTGGCTGATAGCAGTTCGTCAATATTTTTGCCATAAATACGCTGGCAAGCGCTGTCCAAATCCCCGTAGAATGCGGCCTCGTGTATATTATTGAAGAAAGATTTTTCAAAATCTGTGGTCGGTGTGGTGTAGTCAGCATCAACGAACGCGAACATATTCTTGAACATGCGACTGGCAGCGCCCGATGCAGGCACGAATTTCACAATGCGGTGAGCAGTATCGTTGGTGTAGACCTCCCATGCCTCAAGATATTTGTCTACCTCCTCGTGGCTGGGCGCAAGTATACCTTTTTCGGTACTTGCTGCAGCCGCCAGACGCAGATACGGAAATCCTTTGGCAAAACAGGCTAATTGTGTATTGAGCTTATCCTCACTGATGCCTTTCTTGGCCAGCAGCACCTTGTCTCTTTCAGTAATCATGATTGTAGATGTTAGGTGGTTTTACAACATTGGTAAGACGCACAACCGTCGCTTGCCATGCAGCGGCGTGTTGTGCGTCCACAAATGTACAAATAAATATTGGAAAGTGCTACCCGTTGTCTGAATTCTTGGTTAACCTGTCAACCAATCAAGCTATCAACGTGCCAATCAACGTGTCATTACAACTTTTCGTTATAAGCCTCAATCGCCCGTTCGGCCGTTTTGACAGCCTCTTCAAGCGGGAAGGGCAGCTCGCCGCCCGATGCGTTGAGGTGGCCGCCGCCATTAAAGAAATCTTCGGCCATCTTGTTGCACGGAAAGTCGTCAACCGAGCGCAGCGACACGCGCACCACATCGCGTTCAGTGTCCTCGCGCAACGATATGCTCAGTCGCATGCCTTTAACCTGTAGCGGCATGTTGACAAGTCCTTCGGCGTCACCGCGGATAAAGTTGAAGCGTTTCATCTCCTCGCGTGTGAGGGTAAAGATAGATGCACGGTTCCGGGCATAGAAGTGCAGCTTTTCGTACAGCACGTAGCCCGTCAGCCGCATGCGGTCAGCTGAGTATACATTGAACACATTGCGGTATATCTTGTCCTTGTCAATCTCCTTGGTCAGCAGCAATGAGATGATTTCGTATATCTCGGGGTCGTTAGAGTTGTAGGTAAAGCCCCCTGTGTCCGTCATCATGCCCGTGTAGATGCACGCGGCTCCGTTGCGCGTCATGCTGTCAAATCCGCCTAATTGGTGGATAAGACGGAACACAAGTTCGCTTGTCGACGATGCCGACGGAAATGAAATGACTTGTTTGGCGCAAGTGCGGTCGGGGTCGAGGTGGTGGTCGATAATCACCTTGTCGGCTTTGGCCCTGGCCACAGCTGTCTGCATCTCTTGCAGACGCGACAGACTGTTAAAGTCGAGGCAGAATATGAGGTCTGCCTGATTTATAATTTGTGTGGCTGCGGCCTCGTGCTTTACGTAGAAATGTATGAGGTGTGAGTTGGGCAACCATCGCAAAAAGTCGGGGAAGGGATTGGGCAGCACGATGTTCACCTGCTTGCCGAGCGACGTCAAATAATCGGCCCAACCGAGCGAGGAACCCACGGCGTCGCCATCAGGGCCGCGGTGGGCGCATATTACGATATGTTTGCTCTGCTGTATGGTTTGCAGCAGGGCAAATAGTTCGGTGTTTGATAGTAATTGTTTCATTGGTGTCTTGGGCTGTTGGGGTAGGGGGCTGTAACGCGATGGCGTTAGCCAATCATTTTGCCAACGGAAAGCGCGTCGGCGGAATTAGTAAACAGGTTGACACGTTGACGGGTAAGTTTGCCAAGCCTTTTTTAAGCTTCCTGGCATTCTGACTTCGAGATATAACTCAAGTTTCGGATTTCGCAAGCGCGGGCTGAAGGCCCAATGTTCTTCATAGCCCAGGGCAAGCGAAGCGGCACCCTGGGTATCGCGTG